>Ga0102940_1000009_pt1 | contig 115072 bp, 100 predicted proteins | sample SalPonR2_C_D1_MG_FD_78215 | JGI IMG/M metagenome (GOLD analysis project Ga0102940, IMG submission 78215) | Salt pond soil microbial communities from South San Francisco under conditions of wetland restoration - Salt Pond MetaG R2_C_D1_MG | ecosystem: Environmental > Aquatic > Marine >... | reverse complement strand
TCGGGCGGCGAGATCGAGGTCCTCGGCTATCGCGGGATGAAGGAATACACGCTCAATTTCGATGACTTCAAGGTCAAGGGCGAGAACCTTCTTGGCCTGGAACAGGGCCAGGGCTTCAAGCAATTGATGGAAACCTTCGAGAGCGCCCGCATCCAGACCGCCGCGCGGGCCATTGGTGTTGCGCAATCCGCGCTGGACGAAGGCATGGCCTATGCGCGGGATCGCAAGCAGTTCGGAAAGTCGCTCATCGACTTCCCGCGCGTCGCGTCGAAACTGGCGATGATGGCGGTGGAGATCATGGTCGCGCGGCAGCTCACCTATTTTTCAGCCCGCGAAAAAGACGAGGGGCGCCGCTGCGACCTTGAGGCTGGCATGGCCAAACTGCTTGGCGCACGTGTGGCCTGGGCTGCCGCCGACAATTCACTGCAGATCCACGGTGGCAACGGCTTTGCCCTAGAATACAAGATCAGCCGCATCCTGTGTGACGCGCGCATCCTGAACATCTTTGAAGGTGCGGCCGAGATTCAGGCGCAGGTGATCGCGCGACGCTTGCTCGGCTAGAACGCCTCGAAGCACCACCTCTTGAAAGCCGGTAACCAGTCCGGCCTTCTTTTTCGTCTGCGGCGCGGTCGCCTGATCTGCATCAAGGACCGGCGCACGATGGAATGCTCTTGCGAACCAAACACATCGCAGGAGCATGATATGAACTGGAAAGCCAAACTGAACGACACCAAGACACAGTTGAAATCCCTCAACGGTCTCATCCCGAACACTTCTGCCGCCTTTGCGGCGCTAGGCAAAACGGTCAAGACAGATGCGGCACTGACTTTCAAGGAAAAGGAATACGTCGCGCTTGGCATCGCGGTGGCGACACGCTGCGAACCCTGTATCCTGTTCCATGTCGAAGCGCTTGTGCGCCTCGGTGCGACCCGCGAAGAGATCGGCGAGATTCTGGCAACCTGCGTCCAGATGGGGGGCGGCCCGGGCCTGATGTATGCGGGCAAGGCGCTCGAGGTCTACGACGAACTGGTGGCATGATCCTGCGACACTTTGGGGGATGCAGATTACTGGCCTCCCCCATACATATTCCAAGTGCAATATATGAAAGTGACAATCATGTCCAAATCACCTCTTGTCCTCGCGCTGGTTCTGGTCTCGACAAGCGCAATGGCCCAACAGGGCAACCCCGGCGGGCATTTCGTCGAAAACTGGGACATTGACTCGGATGGCCAGGTGACGCTGGCCGAAGCCACCGAACGGCGTGGCGACGTGTTCCTGACATTCGATGCCGATGAAAACGGTGTGCTGACAGCCGAGGAGTATGACCTCCTCGACGAGGCCCGCGCACTGGACATGGCCGAAAACGGGATGGGCAAAGGAGCGGGCAATCGCAACCCGGCCAATGGCATGTTGCGCGAGGTCACGGATGCCGATGGCGATGGCAACGTCACCCGCGACGAATTCCTGAATGCTGTGCCTGCCTGGTTTGCAGGCATGGATCGCAACGGCGACAACGTGGTGACCACAGCCGATTTCGGCCGGGGCTGACGCACAACGCCCGACAGGGGCGTTTTTCCGTCTACGGAAAAACCGGACGCGTTGACGCGTCCGGTTGCGCCTGGGTCATCCGTCCTTGCGGATGGCCTCGTTTTTGGGATCATAGGGGCTGTCCTCGACAACCTCCGCATCCCAAAGCTGATCGAACATCTTGACCTGCAACTTCGTCCCCGGCACCGCCAGGTCCGGCGCCACATAGCCCATGCCGATGGATTTCCCGAAGGTCACGGAATATCCGCCAGATGTCAGGCGCCCGACGCGGGCGTCGCCATTGTAGAGCGCCTCGCGGCCCCAGGGGTCGGCATCCGCAGGCCCATCGATCAGCACCGTGCAGCACTTGGACCGCACACCGGTTTCCTGTAGCGCGGCCTTGCCGTGGAAGTCTTTCGACAGATCAACGAACCTCGGCAGATCGGCTTCCAAGGGCGTCCCATCCCGGCCTAGCTCATGGCCGAAAGCCCGGTAGCTTTTTTCCTGCCGCAGCCAGTTCTGTGCCCGCGCGCCAACAAGCTTCATGCCATGCTTGGCCCCGGCCATCATCAGCAAATCCCACAGGTAATTCTGCATTTCGATCGGATGGTGCAGCTCCCAGCCCAACTCCCCGGTGTAGGCGACGCGGATCGCCTTGACCGGACACATGCCCAACTCGATGTTGCGCACAGACAGCCACGGAAAGCGCTTGTTCGACAATACAGTATCCGGGTTGACATCCTTGATGATCTCCCGCAGAACGTCGCGCGATCCGGGCCCGGCGATGGCGAAGACGCCCCATCTTGTGGTAACGTCCTCTTCTTTGATGCGACCGAACTCGGCCTCTTTGTCAGCGATGGCCTTGTAGAGGAAATCTTCGTCATAGGCATGCAGACCGCCCGAAGAGACAAGGTAGTAGTCCTCCTCGCCTTCGCGCACGATGGTGTACTCCGTGCGCGTCGTGCCGTGACTGGTCAATGCATACGTCAGGTTGATGCGGCCGACCTTGGGCAGCTTGTTGCAGGTGAACCAATCGAGAAAGGCCGTCGCCCCCGGCCCGGTCAGACGGTGCTTGGCGAAGGCGCTGCCGTCGATCAAGCCGACGCCGGAGCGGATCGCTTCGGCTTCGACCTTGGCGTAGTCCCACCAGCCACCGCGACGGAAACTGCGCGCATCGTGATCGAAGGTCTCGGGCGCATCCAGCGGTCCGTAATAGTTCGGACGCTCCCAGCCATTCACGCAGCCGAATTGCGCCCCCAGCGCCTTTTGCCGGTCGTACGCCGGGGCCGTACGAAGCGGACGACAGGCCGGGCGCTCTTCGTCCGGATGGTGCAGGATGTAGACGTGTTCGTAAGCTTCCTCGTTCTTGCGGGCTGCATATTCGGTCGTCATCCAGTCCTGACCAAAGCGGCGCGGGTCCAGGCTGGCCATGTCGATCTCTGCTTCGCCTTCGACCATCAGATCGGCCAGATACTTGCCCGCGCCGCCCGCGGCGGTGATGCCAAAGCTGAACCCCTCGGCCAGCCACATGTTTCGCAGCCCCGGCGCCGGTCCCATCAGTGGATTGCCGTCCGGCGTATAGCAGATCGGGCCATTGAAATCGGCCTTGAGACCGGCCGTTTCGGTCGTCGGAATGCGGTGTATCATCGACATGTATTCTTCCTCGATCCGCTCAAGATCGAGCGGGAAGAGGTCAGCGCGGAAACTGTCGGGGCAGCCGTATTCAAAGCGCGCCGGCGCATTGAACTCGTAGGGCCCCAGCATCCAGCCGCCCCGCTCTTCCCGGACATACCACTTGGCATCGGCGTCGCGCAGCACGGGATGTTCGATATTGCCCGCCTCGCGGTACTTGAGCAGCTCGGGATCGGGTTCCGTGATGATATATTGATGCTCCACCGGGATCGCCGGCATCTTGATCCCCAAAAGCTGCGCGATGCGCTGCGAATGGTTGCCGGATGCGGTCACGACATGCTCGGCGCTGACCACGGTCTGCTCATCAGAGGGCACGAGGTTGCCACCTTTTTCCACCATCCTGGTCAGCGTGACGTCCCAATGGTCCCCGGTCCAGGTAAAGGCGTCGGCCTGCCACTTGCGCTCGATCGTGACGCCCCGCTGCCGGGCGCCCTTGGCCATCGCGATGGTCACATCGGCCGGGTTGATATAGCCATCCGTCGGGTGATAGATCGCGCCTTCGAGATCGTCAGTGCGCACCAAGGGCCAGCGTTCCTTGATCTGCGCCGGTGTCATCCACTCGTAGGGCACATCGCAGGTCTCGGCGGTTGTGGCGTAAACCATGTACTCGTCCATCCGCGCCTTGGTCTGGGCCATGCGCAGGTTGCCAACAACGGAAAACCCGGCGTTGAGCCCTGTCTCTTCCTCGAGTGTCTTGTAGAACTTGATCGAGTAGTCGTGGATATGGGTCGTGGCATAGGACATGTTGAAATACGGCAGAAGACCCGCCGAATGCCAGGTTGAACCAGCGGTCAGCTCATCGCGTTCGATCAGCATCACATCCTGCCAACCGGCGCGGGCGAGATGATAGGCAATCGATGTGCCGATGGCGCCACCACCTACTACCAGGGCTTTGACATGCGTTTTCATGGGTGTTCACTCCAGGGCGTTTGACCCCGTGAATACCGTTCGTTCAGCACCGCCGCGAAACCGCTCCGACACGTTGCGGCAGGAAAACGACGCGTCGTCGATTCAGACCCTTAGCGCGCGGCTCGCGCCCGCGGGAAAAGGGATGTTTCCGGCGCAAGCGCGCTTTCCGCCAAGGCCAGTTCGACCTCGGCTGTTGCATTGACGTGCACCACGCCCTCGGCGCCTGCCACGGGTTCGATGGTGCCTTCGGACCCGGTTTCGCCCTGGTTGGCTTCGGCGGCGACACCGGAAGGCACGGCGGAAGGCAGGGGGAGCGTGTCGAGCATGTCAGACGCACCGGCCCATTCGGCGCCAGTTTGCAGCCCGTTCCGCGCAACCTCCAGCCTGGAGAGGACAAATTCCGCCTCGGCGCCATAGCGGTCGAGAACCGACACTGAGTATTGTGCCGTCGAATAGTCGTAGTTGGCCATCTTGGCTTGCCGGGTATAGTCCCAAATGCCGACGATTGCGGCCAGACCGGCTGCGTAGAACCCAAGTTTGAGAATACCTTTTAAAAATTTGACTACCATACAAGTCCTCTGGCCGTTTGAGGTTATTCTGGGTTTGCTTCACGGTCCAAAAGCGGTTGCATCACGGTGTTTCCAAGGCAAAACGTCAATGCGTGATGCCCGTCACGCAAAGACGCGGCTGAATTCGTCAGACCGTTTCGAATGCGATAAAAATTGCAGGCAGATGCCCCGATGTGCGTCCTGCGCAAACAGCCATTGGCACGGTATGGCAGATTCACGCCGTAAACTGCATCCCGCCCCTTTCGCACCTCCGAAACCACACCTATAAGACCCACGGTTTGCGGCCTCATGGAGTCGGAGACCTAAGGCGTATTGGCTTGAGGCAAATCACAGATGTTTGGACTGGACAAATTGCTGGGCATGTTTTCATCGGACATGGCCATCGACCTCGGGACAGCGAATACGCTTGTCTACGTCAAGGGACGCGGGGTCGTCATGTCGGAACCGTCTGTGGTGGCCTACCACATCAAGGATGGACAGAAAAAGGTTCTGGCCGTCGGCGAGGATGCCAAGCTGATGCTGGGCCGAACTCCCGGCAGTATCGAGGCGATCCGTCCGATGCGCGAAGGTGTAATCGCGGATTTCGACGTGGCCGAAGAGATGATCAAGCATTTCATTCGCAAGGTTCACAAACGGTCGACCTTTTCCAAACCCAAGATCATCGTCTGCGTGCCGCATGGCGCGACCCCGGTGGAAAAGCGGGCAATCCGACAGTCGGTGCTGTCGGCTGGCGCGCGCAAGGCGGGGCTGATCGCAGAGCCCATCGCGGCGGCCATTGGCGCGGGCATGCCGATCACGGACCCGACGGGCAACATGGTTGTCGATGTCGGGGGCGGCACCACTGAAGTCGCCGTTCTGTCGCTTGGCGATATCGTTTACGCCCGCTCGGTCCGCGTGGGTGGGGATCGGATGGACGAGGCGATCATCAACTATCTGCGCCGCCAGCAGAACCTGTTGATCGGCGAATCGACCGCCGAACGGATAAAGACCTCCATCGGGACGGCGCGGATGCCCGATGACGGACGTGGATCGTCGATCCAGATCCGGGGGCGCGATTTGCTCAACGGCGTGCCCAAGGAAACCGAGATCAGCCAGGCCCAGGTGGCCGAAGCGCTGAGCGAGCCGGTCCAGGCAATTTGCGAAGCGGTGATGACGGCCCTCGAAGCCACCCCGCCAGACCTTGCCGCCGACATTGTGGATCGCGGTGTCATGCTCACCGGGGGCGGCGCCCTGCTGGGAGACTTGGACCTTGCCCTGCGCGAGCAGACCGGGCTGGCCGTTTCGATTGCCGACGAAAGCCTGAATTGCGTGGCCTTGGGCACCGGCAAGGCACTTGAATACGAAAAGCAGCTGCGCCACGCGATTGACTACGATAGCTGATCTGACCACCCTTTCGGGAAAGGGGAATCGTGGCAAAGAACGGCACGAACAGCGAAGCCTACACAACCCCGCTGCGGCGATTGCTGCTGGCGGCAGTGATCCTGTGCCTTCTGGGCCTCTTTTTCATCTGGCGCATCGACAGCCCACGCGTTGAACGCTTCCGTGCGGCAGTGATCGACAGGGTGTTGCCCAGCTTTGACTGGGCGATGGCGCCGGTGACGGCAACGGTCAACCTGGCCCGTGATTTTCGCAGTTACCAACGGATTTACGAACAAAACCAGGAGCTGCGCCGCGAGCTGCGCCAGATGTCGTCCTGGAAGGAAGCGGCGCTGCAACTGGAACAGGAAAACGCCAAGCTGCGCGATCTGAACAACGTTCGGCTCGATCCGCGCCTGACCTATATCACCGGCGTTGTTCTGGCTGACAGTGGCTCACCATTTCGCCAGTCATTGCTGATAAATGTCGGATCGCGAGACGGAATCGTTGACGGATGGGCCACGATGGATGGGACGGGGCTTGTCGGGCGTGTGTCGGGCGTCGGGGCGAACACCAGCCGTGTGATCATGCTCACCGATGCCACCAGCCGTATTCCCGCGACGATCCAGCCGTCGGGTCAGCGCGCATTGATCGTCGGCGACAACAGCCCGGCGCCGCCCATCGACTTTCTGGAAAACCCCGACCAGGTGCGCCCCGGTGACCGCATCGTAACCTCGGGCGATGGCGACGTATTCCCTCCCGGCTTGTTGATCGGTCAGGTGGCACAAGACCCCGGCGGACGCCTGCGCACGCGTCCTGCGGCTGATTTCGAACGGCTCGAATTCCTGCGCGTTCTGCGGGATCACGGCGCGCGCCGGGTGTCCAACCCGTCCGCCCTGATCCTGCCGGAAACGCCTCCGACTGCGGCCCCCACCACAGAACCCGATGTCGACGCAACAACGTCAGAGCGTGAAAACTGATGGATCCCGGCCTGCTGAAGACCTGGGGCATGCGTCTGCTGTTCGTGTTTCTGGCCCTGATCATCCAGTTTTTCCATTTGTTGCCGCTGAACCCGGCACCCAGCCAATGGGCCGGACCGGATGTTCTGGTGGCCATCATCTTTGCATGGTCCGTCCGGCGGCCCGATTACGTGCCGATGCTGTTGGTCGCCTTGGTGATGCTGATGGCGGACATGATGCTGCAACGCCCTCCCGGCCTGTGGGCCGTCCTGGTGGTTTGTGCGGCGGAATGGCTCAAATCTCGCGAGCGGCGACAGCGCGAATCGACTTTTGTCCTTGAATGGCTCACCTTCGCAAGTACCTTGGTGGTGATCACCATGATCTATCGCGCAGTGACAATGCTCCTGATGCCTTCGCCAGGTGTATTAGGTCTGAGCCTTGTGCAGCTGCTCATGACCATTGCGATTTACCCGGTGGTCGTCGCGGTATCCTATGCGCTTTTGGGCGTAAGGCGCGCCGCGCCAGGTGACGTGGACAGATTTGGCAAACCGATATGAGACGATCACCAAAGGATTCAGCCGAAAGCGTCCGCCGGATTTCCCGCCGCGGTGTCATCCTTGGCGGGGTACAGCTTGCCTTTTCGGCGGCCCTCGGTCTGCGGATGCAGCATCTTCAGGTCGATCAGGCGGATGAATTCCGCCTTCTCGCCGAAGAGAACCGCATCAACATCCGCCTGATCCCTCCCACCCGTGGCCAGATCTTCGACCGCAATGGCATGATCCTTGCCGCAAACGAACTGTCCTACCGGATCACCATGGTCAAGGAGGACGCCGGCAATGTCGACGACGTGATCGCGCGGCTGTCGTCGCTGGTGGAACTGGACGAGGGCGAGCTGAACCGCGCGCTGACGGAGATGCAGCGCAGCGCGCCGTTCCTGCCGGTCACCGTGGCCGAGCGTGTGACATGGGAGGATATCAGCCGTGTCGCGGTGAATGCCCCGGCCCTGCCCGGTGTGACACCGGAGGTCGGCCTGTCTCGGGTCTATCCCCGCCGCCGGGATTTTGCCCACGTCGTCGGCTATGTCGGCCCGGTCAGCGACCGTGACCTTGCACGATATGAAGCCCCTGATCCGGTGCTGCGCATTCCCCGGTTCCAAATTGGCAAAGTCGGGATAGAGGCGCGCCACGAAGAGGTATTGCGGGGTCGTGCCGGGGCCAAGCATGTCGAGGTAAACGCCGTTGGCCGTGTCATGCGCGAACTTGGTCGCCGCGAAGGCGCGCCCGGCGCAGACCTTCAGCTGACCGTCGACAGCAGGCTGCAAGCCTATATTCAAGCCCGGCTGGGCGACGAAAGCGCCTCGGTCGTGGTGATGGATGTCACCAATGGCGATCTGCTCGGGATTGCCTCTTCGCCCTCCTACGATCCGAACGAGTTCGTGCGCGGGATCTCGGTTTCGGACTACGGCGAATTGCGCGACAATGATCACCGTCCGCTGGCCTCGAAGACGGTTCAGGATGCCTATCCGCCCGGATCGACCTTCAAGATGGTCACGGCACTGGCCGCAATGGATGCCGGCGTGGTCGCCCCCGATGAAACCGTTTGGTGCCCCGGTCACATGGAGGTCGGTGGTCGCCGGTTCCATTGCTGGAAACGGGCAGGCCACGGGCACATGGACCTTGAAGAATCGCTGCGGGAAAGTTGCGATGTCTATTTTTACGACCTCGCCCTGAAAGTCGGGATCGAACGGATATCGCAGACCGCGCGGCGGCTCGGGCTGGGCCAGGCCTTTGGCATCGGCATGTCCGCTGTGACCAATGGCCTGATGCCCGACAAGGACTGGAAAAAGCGCGAGCGCGGGGCTGGCTGGGTGATCGGCGATACGGTGAATGCCGCCATTGGACAGGGCTTTGTCCTGACCTCGCCGCTGCAGCTTGCGGTGATGGCCGCGCGCCTGTCCAATGGCAAGGCGGTCGTTCCGCGCCTGGTGCGCAGTGTCGATGGCGTCACGCCGCCAGCACAGGAAGGCGAGGCGTTGGGGTTCAACGAAAACCACCTGCGCCAGATCAGGCGTGCGATGTTCTCTGTGAGCAACAACCGCCGGGGCACGGCCTATAGTTCCCGTATCATCGATGAAGCATACCGGATGGCGGGCAAGACCGGCACCAGCCAAGTGCGCAACATCACCGCCGCCGAACGTGCGCGCGGCGTGACCCGCAACGAGGATCTGCCATGGAATCGCCGGGACCACGCGCTCTTCGTGAACTATGCGCCTTACGATAATCCCAGGATCGCCGTTTCGGTGGTTGTCGAACATGGTGGCGGCGGGTCCGCCGCAGCCGCACCGATTGCGCGCGATGTGACTTTGCAGGCACTCTACGGCGACAGCCCACCGCTCGAGGCCTACCCTGCCAAGGATCGCGAACGCATCCGTACCCAGCAGGACCGCCTGCAGCAGGTCCTTCGCGCCAACGATCCGGAGGGGTGGAGCCGGGCATGAGTTATCTTGAATACACCGTCAAGAGCGTCCCGGCAGGCTGGCGCAAGATGCTGTTCATCAACTGGCCGCTCGTGCTTCTTCTCACGGCCGTCGCGGGTGTCGGCCTTTTGATGCTGTACTCGGTTGCAGGCGGGTCCATGAGCCCTTGGGCCGAGCCGCAGATGAAACGCTACGCGCTGGGTCTGGCGGTCATGTTCGTCGTGGCGATGGTGCCGATCTGGTTCTGGCGCAATATGTCCGTCATGGCCTATCTGATCGCGCTGGCCTTGCTGGTGGCGGTGGAATTCATCGGATCTGTCGGCATGGGCGCCCAGCGCTGGATCGACCTTGGCTTCATGCGGCTGCAACCCTCGGAGCTGATGAAGATCGCGATGGTGATGGTCCTCGCCGCCTATTACGATTGGCTGCCAATGAAGAAAACGTCGCACCCCTTCTGGGTGCTGATCCCGATCTTCATCATTCTTTTGCCCACCTTCCTGGTCCTGACCCAACCGGATCTCGGCACCGCCATCCTGCTGATCATGGGCGGTGGTCTCATGATGTTCCTGGCCGGTGTGCATTGGGCCTATTTCGGCAGCGTCATTGCCGCTGGTTTGGCCGGCCTGTACACGATCTTTCTCAGCCGAGGGACGGAGTGGCAATTGCTCAAGGACTACCAGTTCCGCCGGATCGATACGTTTCTCGACCCAAGCACGGATCCACTGGGCGCGGGCTATCACATCACGCAGGCCAAGATCGCTATGGGGTCCGGCGGCTGGACCGGGCGCGGTTTCATGCAGGGCACGCAATCGCGGCTCAACTTCCTGCCGGAAAAACACACCGACTTCATCTTCAACACGCTGGCCGAGGAATTCGGCTTCGTCGGGGGCATATCCTTGCTGTTTCTGTATGTGCTGATCCTGGTGTTCTGCATCATATCGGCACTGAAAAACCGTGACCGGTATTCATCTCTGCTGATCCTAGGGATTGGCGTCACGTTCTTTTTGTTCTTTGCCGTCAACATGTCGATGGTGATGGGTCTGGCGCCGGTGGTCGGCGTGCCCTTGCCGCTGGTCAGCTATGGTGGATCGGCGATGCTGGTCTTGATGATCGCGTTCGGCCTTGTACAAAGCGCACATATTCACCGTCCGAGGTAACCCATGTCCGTCAATATTCTTTTCGCCGCCCACAAGGACCGCTGGGCGCAATACGAAACGCCCCTGCGCCGCGCTCTGGACGCGATCGGAATCGACTATGCGCTGTCCACCGACATGGAGCCTGGCGGGGTCGATTACATCGTCTATGCGCCCAATTCCGACGTGCAGGATTTTACACCCTACAAACGACTCAAGGCCGTTCTGAACCTCTGGGCAGGTGTGGAAAGCGCGGTGAAAAACCCCACGCTCACAGTGCCGTTTGCGCGCATGGTCGATGACGAGGGGCTGACGCAGGGGATGGTTGAATGGGTCGTCGGCCATACGTTGCGCCATCACCTCGGGATGGATGCGCATATCGTGAACCCGGATTGCGAATGGGCTGCAAAGGCCCCCCCGATCGCTGCCGATCGCCCGGTGGGCCTCCTTGGTCTTGGTGCCTTGGGCACTGCCTGCGGTCAGGCCTTGAGCGATCTGGGGTTTCCCGTGTCCGGCTGGGCGCGGACCCCGAAATCCATCGACGGGATCACCGCGTATCACGGAAAGGACGGGCTACAATCGGTCCTGGAAACCTCCCAGATCCTGATCCTGCTCTTGCCCAGCACACCCGAGACCGAGAACACGATCAATGCCGAGACGCTGGCCCTGATGCCCAAGGGCGCGATCCTCATAAATCCGGGTCGTGGCACATTGATCGAAGATGCCGCGCTTCTCGCGGCGCTCGACAATGGCCGGATCGGCCATGCAACGCTGGACGTTTTCCGCACGGAGCCGCTTCCGGCGGATGATCCCTATTGGACACACCCGAATGTCACGGTCACCCCGCATGTCGCGTCGGAAACCCGCCCGCCCAGCGCGGCACGCGTGATTGCCGAAAACATCCGGCGCGGCGAGGCCGGTGAGCCGTTCTTGCACCTTGTGGATCGCGACGCCGGGTACTAAGTCCGCGCGCAAAGGAGCCAACACATGCCAATTGACCGTTCGGTGAAAATCGCCCCCTCGATCCTTGCCGCCGACTTCGCCAATTTCGGTGCCGAAATCGGCGCGGTCGAAGCACAGGGTGCTGACTGGGTTCATGTCGATGTCATGGATGGGCATTTCGTGCCCAATATCACATTCGGTCCGGCCATGTGCGCCGCCATCCGGCCGCATATCAAGACCGTGATGGACGTGCATCTGATGATCGACCCTGTCGCCCCTTATATCGACGCTTTCGCCCAGGCAGGGGCAGACATCATCACCGCCCATGTCGAGGCCGGACCGCATATCCACCGCACGCTCCAGGCAATCCGCGCCACAGGTGCCAAGGCGGGCCTAGCGCTCAATCCCGGCACCCCCGCAGACGCGGCTGCACCGCTGCTGGATATGGTGGATCTGATCTGCGTGATGACGGTCAATCCCGGTTTCGGCGGACAGAAGTTCATCCATTCCTGCGTGCATAAAGTAACCGAGCTGCGCAAGATGATCGGAGACCGGGACGTGCATATCGAAGTCGACGGGGGCGTCGATCCCTCCACCGCGCCACTGGTTGCCGCCGCAGGGGCGGATGTGCTGGTCGCTGGATCGTCGGTGTTCAAAGGCGGCTCCGTGTCCGACCCTCAGCCCTATGGCGAAAACATCCGGGCGATCCGGACAGCGGTCCAGGATCGACAGGTCCGTCCGAGCCACCCTCAACGGGCCTCCGGCAGCACGTAGTCGGCAAACTGTTTGCGCAACATCAGTTTGGAGACCTTTCCCGTAGCAGTCAGCGGCAGGGTATCGACGTAAAGCACATCGTCCGGCAACTGCCACTTGGCGAAATGCGGCGCCATCAGGGCGTGAAAGGACTCTAACTCCGGCTGTGCGCCCTCCTTCCCTTGCACCACGAGGACCGGTCGTTCGTCCCATTTCGGATGGCTGATCGCGATCACGGCACAATTGGCAACGTCCGGATGGGACATTGCCACGTTTTCCAGATCGATCGAGCTGATCCACTCACCGCCCGATTTGATAAGGTCCTTGGACCGATCCTGGATGCCCAAATACCCGTCCGGCGTTATGCTTGCCACGTCTCCGGTACCGAACCAGCCGTCGCTGTCCATCACCGCTGCGGTTGCCGCCTCATCGTTGAAATAGCCCGAGATCACGGCGTTGCCGCGTACGAAAAGCTCTCCGACCGCCACGCCGTCATGCGGCAGGCGTTGACTGTCTTGGCCAACGAGCTTGAGGTCGACTCCGAACATGCGCCGACCCTGCAGCGCCTTGCGCGCCATGCGGTCATCGAACGGCGCATCCTGCATGTCGATGGACAATTGCCCGGTGGTGCCAATAGGACTCATCTCTGTCATGCCCCAGGCATGGCAGACGTCTATGCCTTGATCTTCGAAAAACGCGATCATGCTGCGCGGCGCGGCAGAGCCACCGATCACCAGTTGATCAAGCGTGGATGGCGGCACGCTCCGCGCCTCGATCTCAGCCCGCAGGCCCAGCCAGACAGTCGGAACGCCCCAGCTTGCCGTGACCTTTTCGCTCTGCATCAGGTCAAAAAGCGATGCCCCATCGAGCTTGGCCCCCGGCATGATCAAGGACGCGCCGACAAGCGGCGCGGCATAGGGCATGCCCCAGGAATTGACATGGAACATCGGCACAACCGGCAAGAGGCGCGCGCCCTCGTGAAGAGACCGCGGCAGCGTCACTGCGACGAACAGCGCGTGCAACACCGTAGATCGATGCGAATAGAGCGAGCCCTTGGGATTCCCGGTTGTCCCGGACGTGTAACACAATCCCGCCGCCGTATTCTCTGGCAGATCCGGCCAGTCGTACTCGGCCGGGTGATCACCCAACAGGTCCTCGTAGCATATCAGGTCCAGCTTGCTGTCCGGCATGTGCGCGGCATCCGTCATCGCGACGAGTTCAAGACCCTTGGGCAATTGATCGGCCAGCGCTTCGAGGATCGGGATAAACGTCACATCGACGAACAGGATCCGATCCCCGGCATGGCCAATGATATAGAGCATCTGTTCCGCCGACAGACGTGGATTGATCGTATGGCACACTGCCCCCATGCCTGAAATCGCGTAGTACAGCTCGAAATGGCGGTATCCGTTCCATGCCAGCGTCGCCACGCGGTCGCCCTGCCCGACGCCCAGCGCGTCCAGTCCATGCGCCAATTGCCCGGTGCGGGCAAATGTCTTGGCATAGCTTTGGCGGTGCAGATCACCCTCGGTCCGCACTGAAACGATTTCACCGCTGCCATGAATCTCTGCCGCGTAGCGCAGCACTTCGATCACCGACAATGGCCGGTTCATCATCATTGCGTGCATCAAGCCCTCCCTTGCCTTCCGCGCCATGGTTCCGGATACACTGGGTCTGCGGCCCATTCGGCGCAATACAAATCATCAGGAGAGATCTTCATGTCAGGCACTCTGACCCGCATCACCCTCGCCCGTCGCCCCGCCGGTGCCCCGGTGCCGGAGGATTTCAAGCTTGTCAGTGAACCGCTGCCGATACCGGACACCGGAGATGTCCTGCTAGAAGTCACGCATCTGTCGCTTGATCCTTACATGCGCGGGCGGATGGACGATGTGAAAAGCTATGCGCCCTCGGTCGATATCGGCGGCACCATGACAGGACAGGGCGTAGGCCGTGTCCTGGAAAGCAAGACCGACGGGTTCAACCCCGGTGATATGGTGACGGGCATGACAGGCTGGGCCAGCCACGCCTGCCTGCCCGGATCGGAGCTGCGCAAGCTCGATCCAACGCTTCCGCCAACGACTGCCTTGGGCGTTCTTGGCATGCCGGGCCTGACCGGTTGGGTCGGGCTGCACAGATTCGGAAAACCAAAGGCAGGCGAAACGCTGGTCGTCGGCGCAGCGACCGGCCCGGTGGGGTCGATGGTGGGACAAATTGCAAAAGGCATGGGCCTGCGCACCATCGCGATCGCCGGCGGGCCTGAAAAATGCCGCCTCGCCACGGACACCTTCGGGTTTGACGCCGCAATCGACCACCGTGCGCATGACACCGCCAAATCCCTTCGCACCGCGATTGCCGAGGCTGCACCGGACGGTGTCGACATCTACTGGGAGAACGTGGGTGGCAAACCGCTCGAAGCCGTAATGCCACTGATGAACGTGCATGGCCGCATTCCGGTCTGCGGCATGATTGCTTGGTATGGCGGCGCGAATATCGCCGAAGACAACCAATTGCCCGCAATGTGGCGCAGCATCCTCGTGAAGCGGCTAAGGGTGTCGGGCTTCATCATCTTCGACCACTGGGACGAATACCCGGCTTTCCTTTCCGACATGGGTCCGAAAGTCGCCAAGGGAGACATCGCCTACCTGGAGGACGTGGCCGACGGGTTGGAGGCCGCACCTGCTGCATTCATTGCCATGCTGAACGGCGGCAACACGGGCAAACAGATCGTCAAACTCTGATCTCAGGCCTCCGCCTGCGCCGCCAGTTCCAGCGGCGCGGCCGGCGCTGCTTTCAGATCATCTATCCGCAATGGTCCGGTCGGTTTCGACAATCTGTTTCGCACAACCCAGTGCAGCCGCGTCGATGCGCGTGTGATCGCGACGTAAGCGAGCCGTTTCCACAGCGGTTGCCCTGCCTCGGTCCGCCCCATCCGGGCGGCGGCGTAAAGATCGGGCGCGAACACCTGTACCGCATCCCATTGCGAGCCTTGTGCCTTGTGGATCGTCACCGCCGCGCCATGCAGAAAGGTGGCGCCCATCCGCGCCGCAAACGGAATGAACGGCTCCTCAAGGTCGGGTTTTTCGATCTTGACGATCGACGCTGCCGAGACTTGCGGCTCTTCGGCGCCAATCACGTGCAAGCGGGAAAACCCCGGCTTGCGCCCCGGCCCCAGATAAACCACCTGCGCCCCCTTGATCAGTCCACGCGCCTCCAGATCCAACCGCTTTTTCCTGTGTTTCAGCGGCAATTCGAGCCCGTCACAAACCAGCGGCTCTCCTTCCAGGAGTGAATCTTCGGGCGCACCATGCACCGCGCGGAACGCATTGATCAGTCGAATTCGCGTCGCGTTGCGCCAGACCAGCACCGGCGACCGCGCCATCAGGTCCACCTCGACACGCTGACCGAGGACGACCCGGTCATCGGTGCGGGAGATGTCTTCGACCATTTTCTCGAAACCGTCGAAATCCAGCGACGGATCCGCCAGCGCATGCGCCAGATCGAGGATCGGGTTGTCGGCGTCCTGTCGGTGAATCCGGCTCAGGTTCAAGACTTGCTCGGGCTGAAGGGTTTCAAACACCATCTTGCCGGATTGGTTGACCGGCGCGAGCTGCGCCGGGTCGCCAAAAAGAAGGAGATTGGGAAAGATCTCGCGCAGATCCTTGACCTGCTTTTCATCCAGCATCGACGCTTCGTCGACGAAACCGATGTCCAGAGGATCATCCCGCCGCTTCCAGCCGGTGATGAAATCCGATCCGCGCAACCCCGCGGCAGCCAGCGCCGCGGGAATCGACTTGTGCGATTCGTAAGACGCCTGCGCACGGACCAGCGCGTCGTCGGTCAGGTCCTCGATGTCCGGCTTTTCGCCATTGCCCATCAACCATTCGGCGATGCGTTCGTATTCGGGATCGTAAACCGGAGTGTAGAGGATCCGATGGATCGTCGTCGCGGGAACCCCCCGCATGCGCAGCACAAACGCCGCCTTGTTCGTCGGGGCAAGAACCGCCAGCGTGCGACGATCCTTGCGCCGCCGTCCTTCGTAATCGCCGGACACGATATCGACACCGGCGCTTTGCAAACTCTTGCACAGTTCGGCCAGAAGCAGTGTCTTGCCCGAACCGGCCTTTCCGGTGATCGCCATGATATTTGGCGTGCCGTCGCGTGGCGGCAACAGGACGCCGTCATCCAGATCAACGCCCGCATCGCGCAGCATCTCTGTCACGGCATCATGCGCGACGGCCTGATCATCTGAGTATATGGGCGCAGGAACATTCATGGTGAGACTCTATCGTTCTGCGTCCGCAGGCACCAGAGTCAGGCGGCGTTGTTAAAAGGTTGCATCGCAACATCGCCGAAAGACTCTTCGAACCATTGCCGCGACGCGTCCAGCGGCAGACCGGCGACGCGCGCGACCTGCTTCTGGGACGCGTGGGTGAATTCCCAAAGCCCGACACTGATCGATTGCCGCCCGGTTCCCTGCGTGCCCAGCATCTCTGGCGCGGCCCCGATGCGGTTGTAAATCCGGACCATTCGCGCATCGAACACTCCAACAAAATGCTCCACGCCGAATCCCTGCATGATCTCGCCCCCCGCAAGCATCAGCGCCGCCGCAGTGCCGGAATCGGGTTGGCGCGACAGGCAAAAGCGGGTGCATTCCCAAATTGCCGGGCTTTGGATCGCCACACCATCTGTCAGGGCCAGAAAATGATCGTTGACCATTGTGCGGCCCGTGGTGGGCAGGAACCGCATCGACCCGCCATGTGTCCCGTCGGATCGTTCCCAAATCACGTAGAGCGGATTAAGGTCATCGTATTCATCGCGTTCCTGTCCAGTCGCATCGACGCTGACCTCCCATCCCAATCGTGTCTTGAACTGGTCCGCGCGATCCTCGAACATCGTGCGCTCCAGCAATCGATGCGAGTTTAATTGATCGCCGTACAGATACCGAATCATCAGCTTGCCCTCCATTGGTGGAGGAAGGCTGGAGACCAAAGGTGAATTGTTTCTTGTCGCCGCGACCGTTGGGTGTTGCGCTGCGGCGTAATGTGTATTTTCGAACGGCCTCGCGGCGCCTCAGACCACGATCTGACCTCTGGCCATTGCGCGCGCCACTGCATGCGTCGTATTCATCGCCCCGAGCTTGAAGCGTGCGCTTTCGATATAGACGCGCAACGTGTGTTCCGAGATCGACAACGTATCGGCGACCTGTGCGCGGCTATACCCCACCGCCAAGAGAGACATAGTCTCGACCTCGCGGGGCGACAGGGGTTGTGTCGGCTCTGGCGCGCGGCCCGGTTCGAGCTTGAGCGCGGTCTGGTTGAAGTAATGTGACAGCAAGATCAGGTCCCGGCGGTTCAGCTCGGTAAAGCAGGCCCATTCCGCATCACTGCAACTATGGCTGACCGTGAAAAGCGCAAACTGGCCGTTCGGCCCCCGGATCGGAGTCGAATAGCCCTGGTTGCCGATACCATGCGCCATCGCATCGTTATGAAAGGCGCGGGCCGCTTTGCCGGACCAATCCAGCCGTTTCCAATCTACCGGGTGGAAGCGCTGATAACACCCCAGAACAACCGGATCGATCCGAAGGTATCCCTTTTCAACATACCGTGCGACCCATTGCGGATCATAGGTGCCACAGCCGTATTGCGTGCCGCTGCTGGCGACCCAGTGATACACCATGTGGTCGACGGCGTAGTGGTGCCGCAGCCATTCGATGACGTTTTGCAATTCCTCAAGTTGGTCTGCGCACTCCAATCGTGCGATCACATCGTCCAGTTGAGGTACTTTCTTCAAAAAGCCCACGGCCCATCCCCTTGCCGTGCGACCCAATCTCTGCCCGCGCCACCAACTGGGTATCGTCCAGCTTCGCAGCGAGAGCATCCAGATCGTTTGCGATTGCAAACGTCTTGAGGTCGGTCAACACGTCTATGATCCAGTCATGTCCCATCTCACCGTCACCTCCAGTTAGTTAATGATAGGTTAATTCAACTCTAGCATGTATTCTTTTTTCAACAAATTCCCTGATTCCAACTCCCCACATCTGGTGAGGGCGTAAATTCTAGTGTCTTGATCTTCAGTGCCCGGCGCCAGAATCACGAAACCCGCAGGCCTGTCTGGCCCACGGGTCCCGATTAGCTGACAGAAGTAATCAAGTCGTTACGACTTGGCCGCCAACGCGTCTTCGAAGGTACGCAACCCGGTTTTCGGGGATTGCACCAGCACCGCCATGTTGCCCGGCTTGTGTTCGTTGCGCAGCATCTTGGTATGGGCTTGCGGAATCTCGTTCCAGGGGAACACTTCGGACATGCACGGGTCCAGACGGCGCTCCACCATAAGCTGGTTGGCCGAGGCCGCCTGCTTGAGATGCGCGAAATGCGAGCCCTGAAGGCGCTTCTGGTGCATCCACATGTACCGCACGTCGAACGTGCAGTTGAACCCGGTGGTGCCCGCGCAGATCACGACCATACCACCCTTCTTACAGACAAGCGTCGAGACCGGAAAGGTTGATTCCCCCGGATGCTCGAACACCATATCGACATTCACGCCCTTGCCGGTGATGTCCCAGATCGCCTTGCCAAACTTGCGCGCTTCCTTGAGCCAGTCATTGTATTCGGGGGTGCCGACCGTCGGCAGCTGACCCCAGCACTTGAAATCCTTGCGGTTGATGACGCCCTTGGCGCCCATCGACATCACGAAATCGCGCTTGTCTTCGTCCGATATCACGCCGATGGCGTTAGCGCCGGCCGTGTTGGCCAACTGGATAGCATAGGATCCAAGCCCCCCCGACGCGCCCCAGACCAGCACGTTCTGACCGGGCTTCAGATCATGCGGCTCATGACCGAAAAGCATCCGGTACGCGGTCGCCAGTGTCAGCGTATAACACGCTGACTCCTCCCAGCTCAGGTGCTTGGGGCGCGGCATCAACTGCTGTGCTTGCACGCGTGTGAATTGCGAAAACGACCCGTCATGCGTTTCATAGCCCCAGATGCGCTGCGTCGGTGAATACATCGGGTCGCCACCGTTGCAGTGTTCGTCGTCGCCATCGTCCTGATTGCAATGGATGACAACCTCATCGCCGACTTTCCAGCGCTTCACCTTGTCCCCGACTTTCCAGACGATGCCCGACGCGTCCGAACCGGCAATGTGATACGGCTGTTTGTGACCGTCGAACGGGCTGATCGGCTGTCCAAGACCGGCCCAGACGCCATTGTAATTAACCCCCGCAGCCATCACGAGAACCAGCACCTCGTTGCTGTCGATTTCCCACGTGTCGACAACTTCAACTTCGAAGGCTTGCTCTGGCTCACCGTGACGTTCTCGGCGGATCGTCCACGCGTACATCTGGTCGGGAACATAGCCCATCGGCGGCATCTCACCGATTTCGTACAAGTCCTTCTCCGGCGCATTGTAATCTGCGATGCCGGTTTGCTGATCAAGAGCCATCGGTGCCTCCATAAGGTAGAGTCGTTACTATGCCGCAATGCAGAATCGCGACGTCTCAGAATGAGATATGAGCAATATTGAAATTATGCAACAAGATTAGCGTATTTTTTGAAACTTTATAACCGAGCAGTTGCAGAAACTCGGTCCAGTCGCAGCGCCCTAGTCAATCAAGTGTTTGATCGAATTGGCATAGAATTCTGCCAGGGCCACCTGACTTTCCGGGAGTCGCAAGACATCGCCTTCTTTCACAACGACGCCCCTCTCGATCAGGCTTCGCAGGCCGACCTCGACCGCAGAATCGCAGTTGGTGCGGGGCAGATGTCCTTTCACCTCCGCGACCTGCTTCATGGTCTTTTCAAAAGCAACCTCCAACGCGGCGCATGTCATCGTTCCATGACGCAGCAACAGGAAGGCAATCAACGGCACCGGCAACACCGGAACCGCCTCGGATATCCGCGTCATGATCTTATCCGACAGCGCATCCGCATCACCCGGCACGCCTTCCAGATCACTCAGAACCAAGGGTTTCCCGAAACTGACAGCGGCATCGCCAAAGCGCTGAAACCGGCCGGTGACACGCAACCATACCTGTTTCAGGATCGCTCGGAAAACGACGCTGATCCGCGCCCGGAACTTGCGCTCCCCACTGTCTCGTGCCCGCAGAAGGATCGTATCCTCCAGAACGCGGTCGTAATTCAGCGCCACCGGCACAAACACGACATCGCGCTGTGCCGCAGCCGCGCCGTCCAGCATGTATTTCAGGATGCCCACCTTGGGTTTCGCAAGACTGCCATCAAGGCTCAATCCGCCTTCGGGGAAAACCGCTTGCGTCACACCGGCCCCCGTCGCCTGCTGCACATATTTCGCGAGGATGCTGCGATACAGCGCATCACGCGACCGGCGGCGGATGAAATACGCCCCCATCGCCCGGATCAGCCGCGACAACGGCCAGACCCGCGCCCACTCTCCAACGGCATAGGACAGCGCGGACCTGTCTGCCGCTAGATAGGTGACGAGAACATAATCCATATTCGACCGATGGTTCATGACGAACACAACGGTTGCCTCTGGGTCCACCTCTGACAGGGTCGGATCCTGATGCACCATCCGCACGCGGTAAAGCGATGTGCTCAGCAACTTGGCCGCCCGGATTGCAAAGCCGAAATAGGCCCAGGCCGAAAAAGATGGCACGATCTCGCGCGCGTAGCGTTTTGCGCGTTCGAACGCCACGTCTTCGCGCACGCCATGCGTTTCGGCGTGTCGGACGATAGCCCGTGTCACATCGGGATCATAAACCAGCCGCTGGATCATGTCTTGGCGCCGAAGCAGTTTGAACGGCTGGATCGGCCGCTCGAGCCGCGCATTCAACCGTGTGACCGCGCGCTCCATTCTGCGGCGAAAGAACCAGCGCACCGATGGAAACAGGAAATGCGACGCAAATGTTACTGCCGCAAACAGCAAAATCAGTAGAAACGCCCAGAAGGGCAAGGTGACCTGAGATGTCATAACCCACCCTTGCAGCGGTTCAGCGAATGGTAAATGGCAAAGCAGTCCACCACAAAGCTACCGCAGCATGGCATCACACAATATACAAATGCCCGATCCTGCGGCACAGTTCCAAGTCCAGCGCTCTTTGACAAAAAGAGGACCTATGCTGTTTTGCAGCGGAAAACCGGACGCCGCGGCGCAGCGAATTGACAGAGACATAATATTTCATTTAATCAAAACACGACGCAACAAGATTACACATCCTAGCCCGCCTGACGAGGACGACATGACCGACGCACAGACCCCGCTCCGCGACCGCCCTTGGCTCATCCGCACTTATGCGGGTCACTCCACGGCGCACGCCTCGAACGCGCTGTATCGCTCCAATCTCGCAAAGGGGCAAACCGGCCTTTCGGTTGCCTTCGACCTGCCAACCCAAACCGGGTATGACAGCGATCACGTGCTCGCGCGCGGCGAAGTCGGCAAGGTCGGCGTCCCGATCAGCCATCTGGGAGACATGCGCACGCTTTTTGACCAGATCCCGCTGGACCAGATGAATACCTCCATGACGATCAACGCGACCGCCCCATGGCTTCTCGCGCTCTATATCGCCGTGGCCGAGGAGCAGGGCGCGGACGTGTCGAATTTGCAAGGCACCGTGCAGAACGATCTCATCAAGGAGTATCTTTCACGCGGCACTTATATCTGCCCGCCAAAACCCTCGCTCAAGATGATCGGCGACGTGGCCGAATATTGCTACACGCATATCCCCAAATGGAACCCGATGAACGTCTGTTCCTACCACCTGCAAGAGGCCGGCGCGACGCCGGAACAGGAATTGTCCTTCGCGCTTGCTACTGCCGTCGCTGTTCTGGATGAATTGAAGCCCCGCGTTCCCGACGAGGATTTCCCGGCGCTCGCCGGGCGGATTTCCTTTTTCGTGAATGCAGGTATCCGTTTCGTCACCGAAATGTGCAAGATGCGTGCCTTCGTTGATCTCTGGGACGAAATCCTTGAGGATCGCTATGGCGTCGAAGACCCGAAATTCCGCCGCTTCCGCTATGGTGTTCAGGTGAACTCTCTTGGCCTCACCGAACAGCAGCCTGAAAACAACGTCTACCGCATCCTGATCGAAATGCTGGCCGTCACACTCTCGAAAAACGCCCGCGCCCGCGCGGTGCAGCTCCCGGCCTGGAACGAAGCGCTTGGCCTGCCGCGCCCCTGGGATCAGCAATGGTCCATGCGGATGCAACAGATCCTCGCCTATGAAACCGATCTTCTGGAATTCGACGACCTGTTCGATGGCAACCCTGCGGTCGACGCCAAGGTCGAACAACTCAAGGAGGGCGCCCGCGCCGAATTGGCAAATCTTGACAGCATGGGCGGGGCGATCGGGGCCATCGACTACATGAAAGGCCGCCTGGTCGATTCCAATGCCGACCGCCTGAACAGGATTGAACGCAACGAAACCATTGTCGTCGGCGTGAACAAATGGACGGAATGCGAACCCTCCCCGCTCCAGACCGAAGACGGGGGCATCATGGTCGTGGACCCTGCGGTGGAGCAGGACCAGATCGACCGCCTGAATGCATGGCGCGCGGATCGGGATGCCGAAGCCGTCGAAAGGGCCCTGGCCGATCTGCGCGCCTCTGCCAAGGACGGCGAAAACATCATGCCAGCCTCCATTGCCGCTGCGCGCGCCGGCGTCACCACCGGCGAATGGGCGGGCGAGATGCGGAGAGCGCACGGCGAATATCGCGGCCCGACCGGCGTCTCAAAGGCCGCAAGCAACAAGACCGAGGGGCTCGACGACATTCGAAACGCGGTGGAAGCCGTCAGTGACAAGCTGGGCCGTCGCCTCAAGTTCCTTGTCGGCAAGCCGGGCCTTGACGGGCACAGCAACGGCGCCGAGCAGATCGCCTTCCGCGCCCGGGATTGCGGCATGGATATCGACTATGAAGGTATCCGGCTCACGCCCGATGAAATCGTGGCGGCCGCGCGCGACAATGACGTGCATGTCGTCGGCCTCTCGATCCTGTCGGGAAGTCACACGCCACTTGTCGAGGATATGATGAAGAAGATGCAGGAGGCTGGCCTCGCGCAGATTCCTGTCATCGTTGGCGGTATCATTCCCGAAGACGATGCCAAACGCCTCCTGGGCATGGGTGTGGCACGGGTCTATACGCCAAAGGATTTCGAGCTGAACACCATCATGAAGGATATCGTGGCGCTCGTGGATCCCAAGGCGGTGGCGGCGGAGTAGCCTCACGTCATGTCATTGGGTCGTGTTGCTGGACCTGCCTGCGAGATCTGGTATCAGACTTCGAAATCCGGATATCGATAAATCTTAACGAAGAAGGCCTGATTGATCCAATGAAACAGCTTTCTACCGCGTTCGTATTTGCCACGTTGCCCGTCAGCGCCATCGCCGAGACCCAGCTTGAACGCCTTGAGCGCATCTCCGAAGAGATGACCGACGCGATGTACGAGGCCATGATCAGCATGGTGGAACGCCAGGGAGGCGATCCCGCGCCATTGCGCGGTGCGATGCCCGCCAGCACATGGGACAAGGACTTTCGCGCGGCAGGAGCATGCATGCTCGACAGATTCACCGATAAATCCAGTCCAGAGGCGGTGACACAAATGCTGGACGAGATGGAAGCCTTTCTCCCGGAAGTTGCCACGATGGATCTCGAAAACGCCGACGAGGACATGAACTTTCTTCCGGCAGGCATTTCGGAAGACTATTCCATTCAGGTAAATTCCGAATGCGGTTTGCCGGAAATCATGATGCAGCGCATGCAGGAGTCCGGCTTTTCTGCCGCAATGATGCAGGCCATGAGAGGAAATTGACGCGCAACAGCGTCGGCCAACAGCTCGGAGCTGTGCAACAATTTTCAATTGAGCAAACTTTTTGCCAGAAGCGGAAAGCGATTTGCGAATTGACTTCGCAAAATAGTCGCGTATGCCCATCCCGATCAAATAATTCGAGTTAGTTGGGAGACACTCATGAGCATCGATCTGAATAATATGTCCAAGGATGAGCTGAAAAAACTGATCAAGGACGCCGAGAAAGCACTCAAGACACTTGAAACCCGTCGGCTGAATGAAGCCAAACAAGCCGCGGAATCGGCTGCGAAGGAATACGGGTTTTCGCTGGATGAATTGCTTGGGCGCGCGCCCAAGCAAGGCTCCAAAAGCGCTCCGAAATACAAAAATCCAGACAATCCCGAACAAACCTGGACGGGAAAGGGTCGCAAACCGAATTGGGTGAACGACGCTCTTGAGTCCGGCAAGACTATGGAAGATCTGAAGATTTGAGATGACACTCCATATCGGTGCGACGCCGGGTGAAATTGCAGAAACGATCTTGATGCCCGGCGATCCGTATCGCGCGAAATGGGCCGCGGAGACATTCCTTGATAACCCGAAATGTGTGAATGACGTGCGTGGTATGCTCGGCTTCACCGGGACCTGGTGCGGGCATGCCGTTACCATTCACGGTTCGGGTATGGGAATGCCTTCGCTGTCAATCTATGCCAATGAACTGATCCGCGACCATGGGGCCAAGACCCTGATCCGGATTGGATCATGCGGCGCGATGCAGCAGCATGTTGGACTGCGCGATGTGATTCTGGCCATGACCGCCAGCAGCCTGTCAACGCCGTCGAGTGGCATCTTTCGCGAGTTGAACTTCGCACCCTGTGCGGATTGGGGTCTCTTGCGCGCGGCTGCGGATGCAGCAGAGGCCAAGAGCACAAGAACCCATATCGGCGGCATTTATTCATCGGACGTGTTCTACGATGAACGACCGGACCTGAATGAACAGATGACCCGCCACGGCATCCTCGGGGTCGAGATGGAGGCCGCCGAGCTTTACAATCTCGCCGCGCGCCATTCTGTCCGTGCCCTTGCCGTGCTGACAGTGTCCGACCACTTGCAAACCGGCGCCGCCTTGCCCTCGAAAGATCGAGAGAGCAGCTTTGGCGATATGATCGACATCGCCCTCACAGCCGCCTTTGCTTGATTCGGCATAAAACCGCGCAAAAGATTGGAAACCGCCAAGCCGGTTTCCAACTCCCGCCACATTTTCGCTGCACAATCAAAACCATGCCGCAATGGTTGAATGATATCCATGTCCTTCTGACAAGCCGCGTGCCCATTCCACGCATGCTGTTTCTTTTCAGCGTCGTCACGCTGTCGCTCTTTACCCTTTCGGCACATCACGCTGCCACGTTGGCGCAGGTCGGTTTGATCCTGCCAGTCATGTGTGCCCTTTTCGGACAACTCGCGGTGATCAGCGTACGTTTGCCATCGACCATCGATTCGCTTGAACGGATCGGCATGGCCAATCCTGGCGGCAAGCTGGTTCTGATCCTGATCGCAACCTATGCGGGGCTGATGGCTCTGCCGACATTATCGATGGCGCAATCCACGCTCAGTATTGGCGTCTTGCTATATCTGTGCCTGTTCATGGTGGTGTTCTATCTCATGGGTGACGGAAGCAAGATCAGTTGGTTCGCATGTGACTGGGACGATGGAAAACGCAACGCCGCCAACTGGCATGTGATCCGCCTGGTTTCCGTGATCCTGCTGAACGAAATCGTTGCAAAACATGGCACGCCGTTCGACTGGATCATCGCCATAACACTCGGATCGATTTCCCTGCATTACCTGATGTACTGGACGATCTATGCCACCCACCCGCATGATAAGGCAGGCTGGCCAGACTAGTAGAGTTTGGGCCCTAGCGTCCGTGGCTACGGTTATAGCCATTGACTTCAGGTGGCTGCCATCCGTCCATCGCACCGTGTGCAGGCGTTAAAACCTCGACCCGCAAAGGGTAACACACCGCGGCATCGCTTGAATGCTCGGAAGAGCAATCGCCCCCGGGACAGGCCGACAAGGCACCCAGCAAGTCAATCTCTGCAAAAAAGGTGAGGTGATCTCCGGGCCGTACCGGGCTGGCCTTCATGAAATACTGCCCCGTATCGCGCGTGAAACCGGTGCACATGAACACGTTTAGCACGTCATGCACATGCGGCTCTGCTTCGGGCAGACTCAATCTCGTCGCATCGGCCAGAGCCCGCGTCAGATTCGAGTGGCAGCAATGATGGTACTGCACCCCGGACAACAGGTTCCCTGTATACGGGTCGCAGCGTGTGCCGATCACATCATGGACTGCCCCGCCAAAGGGGTCGATCCCGTACCAACCCAGACTGTCCTCCACGATCGTCGCCATGGGGCGCAGCGTCGGGAAGGACGACCACAGCCGCGCGCCGGTCGTAACATGGGCGCCGTGCAAGGCGCGCGTCTTGCCGGAATAAAATCGTTCGGTCAGGTCGTCAGCGTTCCACAGGTTCAGATCTCCCACCTGCGGTCCCTTAATGCTGACGATGCGAAAAAACGAACCCGCGGGCACGCGAAAGGAACACGCTTCGCGCGGCGCCGCTTCTGCCATGCCGGTGACCCTTGCGCCGGCGAAGCCGTGCAAGTAACGGTCAAGATCCGGCTGCGGCAACGTTTCGGTCGGATAACAGATCACCGGCGCGACAGCACGGCGTGCATCCGCATCCTTCGGGTCATTCGCCATGCGCAGGCTCCTCTTCAAGACGCGATGAAAGGACAGCAGCGCAACTGCGTGCGCAACCCCAAGCTCTTCTTTTCTTTCGAAATATGCAAAATCCGGCGCGCGTCTCCTCCCGCGCGCCGAGAAGCCACCTTCAGATCGCAATCACATCCAGCGGCGGAAAGCCGTTGAAACCGATCGATGCATAGGTTGACGTGTAAGCGCCACAGCTTCGGATCACGATCCGGTCGCCAGCCTGAAGGCCCAGAGGCAACTGCACCGGCTGCTTTTCATAAAGCACATCCACGCTGTCACAAGACGGGCCAGCCAAGATACAGGCGCCGGTCGGCTCGTGATCCCGATCGGTCATGAACTGGTAACGGATCGCCTCGTCCATCGTCTCAGCCAGACCGGAAAACTTGCCGATATCCAGATATACCCAGCGGTGCAGGTCACTGTCCGACTTGCGTGACACCAGAAGCACCTCGGCGGCAATCGCCCCTGCCTCGGCCACCAGGCCGCGTCCCGGCTCCGCCATGATCTGGCGAACATTGCCGAAACGACCCTGAATCTGGTGCATCACGGCGCTTGCGTAATCCTGCGGAGCGTCCAGCGTTTGACCATAGAAGGCCGGAAACCCGCCACCGATATTCAACAAGCTCAGATCATATCCATTCGCCTTCAAGGCATGCCAGACCTCAGCCACCTGATCGAGCGTCTCGCCCCACATCTCGGGGTCCCGCGTCTGCGATCCGACGTGGAAAGACAAGCCCACCGGGACAAGCCCCAAATGAGACGCCAGCGCAAAGAGATCCGGCGCCTTCTCGGGCGCACAACCGAATTTCCGCGAAAGCGGCCAATCGGCCTGAAGCGAGCCCACGATCAGGCGGATATAGACCTGCGCGCCCGGTGCGTGCTGGGCCAGCTTGTGCAGCTCTTCTTCGGAATCTGCCGCGAAATGCGTGATCCCGGCATCATGGGCCCATGCGATATCCGACGAACGCTTGATCGTGTTGCCAAAGGAAATCCGCGAGGCATCGGCACCGGCGGCCAGGCACATCTCGATCTCGGGCCGCGAGGCCGCGTCGAAATTGCTACCGACCTCGACCAGCGTGCTCAGAATCTCGGGCGCCGGATTAGCCTTCACCGCGTAATGGATTTGGGCCCGCCCCAACCCTTGTGCCAGCGCCGAATATCGCCGCGCCACAGACTGCGTGTCGATCACGAGGGTTGGCCGCTCGAACCGGTTGTTCAGGATGAAATTTTCTGCACGGGATACAGATGTTTCTTCGCGGGCCGCCAGCCCGGTTACGTATGCGTTCATTGGTCATCTCCAATCGACCCGGCCATTCCGGTTTCCCGGCACAGACCGCTCAGTTCTTTCAGAGACGTTACCGTCGCTACGTAACCGCGTGGGTGCATTGCGTTTTGCGTTGCTTGCCCACCTCGACAGAGGCGCGTGCGTTGGCGTCACTTCTGGCGCATATGGAGTCGAAAGTGAGTCGGCGCAACAGAAAATCTTTCGCACATGTCAGTTTTTTCCAGGCGGACCATTCTGTTGCCGAAGACAGAGTTTCGGGGCCTCGTCAGAGGCCATCTCCGCCCCGCAAGACGCACAGCGCCATGCGCCCGGCGCCACCCGCCGCCAGCGGCAGTCCCGCGTGAGCGTCGTCGTCTTGTGCTGCCAGTAAAGATAGGCCAACACCCCGATCAGAAGAAGAATGAGAAAAATCGGCATGCCATTCGTTTAACGGCCAACGGGCCGCACACGCAACCAGGTGGGGCCGCTGCGCCGTCCTGCCGCGAGAACCCGGCCCCCAACGCCTCACTCCCGAAAATTGCCTATTTATTCCGCAATTCCAGACACCTGACAGGTATACTTTGCCAATTGGCACGCGCTATGTGGCGGGTCTGGACGAAAACCTGGTTCACATATTGCGAAGAGACGGTTCGAAGGCCTAGATGCGGTATGCGGAAAAAAGACACGGCGAGATCATTCACTGCACGGCTGAAAGCGCTTATCGGTCAAATCTATCCCGACGCGGACGCCGAAGACCTGTCGCGGTCGATCATCCAAGCCTTCTGGACGGATGACACGCAGCGGCGAAAGCGCGGACGTGTGCCCGGCAACAATTTATGGACCGAAAAAGACGCGCTTTTGATCACCTATGGCAATTCTATTGTCGATGGTGTGCATAAGCCTTTGGACTTGTTGCACGATTTCCTGCTGCGGCGCATGTCCGGTGTCATCAACAGCGTCCATATCCTGCCTTTTTTTCCCTACACATCCGACGATGGCTTTGCCGTGTCCGATTTTCGTTCCGTGAATCCGCAACTTGGGGATTGGTCGGATATCAGCCGCATCGGTGCAGAATTCACCCTGATGTCGGATCTGGTCCTCAATCATGTGTCCAGCCAGAGCGCATGGTTCAACGAGTATCGACAGGGCCACGATCCTTACAACGCGTTCTTCTTCGAAGCCTCGCCCGAGGACGACTTGTCGCAAGTGGTGCGCCCCCGGACAACGCCGCTCTTGCAACAGGTTGAAACGGCGAACGGCCCGCGCCACGTCTGGTGCACCTTCAGTCATGACCAGATCGATTTGGACTTTCGCAACCCCGAGGTCTTGCTCGAGTTCCTGCGGATCATCCGTCTGCATGTGGATAACGGCGTGCGGATCATCCGGCTTGATGCGGTTGCCTTTCTTTGGAAGGCCGTGGGAACGGCGTCGATCCACCTTCCGCAAACCCATGCGATAGTGAAACTGATGCGGTTGCTGTGCGACTACGCCGCCGAAACGATCATCCTGCTCACCGAAACCAATGTGCCCAAGGCCGAAAACCTGAGTTATTTCGGCGCCGGGAACGAGGCGCATGCGATCTATAATTTCCCGTTGCCGCCCTTGATCCTGCATGCGGTGATGTCCGGCTCGGCGCATTATCTGCGGCGGTGGCAAAGCGGCATGCCTCCTGCTCCGATGGGCTGCGCCTATCTCAATTTCACCGCCAGCCATGACGGGATAGGGATGCGCCCCGTCGAGGGCATTCTGCCGGACACGGAAAAAGCCAAGATCATCGAGACCATTCGCGATATTCGCGGTCTTGTCTCGATGCGGGCGCTTCCCGATGGGGGCGAAGCACCCTACGAAATCAACACGACATATTGGGAGGCCACAAGCCAGACGTTCGCAGGCCAGGATGACCGTCACCTGGACAGGTTCCTGTGTTCGCAAACGATCGTGATGTCACTCGAGGGGATACCGGCCTTCTACATTCACTCGATGCTGGGAACGCCGAACGATCACGCGCAGGTCGCACATCGCGGCATGAATCGTGCCATCAACCGGCACCGGTGGGACTATCCCACGCTCAACGCCCTTTTGGACAACCCGGAGTCAGAGCAGGCGCGGGTTCTCGGAGCCGTGTCCGACAGGCTGCGCATCCGGACCGCGCAACCTGCGTTTCACCCCAATGCGACCCAGTTCACTATTCCCTTGACCGACCAGATTTTCGGCGTTTGGCGGCAAAGCCTGGACCGGTCTCAGTCCATATTCGCGCTGCACAACGTCAGTGACCAGCCGGTTGATCTTCCGCATATGTCGATGAACCTGATCGACGATGAGATTTGGGTTGATCTGCTCAACGGGGAACAGGTTGACATGATGCAAGATACGATCACGCTCGCGCCCTACCAGTGCCGCTGGATCACCAATCGGGCGTGACGGTCAGGGACTTCCCTTGGGGCTGGACGCTAGCTGTAGTCTTGTTCGTCGGCTTTCGCTGCCGTGATCATATCGTTCAAGAAGGCTGAATCCGCCGAATGGACCCGGTTCCAGGTTGGGATGAACGGTGTTTCATGCGGATTGCTGATAAAGAGTTCACCCGCGCGCATGATATTGTCGGCGAACATCTCGATCGAGTTTTCTTCGGTGTGCCGTTCAAGGCTCAGGCCGTTCATCTTTGCATCATTGTAATACGCCTCGAGCAGGTCGAGGGCGCAGCGATAATATGTGGCCTTGAGTGTGCGGAAGACATTGTTTGTGAACACGGTCCCATCCGCGGCCAGTTTGCGGAAGATCGCTTTGCAGATATCGGTCGACATCCGGTTAAGACCTGCGCCTGCCTCTTCGGGACTGAGCTTTTGATGCTTGTGGTCATAGGCATCCGAAATTTCGACCTGGCACACCGCCTTTGGCGCGAGGTTCCGCCACGCCTCGGACAACACACCGATCTCCAATCCCCAGTCGGACGGGATCCGCAAATCAGGCAGGACTGCGGTTCGCATGGCGAATTCGCCCGAAAGCGGGTAGCGAAAGCTGCGCAGATAATCGAGATAGTCGCGCGGTCCGATCACCCTGTTCAAGGCAATCAGCAAGGGGCTGACCAGAAGGCGGGTCACGCGACCATTGACGTTGCCATCGCCGATGCGTGGGTAGTACCCCTTTGCCAATTGGTACGGGAAGGATGGATTGGCCACTGGATAAACCAGCCGCGCCAGCATTTCCTTGTCGTACGTCAAGATATCACAATCATGGAGCGCCATGACTGCGCTGTCGGCGCATCCCATCAAGTAACCGAGCGACGACCAAACGTTCTTTCCTTTCCCCGGTTCTTGCGGTGCCAAGCCCAAGTCCTCGAGCCGCGCGCCAAGGGCCAGCATCCGGGGGCTGTCGTTCCAGATCACGATGTGATTCTGTTGCAATCCCTTGAAAAAGGATCGGGCTTTTCGAAACTGTGCTTCGTCCGCCGCATCAAGACCGATTATGATCCGGTGCAGATAGGTCACCTTGGATAATTCGGACAGGATTTTGGGCAGCGCCGGTCCTTCCAACTCTGAATACAGGCATGGAAGGATCAAGGAAATCTTACGCGTCCGTGCAAAGATCTCCAGTTCCCGTTCCATTTCGGAAACCGTCCTCGTGCGGAGGTTGTGCAGCGTCGTTATGTTTCCGTTCTGATGAAAGTCAGCCATGAAAATCGCTTTCTAATTCAGGTCGAGCCGGTCGATCAGATCAAGGAGCGCACGGTTCCAACCGACCGGGCCTGCAACCTGTGTTCGAGTAACCCGCCCTTGGTCCTCGCGGATCAGTCTGGGCAACGGCGGGCCATGGGGATTGGTGACGATGATACCGAAATCAGCGTGTTCGAGCATTGCAATGTCATTGGGCGCATCACCGAGGGCGACAGTGTATCTGGGTTGATAGGTTCCTATGATGTCCCGCATCTGGTCGGCTTTGTTGCGACCAAAGGACAGCGTCAAAAACCGGCCACCCTGTTGCGCAGAAATGCCTTGCTCGCGCAGCGTTGCCAAAAAGCGGATTTTTGCGTCCTTTGACCCGAACCAAAGACCCGGCTCCGAAAAACTCCGCTGCTGCGCGCGTTGGGCCGCCACCGTGTCGAGCCCGGTGATCTGGCAAAGCTCTGCCGTGCCGAGGTCCCCGAACCCGCGAAAATGCTGACGCAGATCAGCGGGCATGTCGGACAAGACCAACCTGATGCGCTCGTACTCGGACGAGGCCGGAGCGTCAGCAGCAAACGGCGGCAATAGCCCCGCACCATTCTCGACGATTGCAGGCCACGCCTCCTGGGCAAGCGCGGTGCGAATGGCAACGACCTCGGACGCTGTTTTGCTGCTGGCCAGCACAAGACCCGCATCCATGTCCCGCAGTCTCGCAAGAGCCTCTTGCGCGTCATCCCACGTGTATGTCTCGTGGTCGATCAGGGTTCCGTCGAGATCGGAGAAAACCAGAAGGAAGCACTCTTTCACCATGGAAAACGTTATGCGCAATCTTCCAATCCGTCGCAAGACGGTGGGAAAATGACAAGACTGAGGGTCTGGACCGGGAGCGCGGTCTTGATCTGCCGAATATGAAGCCCGGATCATCCGTGTTGCCGGCTTTGGACGGTTATTTCGGCAAATTTTGCACAGCGACGCGCTGACCTGTTGGCCAGACCAAAACAACGGCAGAACACAACCTATACACGACTCCATGTGGAAAACCGCTACATAGTGGCTGGAATCCGCTGATCTTGACGACCTGACAAAAAGGCTTACACAAACGTTAACTTTTTATTATCAACTCCGGGGCGACTCTACCTGATACGTTTTCTCAAGCTTCGGTGTGCGCCCCATGAATGTGCTGATTGTGCAGAATAACACAAAGCTCGGCCAGCTCTGGAAGGATCACTTGCAGCGGCACGGGCATGCGACCGATATCGCGCTCGACCAGGAAACCGCGATATTGCACCTGGCTCGGCAGTATTACCCGATCATCATCCTCGACATCGTACTGTCTGAGGGGAGCGCCATCGCGGTGGCTGATTATGCAAGCTATCGCCACCCCGATGCGCGGGTCATCTTTGTCACCAACACCAGCTTTTTCTCGGACGGATCGATTTTTCAGCTCTGTTCAAACGCCTGCGCCTTCTTGCCGCGCGCCACGCAGCCCGACGACCTTACCGCGATGATCGAACATTACGCGGTGGTGCATTAGGGGCCAGACCACAAGGCCCGGACACTAATCCATCGTTTCACGGCCATGTGGCGCGGTGAAGTCCAGAATCGGGTTGATCGGGATGATCCGATGCGGATTGATGCCGTCATGGCTGTAATGATAATGACGCACAATGTGATCCATGTGCACCGTCTCGCTCACATCTGGCCATTGGTACAGCTCACGCGTGTAGGCCCAAAGGTTCGGGTAATCCACGATCCGCCGCCGGTTGCACTTGAAATGCAGGTGATACACGGAATCGAACCGCACCAGCGTGGTAAAAAGCCGCCAATCTGCCTCGGTGATCCGGTCCCCCATGAGGTAGCGCCGGTTCGAAAGACGATCCTCCAACCAGTCGAGGCTGTCGAAAAGCGGCCCGACGGCGACATCATACGCCTCTTGGCTCGTGGCGAACCCTGATTTGTAGACACCGTTGTTGACGGTGTCATAAATCCGGTCGTTCACCGGCTCGATGTCGTCGCGCAGCTCTTCCGGCCAATAATCATCGGTATTGCCCGTCAGCCCGTCGAACGCCGAATTGAACATGCGGATAATCTCGGAACTTTCATTCGACACGATTGTCTCGCGCTTTTTGTCCCACAGGATCGGCACCGTCACCCGGCCCGAAATCTGCGGATCAGCCTTTAGGTATATGTCGCGTGCAAACGGCAAACCATATAGCGCGTCGCCTGTGGCACCGGGAAAATCTTCATCAAAGGTCCAGCCATCGCCCAACATGTCGGGGTGCACGACGGAAACATCAATCAAATCGTCCAATTGCTTGAGCGCGCGGAACACCAGAGTGCGATGCGCCCAAGGGCAGGCATAGCTGACGTAAAGATGATACCGTCCTGCCTCGGCCGGAAACCCGCCCTCGCCCAAAGGACCGGCACTGCCATCTGCCGTGATCCAGTTGCGAAACTTCGATGTGCTGCGCTTGAACGCGCCGCCGGTGCTATCGGTGTCATACCAGCGGTCCTGCCAGACACCATCTACCAACAATCCCATCTCGTGCTCCCTGTTCCTGTTAAACTCCATTTAGTCTGCCAGGCCGATCCGCGAAACGCCCCCCAGCGCGCAGGAGGGTGCGTCTCAGCGCACATGCAATGGGCCTGTCTTGGCGACCTGCTTGGCTTCTGCACCTCGGCACGCTATGAGACGGCAGAAATTCGAGGGGGTGCGGCCACAGGCCGGTCGTGACGGTCGGCCCCCACAAGGCGACCACCTTTCACCCATATCACAAAGACCGCGGCTTGCGCACGCGGCTTATAGGCAAGACGTATTCATGATCTCTGTTGCACAATACCGACGCCAATGGACCCAGAACATCAGGGGCGACCTGCTCTCCGGCCTCGTCGTGGCCTTGGCCCTGATTCCCGAAGCCATCGCATTTTCGATCATCGCCGGCGTTGATCCGAAGGTCGGGCTCTATGCCTCGTTCTCCATCGCGGTCATCATCGCGATCACAGGGGGGCGCCCGGGGATGATCTCCGCGGCCACGGCCGCGACTGCGGTACTGATGGTCACGCTGGTCAAGGACCACGGTTTGGAATACTTGCTGGCAACCACCGTTCTGGCGGGACTCTTGCAGATCGGCGCGGGGTTCCTGCGGCTCGGCTATGTGATGCGGTTTGTCTCGAAATCGGTGATGACCGGGTTCGTCAACGCGCTCGCCATCCTGATTTTCATGGCGCAACTGCCCGAACTTGATCCGTCAAAGGTGCCGCCGCTCACCTATGCCCTCGTCGCGGGCGGGCTGGCGATCATCTACCTGTTTCCCCGGATCACCACTGCGATCCCCTCGCCACTTGTCACGATTTTGGTGCTGACAGCGCTGACCGTCGCCATGGGTTGGGATGTGCGCACGGTGGGCGACATGGGCGATTTGCCCGACACGCTGCCTGTGTTCCTGATCCCGGACATCCCGCTGACCTTCGAGACGCTCCAGATCATTTTCCCCTACGCGGTCGCCGTTGCCGTTGTCGGCCTGCTCGAAAGTCTGATGACCCAGCAGATCGTTGATGACCTTACCGACACATCATCCGACCGCAATCAGGAATGCATCGGCCAGGGCATTGCCAATACCGCCACCGGCTTCATCGGCGGCATGGCGGGCTGTGCGATGATCGGCCAGTCGATCATCAACGTGAAATCCGGCGGCCGCGGACGGCTGTCAAGCTTTGCCGCGGGTGTCTACTTGCTGATCATGGTGGTGGTCATCGGCGATATCGTCGCGATGGTGCCCATGGCGGCGCTCGTCGCGATCATGATCATGGTGTCGATCGGCACGTTCTCGTGGTCGTCGATCAAGAACCTGCGCGAACATCCACGCTCTTCCTCGATCGTGATGCTCGCCACCGTGTTCTTCGTGGTCTACACGCATAACCTCGCTATCGGGGTGCTCGTGGGCGTGCTGCTGTCGGGTATCTTCTTTGCCTGGAAAATCTCGCAACTGTTCCGCGTCCGGACCGAGATGACACCATCGGGCAGCCACCGCACCTACTACATCGAAGGCCAGCTTTTCTTCGCTTCCTCGGACGACTTCATGACAGCCTTCGACTTCAAGGAGGCGCCAGAGAAAGTAACCATCGACCTCAGCCGCGCCCACATCTGGGACATTTCCTCGGTTGCCGCATTGGACATGGCTGTGCTCAAGTTCCGCCGCGAAGGGGCAGAGGTCGAACTGATTGGGCTGAACGAAGCGTCCGAAACCATCGTCGACCGTCTTGCCATCCATGACAAGCCGGGCGCGATGGATGAACTTCTTGGCCACTAGAAAGGGCAGACCATGACAACCAATACACTTATCGCCCTCGTCGATGGCTCGGCGTATTCCGAAAGCGTCTGCCACCACGCCGCGTGGATCGCCGCACGCAATGACTGGACGGTCAAGATCTACCACGTCATGGGCCGACGCGACGCCGTCGACCAGCAGGACCTGTCCGGAGCGATCCGCCTCGGCGCCCGCAGCGCGCTGCTTGAAAAGCTTTCCAATCTGGATGCCGCGCGCGCCAAGCTGGCACATGAACACGGGCGGGCGATCCTCGAAGACGCCACATCCCTGATCCAGAAGGATGGCGACATTCCAGTTCAAACGCGCTTGCGCCAGGGTGATCTGGTCGAAACGATTACCGCCAAGGAAGACACCGCCGACATGATCGTGATCGGCAAACGCGGCGAGGCGGCGGGCCACGCGATGGACCACCTGGGCTCCAACCTCGAACGCATCCTGCGCGCCAGCCATAAACCGGTGCTCATCGCCAACCGCGCCTTCACACAGATCGAAACGGTACTCGTCGCCTTCGACGGCGGCCCGTCCGCACTCAAGGCGGTGGACTACATCGCCCGCAGCCCGCTCTTTTCCGGGCTCAAGGTGTCCCTTGTCTATGCCGGCAAGGACACACCGGAGATGCGCAAATCCCTGGACAACGCCGCCGCCACTCTCAAAGCAGGCGGGTTCGACCCCAACACGATCCTCGAGACTGGAGAGCCGGAGAAGGTCCTGGCACGCATTACCGCCAACGAGACCCACGAATTGCTGGTCATGGGGGCCTATGGCCACAGCCGCGTCCGCTCCCTGCTCATCGGCTCAACCACGACCGAGATGATCCGCTCCTGCAAGGTGCCCGTGCTGATCATGCGCTAGGGGTGTCGAAGTCAATTCCACTCACGCGGCCTGCCCTCATCTCTTGACACAAGGCATCCAAGAACGCGTTAAACCACGACCAACTTTTGCGCGACACCCCCTGGTTTTCCGGGGGAGGCAGTGTCGCCCTCCCCACACGGACTTGCGAAGCACGCGGCAGACGGTCAGTTCCCGGCACTCTCCATCTTGCGGTGCGCAATCACCTCTTCGAGCCAGCCGAGCTTCATCTCCGGCACGGAGCTGAGCAGAAGATCGGTGTAGTCGTCGAACGGCGGGCTGAGCACATCCGATTTCGTCCCGTAGCGCACGACCTCGCCACGGTACATCACCGCGACACTGTCGGCGATGGCCTTCACCGTCGCAAGGTCATGGGTGATGAAGAGAAACGCGACATCCTCAATTTTCTGCAGATCCAGCAAGAGCTTGAGAATACCGTCCGCCACGAGCGGATCGAGCGCGCTCGTTACCTCGTCGCAGATGATCATCTTCGGCTTGGCGGCCAGGGCGCGCGCAATGCACACACGTTGTTTCTGACCACCCGAAAGCTCGGCGGGGTAACGGTCCTGGAACCCCTCGCCCAGTTCGATCTGATCGAGAAGGTCTTGAATGCGCTTTTGCTTTTCCTTGCCCTTCAGACCGAAATAGAACTCCAGGGGGCGCCCGATGATCGTGCCCACGGTCTGGCGCGGGTTCATCGCCGTGTCGGCCATCTGGTAGATAAGCTGCAATTCGCGCAAATCCTCCTTGGACCGGTTCTTCATCACCGGGTCGAGGTCGCGCCCAGCGAAATGGATCCGCCCCACGCGCTGCGGCAAAAGCCCGGTGATCACCCGCGCAAGGGTCGATTTTCCGGATCCGCTTTCGCCCACGAGAGCCAGGGTCTGGCCCGGATGCAGCTCCACATTCACGTTCTTGAGCACATCAAAATTCGTGCCGCGATAGCGCGCCGTGACATTCTCGATCTTGAGCGCAGGCGACGGCGACGGCTGCTTTTCCTCGTGGTCGATCGAGCGCACGGAGACCAGCGCCTGTGTGTACTCTTCCTGTGGATTGTTGATGATCTGGTCGGTCGTGCCGTATTCCACCATGTCACCCGTCTTTAGCACCATGATGTCATCGCTGACCTGTGCCACCACGGCAAGGTCATGGGTGATATAGAGCGCGGCCACGCCGGTTGCCGCGATGGCCTCCTTGATCGCCATCAACACTTCGATCTGCGTCGTCACATCGAGCGCCGTCGTCGGCTCGTCGAAGACGACAAGGTCCGGCTCGGGACAGAGCGCCAGCGCGGTCATGCAGCGTTGCAGCTGCCCGCCAGAGACCTGATGCGGAAAGCGCCGGCCGATGTGTTCGGGATCCGGCAGACCCAGCTTCTTGAACAGGTACACCGCGCGCTGCTCGGCCTCGTGCCGGGAAAACTTGCCCTGCTTGATGGCCGCTTCGGTGACCTGCTCCATGATCCGCTTGGCCGGGTTGAAGCTCGCCGCCGCCGACTGGCTCACATAGGTCACTTCCCCGCCGCGCAACCGGCGCAGATCGCCCAGGCTGCTTTGCATTATGTCGCGCCCGTTGACCCAGACCTCGCCGCCGGTAATCCTGACGCCGCCGCGGCCATAGGCCATCGTCGCCAGGCCGATCGTGGACTTGCCCGCACCGCTCTCGCCGATAAGCCCGAGCACCCTGCCCTTTTCCAGGTCGAACGAAACCCCGTGGACGATCTCGATGTCATGCGGCTTCTCGCCGGGCGGGTAGACGGTCGCCCCGATCCTGAGATCGCGGACTTTCACAAATGGATCACTCATCCGCGGCCTCCTTTCAGGCTTGTGGTCCGGTTGAGGATCCAGTCAGCAACGAGATTGACACTGATCGCCAGCGTGGCGATGGCCACCGCCGGATAAAGCGCCGCGCCGATCCCGTAGACAATGCCGTCCTTGTTTTCCTTCACGATCCCACCCCAGTCGGCCAAGGGCGGCTGCACGCCCAGCCCCAGGAACGACAATGTCGAGATGAACAGCACCGCAAAGATGAACCGAAGTCCCATTTCCGCAACAAGCGGGCTGAGTGCGTTGGGCAGGATCTCGCGGAAGATGACCCATCCGCGTCCCTCCCCCCGAAGCGTCGCCGCTTCGACAAATTCCATCGCGTTGATGTCGACGGCCACCGCCCTGGCTAGGCGGAAGACCCGTGTGCTGTCCAAAACCCCCATGACCACGATGAGGATCGGCACGGTCACTGGCATGACGGACAGGATCACCAGTGCGAGGATAAGCGAAGGGATAGACATGACGAGGTCAACCGACCGGCTCAGCAGCTGGTCGGCCCAGCCGCCCAGAACCGCCGCCAGGAAGCCCAGAACGGAGCCCATGGTGAAAGACAGGATGGTCGCCGCCGTGGCGATATAGATCGTGGTCTGCCCGCCGTAGATCATCCGGGTGAGCAGGTCGCGCCCGATATTGTCGGTCCCGAGCCAATGGGCCGCGCTCGACGGCTCCCAGACATCGCCCACGACTTCTGCCATGCCATAGGGCGCAAGCCACGGCGCAAAGATCGCCATCGCGAAATAAAGACAGACGAAGAACAGCCCGATCATGGCTGAAAGAGGCATGTTCTTGATCATTTCGGGTGCCTCAGTTTCGGGTTCGACAGGATCGAAACGACATCGGCGATCATATTGAGTGTGATATAGACCGCCGCAAAGATCAGGCCGCAGGCTTGCACCACGGGCAGGTCGCGTTTCGAGACGTGATCGACGAGATACTGGCCCATGCCCGGATAGGTAAAGACCACCTCGACGACAACGACACCCACAACGAGATAGGCGAGGTTCAGCATAACGACATTCACGACCGGCGAGATGGAATTGGGAAACGCGTGCTTCCAGATAATGTTGAATTTCGTCAGCCCCTTGAGATCCGCCGTCTCGATATAGGGCGACTGCATCACGTTGAGGATCGCCGCGCGTGTCATCCGCATCATGTGCGCCAGAACAACGAGAGTGAGCACAGCAACCGGAAGCGCAATTGAGTGGAGCTTTTGCCCGAGGTTCATGCCGTCATGGATCATCGACACGGTCGGCGCCCAGCCAAGCTTCACCCCGACAAAATACATAAGCACGTAACCGATGAGAAATTCCGGAATGGAGATCGTCGAAAGCGTGACCCCTGAAATCAGTTTGTCGGGCCAGCGGTCGCGGTAGCGCACGGCAAGAAGCCCCAGCAGAATCGCCAGTGGAACGGCGATCACGGCCGCCCAGAACGCCAGGAAAAGCGTGTTCTCGAGACGGCTGCCGATGCTTTCGGCGATATCCTTGCCGTTGGTCAGCGCGGTGCCCAGATCACCGCTCAAGACGCCGCCGAGCCATTCGAAATAACGGGTGAGCGGTGGATCGTTCACGCCCAGCTCATCGCGCAGATTGGCGAGCGCCTCCGGCGTGGCAGACTGGCCGAGAATGGCTTGCGCCACATCTCCGGGCAGAATGAGCGTGCCCCAGAAGATGAGGATCGACACGAGAAAGAGCAAAAGGAGGCCCAACGCGATGCGTTGGACCACCAGTCTCAGTGCAGGACCCATGATTATGCGGTGACCCACATTTCGATCGGCGCGTAGAAGTTCATCAACTCGAAGCCCGGGGTGCCTTCGCGGAATCCGGCGACCTCGTCGCTCATTCCGTCGATGAAGTCGTTGAACATCGGGCAGATGAGGCCACCTTCGTCGCGCACCATCGACCCCATGTCGGCATACATCTGGGTTCGCTTGGCCTCGTCCAGCTCTGCGCGTGCCGCCAAGAGAAGCTGGTCGAATTGCTCGTTCTTGAAGCGGGTGTCGTTCCAGTCCGCCGTGCTCAGATAGGCGGTGGTGAACATCTGATCCTGCGTCGGGCGGCCGCCCCAGTAGCTGGTGCAGAAGGGCTGGACGTTCCAGACCTCCGACCAGTAACCGTCGTTCGGCTCTCGCTTGATCTCGACGGGGATGCCGGCCGCTTCACAGGTCTGCTGGAAGAGCGCCGCGGCGTCCGGCGCGCCCGGGAAGGCGTTGTCCGAGGTGCGCAGGAGGACAGGGTCCGTCTGGCCCGACTTCTTCCAGTGGAAGGCCGCCTTGTCCGGATCGTAGGCGCGCTGCTCCAGTTCGGTATAAAGCGGATAGGACGCGTTGATCGGCGTATCGTTGCCCACCGTTCCATAACCGGACAGGATCTTTTCGACCATTTCCTCGCGGTTCATCGCGTATTTCAACGCCATCATGACGTCTTGATTGTCGAATGGCGCCGTGTCGACATGAGCGATGAACACATAGTGTCCCGGGCCCGACTTGCTTCTGATCGTGATGTTCGGGGCGCGACCGACCAGACCCGCCGTGCGCGGAGGAACACGGTTGACCATATGCACCTGACCCGATTGCAGCGCGGCGACGCGGGCCGTGTCGTCATTGATGATGATGAGTTCCACGGTCGAGGCATGGCCGATCGCGCTGTCCCAGTGGTTGGGGTTCTTCTCGAACACGAGGCGCACACCCATATCCGCCGAGGCCAGCGTGTAAGGACCGCTGCCAATGCAGGCGGTCGGGTCGTCCTTGCCGCCGTTCGGTTGGATCATCAGGTGATAATCGGACATGAGGTACGGAAGGTCGGCATTGGGAGCATCCAACTCCAGCACGAATGTCGACGCATCCGGCGCGCTCATGGACTTGATGCCGCGCAAGAGGCCAAGGGCGCCCGATTTTGTGTCTTCGCCAGAGTGGCGTTCAATCGTGGCGAGAACGTCGTCCGCCGTTACTGTCTTGCCGTTCGAGAAGGTGATGTCCGGGCGGATGTTGAAGGTCCAGACCTTGGCATCCGGCGAGGAAGAATAGCTCTCGGCCACTTTGCCATTCAGCCCGCCGTCATCGGCCAGTTCAACCAGGGGCTCGCCCCACATACGCACGATTTGCGACATTGTCGCGTTGGCGGCCAGCGCCGGATCAAGGCTATCGCCCGAACCGCCACCTTGAATACCGACTTTGATTGTCCCGCCCTTTTGCGGGCCTGCCGCGCGAACGGCTCCTGCCAGCATCGTGTTGGCTGCCACCGCGGTTACACCCAACGCTGCCGCGCGGCCGAAGAATTCTCGGCGCGAAATACGGCCCAACGCAGCGTTGACCTTCAAATAGTCGAGTTGATCTTTCATAACTGTCTCCATGTTGATGTTTTTTTCCAGCGTATTGGATGCGCTGTGGAATTTTTCTTGATTATCCAGTCAATAAAAACCCATGCCTTCGGTCAGGGCAAGGTTTTCCTCCCTGATCGGGGATTGGCTCCTACTGATGGTCTCTTGCGATCTTGTCGGCGACGTCCCTTTCATACACCAATATGTCGTTCTCATAGGCCTCGATCCGTGCACTGAGATGGAAATCCTGCGCATCGCTCGACATCTGCGCATATGTCTCGGTGCGCAGGATCAACCCCTCCCGTTCGGTCTCTTGGGTCCAATGCGTCTCTGCCCGCGCCGAAAGCGGATCGTCCGGACGAATCGTCCATCGTTCCCGGCTGACACCACCGCTCACGAGCCCATGCACCAGATCGCGGCGCTTGCCGAAATCATCCTCGATGACGAGCGTCACCTCCCCCGTCGCAAGATCATGCGTCTCGCGGCGGATATTCTCGGGGCTGCGCAGCTCTTCGGTCTGCCAGCCTTCTGCGCCATCGGGCGGCTCGAAGCGCCATTCCTCCGCTGTCGCGGCAGCCCGCTCGGGCAGGTCCAATGCGCCCTGCGTGATCGTCAGTGCGGTTCGTTCGGGTGCGGGCCAGATCAACGGCCAGTAAGCGGTCGAGACCGCGACGGCGATGCGATGCCCCTGCGGCACGCGATAGGCGATCTGGTCCAGCACCACCTCCACGTCATAAAATCGGCCCGGCTCCATCGGCTCGGGGGCCGCGTGGCTGTCGCGATGCGCGAGGTTGAGCACGCCATAAGTGATCCGCGTGCTTTGGCCGTCCGGGTGCACATGATTCAACCGAACAGCGATCTGCCCTTGCTGTGTATCGGCGCTCAGCCTGAGGGTCAGCTTTGGCTGCCCGACGATATCGACGGCACTTTCCAGCGTGTCACCCGTCCACACAGCGGAGTGCAGGTCATCGGCGCGCTGATCGCCGCTCAGCTCCGGACCGCGCCCGATGGCATAGTATTCCGAGCCGCCCAGCCCGCAGGTCGCATCGCTGGCCACCGGCACCGAAATCTCGGTCGCCGCGCCGCCAAGCCGGCCTCCCGCACCCAGCGCCAGACTGCGCATCGCGCCGCCGGTTTGCGCGTCGGCGATCCAGATGCCCTCCTTTGGTTGATTGATCCGCGACGGTGCATGGCCTTCCATCAGGTACATGCGCATCGCCGGATCCTCCTCGACGCCCGTTTCTTCACCTTTGAGCCAGCGGTCCCACCAGCGCTTGGCCTCCTGCAGGAAACCGATCCTTGGCTCTGGCACCGCGATATGCGGGTAAAGGTGCACCCAGGGGCCGAGAATGCCTTTGGCACCCTCGATATTGTCGACCAGCGCCGGAACGGTGTTCTTGTAGCCATCGGCCCAGCCGCTCAGGGCCAGAACCTTCGCTTCAATCGCGCGATAGTCTTCGCAGATCGAGCCATGTTCCCAATAGGCGTCCCGCTTCTGGTGACGCAGCCACGTGGAAATGAGAAACGGCTCGTGTTCCAGCCGTGTCATCCAGAGGTCGCGCCAATCGTCTCTCAACGCAGGGTCTGGCGGCCGCGAGGAATAGGCCCACATAGTCGAGGACCAAGCGAGATTTTCATTCAGCAGGCACCCGCCCTTGTAATGAATGTCATCGGCAAAACGATCGACCGTAGAGCAGAGCGTGATGATCGCCTTGAGCGGCTCGGGGGCCATCGCTGCAACCTGGAGGCCGTTGAACCCGCCCCAGCTGATCCCCTGCATGCCGACATTGCCGGTGCACCAGGGCTGGCTTGCGGCCCAGTTGATGATCTCGACAGCATCGTCCAGTTCCTGCTGGGTGTATTCGTCCTCCATCAGCCCATGACTGTCACCGTTGCCGCGCATGTCCACGCGCAACACCGCATAGCCCCGCGCGGCCATCCACGGATGGCTGATCTCGTCACGGGCCGTAGTCCCGTCGCGTTTGCGGTACGGCAGGTGCTCGACAATGGCCGGAACAGGACGCGCCTCGGCATCCGCAGGGATCCAGGCGCGGATCGAAAGGCGGCAGCCGTCGGACATGTCCAGCCCGAGATCGGCGATGTCCCTTACTTCGCGCAGGTGGCCCTCAAGATCAGAATTTTTTCGCATGGCATAATGTTCAGGGGCTGGCGCCCCAGTGTCAACAGGACAATTGGCCAAAGCGGATCACCACAGCAACCGCCCCCGCACGAGACTTATGGCCTGGTCCAGACCCTTCTGTATCTCCACTTGCCATGTTGAGCCGATAACCGGTTACGCGCTATCAGGGCGTCATGCGGCGTTACCTTCCGACTTTGCTTCTTTTGCTGTTGGCCCTGAACACGGGTTGGTTCGTTGTCTATTCTGGCGATCTTGGCCTGCGCGGCCTGATGTCCCAAGCCCCTGGCGAGATTTCGCTTGTCTTTCAGGACGATACCATCCTGGCCAATGCCGGAATCGCATTGCATATGATGGCGGGCGCCGTAGTGACCTTTGGCGCCCCGCTTCAGGCCTTGCCGATTGTCCGTCGCCGCTGGCCAGGGCTACACCGGCGATTCGGTTATGTTCTTTTCGTGCTGGCCGTTGCGACAGGGCTTGGCGGGCTCGTTTATATCACGCTGAACGGCACCATTGGCGGCTGGTGGATGAGCCTGTGGTTCGCCATTTACGGGGCCGCCATGATCTGGACGGCGATCAACACAATCTATTACGCCTTGGCCAAGGACATGCGTCGTCATTTCGCCTGGGCCGTGCGCTTGGTCGTGCTGGCGGTCGGATCATGGATTTATCGCATGCATTACGCAATTTGGTACGCGACAACCGGCGGTATTGCCTCGAACAAGGCGTTCACCGGGGTGTTCGACCAGATCCAGGTCGTCGCGTTTTTCGTGCCCTATTTGCTGATCGCCGAGATCGTACTGCGATGGGAGTCCGCACGGCGACGCCCCTCATCAGCGTGATGCCCTGTTCGCGCGGTCCCGAGCGGGAGCCGAACGGTAACGGCGTCACCTCGGGAATGGCTGGCTCTCCATGGAGGTGGTTCGCGGTGCCTGAACGGTTGCCGGTCTTTTCTCAAGTGGTTTTCCGCCTTTGTTGCGCCGCGACCGCTTCGGGTATTGGACACGCTGGCATGGGCCCGCAGGTAGACTTCCGCGTGTTTGATGCTCCGCCAGAGGCGCTCAATGAAGACCTTGTCGCGCCCAGCGTCTTTTCCGTCCATGCGGTTCCTGATCTCACGAGCGGCCAACACCTTGATGACGTCGGTCGAGGTGAACTGCCCTGATCCGTATTGAAGACCTCGGGCCTGCGGTGGTTTGGCAGCGCTTCCTCCATCGCTTCTATGCAGAAGTCAGCCTCCAGCGTGATCGATACCCGCCATCCCAGGACCCGCCGTTTGAACCAGTCCAACACGGCGGCAAGATAGGTAAACCCGCGTGCCATAAGATGCAGGTGATACCCGTCGCCCCTCCCCGCCTTGTCGAACGCAGCAGACAAAAAATCGCTCTCCAGCGTCAGAATTCCGAGCTTTGCTTGCAAGGTCTTCACGTCGACCACCGGTTCCGGCTCGCCCTTCGCAGCTTCGCCTGCCACTGCTTGATCTGGTTCTGTTGAACGTCAAAATCCTGCGCCAGTTCGATCAGCGTGCTCTCGCCCTTGATCACGGTTACCGCTACTTTCGTCTGAAATGCCGGGCTGTGATGCCGGCGTGGTCGTCTTACCAGAGACTTCTCCTCGCTGGCAGCATGATGCCCCAGTTGTGCGGAAAATCCACCTATCCCGGCTTTGCAGATTTCCGGAGCCACCTCTCAAGAACGACCAATTTGCCAACCGAGTGGAACCAGGCGCACGATACTCAAATCCAACGCGAATACGGACTGCATGAAAAGACTCGGCAATTTGGGTCCGGCTTGCATCCGATAGACTGATAGATAGTCGACCTTGAACAAGGTGGTCAGTCATACTCAATGGCGTGAGTGAACTTTTTACCCATTGCGACGGCGCAAGCAGCACCGTAGGCAACACAATATTTTGGATTTTCTGCCACAACAACCTGGATGTTCAAACGTCTTGTGAGTTCCGTATCCAACTCTTTTAAAAGACTGCCGCCGCCAGTGAGTGTTATGCCATCTTGATAGACATCAGATGCCAAATCCGGAGGCGTTCTTTCCAGGACGCTCCTGATGCCACTTTCAATCCTATTGATCAACGGCCTCACAGCCGTGCAGTAGTCTTGCTGTTTCGTGCTCGCTGATCTAGGGACTCTATCCATGCTTCCAACGCCGGAAATTACAAGTGGCTCTGCGCAATCGACTTTATCGTGAACTGTGGCGGAGCCAATTTGAAGCTTAATTTTCTCCGCTGTTGCTCCACCTATCTTGAGGCTAAGATTCTTCTTTGCGCTTTGAATCAGCGCAGAGTCAAAATGATTGCCACCAATCTTTATCGAGCTTGCTTCAACTATTCCACCAAGAGCTACAACTGCAACCTCTGTAGTACCGCCACCAATATCAACAATCATTGATCCTTTCGGTTCCAAGACTGGAAGTTTCGCGCCTAAAGCTGCGGCCATTGGCTCCTCCAGCAGTCCGGCGGAGCTTGCACCGGCGGCTTTTACGGCCTGCTGTATTGCTCTTTTTTCCACAGGCGTTGCGCCGAAAGGCACACAGACGACAGCCTTTAGTTTGAAGTGTTTGCTGCGTGGTATTGCCTTTTTGAAAAATTCTTTAATCATAGTTTCAGCGTGATCAAAGTCTGCGATCACACCATCACTTAATGGCTGGCTTGCAACAATGCTTTCGGGTGCCTTGCCAAGCATCGACTTTGCATGCTCACCCACGGCCAAGAAAGTTTTTACCCCTTTGGACACGTGAAAAGCAACAACAGACGGCTCATCTAGAATGATACCCTTTTTTGCTGTAACGATAACTGTATTGGCCGTGCCCAGATCAATGCCAATGTTATATGAAAACATGAAAATGCCTTATTTTCCATCAGCGTGCCCGCAGTTTAAGTATTGCGCAAACTATCTTAAGTATACGTCTAAATTACAAAAGAGCACCTTTGCCACGAGGCGCGATCTTTGACGTGCGGTAACGGCAAGCGGCTGTTGAAGTTTGTCAATGACTTGGCCTTGTGACGGCCTCTATTGGGAAACAGCCCGACCACCTCGCTCGGCTGCTCTGAATTCACGTCGATGTAGCGCTGAATGGTCGAGATATGGCTGCCCGGCAATTGCAGTCAGCAAGCGCGCACCTACACTCTTATTGGCCGGTCTGGTGATGTAAGAGTGTTGACCTGGATGGCGCGACGCGTCTTTCAACCCACTGCTTTGTTTATGTCCAGAAACAACTGGCACATGGTATTGGCGTAATAAGTGCCTGCCCTTCTGTCTTTCAGACAGGGGTCTGTTTGGATCGCTCAAGGATAGACCGGCTGCATCATTTGAGCGCTGCCGCGCAGCAAATGAATTTCCACGCGGAAGTTGCAGCTTACAATTTGCTGTGTGCACCGTCACATAGCGGCTGCTTGCTGCTGTGTTTACATCCGCAGAAGAACACGCGCTTGCTGGCATCTGCTGTGTACTTGACAGGAGCAATGCCACTGTCCTTGTGGCTCCCGTCGCAGAACGGCTGCTTGCTGCTTTTGCCACAAGCGCACCAGAAGTAATTTTTGCCCTCTTCAACCTCGACAGGGTATGGTGATTTTTGAACGATGATCGGTGCTGTAATGTTTCTGCCCTCGTTTGCTGGATTTATGTTGGACAAGGTAGAGTTTGCTCCGCTGTCTGCAACGCTCTCCTCCCAAATCGCGGAGACAGCGGAGCTGCACGACGGGTTAGCCGTCGTGAATAAGCGGCAAGCTTGCACAGGGTTTGGCAATCAACAAGGGAAATATTTTCTGGATGGCTTCGGACACAAGATGCGCAAACATCTGGGCGCTGAGAAATACCGCAGCTGCATCGCTGTCCTGCAGCAAGGGCTATTGTGGCGGTAAATAACCGTACCTATCTAGTGGGTACGGCAGCTTCTTTCCTCCCCCCTGAAGTTGTCAGAACTTGCAAGGCGGCGCTCATCTCCTCCCTTTGTCCGTCGCCTTCATTTTTTCCGGGACATTCGACACGAAGCAGCCTTAGCGTTTAGCTGAGCGCCTTCTTCACTTGATGCATTCGGACCTTGGTCTGTGTGATCCGAACAGCATCCTTGCGGAATTCTCCTATTCTTCCTGTACCGATCGTTCGGCTCCTTTCCTGCGCATTATGCTATCAACGGAGAGGGACCAAACCTCGACAGGGCAAGGGGTTGAACAAAACCTAAAGCCATGCTCACGGGGCGCGTGGGCCAGGAGAATGAAACCGCGTGAACCTGATCGAGCATGGGCCAGAGCCTCCAATCCGAAAATCGCTCACGCGTCGGAAATGATCCGACGACGGACGGGTTTCGACATGAATCTTTCCGGTTCAGTCTGGTTTGAGAAGGATCTTGGGAGCGGCAATCGCCCCTGAGCGGATGTCCGCGAAGGCCTGTGCGCCCTCGGACAGGGGCCTCGCCTCGGTCCAGTCGAGTTGGCCCAGACGGCCATCGAACATGGCCGCGACAGCGTCGCGAAAATCCTGTGCCGTGTAGGTATAGGTCCCGATCACAGTGATTTCCTGCAGCGTGATGCGCCGGATATCAAAGCCCGCGGAACCGCCTGCAAGACCGATGTGCAGAATCACGCCGCCCGGAGCGGCCGCTGCGGAGGCTGCCGCACGGGTCGCATCGTGGCCGACCGCATCAACCACAAGGTCGAAGAGCTGGCCCTCCACATCCTCTGGCGCACAGACACGGTAGCGACTGTGCATCGTGAGATAACTCCGGCGCAGCGGGTTGGGCTCCACCAGCGTCACGTCATCCACGTCCTGCGCGATGAGACTGATCGCAGCGGCGACGCCGATGGCACCGCCCCCGATGACCAATGCGGTCTGCCGCATATCGGCTGGCGCGGCCTCGAGCCCCAGCCGCACGGCGTGCCAGCTCACTGCGATGGGTTCGGCAAGCGCTGCTTGTTCCAGTGAAATCCCGTCGGGGACGGCCACCAGGTTGCGCTCGGGCATGGCCACGTATTGCGCGAAGGCCCCTTCGCGGGGCGGCATGGAAATGATCTGGCGCGTGGTGCAGAGATTGTCGCGCCCCGCGCGGCAAGACCGGCACGCGCCGCAGGTCACCAGCGGGTTGATGGTCACGCGCATACCATCCCGGGGCCCACCCACGATCGTGCCCGCCCCCTCATGGCCCAGGATCAGCGGCGCAGGCCGCCGGTCGTCATGGCCCAGATAGGCGTGCATGTCCGAACCGCAGATCCCGACGCTGTCGATGCGGATCAAGTGGTGATCGCCCGACGCGGCGGGACCGGGCACCTCCCGGTAGGTCAGCTTTTGGGGTCCTGTATAGATCAGCGCCTTCATTTTGCCGTGAACCCCCCATCGACCATGAGAACCTGCCCGGTGACATAGCCAGAGGCCTCGGAACAGAGAAACAGCAGCGGCCCGTCGATATCCTCGGGCTCTCCATTGCGTCCGATGCAGGTCTGCGCGGCATTGCGAGCAGCGCGCTCCGGGTCGCTGAACACGGCGGCGGTCAACTCGGTGCGGAAAAAGCCCGGACCGATGGCGTTCACATTTATCCCGTCGCGCGACCACGCCTCTGCCATGGCGCGGGTGAGTTGGCTGATCCCGCCCTTCGAGGCACCGTAACTCAGCCCTCCAGGAAAGGCGCGGTGGCTTTGCAGGGAGGCGAAATTGACGATCCGCCCCCACCCCTTGGCCTTCATCGCCGGCACCATGTGCTGAGACAGGAAGAAGGGCACGGCAAGGTTGAGGTTCATCGTGCTGTCCCACCCCTCGGGCGTGACAGCATCCGCCGTCTCGCGGGTGTTGAGGCCGGCAGCATGAACCAGAATGTCAGGCGCGCCGAAGGGGTCGGCCGCACGCGCGGCCAGATCAGCCAATCCCGCACGGTCCGCCAGATCGAAGGGGAGCGCCGCGAGGGGACCCGACGCCTCATCCCGCAAAGAGGCTAGCGCGTCGGGCCGGCGCGCAACGGCCACGACAGAGGCACCTGCCTGACTGAGCACCTGCGCCGCGCGCCGGCCAAGCCCGGAGCTGGCACCTGTGACACAGGCGACATGCCCGCTCAGATCTGTCAACGCGCTGGCCTGCATGGGTTATTCTTCCGCCGTCAGGTCGAAATTCTCGCCGGGGAAGTACTTCGCCAGCCGGATATCTGCCGTGCGGGCATGGGCCTCCATGCCCTCCAGCCGCGAAATCCGCGCTGTCGCCTGCGCCACTGGCTTCATCGCATCAGGCGTGGACCGCTGCCAGGTCACGATCTTCATGTACTTGTGGACAGACAGGCCACCAGTATATGTTGCGGCGCGCGACGTGGGCAGCACGTGGTTGGTACCCGACGCCTTGTCCCCAAAGGCCACCGTCGTCTCCTCGCCCAGAAAGAGCGATCCGTAGCAAGTCAGGCAATCGAGCCACCAATCGAGTTCCTCGGCCATGACAGTCAGGTGCTCGGGCGCGTAGTCGTCGGAGGTTGCGGCCATCTCCTCACGGTCGCCGCACAGGATCACCTCGGCATAGTCACGCCACGCGGCTGTCGCGTTCTCGCGGTTCACCTCGGGCAAGTCATCGATGAGCTGGGGAACAAGACGCATAACTTCTTCTGCGAGCGGCCGATGGTCCGTGACGACCCAGACAGGCGAGTTGTAGCCATGCTCGGCTTGTCCGACGAGGTCCGTGGCCACGACCATCGGATCGGCCGTCTTGTCCGCAAGGATCAGGCTGTCGGTCGGTCCCGCGATCATGTCGATACCGACACGTCCGAAAAGGATGCGCTTGGCCTCGGCCACGAACTGGTTGCCGGGGCCGACCAGGATGTTGGCGGCTGGCAGGCCGAACAGGCCGAAGGTCATGGCGGCCACGCCCTGAACCCCGCCCATCGCCATGATCTTGTCGGCGCCGCAGACATGCGCGGCATAGACGATCGCCGGTGCGATACCCACGCCTGGACGGGGCGGCGAACACGCCACGATGTGCCTGCAACCTGCCACCTTGGCCGTGGTCACTGTCATGATGGCCGACGCGATATGGCTGTAGCGCCCGCCGGGCACGTAGCAGCCCGCCGCATCCACGGGGATTGTCTTCTGTCCGGCAATCAGCCCGGGCACGACTTCGACCTCCACATTGGCCAAGGTCGCCTTCTGTGCCTCGGCAAACCGCTTGACATTGGCATGGCTGAATTCGATGTCGCGCTTGATCTTCTCGGGCACCAGCGCGGCGGCATGCGCGATTTCCTCGGGTGTCAGAATGACATTGCCCGCGTACTGGTCGAACTTGGCAGCATATTCGAGCGCCTTGGCATCACCACCGGCTTCGATGTCGTCCAGTATACCCTTTACCGTTTCACTCACATCGGAGGCACCGCTTGTCGCAGTCAGGGAGGCTCTCTTGAGATATTCGCGTGTCATGGAATTATGCGTCCTATCGGTAGATATCGGGAAGGAGGGACGTAGAAAAGACCGGGATATAGGCGATCATCAGCGTCACGATCAACATGAAGAAGACGAACGGGATCGCGCGGTAGGCGATCTTGAGGATCGACTCACCGGTTATGCCCGATACAACGAAGAGGTTGAGACCCAGAGGCGGCGTGATGAATCCCACACCCAGGGCCGTGATCATCATGACGCAGAACTGAATCTGGTTCATCTCGATCTCCTGCGCCAGCGGGTAGAGGATCGGCGCGAGGATCACGATGTTCGGTGTCGTCTCCATCACGCAGCCCGCCGCCACAAGGATAAGAACCATGATCGCAATGAGCATGTATTCGTTGCTGGTCATCGAGGTCATCACGCCGACAAACCCCTGCGGCACACCGATGATGGCCAGCGCCTCGGCCAGCGGGATCGAGAAGGCGATGATCGGCAGGATCACCCCGTTGACCTTGGCCGAACCCACCAGCATGGCAGGGAAGTCGGAGAGCTTCAGCGTGCCGATGATGAAGCCGATGGCGATGGTCACGACGACGGCCACGGCCCCTGCTTCGGTCGGCGTCAGCCGGCCCGAGAAAATCCCGTAGAAGATGATACCGGGCACGAGAAACGCATACCAGCCGGATGCGATCGTCCGCCAAAGGTTGGCCCGCCATTCCGCCGGCGTCATGATACCGCCGCCTTCCCAGGCGTTGAGCCGGTTCATGACCACGTTGGTCACAAGGATCGACACGAGGATCAGAATGCCCGGGATCACGGCGGCGAGAAACAGCGTGGAAACCGCGATACCCAGCACGAGGCCGATGATGATGTAGGCGATGGACGGCGGGATGAGGATACCGGTACAGGCACCCGCAGCCACGAGCGCGCAGGCGTAGGGGCGCGGATAGCCGGATTCCACAAGGCGGTCGATCGTCATGCGGCCCACGGCGGCGGCCCCAGCCGCATCCGAGCCGGAGATTGCCGCGAACATGCCGCACACCAGTACCGTGGCCGCCCCGAAGCCGCCCCTGGCCCAGCAGGTCAGCGCCTCGGCCACATCGAGAAACTTGCGCGAGAGCCCCGTTCGCACGAGCACGTCGCCTGTCAGGATGAAGAGCGGAACGGCGGTCAGTGCGAAAGCGTCGATCCCGGAGAAGAGCTTTTCACCCAGAAGGCTGAGCGGCAGCGCCCCAGACCAGACGAGCATGAGGACCGTGGCCGCGCCGATGGCGGCCCAGACAGGCACGGCCAATGCCACGAGCACCACGAAGAGGATGACGGAGGCGTAGAAATCCCAGCCCAGTTCCAGTACCGGTGCGCCAACCTGTTGCCACAGCATGAGCCAGCCCCCTCAATCGAACAGTTTGTTGCCTTCGTAGACGGGACGGCCCGCTCGAAGGTCGGAAAGGTCGCGAAGAAAGCTCTGTACCAGCCGCAGGATCATGAGAAAGAAGCCGACGGGCACAGCCATGAGAAACCAGACCTGGCTGATCCGCAGCCCGTGCGTCACCGAGTTGAATTTCCACGAAACATGCACCGACTCGAACGACCAGTAGAGCGCGATGCAGGCAACGACGAACATGACGATGTCGCCGAAAATGTAGAGCAGCGTCTTTGCCTTCCGAGGCACGTAATGCATCAGCACGTCGATACGGATATGACCGCGCACCTTGACCGCGGCCGCCGCGCCGATCCAGGCAAGGTAGATGAAAGAGTAGCGGACAATTTCTTCGCCCCAGATCGAAGAGTAGGAGAAGACCTCCCGCCGAATGACCTCGATGAACATCGTGCCCACGAGCATCACGTAGAAGACAAGCAGGAGCCAGCGCTCCGCGTTCTCGTCGATGGCTTTGAAGATCTTTGACATGACGCTCTCCAGTGCGGACAACCAAAGCCCGATGCGGCCAGGCTGAGACCCGTCGCGAGTTTGGAAAGAAGGCGTGCGCCGGCGCAGGGGCTGCGCCGGCGACCGGGGGTTTACGCGTCGTGCACGTAGTAGCGACCAAGGGTGCCGGCGGCTTCCTCGAGTTTCGCGAATGTCTCCATCGAGCCCGCGAGATCGGTCTTGAAGTCGTCCCATTCACTGTTCTGGTAGCCGCCCGCGTCCTGCCATTCCGCCAGTTGGTCGTCACTGAGCGAGTGGAACTCCACGCCATTGGCAATCAGTTGCGACATGGCATAGGACCGGGACGAAGGCACCTTCGCGAGGTTTTGTTGCTGGGTCACCTCCCCGGCGAATTCGATGCCTTCCCTGACATCCACCGGCAGGCCCTCGAACCATTCGAGGTTGATCGAGTAGACCTGACTATCCGGCACGGCCTGCGTGAATGTCACGTGGCTCAGGATTTCGCCAAAGCCGAAGACATGCAGCGCGCCGACCGACGGGTCGAGCGCGTCTGCCACGCCCTGACGGATCGCCGAGGGCGTCTCGCCCCAGGCTACCGGCGTCGGGTTCGCGCCGACCATGCCGTAGTATTGCTGGAGCATCTTGGAGCCCGGCACGCGGAACTTGACGCCCGACATGTCACCCGGCGTGAGGATCGCATCACCCCCCTGGCGCACCGCGACAACGCGCGGGTCGATCACGATATACATGAGCGCCTTGAAACCGGATGCGCCGATCTTGGGATCGACCTCGGCCTTCCAGGTGTCCGAGCTTGTCAGGTTCGTGAACCGCTGGTTCGAGCCGCAGAAATACGGCAGGTTGATCAGGTCCACGACAGGCGCGAAGGGCGCAAAGTTCGACAGCGAGTGCTGCGCGCACTGGATCGTGCCGCCTTGTACCGCTTGTGCAAGCGCGCCACCGGCACCCAGCTGCCCCCCTGGTGCCAGCTTCACATAAACTTTGCCATTGGTCATGTTCTGGATGTTTTCCTTCAAATCCAGCTGCATGATCGGATAGCTGCGTGTCGCGCCCAGAACATAGGCGGTGGCAAGCGTCATGACATGGTCGGCGGCGGCTTCGCGATCGCGCTCTTCGGCCGCGGTCTGTGCGACGGCCTGATCAGACCAGAGCACACCGGCGGCCCCGGCCATCATGGCGGCGGTGAACCCACCTGACGCCGTCAATTTCAGAAAATTCCGACGCCCGACCGAAGCCAGCTGTTGTTCCGATTTATCCATGTCTAGTCCTCCCTTTGGATCATTTTGCCGTTAGATCGGCCTTACCGCATATCCGTGTTGATGGACGGGCCTTCTGCCGGGTCCGTCTCATTCGCCTCCTTGCGGGTCTTCTCGCGGGCCTCACTCCTGAGAATGCCCACCGAGAAGGCGACCGCCGCCGCAAGCAGGATCACCATCTCGGCCACATTGCCTACGGCGGGTGCATTCCCCAACGCGCTGACGGTCACATTCACGGTGAACATTGCAACCAGAACAAGCGCAACAATGTACGGCATTTCCCCTCCCTGCCGCCCGAAATTCCGGCGAATCAAGAAAAAAGTAAGCGCTTACATATTTTCATGCAAGCCCTTTCATCCGGCTTCCAAAACATACGGGAGTCCGTTATTGATAGCGGTGATCGTTGCCTGCGGGACCGAACAGTGGCAGCACCTTCGCCCCACTCGGCCCCCGAAAGGCACCTCGAGGCTGCAAGGAAAGCACCTGCTCCATGGCCGTTTCACCGACCGGACCCACCATTCCCACACTGGCCGACGTTGCCCGGCGCGCGGATGTGTCGACGGCAACCGTCTCGCGCTGCCTCAACTCACCCGATCTGGTATCGGGCGCAACGCGGGAGCGGGTGCTCAAGGCCGTTTCAGACCTTGGCTACGCTCCGAATTTCGGGGCCCGCGCCTTGGCGGCCAAACAGACGAACACGGTAGGTGCTGTCATTCCCACGATGGAAAACGCCGTCTTCGCCCGGGGCATCCAGGCGTTTCAGGAAGAATTGGGACGCCACGGGAAAACGCTTCTCATTTCCTCCTCCGCATACCAGGCCTGTTTGGAAGAGGAACAGGTGCGCGCGCTGGTGGCCCGCGGTGCCGATGGCCTTCTGCTCATCGGGTACGACAGGAGCCCGGAGCTCTATGACTTCCTGTCGCAGCGCGCCGTACCGAAGCTTATCGCATGGTCCTATTCGAAACAGAAGGATCACCCCGCCATCGGCTTTGACAACCGCGCGGCCATGGGGGACCTCGCCCGTCTCGTGATCGGTAAAGGCCACCGCAACATCGCCTGTATCACGGCGCCGACCGCATCCAATGACCGCGCTCGCGGCCGGGTCGAGGGCATTCGCCAGGTCATGTCAGAAGCGGGTTTGCCGGTCGACGCGATGACATTGATCGAGACGCCCTACGGAATCGAGCGAGGTGAAATCGCATTCAGGCAGGTAATGGCTTCGGCCCCTGAAACCACCGCGGTCATGTGCGTCAACGATGTTCTGGCCATCGGGGCCCTCCGCGCGGCGCGTGACATGGGTCTCGACGTGCCGGGTGATGTGTCGATCACCGGCTTTGACGATATCGAGATCGCCATGCTGGCCGAACCAGCACTGACCACCGTGCATGTGCCCCACCGCGAAATGGGGCGCCGCGCGGCAGAAATGTTGATCGAGATGCTGCGTGAGAGAACCTCCCCGGCCAGCGTCAAGCTGCCGACCGATATCCGCTTGCGCCGCTCGCTCGGCAGCGTGTGAATCCCCGGGTCGGTTGCCACTGAAGGTGGCTCTGAAGGACGTAGGCCCGCTTTTCAGGGCGCGCGCGGCTGCGCTGCGATCTCCTCGGGGCGCCCGCATCCAGCAACGCCCGGCACAGCGCACGAGAAGCCGGTCACAAGTGGAAAAGATCAACCGCAAATCGTTGGTGATGAAGACCAGCCCCATGCTCTACCCGTTGGCTCTCAAGGCCCGGAGACGCGGGGCATGGAACACGACAGGCTCGTATCCATCCGGTGTATCTGATAGCCCGGTCAGGCCAATTATCTGATATGGAACCGGAATGCGCACTCTCGCTGCCTTGAACGCCCGCGAAACACCGCTGGCAATCCTGACCATCTGCGCCGGCGTGGCGTTTCTGGTGATCAACGATGCGATCGCCAAGCTTCTGACCGATCGCTACACGCCGATTCAGATCGTGTTCTTGCGCAATCTGATCGCGGTCCCGATTATCGGTGCCGTGATACTGACCGCCTTCGGCACAGCCAGCCTGCGCACAAGGCACCTTCGATTGCATGCCCTGCGCGGGGCGCTGATGGTCGCGGGCGCTGCGCTGTATTTCACGGCGTTGATCTATATGCCCCTGGCCGAGGCAACGGCACTGGTCTTTTCGGCCCCGATCTTCATAACCGCGCTTTCGGTGCCACTTCTGGGCGAGCATGTCGGTTGGCGGCGCTGGGGCGCCGTGCTTCTGGGGTTCGTCGGTGTTCTCGTGGTTGTGCGCCCCGGCAGCGCTGCGTTCCAGTTGTCCGCCATTCTGCCAGTCGGAACGGCACTGTGCTATGCCGTCTTCATGATCAGTGCGCGTTGGATCGACCGCGCCGAAAGGCTTTGGACCATGATGCTCTTCGCCATGCTGTTTCCAATGATTTACGCAGCGCCCTTTGCCGTCATGAACTGGAGCCCGGTTCAGCAGGGCGATCTCGGGCTGTTCGTCGGGATCGCCGTCTCGGGAAGCCTTGGCCTCGCGCTGATCGGACAAGCCTTTCGCATGGCGCCCGCCGCTATCGTTGCCCCGTTCGACTACACGGCGCTGATATGGGCCACCGGATTGGGTTGGCTGATCTGGGGCGACATTCCAATGGCCTGGACAATATCGGGGGCGGCCATCATCGCTGCCAGCGGGATCATCATAATACGGCGCGAGGCAAGACAGGCGTCCTAGGGTCTGGAACCTGAGCACGAAGGCGACAGCCCGGATGAAGAAAAACCGCTGCAACGCAGGGCATGCCTGCCAGAGTGCGGACAAGACCGATCGCGTTCTGGCCAATGGCACGGCTCGGTTCCTCGGCGCGCAACGTCAAGACCCAAGAGACATATCTGCTGGCGCGGATCACCGCGCGCATCATCCACCGGCATGCCGAAATAGAGATGTCGGCGCGCCGAAAACCTGATAGGACCGCCCCCATGTTTCGCCTTTTCGACATGCTGGGTCCCTCTGCCGCCATCCGCGCCCTTGATGACGCGCTCCGAGGATCCGGCGTGCATCCGCTACTTGTGCCGGAGCCCGTCAAGCTGACCGTGATAAGGCTCAACACGCGGGAGGACGGCCCCAGGAATCAGGACGTGGCTTTCGCCGAGGCCTCACAGTTGCTGGCCTATTGCATGCTCGGGCATGAACAGTTTGCGACCAGCAACAGCTCGCAGGATGCCGATCGCATCGACACCCGCGTGGAAGCCGCACTAGATGACGGTGACACGCTGGACGCAAAGCTGATCCTTTTGGCACTGCACGCCGGGCTGATCGCGCCGGAGATCGCAGATCGGATCGATCTCGACGATGTCTGAGTTCAAGCAGGCGGCAATACCTTAGACAGTCCCTTTGATCACCGCTTTCCGCGACGTGATCGCATGATCCAGTTTCCTGTAAAGCGTTCCGACGATCATGCCACGCGCATCTCGCCTCGATTTTCGCATTTCTGCCATTCGTGCATCTTGCGGCATGTGGAGTGGTCGAGCGACGGCAAGCCAGATTTTCCCACCGATTGCCACGACCCGCCATTGAACCGGGATCGGGGTCTGGACCGACCAATTTCCGCTGTCCCGTTGCCCCAAGGGTTCGGGACGCCTTTTCCAACTCAATCGACAGGTTTTGGCATTGAACGGGCTTGCGCCGACATTCAAGAAAACGACACATGCAGGATCTAAACAGGCGCCACTGAGACCCATGAAAAGAGGAAGCCACCATCATGACCCGTATGTTTTCCGTCGCTGCCCTTGCAGCCGTCGTCGGCGCGCCGCTGGCGGCACAGGACGTCTCCGGCACACTGACGCTCTATACCTCGCAGCCCAATGCTGACGCGCAAGCGACGGTCGATGCCTTCCAGGCCGCCCATCCCGACGTCGAGGTCGAGTGGTTCCGCGACGGCACCACCCGCGTGATGGCCAAGCTGCGCGCTGAATTCGAAGCGGGCAACGCGCAGCCCGACGTTCTTCTGATCGCCGACATGGTCACGATGGAGGGGCTCGAGGCTGAGGGCCGCCTGATGGCCTATCCCGAGGCCGACATTTCCGCCTACGACCCGGCGATCATGGATGATGAGGGGCACTACTTCTCGACCAAGCTGATCACCACCGGCATCGTCTACAACACCGCCGCCGAGATGATCCCGTCGAGCTATCTCGACCTGCTCAAGCCCGAAGCGCAGGGCCAGATCGCCATGCCCTCGCCGCTCACTTCGGGGGCCGCGACCATCCACATGGCCGCGCTGACGGCGCATCCCGATCTGGGGTGGGACCTCTATGAAGGCCTCGCCGATCAGGGCGCCATCCCCGAGGGTGGCAACGGCGGCACCTACAGGGCCGTGGCGGGCGGTGAAAAGCTCTACGGCTTCGTCGTGGACTTCCTGCCGATCCGCAACAAGCTGGACGGTGCACCAGTCGAATTCGTCTTCCCCGAGGAAGGCGTGTCAGCGGTGACTGAGCCTGCGGCGATCCTGTCCACCGCCCGCAATCCCGACGCGGCGAAAGCCTTCATCGACTTTCTGCTGTCGCCCGAGGGCCAGCAACTGGCGGCCGATCAGGGCTACTTGCCGGCGCATCCGGCGATCACGCCGCCCGAAGGCTTTCCGCCGCGCAACGAGATCAAGCTGATCGACTTCGACCCGGCGCAGGCACTGGCAAACGACATGGAGAACAAGCAGCGCTTCATTGACATCTTCGGAGGCTGACATGGCGCGGCCACGCGCGCTTTTTGACATGCGGCGCGGCGAAGGGGTGACCCTCGCCGCGCTGGTGCTTTTCGGGCTGGCGCTCTTCGTCTTCCCGCTGGGACTGCTGCTGCGGGTCGGGCTGAGCGAGGGGGGCGTTCCCGGTCTCGGACCCCTGGTGGACGCGCTTGGCAGCCGGTCGGTGCAGCGTGCAGCCTGGAACAGCCTTGAATCCTCGGCCGTCTCCGCGCTTGTGGCAACGCTGATCGGCACCGTGCTGGCATTGGTGATGGGCCTGACGGATGTGCGGCGCAAGGGCGTGTGGGTGTTCCTGCTGTTGTTGCCGATGATGATCCCGCCGCAGGTCACCGCAATCGCCTGGGTTCAGGCGCTCGGCCCCGGCAGCCCGGTGCTCACCACGCTGGGGATCGCCCCGCCGGCGGGCAGCCCACATCCGCTCCATACCCCGTTCGGCGTGATGCTCCTGCTGACGGTCCAGCACATGCCGCTGGTTTTCCTCGTTGTCCTCGCCGCGCTCAAGAGCCTGCCGCGCGAGATGGTCGAGGCCGCGCGCATCGCCGGCGCAAGGCCCGTCCGGCTGCTGCGGCGTATCCTGCTGCCGCTTCTGGCGCCGACGCTTGTCGCGGGTTTCATGCTGGCCTTTGTCTCGGCGCTGGGAAATTTCGGAATACAGGCGATCCTTGGCATTCCGGCGCGCTACACCACCCTGCCCGTGCTGATCTGGCGCCGCCTGTCCAGCTTCGGGCCAAGCGTGCTGACCGACATGGCGGTCATCGCCATCATTCTTGCTGCCGTGGCCTGCCTCGCCATCGCGGTGCAGATGTGGCTGGCGCGTCGGATGCGCGCGCAGGTGACCGGCCCGCCACAGCCCCCCCTTCAGATCATGTTGGGCCGGGGACGGCCGCTGGTTGCGGGCGCACTGTTCGTCTACGTGGCGGCCACGCTGCTGCTGCCTCTGGCGGCGCTCACGGCGACGGCTTTGGTGCGCACATACGGATTGCCGCTGACACCCGACACCATGACCCTGTCGAACTTTGCAGAAATCCTGTTCCGGCAAGCCTCGACCTTGCGCGCTTTCTTGAACTCGACGCTGACGGCGGGTGCCGCAGCGGCGGTACTGGCGGGCGTGTCGGTGCTGATCGCGTATTTCCTGGGCCGCGCGGCCTGGCTGCCCCGGCGCGTCGGCACGGCTTTCGCGACCTTGGCCGATCTGGGCTACGCCATCCCGGGGCTGGTGATCTCGGTGGCGTTCATCCTGGCCTTCATCCGGCCGCTGCCAGTGATCGGCCTGTCGCTTTACAACACGCTCGGCATCATCTTTCTTGCCTACCTGACGGCCTTCCTGTCGATCGCGCTCAAACCTGTAACGGCCGCCTTCGGGCAGCTCGACCCGGCGCTCGACGATGCGGCCCGGGTGTCGGGGGCCCGCTTCGGACAGCGGATCCGGCGGATCTTCGGCCCGCTTCTTGCGCCTGCGGCGGCGTCTGGCGCAATCCTGATGTTCCTTACCGCTTATAACGAAGTCACGGTGTCGGCGCTGCTGTGGTCGACCGGCAACGAGACAATCGGAACGACGATCTTCAACTACGAGGATGGCGGCTATACCACGCTCGCGGCGGCGATGTCCTGCATCACGGTCCTGGCGACGGTGGGTCTGATGCTGGCGCTTGACCGGGCTGGCCGGCACCTGCCATCCGGCGTGGTGCCTTGGCGGCTCTGAACTAGCGCTCAGCCCGGCAGAACCCAGGCCGAACGCAAATACAGGCCCGGCCTGTCACCATTGCGCAGCGGGCTGGCGGCCGATACGGGCACCGGCTCGGAGAGTCCCTCCACCTCGGCCAGGGCTTCCCATGTGCCGCCGCGATAGAAGACATCGCGCAGGCAGGCGGGGGCGTCCGCGCCACCCGGATCAGTCAGTGTGACATCGCCGGGCCGGATAACGATGCGTGCCGGCCCTGTCTGTGTTGCGCCTTCCGCGATAGCGCAAAAGGGACCCACCTGCGCCGTCAAAGCCGCACTGGACCAGTCTATCGCCGCGTCAAGCACCGCCGCACGCCCGATGAACCGCGCCACGCTTTCGCTGACCGGGCGGTCGTGGATCTCTTGGGGTGGCGCGACCTGCAGGAACCGGCCACGGTCCATGACGGCGATGCGGTCGGCCAGCGCCATCGCTTCGCGCTGGTCATGGGTGATATACAACGTCGTCACCCCGGTTTCGCGGTGAAACCCGGCAATCTCGGCCTCCATCCGTGCCCGCAGATGCGGGTCGAGATTTGCCAGCGGCTCGTCCATCAGGATTGTGCGGGCGCCCCCGGCAAGGCAGCGCGCCAGGGCGGTCCGTTGTCTTTGTCCACCCGACAGGGCCGCCGGCACCCTGTCCGCGAATCCAGTGAGGTCTACCGTCGCTAGATGGTTGTCGGCTTCGGATCGCGCCTTGGCCCGCGACAGCCCGCGCGCCTCGGCCGGGAATGCCACGTTGTCGCGCACGCTCATGTGCGGCCAGAGCGCGTAGGACTGGAAGACGACGCCCACGGCCCGGTCCTCTGGAGGCATCTGGATTCCCGGCCCGGCGATGCACTGCCCGTCGATGTGGATCTCCCCGGTATCGGGACGGTCGAGGCCGGCGATCAGGCGAAGCAATGTCGACTTGCCACAGCCCGACGGACCCAGAACCACCAGGAATTCGCCTGCCGCAAGGTCTATTGAAACCCCATCGACAGCGGCCTGGCCGCCGAACGCCTTGCACAGGCCGGAAATGACGATACTCACGCAGCCCCCGCTATGGTCACGCTGTTAACCTGATCGCTTGTGCCCTATCCGCGCCAGGTCGACAACGCCGGTCATCAAATCTTCATGCTTTCTCGGCGGGCTCGAGGTGCCCGAGCGCGGCGCGGTTCTGCAACAAGGGGCGCAGCCCGTGGGCTGCCTGAACCCATTGACCTACATCTTCCAGGACTTCGTGCTGCTGCCCCGGCGCAGCGTGGCAGGCAACATCCGGCTGGTGCTGGAAGACAAACACCTGACGCGGTCCGAGATGACCCGCATCATCGACGACGTGCTGGCGCGCACGCGCCTGACCGAGTTCCGCGACGCCCTGCCCAAGCAGCTTTCGGGCGGCATGAAGCAGCGTGTCGCCATCGCCCGCGCGATGGCCGTTTCTCCGGCCGTCATGCTGATGGATGAGCCGCTTTCGGCGCTCGACAGCCAGACCCGCGAGCTTCTGATGGATGATCTTGTCTCGTTATAGACAAGAGAGCCGTTCACCGCCGTCTATGTCACCCACAACCTGGCCGAGGCAGTGCGCCTGGGCCACCGGATCATGGTGCTGTCGCGCCGGCCCGGCGTGATCCGCGAGATCGTCGAGATCGACACACCGCTTGGCCGGCGCCGCTTGGGCGACCCGGCGCTGGACCAACAACAGGCGCGCCTTTGGCAGTTGATGCGCGACGAGGCGGCCGCCGCCGACGCGGAGCTTGCCGATGCCTGAGCGCACCGCTCCACAGGGCGACACGACCGACAACGGCGCGCGTTCGGTGCCCTATCGCGGCGGCGGATTCCGCCCCGTGCGGGTGCGCGGTGTCGGCATCGCCACCTTCGTGGTCCTGATCGCCTTGGTGTAATGGGGCACGCGCGCCGGGTGGATTTCCAACCTGACGCTGCCGCGCCCGTCCGACGTGCTGGCGACATTCAGCGACTTGTGGACCAGCGGCATGCTTTGGACCCACATGGCACCGTCGCTGACCCGACTGGTCCTTGGCGCGGCGATGGGGGTGAGCACCGGTATCGTGGTCGGGGTGCTGATCGGGTTGTTCAGCATCCTGCGTGCCGGGCTGGTGCCGCTGGTGGCGGCGCTTTTCCCGATCCCGAAGATTGCGCTGTTGCCGCTGTTCGTGATCCGGTTCGGCATCGAGGAGGGCAGCAAATACGCGCTCATTGCGCTTGGCATCTTCACGCCCACGGTGGTGTCCACCTATGGCGCCGTGGACAACGTCGACCGCACGCTTATCCGCATGGGTCAGAGCTTTGGCCTGGCGTGGGGCTCGATCCTGCGCAAGATCGTGCTGCCCGGCATCCTGTCGGGCCTGCGCGTCAGCTTGGCCATCGGCATCATTCTGCTCGTCGCGGCCGAGATGCTGGGCGCCCAGTACGGTATCGGTGCCTACATCTTGCAGGCCGGTTCCCTCTACGATCTGGAACGGCTGTTTGCCGGGGTGGTGATCCTGTCGGCCCTGGGAGTCGTGACCAGTTCGGGCATCGCCTGGGCGGAACGCCGGCTTTTGGCCTGGCGGGTATGACACGCGGGCGCTGGACAACCGATCAGTTGGCGCTCAGCCGCAGCGATTGCCATTGGCGGAACGAGCCGGCACAGGGTCCGGCACAACACGGAGAGCGCCCGGACCGCCATTGCCGGTGCAAGGGATCACAGCATGCGAAGCGGGTCGAAGCGATACATGGTCTCGAACCGGCAGAATTCGACAGGACTGATCTCTATCCGTTCCAGCCGGTCGGCTGCCAGCGCGAAGGCATCGGCCGAGCGCGCCACCACCTAGGCCGCCGCATCCCACTCCAGCCAGCGGAGCGGGTAGCCCAGCGTGATGTGAAAGCGATAGCTCCCATGATCGGTACGGCGCAGGCCGAGCCTTTCGGACAGCGCGTCGCGCGTTCCGCGAAGCGCGGCTTCCTGTTCCGGGTCGGCGCCGCTGACCCGGACCGAAAAACCGGCACGGATCTCTGTTGCGCGAATGACAAAGCGCGGCGGCGCGGCGAACCCGTCGAGCCTGCGGGCAAAATCGGCTGCGACCGTGTCAATGGGCGCGTTTGTGGGCAGGTGGCAAGGCCAGTCGCCAGGGCCCCGGCGATGGTCGATCACGCCGTCCCAGACCGTCATGTGAAAACTGTCGGGCGGCAACCAGGCAAATCCGTCCGCATGCGGTCCGGCCTTCAGCAGATTCTGCGCCTTGACCAGCGCGGCGAAGGCCTCGGACCTTCGATCAATATGGCACAGCGTTGTCAGGCCCGGTGTGCGGCGCACCGCGCCATCCGCGTCGAATTTCGCAAGCCCGCCGGGCGGGCGCGGTGTATCGGCGGCACACGCGCCGGTCAGGATATCCATCTGGTTCATTGCATCACCCGTTCGAGCGCTGCAGGCCGGCTGACATAGACCCCCAGCGCAATTGTCATCATCAATCCCAGTCCACCAAGCAGAAGCCCGGAGGCCATCAGCCCCGCCGCTTCGGCCAGCACCCCGAAGGCGAGCGCACCCAGCGCGGGGCTCACGCGGAACACGATGGTGTACAAGCTGAGCACCCGTCCAAGCCGTTCCTGCGGCGTATTGAGCTGCACGAAGGCTAGCGCAGCGATGTTGGAGGCCGACATGGCCATGCCGTGCAGCACCAGGATCGCCAGCGCCAGCCAGTAGGTCTGCGTGGCGACAAAGGCCAGAAGCGACACCGCGAAAATCAGGCTGTGTTTAAGGATTTGGCGCAGGGCCGCCCGTGGCGCCCGCGCCCCGGACAGGACCAACGCACCGACGATGGCGCCGACGCCGAGGCTGGCGTTCAGCGCCCCGAGGCCCTGCGCCCCGCGCGCGAACACTTCTTCGGCGAAGGCAGGGAACAGTTCCGAGGCCGGGCGGATCAGCAAGCCTTGGGCGAACTGCAACGCGATGACCCCGGCCACCACGGGGGTCAAGGCGACGGCGCGGAACACCTCCCATGTCGTCGCCGGCGGCAGCGGCGCGCGCGCCGGCGATTGCCGAGGCACAGCCCGCAAACGCCACAGCGCAAGAGCGAAGGCCAGGGTCGTCAACGTGGTCACGAGATAGACCGCCCCAAGCCAGCCCACGGCGATCATCGCCGCCGCCACTGCCGGCCCAAGGAACCGAGCAAGGTTGAATCCGGTCGAGTTGATCGCCAGCGCCGACGGCAGCAGCGCGGGCGGCGCCAGCCAAGAGGCCATCGACAAGCGCGCCGGCAGGGCCAGCCCGGACAGCGCCCCGAGCGCCGCCATAAGCAGCACGATCAGCCAAGGGGTCAGCAAACCCAGCGCCCACAACGCGGCGAGCGCGAGCGATACCCCGGCGGTCGCGATCTCGACCCACATGAGCACCGCCATCGACGGGTGCCGATCCGCCAGCCGCCCGCCCCAGAGCGCGGTAAAGATCGACGGGAACAGCTCGGCAAAGGCGACCGCGCCCAGCCAGGCCTCGGACCCCGTGAGCTGCCATGTCGTCCAGCCCACGGCGATGCGCTGCATCCAAAAACCCACGGTGTGGGCCTGATTGCCGATCTGGTAGTCGCGAAACGCCGGGATCGCGAGCACCGCGCGCAGATCGCCCATCCGCGCGCGGGCCGAGGACAGCGTCGGGGCGCGCATCAGGCGCGGTCGAGCGTGACGAAGATCGGCTGGTGGTCGGAGCCCTGCGCCGCCTCGCCGATCCGCGCCTCTTTCACGGTTTCGGCCAGGTCGGTGGTGAGGAAGCAATGATCGATCCGCCGCGCCGCGCGGCCGTCGCGGGGAATGGTGTCGCCGGCCGCTTCGTCATGGCCCGCCAGCACCCAGGCATCGGCGAGCCCGTGGGCGCGGACCGTGCGGCCGTGGTTCTGCGATAGGTCGCCTACGAGCCGGGTGTATTCCGGGCCGTCGGGTTCGAAGTTCATGTCGCCCATGACGATAGCCGTCATCGGCTGCGGCGGCATGGTGGCATCGGCCCAGTCCGCATTGGCCATTCCGCCCGCCGATGCGCCGCGTTCATGCCCGCGCAGCAGGATATCCATCATGTAGGTGACCTGGTCATGCCGCGTGTCCGGCGAGACGTGGTCGAGATGGATCGAGCAGAAGCGCAGCGGGCCGGAGGGCGCGTCGATCACCGTTTCGATCAGCGTGCGCTGCAGATGAAAGACCGAATGCAGCGCGATCTTGGGAAGGGTGTGGTTGATCGAGGACAGGATAGGCCAGCGCGACAGCACCATGTTGCCGAACTGGCGGCGGCGGTGCACCGGATGACCGTCAACCACTTCGGAGGCATCGAGGTCGATACCGGGCCCATAGACCCAGTGCATGTGAGGCAGCCGCGCAGCGATCTCTTCGGCCTGGTGCACCATTCCGGAACGCCGGGTGAACGTCTCCACTTCCTGCAGCGCGATCAGATCGGGCTCACCAAGCTCTGCCACGATGCGGTTGAGATCATAGCGGTCATCCTTGCCCTTGCCGTACTGGATGTTGTAACTGGCGAGCTTCATTGTGCCGCCTCCATAACGCGTGTTTCGGTCCGCAGGTCGATCCGCTGTCCGCTGTCGGAGTCGAACAGGTGCAGCTTGTCGAAATCGAAGGCAACACCGACCGGCGCGCCCTCTTGCACCGGTCGCGCCTCTTTGGTCAGAACCTGGAACGGCAGATCCTCGATCAGCAGATGGTACAGGCCGGCGGCGCCGGTTTCCTCATAGAATTCGAACTGCGCGGTGACGGTCCCGGCCCCCGCATCGCCAAGCGTCAAATCCTCGGGCCGCAGGCCCAGCGTGACCATCTGCCGGTCCCGGTTACGGGCGACCTGCGCGGGGATCGGGATGGCGGTGCCATCGCCGAGCATCACCGCCGCGCGATCCGCAGCGATCTCGCCCGGCAGAAAGTTCATCGCCGGGGAGCCGATGAACCCCGCGACATAGATCGTCGCGGGATACCGGTAGACTTCGGCCGGTGTGCCCACCTGGTCGATGGTGCCCTTGTTCATGATTACCATCCGGTCGGCCAGCGTCATTCCCTCGTGCTGGTCGTGGGTGACGAAGACGCTGGTCGCCTTGATGCGGCTGTGGATGCGCCGGATTTCATGACGCATCTGGACCCGAAGCTTTGCGTCAAGGTTCGACAGGGGCTCATCGAACAGGAAAACGCCGGGTTCGCGGATGATCGCGCGGGCCATCGCCACGCGCTGCCGCTGGCCGCCCGACAACTGCCCGGGCTTGCGGTCCAGAAAGTCCTCAAGCCCGACAGAGCGCGCGACGGCGGCGACCTTCTCCATGCGTTCGGCCTTTTTCACGCCGGCGACCTTGAGCGCGTAGCCGATATTGTCGGCCACGTTGAAATGCGGGTAGAGCGCGTAGTTCTGGAACACCATCGCACAGCCTCGGTACCGCGGCTCCAGGTCGTTGACGACGGATCCGCCGATCACGACCTCCCCGTCGGTTATGTCTTCCAGCCCCGCGATCATGCGCAGCAGCGTGGACTTGCCGCAGCCCGAGGGGCCGAGGATGACCACGAATTCGCCATTGGCGATGTGCAGGTTGACGCCGTGGATCACTTCGTCCTTGCCATAGGACTTGCGGACTTCGCGGATGTCGATATCGGCCATGTCTTGGCTCCTACTTGTCGGTGTTGATAAGGCCGCGCACAAACCAGCGCTGCATGAAGACGACGACGATGATCGGCGGGATCGTCACGATCAGCGTGCCGGCCATCGCGATGTTCCATTTCGGAATATCGCCGCCCGTCGTATTGGCGTCCGGCACCAGCTTGCCCAGTTCGACCGCCACCACGCCGTAACTCGGGTCGGTGATGATGAGCAGCGGCCAGAGATACTGGTTCCAGCTGAAGACAAACATGATGGTGGCCAGCGCCGCGATGTTGGTGCGCGACAAGGGCACCAGGATCTCCCACAGGAAGCGTAGCGGACCGGCGCCATCCATCTTGGCGGCCTCGACCAGTTCGTCGGGGATGGTCAGGAAGAACTGGCGGTAAAGAAACGTGCCGGTGGCGGTGGCGATGAGCGGCAGGATCAGACCCGTGTAGCTGTTGAGCATACGCCATTCGAGATTGACCTCGATGCCCGAAACCGTGTTGATCAGCCAGCTGAGCCCGGTCGAGTCCAGGATCGCCTGAAACGGCATCAGCGCATTGGCCGCGACCGCGTAGGTGGGAACGATCCGAACTTCCAGCGGCAGCATCAGCGTGATGAACACCGCCCAGAAGATCGGCATGCGCAACCGGTGGTCGAAGAACACGATGCCGAAGGCGGTGATGCAGGCGATCACCACCTTGCCCGTGACCACGCCGACTGCCACGATGAGCGAATTCAGGAATTTCTGTCCGAAGTCGCGCGTCACCCACGCCTCTTGGATATTTGTCCAGAGCTGGTCGCCGGGCGTCAGCCGTGACGGGATCGCGTTGACCTCCTGCAGTGTCTGGGTTGCGGCGTTGAACACCAGATACATTGGGAACAGCAGCATGAACATGCCCAGCAGCAGGATCACATGCGTGGCGATGTCGAGGCCGGGCGTGTTCTCCACCAGTCCCGGGCGGCGAGGCTTGCGGGCGGACAGGTTGCGGGGCGTCTCGGCGGCGACGAGGGGAAGATCGGTTTGCGTCATGTGTAATGCACCCGGCGTTCGATGTAGCGGAATTGGACGACGGTCAGGGCGATCACCAGAAGCATCAGGATGATCGATTGCGCGGCGGCGCCCGAATAATCGAGCCCCCGGAACCCGTCGACGTAAATCTTGTAGACCATCAGGTTCGTGGCCCGCGCCGGCCCTCCGGCGGTCATGGTGTCGACGATGCCGAAACTGTCGGTGAAGCTGTCATTGATGTTGATCACCAGCACGAAGAAGAAGGTCGGCGCCAGCAGCGGCAGCTGGATATCGCGCATCCGGCGCAGGATCGACGCCCCGTCCATGGCGCCGGCTTCGATCAGCGAGCGGGGAATGGCCTGCAGACCGGCCAGAAAGAAGATGAAATTGTAAGCGACCTGTTTCCACGCCCCGGCAATCATCACCATGATCAGCGCGTGATCGCCGTTCAGGATAGGATCCCAGAAGCCGGGAAAGGCCTCGTTGACATAGGACATCACCCCGGCGCTGGGGTTGAAAATGAAACGGAACGCCAGCCCGACGGCGGGCGCGGCGACGGCATAGGGCCAGATCGCCCCGATTCGGTAGGCGCGATAGCCGCGCAGCTGGCGGTCGGCGAAAACCGCAAGGATCAGGGCCGCCGACATCGACAGCACCGTGGCGCCAGCAGCGTAGACAATCGAAACGCGGATCGAATGCCAATAGCGGTCATCGGTCAGCAGGTTGCGAAAATTCTCGAACCCCGCCCATTCGTTGCCGCCACCCCAGGGCTGTTCGAAGGTGAACGCCCAGTAAAGCGCCTGGCTGGTCGGCCAGTAAAAGAAGACGAAGATGATCAGAAGCTGCGGAGCCACCACCAGTGCGGCGAACCAGTTGTTCCTGAAATAGGCGCGTCGCATCGCGGACCCTCTGTTTTGGATGACGGCCCGCCCCGGAAAACCCGGGACGGGATGAGTGTAACTCGGGCCCTGAAGGCGGCGGCCGACGGACCCTTCGGATCAGGGCAGTTCCTTGCCGCGATAGGTGCGCTCGAAGCGACGCAGGACCGCGTTGGACCGCTCGACCGCGGTATCGAGGGCCTCTTGCATCGTCTTGTCGCCGCCCAGCGCCGCCTGGACCTCGTTCACCCATTCACTGCGCGCCTGGATGAATCCGCCCAGCCGGATGCCGCCGGTCAGCTCTGTCGGTTCTGTGTAGGTGAGCGACTCGATCGCCTTTTCGCGGCCGGCATACGGCTCTTCGGCCCAGAAATCCTGCTCCAGCATCGCCTGGTAGGCGGTGTCATTGACCGGGATGTAGCCGGTATTGGTCGACCAGTAGATCGACGATTCCGGCGTGGCGAGGAACTTGAGGTATTCGGCCGCTCCGCGATACTCATTCTCCGTCTTGCCCGACAGCACCCAGAGCGCGGCGCCACCAACGACCGTGTTGTGACGCTCGAAGCCCTCGTAGATGGGCAGCATTTCGACATCCCAGTTCATGTCGTCGGATGCGGTGTTGTGCACGGTCTGGTGCCCGGCGATGGAGCCGAAATACAACGAGCATTCATTCTGGGCAAAGCTGTCGCGCGCATTCAGGCCACCCTGAGAGGTGCGCAATTCCAGCAACCCCTCGTCGTGCCAGCGCTTGATGTTCTCCATGTGAGTGACATGCTGGGTGGTGTTGTAGACGTATTCCGCGTCCAGCCCGTCATAGCCGTTGTTTTTGGTCGCGACGGGAATGTTGTGAGCCATCGAGAGCTGCTCGAGATCGATCCATGTCGACGGGGCATAGGCGTAGTTGCACTTTTCCGGCTGTGCCTCTTCGAGCGCGACGAGCAGTTGCTCGAACGCTTCCCAGGTGGCCGGCGGCGCGTCGAAGCCCGCCGCTTCAAGGTCGTCGATGTTGTAATACATCATCGGCGTGGAGGAGTTGAACGGCATCGCGAACAGCTCCCCCGTCGAGGCGGCGTAGTAGTTGGCGATCCCCGGAAAGTAATCGTCCCAATCGATCTCGATGTCGAAGTCGTCCATCATCTTGGTGACCGAGTAGAATTCGCCTGACATCATCAGGTCGGCCGTGCCGGCGTCATAGGCCTGCACGAGTGTCGGATGCTCATCGGCGCGGAAAGCGGCGATGGTGTTCTGCACGGCGTTTGCGTAGCCTTCCTGGCCCACGCAAGTGATCTCGTAGGTGTCCTGGCTTTCGTTGAACCGGTCGCAGGTGGACTGCACCACGTCCCCGAGATAGCCGCCGAGGCCATACCAGTATTCGAATTGGATCTTGTCCTGCGCCTGCGCGGCACCGCCAAGAACGGCAGCCACGGCAAACGCGCTGATGTAGGTGGATTTCATTGAGACTTCCCCGATGTCATTATGCTGTGCCGCACCTGCGGCTCGGTCAGGCTAGGCGGGAATGGCGACAGCGCGGCCACAGCTTTGCAACGAAAGAGACAAGTTTTTTTGACGCCAAGAATCAGTTTTGTATCGCGAAGATGACACTCCCAGGTGTGCGGGCCATGGCACCCGGCCTGGCCCGCACATCTGCGGCATGGAGGCGTCACGCCAGGACTGTGTTCCCGTCCAGGAAGTTGTCGAAATGGACCAGCGTCTGGTCTTCGTTGCCAAGCACGATCGCCATCTGGCCCGGCCCCCAGAGCCAGTCTGGTCTGGCCTCGGCATCCAGCGGCACGGTAACGCTGTAGTGATTGCCGGCCAACGTCGTGAAGGGCAGCCCGTGCCAAAGGCCGCAGGATGTGAAATGCACATGACCGGCGATGATCTGGCGCACGTCATCATGGGTTTTCAGGACCTGCGCGAAGGCTTCGCCGTTTTCCAGGATGATCCGGTCGACCTTCACATGCAGCGGGTTGGCATGGTGGTGCAGCACCACGACGACAGGGCCGGCATGCTCATCCAGCCGTCTGCGAAGCCAGTCCAGCTGTGCCTGCGAGAGCTGTCCGCCATGGCTGTGCTCCTCCGCCTCCCCAACGCTGTCGAGCAGGATCACGCGGTAGCCACCTGCATCGACGACCTTGTCGATGCACCCCGTTTCAGCCTGGGTTTCGGCGCCGAAGACATCGGCAAAGGTCGCCCGACTGTCATGGTTGCCGATTGTGACATGTGCCGGCACGGCCAGCTGGCCAATGGCCGACTTCAGGCGTTCATACGGGCGCACGGCCCCCTTGAAGCCGATGTCTGCCAGATCGCCGGCAAAGACGCAGAAATCCGCGTCTGCGTGACGGGTGTTGATCCATGCCACCGCCTCTTCGAGGCGGCGATACGTGTCCATCCCTTGCGAGGTTTCGCCTTCGTCCACGAGGTGAAGGTCGCTGAGCACGATGAATTTCAGCATTGTCTGAATCCTTATTGTCCAAGTCCGAGCGATTCCAGCAACGCCATGGACGGCGGAATGCCGACCTTGTCGCGCAATTCCAGGATCAGGCGCGGTTTGACCTGCAACGCCGCGATGGCACGGAACACCGCATGCCAGCGGATCGTGCCCTCACCGAGCGCCCAGTGCCGGTCGGCAAAACCGTCGGCGTCCTGCAGATGGATATGTTCGAGCATTTCACCTGCCGAGTGCACATAGTAGTCCACCGGCGGCGCGCCCGTTGAGCCGTGCGCATAGTGCGCATGGCCTGTGTCGACGGACAGGCGCACCGCGGTGCTGTCGAAACTCTGCGCCAGGCGCAGCCGGTCGACCGGGTCCTTGTCCTCGATGTTCTCGATCACGAGCGTGACGCCCAGCGCCTCGGCGCGTCTCACCGTACCGCCAAGGGTCTCCTGCGCGTTGGCGATGATCGTCTCACGGGCACCGGGCTTGTCGTCGAAGTTGTTATGACCCCAGGTCGTATAGGGCGAATGAATCACCATTTGAGTGGCGCCCAGGGCAGCACAGACATCCAGCCCATGATCCATGCGGCGCACCACGATCTCCCGGATATCCGGATCGGGCGAGGCGATGCTCAACCCAATGAACGGGCCGTGTATGCCCAGCCGGCCGGAATATCCGTCCAGCAGGCGTTTTGCCTCTTCGACAAGTGGCTGCCAGTCACCGGTCAGCACCTCGGCGGAATGAAAGCTTTGCAGTTCCAGATCGCGCTGCTTTTCAAGCAACCAATCACGGTAATCAGCGAGTTGATCGACGCGCAGCGCGGCGCCGATGACGGGGGCAGCCATATCAGGTCTCCTTTGGCGAACTGTCGTGCCCCTATTCCAAGCTTTGCTGACGGGCGCGCTACGGCGCGATGACATTGCCATGAAAGTATTGTGTCGGTTTGTGTCGGGAACAGCGACGTGGCTGCTGGACCGCGCTGAGTGTTTCGTACAGCCCGCGCCCTGTCCGCCCGAACCCGATATACATGCGACCCACCGAACGGCACGCGCCACCCAACGCAGGCGTTACCAAAAAAGTGGCCTCCCGCTGAAGAATCCTGCTGCACTGTCACCCAACTGTCATCTCGGCGGTCTAATCAAAATTCATTCGGATGTTTATACGGATGGCAACCCAGACGTGAACCACGCACCGCAACAGCATTGCTCAAGACAGCAAAAGATGACCCCCGCGCCGGCGCTGATCCTGCCGCAGGCGTTCAGGATGCAGGACAATCCCACCGCTTCGCTGGATGCAAGCGTCCGGTTGGCGCTGGGGTCACGGCCCAGAAACTCAAACACGCCGGAACCGCGATGCTTGGCGTATTCCATCATCCCGGATGATGTCGACCAGCCAATCGACCGTGTCGTCAACCAGACCCGAGGGGCACCCCATGACAAAGAACGGACGGATGTGGCTTTCTGATATAACCTTGGTCCTGGCCGACCGCGTTCTACGGCGCGGATCGTTGCGGATCGAGGCCGGCAGGATCGCGGAGATCGTGGATCGCCCGATGCCCGGTGGCGTCACCGGACCGGGTCTGACCGTCTTTCCCGGCTTCATCGACATGCATGGCGACATGATCGAGCTGGAGCTGGAACCGCGAGCGCGCGTGGACTTTCCCATGGAGGTGGCACTCGCCTCGCTGGATGCGCGGCTTGCAGCCGCCGGCGTCACCACGGCCTATGCCGCCGTGTCGTTTTCGCACGGGGCGGTAGATGGCGAGCGCCGCTCCTGCGAACACACCAACAAGGTTATCCGCGAGTTGCACGATCTGCGGCGCACTTGCCGGGTCGATCACCGCATCCACGCTCGCTTCGACATCACCTTCGACAATGCCGTCGCTGTACTGGGCAAGCTTCTCGATGACGGGCATGTGGACCTAGTATCGCTGATGGATCACACGCCGGGCCAGGGGCAGTACCGCAATATCGAAGCGCATATCAAGGCAAAGGCCGCCGAATACGGAATATCAGAGACCGAAGCCCGGCAGAAGGTCACCACCACGATCGCCACCCGGTCGCGCCCGCAAGAGGTCCTGATGCGCAACATGACCGCTGTGTCGCGCATGTGTGCCGACCATGGGGTCAGCCTCGCCAGTCATGACGACGATACCGTCGAGAAGGCCCGCATGATGGCCGATCTGGGGGCGCGGATCGCCGAGTTCCCTGTCACAATGCAGGCCGCCCAGATCGCGGCCGAACGCGGGCTCATGACCGCCATGGGTGCGCCCAATGCGATGCGCGGACAGAGCTACTCCGGCAACCTTTCGGCGCGGGACCTGCACGCCGCCGGGCTGTTGCACATACTCGCCTCTGATTATCACCCCGGCGCCATCCTCGCCGCGGTTCGGGCGCTGGCAAACAATGACCGCGCCGGTCTGGCCGGGGCCGTCCGGCTGGCCTCCTGCAACCCGGCCAGGGCACTGGGGCTGACCGACCGGGGGGAGCTCAGACCGGGCAAGCGCGCCGACCTCTTCGTGACCGATGCCAATGACCGCGTGATCCTGACGCTTTGCGCCGGAGAAATCGTCCATCACAACGGCACGCTCGACCTGACCGCGGCAACGGCACCGGCGATCGCCTGAACGAGCCGCCAAAGCCGCTCCTGTCAATGGACCGGTCACCTGTTTGTGCTGACCCGAATGCGCGTTCAAGTCAGGTTCCGCACAAAGGCCGTCGAGTTGTTCCAGTTCAACGCGGAGGGGCGTCGTCGCGGACCAATGCTGCCAGCTGTCTTTCAGGCCGGATCGGGATCGGTATTTCCTGTCATTGTCAACTCGGACAATGCCACCGCCGCATCGCGCAACGCGCTGAGGTAGCTCAGCGCCCTGTCGGCGTCGAAGCGCTGCGTGGGCGCATGGAAGGACAGCGTTGCCATCAGCCGACCATTGCTGTCGGCGATCGGGACCGCGATGGCGATCATGTCCAGCATGAATTCCTCGTTGTCCAGCGCATAGCCCTGTGCGCGGACATCGGCCATTTCCTGTTTCAAGGCGGCCGGTTCGGTCAAAGTGTTCGGCGTATGCGCGTCCAGCCGCGATGCCGCCAGGAACTTGTCGAGATGATTGGGCGCAAGTGTGCTCAGGTACATCTTGCCGCTGGCCGTGCAGTAAAAGGGCACACGGGTCCCGATGGGGAGCTGAATGCGCAGCGGCCATTCGGTTTCCACCCTTTCGACGTAGACCATGACGTCCCGGTCAGGAAGCGCGATATTGCAGGTTTCACCGATCTCGCGGCTGAGCTTGCGCAGCACGACCTGACGTGCGGCACGGATCCGCGGGGATGACAGAACCCCGCCGGCAAGTTCGCGCAGGCGCGGGCCCGGAGCGTAGCTGCGTCCGTCGATGTCGCGCTGAAGAAAGCCTTCCTGCTCGAGTGTCTGGAACAACCGGTGAATGGTGGGCTTGGGCAGGCCCAGCACCGCGTTTGCGGCGGTCGGGGTGATCGGTGCGCCGGCGCGCGCGACCTGTTCGATCACCAGCAGGAGCCGCAAGTTGCTGGGGATCGCGCCCGTCTTGCCGGCCTCGTTGTCCATGTGCGAAGCGTCCTCATCGTTGTGGCAGCAGCGCTGTCGAAAGCTGGGGTACAAGCGCGATCAGCACCCAGACCAGCAGCAGCGCCACGATATACGCCATCGTGTACCGCAGAAGCTTGAAATAGGGAACGCCCGTCACCCCGGACGCGACATAAAGGTTGAGCCCGTAAGGCGGTGTGATGAAGCCGATCGACGCCCCGACCAGGAACACCACCGCGAACTGCATCGGGTCGATCCCGACCGAATGGGCAATCGGCGCGAGGATCGGCGCGAGGATGATCGTCACCGGAAGGCTCTCGAGGACCATACCGCCGACAAAGACAATGGCCATTGCAGTGAAAAGCACCGCGTAATACCCGCCCATCGAGGTGACGAAATCGCCGATCACCGCCTGGGCACCGAGGACCGACAGGATTTGTTGCATGACGACAGAAACGGCGATGAGCGGCGCAAGGATTCCGGTGATCTGCGCCGAGCGCATGGTGATCGAGGGCAGTTCCAGCGGGCTGAACCCCTCGACCACGAGCATCTCGGAAACGCTCTTTTCGCTCACGTCGCGGGTCTTGTCGCCGCCCATGAGCTTGTGCAGCGGCAGGCTCACAAAGCCCACGATCACGCAGAACCCGACCGTCACGCCCGCCGCTTCGGTGGGCGAGAACTTGCCCGTGTAGATCCCCCAGAGCACCAACCCGATGGCGAAGAATCCAAGCCACGCGCCGATCGCGGTCTTGATGACCCGCGACGGGATGAGGGGGATCACGTGACCCCAGCCGTGTTTCCAGCTGAGCAGAAAGGCTGCGGTCATCATCGCGACCACCATCAGCGCGCCGGGCACGATCCCGGCGACGAACAGCTCGGAGATGGGCAGGTTGAGAAGGAACCCGTAGACGATGAAAATGATCGAGGGTGGGATGATGATCCCGACCGTGCCGCCTGCCGCGGCCGTCGCGGCCGAGAACCGTTCATCATAGCCGCCCTTGACCATTTCGGGGTGCAGCATCGAGCCGATGGTCGCCGTGGTCGCCGAGTTGGAGCCGGAAATCGCGGCAAAGAGCCCGCAGGCCCCCAGCGTCGCCATCGACAGCCCGCCACGGATCCAGCCAAGGCAGGCATACGCGAAATCCGACAGCCGCCGCGCGATCCCGGAGCGGTTGATCAGGTCGCCGGTCAGGATGAAGAGCGGCATCGCCAACAGTGCAAAGCCGTCGGTGAAGACGTCGGCCAGCGCCCCGCCGATGTTCTGAAGCGGCATGTCGAGAGCCAGTGAGACCCCGATCACCCAGTAGCCGATCACCAGGAAAACAGGGACGCCCAGCAAGAACAGGACGGTGACGCCGACCGAGATGAGCGTGACCAGTGTTGAGAGATCCATGTCAGTCGCCTCCGATCACGGCCTGGGTGATAAGCGTCTTGCCCCGGCGAAAATTTTTGATGTCGGTAACGAGGTTCTCGATCACCCGCGCCACCAGAGTGGTAAAGGCCAGCGGCACCGACAACAGGAACCACCATTGCATGACATTGTTCGTGCCCAGCATGATCTGGAAATTCGCCGCCGAATTCGCGGCCACCTTGCCGGCGGTTACGACGACCACCCAGGAAAAGCCGATCCAGAGCAGCGCATCGAGCAGGAGACAGGCCATCTGCCCTCCGCGCGGCATGTTGCTGCGAAACTCGGCAAAGGCCAGATGCGTGCGCAGCTTGACGTTCAGGCTGCAGCCGAACCACGTCATGATGAGGAACAGGAAAGGCGGCAAGGTCGTGGACCACGGCGCTTGCAGCTCGAAGACGAAGCGACGGATCACCTCCACGAAGATGATTCCGCCAATGGCAAGATAGGAGATCACCATAAGCGTCTGCTCGAAATTACGCTCGGCCCATGGCACGATGCGGTAGAGGACGAGGATCACCAGCGACAGCGCCAGCATCGCCAGAAGCCCCAGTGGCCAGACCCCCGGTGCGCGCATCGCCTCGCTCAGCATCCAGGAATCGCCCGCCGCGACGGCCGCGAAAATCTCTCCGGTGCCCTGAAACCAGCCGGTCATGCACGCCTCCCCTTGAATTGTCGTATGTTTCGGCCGCACCTGCCGGCGGCCGTCGGGGCCGGGCCGCCCACGCGCGGCGACCCGACCAGAGCCAAACGGATCAGGCCGCGCGCCACCAACGGCGCGGTTCGACGTTCTCGGCCGGCATGTCGGCCGGCACTTCGCGGGCGACGTTGTAGATCGACGTATACGTGTCGATACCGCCGGCCCAGTTGTCGAGCCGCTCGCGCCACTGCACCCAGGGTTCCGGGTTGAACTCGGGCGAGCACATCTCCTCGGCCATCCTGATCTGATCGTCGGCGAGGAAGGCCGGTCGCACATTGTGCTGGTCGAAGATCGTGCCCGGCAATTGCGGATCCGAAAAGCCGACGGTGTTGACCAGCGCCGCCTCGTTGGCGTGCTGCGCGTAGACCTGCGCAAGATACGCCGATTCCATGATCGCGTCCTGCAGGTGCGGCTCCATCTCGTCGAACACGCGGGCGGACATCGAGGTGTGTTCGGTTCCGCAGAAGAACTTGAGGTCGACCGACTGGCTCACCACCGGCGACATGTTGGCATAGGCCACCGCCGAGGCCCATGTTTCGGCCCCGTCGATGAGACCCTGCTTGAGACCATCGAGCGTCTCTTCCCAGGCCACTGGCACCGGGTTGAGATTGAGCTGCTGCATGGCGATGCGGCCGAGTTGCGTGCCGGTGACACGGTTCTTGGTTCCGAATAGCTCTTCGAGCTTGGTGACGGTCGGTTTGTCGGCAAAGCTGCTGCCGAGTTGAATGCCGCGCAGCTCGCAATGGCTGAACAGGAACTTGAGCCCGTGCCGCCTTTCCAGCGGATCGCGCAGGATTCGCTGGGATTCCGGCGAATACAGGAAATGATACTGCGAGGCCCGGCTCGGGAACATGTAGGCATAGTCAAGCACGTTAAGGTACGGCGCGCCACCGGCCGAGTTCTGGGTCGAGGCGGCGTACATGTCGATCACGCCGGTCTGAGTCTTCTCGACACAGTTGAGCTGACCACAGATTTGGTTGTCGCCGATGAACTCGACGCGGATCTCGCCCTCGGTACGTTCCTCAAGGTCGCGCGCGAAGGCAAGAACGCCGGCCCGCTCGATCAGCAGGTTCTGCGCGTTGAAGCCCGACGCGCCAAGCTTGAGCGTGTGCTTGGGTTCCTTGCTGAAACGTTTGGTGTAGGTGCTCTCGGCGGCCTTCGCGAGCGATGGCACCGATACTGCACCGGTCAGCGCGCCAGCGCCCAGTACCACGGATGACAGGCCGAACTGGCCTGACAGACGAAACAGGTCCCGCCGGGAAATCCCGGCAAGCGCTTTAGATACTTTCATGACATCCTCCCTGATTTGCAAGAATGATACTTGCAGTCTCAATAATGCTGAAATAGCTTGAACCTGGCAAGAAAATTCTTTGCCGGCCCAATATTGCACAAGGATCGACCAAAAATGCCCGACCTGTCAGCGGATTACGTGATCGTCGGTGCCGGCTCAGCGGGCTGCGTCCTGGCGAATCGCCTCTCCGCCGATCCGAAAACGCGCGTCATCCTGCTGGAGGCGGGCGGGCGGGACTTGAACCCGTGGATCCATATCCCGGTCGGCTACTTCAAGACGATGCACAACCCGTCCGTCGATTGGTGCTACCGCACCGAGCCGGACCCGGGGCTGAACGGCCGCGCCCTCGATTGGCCACGTGGTAAGGTGCTGGGGGGCTCTTCTTCTCTCAACGGGCTGCTCTATGTCCGCGGTCAGCCACAGGATTACGACCGCTGGGCGCAGATGGACAATCCGGGCTGGAGCTGGGACGACGTGCTGCCGCTGTTCAAGCGCTCCGAACAACAGGAGCGTGGCGCGGACGACTTCCATGGCGACGACGGGCCGCTCTCGGTGTCGAACATGCGACTGCAACGGCCGATCTGCGACGCCTGGGTCGCGGCCGCGCAAGAGGCGGGCTATCCATTCAATCCCGATTACAACGGCGCGACGCAGGAGGGTGTGGGCTATTTCCAGCTCACCGCGCGCAAGGGGCGGCGCTGTTCGGCCGCGGTGGCCTTTCTCAACCCCGTTCGCAACCGTGAGAACCTGACCATCCTCACACATGCACAGGCCAGCCGCATCACCTTCGACGGCAGCCGCGCCACCGGAGTGGTTTACCGCGACCGCGCGGGTGTTGAGCACGTGGTCAGCGCCGGGCGGGAGGTGATCCTTTCCTCCGGGGCCATCGGGTCGCCGCACCTGATGATGCTCTCGGGGCTGGGCGAGGCCGCGCACCTGAAGGAGCACGGGATCGCGCCGCTTTGCGACCTGCCCGGCGTCGGCCACAACATGCAGGACCACCTTCAGGCCCGGCTGGTGTTCAAGTGTAATGAACCCACGCTGAACGATGAGGTGCGCAGCGTGTTCGACCAAGCACGCATCGCGGTGAAATACGCGATGTTCCGCTCCGGGCCGATGGCCATGGCAGCGAGCCTCGCGACAGGTTTCATGCGCACCGGAGATCATGTCGAGACCCCGGATATCCAGTTCCACGTGCAACCTTGGTCGGCTGACAGCCCCGGCGAAGGCGTGCATCCCTTTTCGGCCTTCACGATGTCGGTCTGCCAGTTGCGTCCCGAAAGCCGCGGGCAGATCCGTCTCGCACCGGGCAATCCGGCCGGATATCCGAAAATCCATCCCAACTACCTCTCGACCGAGACAGACTGCCGAACAATCGTCGAAGGGGTCAGGATTGCCCGGCGCATCGCACGCCACGCCCCTCTCGACAGCAAGATCTCTGAAGAGTTCCGCCCCGACGCGTCGCTTGATTTCGACGACTACGAGGGCACGCTTGATTGGGCGCGCAACCATTCCACCACGATTTACCACCCCACCGGAACCTGCAAGATGGGTCAAGGCCGGGATGCGGTTGTGGATGCCCGCCTGCGCGTGCATGGGATCAATGGCCTGCGCGTCGCCGATTGCTCGATCATGCCCGAGATCGTCTCGGGCAACACCAATGCCCCGGCAATCATGATTGGCGAGAAAGCCGCCGACATGATCCGCGAGGATCACGGCGCGCGCGCCCGCGCCACTTAACCCCGACATGCAATCTCGAAAGGATTGAAACCCATGAAGATGACCACGGAAGAAGCCTTTGTCAAAACCCTTCAACGGCATGGGATCAAGCACGCCTTCGGGATCATCGGGTCTGCGATGATGCCGATCTCGGATCTGTTCCCGAAGGCGGGGATCACCTTCTGGGACTGCGCGCACGAGGGCAGCGCGGGGATGATGGCGGATGGCTACACCCGCGCAACCGGACGCATGTCGATGATGATCGCGCAAAACGGACCTGGCATCACCAACTTCGTCACGGCTGTGAAAACGGCCTACTGGAATCACACGCCGCTGCTGCTGGTCACGCCGCAGGCGGCCAACAAGACCATCGGCCAGGGCGGTTTCCAGGAGGTCGAACAGATGAAGCTGTTCGAGGACATGGTCGCCTATCAAGAGGAAGTGCGCGACCCATCGCGCATGGCCGAGGTGCTGGCACGGGTGATTTCAAAGGCCAAGCAGCTTTCGGCGCCGGCGCAGATCAACATCCCCCGCGATTACTGGACGCATGTGATCGATATCGAGTTGCCCACGGCGCTGGAATTCGAGCGCTCGCCGGGCGGCGAAAACTCCGTGGCGCACGCCGCAGAGATGCTGTCGGCTGCGAAGAACCCGGTGATCCTCAATGGTGCCGGCGTGGTCCTCTCCGAGGGCGGCATCGCGACAAGCAAGGCGCTGGCCGAACGGCTCGAAGCGCCGGTCTGCGTGGGCTACCAGCACAACGATGCCTTCCCCGGGTCGCACCCGCTCTTTGCCGGACCCTTGGGCTACAACGGCTCGAAGGCGGCGATGGAGCTGATCCGCGACGCCGACGTGGTGCTGTGCCTTGGCACACGGCTCAACCCGTTTTCGACGCTGCCCGGCTACGGCATCGACTACTGGCCGAAGGACGCGAAGGTCATCCAGGTCGACATCAACCCCGACCGCATCGGGCTGACCAAGACAGTCTCGGTCGGCATCGTCGGCGATGCGGCCAAGGTGGCGCGCGGTATCCTGGCACAACTCTCGGATAGCGCGGGTGACGAGGGCCGGGAGGCGCGGCGCGGCAGGATTGCCGAGACCAAGTCGAAATGGGCGCAGCAGCTGTCGTCCATGGACCACGAGGAGGACGATCCCGGCACCACCTGGAACGAACGCGCCCGCGCCGCCAAGCCCGACTGGATGAGTCCGCGCATGGCCTGGCGCGCGATCCAGTCGGCATTGCCGCGCGAGGCGATCATCTCGTCCGATATCGGGAACAACTGCGCCATCGGCAACACATACCCGGCCTTCGACGCGGGGCGCAAATACCTCGCACCCGGCCTGTTCGGGCCCTGCGGCTACGGGTTGCCCTCGATCATGGGCGCAAAGATCGGCCAGCCGGACGTGCCGGTGGTGGGCTTTGCCGGCGACGGTGCTTTCGGCATCGCGGTCAACGAACTTACGGCGATCGGCCGACCGGAATGGCCAGCGATCACGCAGATCGTCTTCCGCAACTACCAGTGGGGCGCGGAAAAGCGCAACTCGACGCTGTGGTTCGACGACAATTTCGTCGGCACCGAACTCGACACCCAGGTCAGCTTTGCCCGCATGGCTGAATCCTGCGGTCTCAAGGGCGTGGTGGCGCGCACCATGGAAGAGTTGACGGCCGCGCTGCACCAAGCGATCATCGATCAGATGGAAAACAATACCACCACACTGATCGAGACGATGCTCAACCAGGAACTGGGCGACCCATTCCGCCGAGACGCGATGAAGAATCCCGTCGAGGTCGCCGGGATCGACCCCGCCGACATGATCGACCAGCCGGCCTGATCCGGGCGTGAACCTGCCACCCCTCACCCTCGCGTCCGGCCAACAGGTGGCCGGGCGGGCCAAGGCGTATTTTCCCGGCGTCATGGTCGCCGTTCTGGTGGCGCTGGCCGCGCAGTTCGTGGCCGAACATTACGGCGCACCGGCGATGCTGATGGCGCTTCTGTTCGGGATCGCGCTCAATTTCCTGAGCGAAGAGACCTCGGCGGCGGCCGGGATCGGCTTTACCGCGCGATCTGTCCTGCGCTTCGGCGTGGCCATCCTCGGGGCGCGGATCAGCGCCGAGATGCTGACCTCGCTCGGTTGGGGAATGATCGGGCTGCTCGTGCTGGGGGTAGTTGCCACGATTCTCTTCGGCGTGGGATTGGCCCGGGTGATCGGGCAAGGCCCGCGCTTTGCCATACTGACCGCCGGGTCGGTGGCGATCTGCGGCGCCTCGGCGGCCATGGCCATCGCCGCCGTCCTGCCCAGCGACCAGAAATCGGAGCGCAACCTGCTGTTCACGGTGCTCGGGGTCACGGTGCTCTCGACAGTGGCGATGATCCTCTACCCGATCCTGACCACGGCCCTTGGCTTCGACGAGGTGACCGCCGGGGCCTTCATAGGCGCCACTGTGCACGACGTGGCGCAGGTCGTCGGCGCGGGCTTCTCGATTTCCGAGACCGCAGGCGAGACCTCGACACTTGTCAAGCTGATCCGGGTGTCATTCCTTGCCCCCGTGGTGATCGTGATTGCCATGGTCTGGCGGCAAGCGGCGCCGGAAGCGGACGAGGCACGCCCACCCTTGATCCCCGGCTTCGTGGCTGGTTTCCTTGGCCTTGCGACGCTCAACTCCTTCGGGTTGATCCCCGAGGTCGCCAGTGCCTTTTTGGCGAACCTGTCCTCCTGGGCGCTCTTGGCGGCCATCGCGGCCGTCGGCATGAAGACCGACCTGCGCAATATCGTGCAGGTGGGCGGCGGGGCGATCACGCTCATAGTTGCCGAAACGCTATTTCTCGCCGGGCTCGTGCTGGCCGGCATCAGCTTTCTGGAGCTGGGACCATGACCGATGCGATCCTCGCGCTGAACGCGGGCAGTTCCTCGATCAAGTTCGCGCTCGCCGCCTCCGGGCAGGCCGACAAACCGCTGCTGTCAGGCCTCGCCGAACGTCTTGGCACGGGCGAAGGTACCCTGCGGCTCAACCCGCGTGCGGGCGATCCAGAGACCCGCGCGCTCGGCGCGTGCGATCACCACACCGCGCTGGCCGCGCTGTGCGATGTGATCCACGACCGTCATCCCGATTTACCGATGACGGGCATTGGCCACCGCATCGTGCATGGCGGACCGGACTTTGCCGCGCCGGTGGCCGTCACAGATGACGTTCTCGCCCGGCTCGAGGCACTGGTGCCGCTCGCACCGTTGCACCAGCCGAACGGGATCGCAGGCATCCGCGCGACGCGCGCGCTCTTTCCCGATGCGGGCCAGGTTGCCTGTCTCGACACGGCCTTCCATGCCGGCAAACCCTGGGTGCACGACGCTTACGCGTTGCCGGCTCAGTATTACGCGGACGGGCTGCGCCGCTACGGCTTCCACGGGTTGGCCTGCGAATCGGTCTGCGACAGCCTGACGGTACGGGACTACCCGCTGTCCGAGCGTCGCATCGCCATCGCACATCTGGGCAATGGGTGTTCGGTAACGGCGGTCCGGGGAGGACGGTCGGTGGCGACCAGCATGGGGTTCTCTGCGCTTGACGGGCTGACAATGGGCACACGCTGTGGGCATATCGACCCCGGCGTGCTGCTGCACCTGCTGCGCGAGGGGTACAACGCGGCCAGCCTCGAGCGGCTGCTCTATCACGATTCAGGTCTGCGTGGTCTGTCGGGGATATCGTCGGGCGACATGCGCGACATTGCCGCCAGCGACAGCGATACCGCGCGCGGCGCGATCGCGCATTTCATCGCCCGTGCTGTCGAGGAGATCTGCCGCTTGGCCGGCGCCATGGGCGGGCTCGACACCGTGGTGTTCAGCGGCGGCATTGGCGAAAACGCGGCCGATATCCGGCAAGCGATCGCCGAAGGGCTCGCTTTTCTGCCGGGCCACGACGGGCGCGGCGTCGATGTCCTGGTCTGCCCCGCCGACGAGGAACGCCGAATTCTGACCGCGACCGAACAAGTACTCAAACCCGTCGCAGGCGGATCGCGCCCGGCCCGGTGAAAATCTCCAGCAGCGGGCAGCCGGCGCCCCTCGTAGCTTTTTTCAAATTTCCGACTGCACGGGATTGAGCCGGACCGACCAGCGATCTGATCTGCACCGCTTCCGTCATGCGTGCCAAGTGGCTCCGGAAGACCGGGCGTCTGGACGATTGCCGCGTTGAAAACCCATGACGCGACAACTCGAAAAGTGTGGAAGCGGAGTGCCACTTGACGGGTCACGTTGGTTGAACGTTGACAACAAGGCTGGAATGGGTCCTCATGACAACGGGCGCCGCGAGGTCCGCTTGAGGACCGTGCCGCGGCCACCTGAGTGGTGAACACGTGAAATTTTCAGAGGCAGATTTGCGATTTGATGCTCGAGCAAGAGATGGACGCCTTGAAACAAATTGTCCTCTAAATCCTGGACCTACCGAGGAGACGCCCGGGGGTATTCAAAGGGCTTTGCTGTGCACCGGCAACTGAAAATTCACGCGGGTTTCCCACGTCTGGCTGCACAAGCGAGGCTCCCAAAATTCAAGACAACCTGCCGGCTGAAGCCATGAATGCGCAAAAATGAATCGATTTATCAGACCGGTCGCCGCTGCACCTGAAAAACGCCGCCACCGGGCGCTGCACCGCCTGTTATTCGGTCGCCGCTTTTTCGGGGATACCGCGTGCCGCCTGCTGATCCTGTTCGAGCCGAACCGCATTTCCTACGCATCGGTTTTTCCCTTCCTGGACTATGCCCAAGAGTTCCGCGCACGGTACGATGTCGACATCCGCTGCATGCCCGTCGAAGACGCGTTGCAACGCGGGATTCCCGATGGGCTTTCAACCGCAACACATGTCTTGGCGCAGACCTGGTTGACCGATCCGAAAAACCGCCATGAAAAGCTCGAGCGGCTTTTGGCCGAACTGCCCGACAGCGTCACCAAGGCCTATCTGGACAGCTTCGCCAATAACGATCTGCGTTGGGGCGGGATTTTTGAAAGCACCGCGCTCTATTACAAGAAATCGGTCTTTACGGACCTGTCACAGTTTACCCGCCCGACCTATGGCCATACGAACCTCACCGAGTATTACGGACGCCTCTACGGCCTGGAGGACGAAACAACGGATTGGGGCGTCCCACCCTCGGTACTTTCCAAGCTGCGTCTTGCGCCCAATTTTTTGACCGACCCGGACCTGAGCGCCGCGCTGCTGGCCGAACCTGCAAAAGAGTCCCCCGAGAAAGAAATCGACTTGCATGCGCGCCTCGGCGGAATCGGTGCCGAAGGCTGGTACGGAGAAATGCGCCGACACGCCGCGCGCACGGTGGATGGCTTGAGCGGTCTGCGTGTGGCGAAAGGGACCGGCGTGTCGCGCCGTGTGTTTGCCGATGAACTCCAACGCTCGAAGGCGTGTTTCAGCCCCTTCGGCTATGGCGAGCTGTGTTGGCGCGACATCGAGGCAATCGCTGCTGGCGCGGTGCTGATCAAACCGGACATGTCGCATCTGCGCACCGAGCCCGATCTTTATCGCGACGGGGAAACCTACATCGCCTGTCGCTGGGATTTCTCCGACTTGGCAGACAAGCTGAGCGAGATCCTTGCCGATGAGGAACGGCGGCGTTGCCTGACCGAAAACGCAAGACACATCGCAAGGGCCTATCTCGAAACCTCGGGCCCTGTTTCCACCTATTCAGACCTCTTCAGCAAGTGAACCTGTGTCACACTGAACCGGTGCGGTGGCCCCCCGCCCAACGGCATCGAACGTGCCATATCGGTTGAGTTGCCGGGAGAACCTTCCTTCACTTTTGACAAAAGTGCGTCTTCAATTGCCCGGTTCACATGTTCGTGGCGCGCCGGAGGCCATCCACGCATCCTTCAGAGCTGTGCGCGATCCGGGGGCGGACCCAAACTGCACGAACCCGGCTTTGCAGGTTTTTATCCGGGGGCTGTATAACGCCACCTGTGGGCGCCAATGCAGACCGATCTGGTCGCATTGGCGCCGTTCACGAAAGACAGACCCTTTTGAAGGGCCAAAGACTTGAGAAACCATCCTGACAAGGCAAGGTTGACGTCGGGCCCAGACCACTTGGGGACTGTCGGCGGAACCTTTCCGGACAAACTGAACCATCTTCTGCTGCTCAGGCCCAGTCGCGGCAGACATATTTGATTTCCATGAACTCCTCCATGCCGCGCCGGGCACCTTCACGTCCAAGGCCGGATTGCTTGACGCCACCAAACGGGATCGGCGCGCCTGTGACCTTGGTGCGATTGACCGCGACCATCCCGAATTGAAGCGCGCGGGTCATGCGGTAGATGCGGCGCGGATCAAGGCTGTGGAGATAAGCGATCAACCCGTATTCGGTGGCATTGGCGCGGGCAATCACTTCGTCCTCGCTGTCGAAGGGGGTGATCGGCGCCACCGGGCCAAAGGTTTCCTCCTGCATGATCGCCGCGCTGTCGGGCACATCGACAAGCGCGGTCGGCTCGTAGAAAAGTGGGCCCAACGCGTGCCGCTTGCCGCCACAGGCGAGCGTCGCGCCCTTGGCCAGCGCGTCGGCCACATGCTCCTCCTGCTTGGTGACGGCCGCTTCGTTCATCAACGGGCCGATGTCGGGATCATCCATGCCCTGTCCAATGCTCAGATCCGAGGTCGCGGCGATGAAGCGGGCGCAGAAATCGTCATAGACCGGGCGTTCGACGTAGATGCGGTTGGCACCGAGGCAGTCCTGGCCGGACGTGGCGAACTTGGCCTTGATCGCCTCTTCGACCGCCGTATCGAGATCGGCATCCTTGAACACGATCACCGGCGCATGGCCCCCCAGCTCCATCACCAGACGCTTCACCGTATCGGCCGAATTGCGATAGAGCAGCTGGCCGACCCGCGTCGATCCGGTAAAGGACAGCGCCCGCACGCGGGCATCCGAGGTCCAGGGCGGCACAACGGTCGCGGCGCGCCCGGTCACAACATTGAAAACGCCCGGCGGCAGACCCGCGCGGGCCGCGAGCTCTGCCAGGGCGAGGGCCGAAAACGGGGTTTCACCCGAAGGGTGCGCAACAACCGTGCAGCCCGCCGCCAGTGCCGCGCCGGCCTTGCGCGTCAGCATCGCCGACGGAAAGTTCCATGGGGTGATCAGCGCGGCGACGCCAACCGGCTCCAGCCACAGTTCGACCTCGGCATCGGGCAGGTGGCTGGTCACACCTTCGATATCGGGGCGCTTGGCCTCTTCCGCGTAATATTCCAGAAAGCTTGCGGCGTAGTCGATTTCGCCGCGTGCCTCGGAGATCGGTTTGCCCTGTTCCAGGACCATGATGCGCGCCAAGTCCTCCTTGTGAGCAATCATCAGGTCGAACCAGCGGCGCAAGAGGACCGAACGGTCCTGCGGCAACCGCGCCGACCAGGCTGGGAATGCCCTGTGCGCGGCATCCACGGCGGCGGCCGATTCCTCTGCTGACAGCGATGCCACATCTCCCACGCAGGCTCCCGTCGCGGGGTCGGTAACGGGGATGGTGTCGCCGTCTTCGGCGGCGCACCACTCCCCGTTTACATGAGAAAGCGACCGAACAAGGCCCTTGTCCTGGATATCGTCGTGTGCGGCCAAAGCGGTAACCGGCATGAGAATCCCTCCTGTTTGTTCAGAAGCAGTGTAACTGGATGGCTCCGGGAATTGTAACGGTAGTTGCCGGGTAAAACAGTCGGCTCGTCTTTCGAACGGCCTCTCGAAGCATAGACATACTGTCGAATGATCGGCTTTGTCGGGCCATGACCAAGATGTCGGCCTCCAGTTCGGCGGAGGAGCGATGCACCCCGCGTTGTACTTGTTTCCGGAGTTCCGCGACCCAAGGTTCGACCTGGTTGATCCAACTGGTGGAGGTCGGGGTGAAGTGGATGGGCCAGTGCGGATGCTGCGCCCACCGGACCCGGATTTTCGGCGTCTTGTGAGTGGCAGACGACCAGCGGCAATGCGCAGGGAGCAGAATTTGCAAACCGCAGCGGGACATGGTTGCGTCCATGCACGTGTCTGCCGGAAAATTGTCCGACCATGGCTGGCTCGGCGTCTCAGTGATCAGGTTTGATCACCGACGCCCACCAGGCCTCAACCTCGGCCAAGTCGACACGCCCGCGGAGGCCGATCCCGACAAGCGCTGGCGCGCCGGCATCGTTGGCTGGTGTGATCTCGATATTCTGACCCACGACTTGCACACCCCACGTCGCTCCCGCGCTGTCGACAACACAGCCTTTCACGCGAAAAAGCCCGGGCGGGCGACGGGTCAGCGCCTGATGCAGGGCTGCCTTGTCAATGTTGGTGACCTTTTCGCTGATCCACGATGTGTAGTCAGGATGCGTGCCGACGCGGTCCAGCGCTGTTGCCGGGACCGGATCGGATAACACGAGTTCCAAAACCGCCGCGCTATCGGGGTTTCGCAGAATTGGCGCATTGGTGAGTTCGTTTAGACGCGTTTCCAACTTGTCTGACACCTGTTTGGTCATGACGACAAGGTCCGCCCTTGCAACTTGGTCGCGGACCTGCGGACCGATCAGAGGGTCGTGGGCCAATCCATCAAATTCCTGACCATCGACCAGCGTCACAATTCCTGCATAACGCATGTCGGGTTCGGCCCGGGCGGCGTTGGCGATGCGCGACGGATCTGCGACGCCGCTGGCCTCGACGATCAAGTGATCGGGGCGCGGGCGGCGATCCAGCGCGTCTCCGAGAGCAAGGTACAAGTCCGATCCCATGGTGCAGCATACGCACCCATTGGTCAGGGCAATGGTGTCGTCATCTTTCGACGCAAGCAGTGCCGCGTCGATGTTGACAGCGCCGAAATCATTGACAAGGACCATCAGGCTCAAACCGTGATCTCCGGCCAGCAACTGATTAATGAATGTGGTTTTCCCGGCACCGAGGTAGCCAGAAATCACACTCATCGGCAAGGGTGTCATAGCACTGTCGCGTTTCCGCCAAAGACCGTTCCAAGAACGCGGATGTCTTTAAGCGTTGCCGGGTCTTCCTCTAGCGGGTTTGCCTCAAGAATAGCAAAATCCGCACGTTTCCCGACCGAAATCGAGCCAATCTCGTTATCCAGCTTCAGGGTTTTTGCCGCGCCCATCGTGATTGCATAGAGCGCCTCTGAAACCGATATACGCTGCGCCGCACCCAGCAAATTGCCGGTCATGGTTTGTCGGTTGACCGCGCACCACGCCGTAAAAAGCGGCCCCATCGGGGTGACCGGCGCATCTGAGTGGATGCCGACCGTCAGGCTTGCGTCCAAGGCGGATCGCACAGCGTCCATGCGGTTCGCGCGATCTGCGCCAATGGTCAACGCGATGTGCTGATCACCAAAGTACCAGAGATGATTGGCAAAGAGGTTCACCGAGATGCCGAGGTCGGCACAGCGCTGGAATTGGGCGTCATCCATCATCTGCCCGTGTTGCAGTACATGCCCGTGGTCGGGCCAGGCGCGAAGGCGCATGGCGTTGGCCAATGCGTCGATCACGATTTCCGAGGCCTCGTCTCCATTGACATGGACGTGCATCTGAACGCCAACGTCATGGAGCGCGGCACAGGTCGCATAAATCTGGTCTGGCGCCATGTTCCAGATGCCATTTGGCTGCCCACCGACATAACCGGGCCATTTGACCCGCGCGGTCCACCCCTGGATCGACCCATCGGTCATCAGTTTCACCGCGCCAAGGCGGACCTTGTCGGTGGACTTCGCTTTGAGGTCCAAAGCGCGCGTGGCAAGCGTTGCAGGGTCACCGCTCGCCGCCAGAGCGGGCACGATGCGCAGCGGAAAATCCGTCTCGCCCGTGACTGACATCATCACGTCAAGGTCTTCGTCCTCAAGCTGGGAAAACAGGTCCGTTACCGTCGTGACACCCGCCCGGGTGGCGACCTGAGCGTAAGACCTGATCGCACTTTGCTTCTGTGACAAGGCGCGAAAGTCGATCCCCAACCGCCGCATGATCGGGAACATCGCCGCCATTTCGTGCAGCTCACCAGTCGGTGCGCCATCGGGGCCTTTGACAACACCTTCCGCGTTGGTCGCGTCAGAATATCCCACCATGTCGAGCGCGGCGGAATTCACGCACATCAGGTGGAAGTTCGAAAACAGGATCGCAATGGGCCGGGTGGTCGACACCTTGTCGAGATGCGCGCGGCTGAGGCGGTCATCCGACAGAAAGATCGGATCGAAGCCCCACCCGATCAGCGGTGCATCGGCGGGCAGCGTCGCCTCGATCTCGGACAGACGCGTGACGACATCCTCGAGCGATGACAGCCCGGTCCAAAGGCGGCCTTCGGGGTCGATCCGGTCGTGGTACCCAGTATACGCGAAATCCCAAATCGCGCCCGCCATCATATGTGCGTGACCCTCGACAAACCCGGGCATCAACACCGCGTCGGCAAGTGAAGCATCCTGCGTAACCTCCCCCCATTGGTCCGCGCAGGTTGCATCCCCAATGGCGAGGATGCGCCCATCGCGCACGGCGACATGGGTGGCGGTCGGCACGTTCGGATCCATGGTAACGATTTCTTTTGCTTGAAAAAGCCTGATTTCTGACATGGATACCCCAAAGCTGCCCTCCCTCAAGCCTACAGCAGAATGACACCAAGACAACGAGTTTCGAGGATCATTCCGCCTCAAACGAACGAGCCCGGCACAGGCAGACTGCGCAGGTATTCGACAAAGTGGCGTGTCGGGCCGCCCATGTGATCGCGCCGCCAGATCGCCGTGGTCAACAGGCGCTCGCTCACGTCCTCGATGGGGATCATGACCAGACCGGGGGGCAACCCGCCACAGACCTTTTCGGTCAGCACAGTCACTCCCATCCCGCAGGATACGAGGCCAAAGATACCGGCCGTATTGAATGCCTCTTGCACGATGCGCGGCGTGAACCCGGCCCTACGGCACAGCGGGATAAGGTAGTCGTAAAAATGCTGCCAATCGGTTGAACTCCCATGCACGAAATCCTCGGTCGCAAGATCCGCAAGACGGATCGACGGGCGCGGCGCGAACGGATGGATGTCGGCACAAACGCAGACAAAGGCTTCTGATTGGACAGGAAGTTCTTCGTAGCCTTTTTTGTTCACTGGCCCGGTGACGAATCCGATGTCGAGTTGACCCTCTGCCAGCCGGCTCAATTGGGTCAGCGTCACGCCGTGCTGGGGGTCGAGCGTGATCTGGCACTGGCGTTCCTGAAACCCCTTGAGCAGGGTCGGCAAAGGGCCCGCAATCGCAAAATCGGTATACCCGATGCGCAAGGCTCCGACCCGCCCATCATTTGCATTGCGCACGTCTTCGGTGGCACGGCGCATCAGGCTCAGCATTTCGATGCACCGTTCCAGAAACACCTGACCCGCCGGGGTGATCTGAACGTTTCGATTTGACCGGACAAAAAGGGGCACGCCCAGTTCCATTTCCAAAGTCTGGATTGCTCGGCTGAGCGCGGGTTGCGCGATACCAAGCCGGTCTGCTGCACGCCGGAAATGCAGTTCTTCCGCGACAGCCACAAAGTACCGCACGAGACGAAGGTCAGAGCGCATGATGCCTCAAGAGTATCAAAAAAGACATATTTGATATTATGCCCTAAACACGTCACATGCAAAACTGAAAGAAAAACCAGATATACAACAAGGAGACTGAACATGCGATTTAACACCAAAACGCTTGGCACGCTGATGGCCCTGACGATGTCAACCACTGCGGTTTCGGCGCAAGACATCACGATGAATGTAGGCTTCGGCGCCCCCGAGGATTCAATCTATGGCCGCTTTGGCGCGATTTTCGAGGAACTTGCCGAAGACTATACGGACGGTGCAGTCGATGTCCGCCTGCGCTGCTGCAACCAGGTGGCGACCGAAGACGAAGGCTTTCGCGCGATGCAGTTGGGCACGGTGGACGGCTTTTTCATCACCGCCAACAACGTCTCGCCACATTGGCCGCTGATGGATGTGACCGTGCTGCCGTACATCTTCCAGAACACAGATCACCTAGCCCGCGTCGTGGACGGCGAGGTTGGCGATTTCATCCGGTCGAAGCTTTTGGCCGATACCGGCGTACATCTGCTGAGCTATGGTCCCGCGCTTTATCGTGATTTCTACAACTCGGTCCGCCCGGTCGAGACGATGGCCGACATGGATGGGCTCAAGATCCGCACGCCGAACAACGCGGTGATGCTGCAGACCTTCGAGGCTTTCGGCGCGAACCCCGTGCCGCTCGCGTGGTCCGAAACCCCGACCGCATTGCAGACGGGCACCGTGGATGGCGGCGACAACGGCACGTCCTTCATTCGCGACATGAGCTTTTACGAGTTCATGCCGAACCTGGTGATCCTGGAACACTTCGTGTCGATGGCCCCGCTCTTTGCATCCTCGACCTTCATGGACCGTCTGAGCGAAGAACAGCGTGAACAGATCATGCGCGCCGCCGTCGATGCGGGAAATCAGTTCAGTGAAGAGATCCGGACCGAGACCGAGGAAATCCGCGAGTGGCTTACGACCGAAGGCGGCATGACCCGGACAGACCCGGATCGTGCGGATTTTATCACAGCCGCTCAAGAGGTTCAGCAGGCCGTTGCGGCAGAGCGTGGAGAAGAGTTTGTTAACTTGGTCAACATGATCAACGCCGCGGCCGAATAAACAAGACTGGCGGGAGCCGAAACAGGCTCTCGCCCAATACAGACTAGGGGCAGGTCATGGCCGTTCTGAGATGGCTCGAGAAACATTTCGAAGAGGCGCTGTGCTGCATTGCGTTGTCGATCATCGCTGTGGCGGTGATCTCGCAAGTTCTGGCGCGCTACGTGTTCCAAGTGGCCCTTCACTGGACGGAGGAAACTGCCGCGATCTGTATGGTATGGGCCGTCTACATGGGCGCCTCGTTGTGCGTGCGCGAACGGTTCCACATCCGTATTCTGGTCGCGGTTCAGGCCCTGCCGACTGCGATCGGGCGCTATACGGTCTTCTTGGCCGATCTCGCTTGGGCCGCATTCAGCATCATCATGATCAGGGTCAGTTGGGAATACCTCACCGTTCTTTGGAAGTTCCCGTCTCGCAGCCCGAGTCTTGGAATCAACGAGTTCTACCCGCAGACCATCCTGGTGATCGGCTACAGCCTGATGCTGGCCCGGCTGATCCAGACCTACGTGATCTGGTATCGCGACGGAGCGCATGGTTTGCCCGGCATGCTGGTTGAAGATGGCGATGTTCCGGAAGAGGAGCATTTGTTTTGAACGAGCTCTCAATCCTCGCGATCTGCTTTGTCGTACTGACGCTGATCGGTGTGCCGTTGTTTGCCGCCGTAGGTTTGACAACCGCTTTGGCGCTGTTCCTGATCGAAATCCCGTACACGCTTCTGGCGCAGACGGGGTACAACAGCCTCACGCCATTTCCACTGCTGACCATTCCCTTGTTCGTGTTGGCCGGACGGTTGATGGAAACCGGCGGCATGGCGAACCGCATGATCGGCATCGCGACCAAGCTGGTTGGCGCCTATCGCGGCTCGATGGGGCTGGTGACGGTGTTTGCCTGCATGCTCTTTGGCGCGTTGTCCGGATCCGGACCGGCGACGACCGCTGCGATCGGATCGGCCACAGTCCCTGCGATGAAAAAAGAGGGCTACGATGTTCCCTTCGCAGCCGCCATTACTGCCAGCGCCGGCGCGTTGGGCAGTCTGATCCCACCATCGAACCTCATGATCATTTACGGGCTTGTCTCGGAAACCTCGATCCCACGCCTTTTTCTGGCTGGCATCATCCCCGGTTTCATCGTGACCACGCTTTTGATGATGACAACCTACATCATCTCCCGCCGAAGCGGATACGGCGGCGGTGGCGCCCCGTTTAGCTGGGGTCCATTCCTCACTGCGGCCTGGGAGGGAAAATGGTCCATCGGCGCACCAGTGCTCATCCTTGGCGGCATTTACGGTGGCATTTTCACGCCAACAGAAGCTGCGGGTGTGGCTGTGTTCTATGCGCTGTTTGTTGGTCTTTTTATCTATCGGGAACTCACGGTACGCAAAGTGCTCGAAGCGCTGCGCTTCACGGCGCTTCTGACAGGTATCCTCATCCTGCTCACTCCGACGCTCGCATTCGGCCAGTTGACCGCTTTTTACGATGTGCCGGCCGCGGTGCAGGCCGGGATCATGTCGCTTACAACAAGCCCGTTCCTGGTGCTGTTGCTGATCGGCATTTTCTACATCTTCATTGGGACCTTCATGGAAAGCCTCGCGCAGATCGTGCTGTTCACCGCAGTGTTCCTGCCGCTCGTGGTGTCGCTCGGCATCGATCCGGTGCTGTTCGGCATATTTACCGTCATCACCTGCGAAATCGGGTTTTTGACGCCACCTCTGGGCGCAAATCTGACCATTGCCTCGCGCATCTCGAAAATTTCACTCGAACGGATCTCGGTGGCAGTTCTGCCATTCATCGGGGCTTATATCGTCGGCATGATCATTCTGATCCTTTTCCCCGAATTAACCCTGTTCCTGCCCAACTGGGTCTATGGACCCGCATCCGTGAGGTAACCTGATGTTCGATCTGATCCTGAAAGGTGGAGAGGTGTTTGATGGCACCGGAGCGGACGGCAAAATTGTTGATGTCGGCATCAAGGACGGCATCATCACTGAAGTCGGAGCGATACACAACGACACCGGCGCCGAGGTGATTGATGTCTCCGGCCTGACCGTGGCCCCGGGGTTCATCGACATGCACACGCATTCCGATTTCACGCTCATTGCCGATGGCCGTGCCGAAAGCCAGGTGCATCAGGGGGTAACAACCGAAGTCATCGGTCAATGCGGCATCTCTTGCGCACCGGTCTGTTCACACGCTGCGATCAGGCAGGTCGCGCCATGGTTTACCGAGAAAGCCAAGCACCGAAAATGGTTGGGATTCGGCGAATACCTCGATGTTTTAGACGACACCGACCTTGGTGTGAACGTCGTAGCCTTCGTTGGTCACGGCACGATCCACCGCGCGGTTCTGGGCGGCGAGTTGCACGCAGGCGACCCCGGTGACGTGGCAAAAATGGCCACGCTTGTCGATCAATGCATGGAAGAAGGGGCCGGAGGCTTTTCCTCCGGCCTCGAATACTTTCCGGGGAGCCTTGCCGCCCCCGATCACCTTGTCCCGATGGTTGAGATTGCCGCGAAACACGGACGGCTTTATGCAACCCATGTGCGCAACCGCGACACCGAGTACGATCTGGGTTTCACCGAAGCCATGAGCACCGCGCGCCAGGCAGGAGCAAGGCTGCAGATCAGCCACATTCAGCCGAAGTACGGCGCGCCGAGTCACGCAATGGAACACACGCTCGAGATGATCGACATCGCACGCACCTATGATGGCAACATTGCGTTTGACGTGATCCCGCATGACTGGAACCACACTTTAATGGCCGCGATCCTGCCAAAATGGGCGCAGGCAGGCGGGATCGACGATGTCCTGAAACGGCTTGCCGACCCCGAGGCGCGCGACCGGATCAAGGCCAACCCCAAGCCCATGTGGCTGATCGTCAAAGCGCAGCAGTGGCAGGACATCATTCTGCTGAATGCCACTGAAAACAAGGACCTTGTGGGCGCAAGCTTTGACGAAATAGGTCGGATACGCGGCGTTGATCCCTACGACGCGGTTCTTGATATCCTACTTGAGGAAGGCGAGAACATGATGGCCACCATGTGGTCCTCCAAGAGTTTCCTGAATCTGGATATCGATCTTTGTCTTCAGCAACCGGAATGCGCTGTGATCTCGGATACGGTCGCTATCGCCAATGACGGCATTCTGAGCGACCACATCGGCTCTCTCAGTGGCTATGGCTGGGCGGCCCGGTTCCTGCAACACTATGTCCGGGACCGAAGCCTTCTGAGCCTGTCGCAAGGCATTGCCAAGATCACCGGAATCCCTGCGGACCGGTTGGGATTGAAGGGGAGAGGCAAGCTGCAAAAAGGATACCATGCCGATATCTGCGTTTTTGACCCGGCCGCGATTTGCAGCAATGCCACGGCGCGTCACCCCCGCAGATATGCCTCGGGCATTGCGCATGTTTTGGTGAATGGCAGCCTGTCCATGCGCAATGGGAAACGCACTGCCAACAATACAGGTGTCGTGCTGCGCGATTTCCAAAAAGCTGGATAAAGGCCGTCACCACGTTCTGCGCCTTTTGGCCCTGTGCAGTGTGTTTGTGACGATTGATATCTCGAACTGCGCAGGTTCCCGGGTGTTCCTGGTCCTCCAGCATGTGCAGACTCAGGCGTGCTTCGAAAATCGACTTGGTTGCAGGTCATCCAGTGCGCGGGATCATCTGCATGTTTTACGCAGACCCGGACATATATCTGCGCAGCGGGCGGCGGATCGACACGTCCCCTACCAGTCTGCGACTGGTGCGGCAAAGCTCGGCCAACGCAGTCAGAGCCAAAGGCCGTGGGTCCACTTCGGCGCCAAGACAAGCCCGGCGCAGAACCTTGAAGACGCGACCAATTCGTGGGAGGTGCCGCCGATCTGGCAGGCATCAGATGCGGATCTCGGGCAGGCTTGAAACAGGCTTGTTTCGCTACATGATTGGTATGAGAAATTCAAAGGAGCTGCGGACAATGTATCTGAATGCAGATTTCAGCCAACGGGCTATTGCTCGTTTTGCGGAAGATGAATGGGTCGATTCACCTATGCCCGGGGTGCAGCGCAGGATGCTGGACCGGATCGGCGGCGAAGTCGCCCGGGCCACCACGATCGTGCGTTTCGCGCCCGGCAGCGCCTTTTCCCCGCACACCCACGATGGCGGAGAAGAATACCTGGTTCTTGATGGTACATTCCAGGACGAGGATGGGGACTTTGCCACCGGCTCTTATGTGCGCAACCCGCCCACGTCGTCGCATACCCCGGCAGCACAGGATGGGGCGACCATTCTGGTCAAGTTGCACCAGTTCGACGCGGCCGATCGCACGCAGGTCCAGATCGACAGCCGCAAGACCGATTGGTCGGAGACAGCCCTTGGGGTCGAAACGCTGGACCTGCACGAAGATGATCGCGAACATGTGTCCCTCGAACGCTGGGCGCCGGGAACAACGCGGTCCTTGGACGCGTCGGGTGGCCTTGAGGTTTTCGTGATCGCGGGATCGCTTTCTGATGGCGTTGACACCCTGGGACCCTGGGACTGGCTGCGCCTACCCGTGGGTAGCACCTTCGACGCGACGGCCGGAGACGCCGGTGCGCGGGTCTGGCTCAAGACCGGGCACCTGCGCCACGTGCCGGACTACCCTGCGTGATGGACCAAACTGAGATCTGTATCATCGGCGCTGGGCTGTCCGGCCTCGCGCTGGGGACTGCACTGCGGTCCGAGGGCCATGACGTGACACTTCTCGAAGCGCGCGACCGCGCTGGTGGGCGGGTGCTTTCGCACCAGGGGTATGATCTCGGGCCTTCCTGGATCTGGCCGCACAACCACCGTATGCTCGCACTTGCCAGCCGTCTCGGTCTGCGCAGCTTTCCACAATACGCGTCTGGGCGTCTTGTCTTTGAGGATGCCAATGGCACAATTCGCCGTGACCTCGACTTCGCCACCATGGGAGGCGCGCTTCGCATTGAAGGCGGGCTGGCGCGCGTGACCGACGCTTTGGCCGTCCAACTTGGAGACAGCCTGCGCATCAATCACCCGGTGTGCCGCGTGACCGAGGACGCCTCGGGCGTGACGGTTGTGGGTGACACCTTCGAGATGCGCGCAGCGCGTGTCGTTTTTGCACTGCCGCCGCGGCTAACGGCGGGTTTCGGTGTTGCCGTCCCCGATGTGCCGACTTGGATGGCCGGTCACGCCAAGCTCATCGCCACCTATGATACCCCGTTCTGGCGGGACAGCGGGCTGAACGGCGATGCGATATCGCATCACGGGCCCCTGGCCGAAATCCACGACGCGTCACCGGTCGACAAAGGTGTCGGCGCGCTCTTTGGCTTTACCCGTCCCGGGGCCGCGCGCGACTCGGGGGTCCGCGACTCGGCTGTCGCGCAATTGACGCGTCTTTTTGGGCCAGATGCGGCGACACCAAATGACGTTTTTGTCAAAGACTGGAGCGATGATGTCGCCACGGCGACGCAGGCCGATCTCACACCACCACCAGGCCATCCGGCTTATAGCGCGATCCCACCCACAGCGCGTCTGATCTTTGCTGGATCAGAAACCTCATCAATTGATGGTGGCTTCCTGGAAGGCGCCCTTGCTGCTGCGGAAGCGGCGCACGCAACCCTTGCTCAGCGATTGGCCTGACTGGCCATCAGCCAGAATTTCTTGGCAGGCTTCGAGACAGCAATGGCGCGGCCCTGAAACGGCCTTTCTCTACGCAGAGCCTGGCAAGCGCGGCTCAGGCAGGCTGGAAAAGGCCACAGGGCCAGCCGTTTCGCGCGGTTTTATGAAAATGATCACGGCAGAGTTCGTCCGCCCGCCTGATCCTCGATCAGCAAATTTCCTTTGCCGGCTCAGGGCGCGTCGCTTTTTCACCATGAACCGTCGTTTATTGAATGATTGGTCCATTGGTGGTATCCGCAGACAGCCGCAATAACGGACAAGGAGATAAAGATGGCGCTCGCGAACTCGTTTCTGGACAACGTCTACAACACCGATGGCGGCGAAAGTATGCGCCGTTATTATGACGACTGGGCGAACAGTTATGACGCGGACCTGCGCGAGAACGATTACCGGACGCCCGGTCGATGCGCCGCGGCGCTTGCGCGGCATCTCGATGACAAGACCGCGCCGATCCTGGATTTCGCCTGCGGCACCGGCATCTCTGGCATGGCACTGAAAGAGGCGGGCTTCACAACGATCGACGGCAACGACATCTCCGACGGCATGCTGGAAAAAGCCCGCGCCAAAGGAGCGTATCGCGACCTTTTCCGCGCGGAACCCGATGGCGTTCTCGACGCCGGCGGACGGCAATACAAGGCCATCGTGGCGGTGGGCGCGATCGGCGCCGGCGCGGCACCGGTCGAATATCTCGACGAGGCCTTGGCGCATCTTGAACCCGGCGGCATTTTTGTCGTCTCGCTGAACGATCACACGCGCGAGGATCCGCAATTCGAAACGCGGTTGACGCAAGCGATCTCCGACGGCCGGTTTGAGAAGCTCATGGCCGAAGACGGCGAGCATCTGCCCGCGATCGGCCTCGGGGCGCGCGTGTGGGCGGTGCGACGGCTTTAATTGCAGAGCGCCAACGCGTGGCATTCTCAGGTTTCGTAGCGTCGTGAAGGCTTGCCAAGATCGCTGCGGCAGGGCCTTTCGTCGTCAGCCACGTCGCGAGACGGTTTCTCTTTCGGGGACCTTTTCCGTGGCGGCGGCCAGACGATCATCATCTCCCCACGCCAAAACGCCCAGGCTGGTTGAATTCTCGGCCTGAACTGCGCAACGCACCGTTTCGGGACCGCGCCCCGGCACGACCAATGCGGTGTGCCCGGCAAGCGCGCTCGAGGATCGCTTTACGGCTTACGCTGTTTCGAACGATAGCCTGCCGCTAGATCAGGCTGCGCTCTTCAAGAACCGTTCGCGCGCTGCGCAAGCACTCATGCGCTTGGGGAACGCCGCAGTAGATCGCCACAACATGGCAGATCGCGCGGATTTCCTCGACGCTGACACCATTGTCGATCGCACCGCGGCAATGCAGTTCCCACTCATGCATCTTGCCCATGCCACCCAGCATGGCGAGGTTCATCATGCTGCGCGTCTTCGGATCGATCGCGTCATCGCCCCAGCCGAACCCCCAGCACCATGCAGTCATCGCTTCCTGGAAAGGTCGGGTGAGGTCGTCTGCGCCGTCGAGGCTGCGCTGCACATACGCCTCGCCCAACGTCGCCTTGCGGCGGGCCAGTCCCATTTCGAACAGGTCTCTATCGAAGGTGCTCATCTTGTCCACTCCTCTGCTGGATCAAACCGGTTGCCCGGTCAAGCTTGTGATCAACGCGCTCGTTTGCGGGCTGAGCGCCGCGCGATCACGAATTGCGATAAACAGGTCACGGGTGGCCCATGTCTCATCCAGTGCGACCATAGCCAATCGTGTTGCATCCAAATATGGCTCGACCGCACCGAAGGGCAGTACAGCGATGCCGAGGCGCGCCTGCACCATGCGACGAACACCATCGAAGCTTTGCACGGCAACCTGCGTGTGGATCCGGGTGCCGAGCTCGCTTGCCTTGCGATCAAGGAAGGATTGAATGGAACTGCCCGTCTGAAGGGCAACGAAAGGTTCGGAGGCGATCTCTCCAAGCGTGATTTTCGATCGCACGGCAAGGTGATGATCGGCAGGTATGACGACAACCAGCGTGTCGCGCCGATATGGCAGTTTGACGAGGTCCTTGGCCGGGGTGAGTCCACTGAAAACGCCGATATCGGCGCGGTCAGTGCGGATCCAGTCAAGGACTTCAGGGCTGGTCATTTCAGAAAGCTGGAGTCGAAGGTCAGGCCGGCTGGTGACGAACTCGGCCAAATCCTCGGGAAGAAACTGAGAAATCGCGCTGCTATTGGCCGCCACGCGGATCGCGCCGTGAAGCCCCGATGCATGGGCGGACATGCTTGCGGCCATGCGCGCCAGAGCCTCCTGCACCGCTTCGTCATGGCGCAGAAGGTCGGCACCTGCCGACGTCAGGTCCACCCCTCGACGATGTCGGCGCAGTAGCGGGGCACCGACATGCGCCTCAAGGTCTGCGATGCGTTTCGACACCGCCGAGGGCGCAAGGCTGTGCCGCGCGGCAGCGTGGGCGATGCTGCCGGTCTCCGCCACGGCCCGGAACAGGGCGAGCGACGTCAGGTCATAACCTGCGCTCACTCTTCTGTCAGGGGGGCGGACTTCGCCTGACGATGGTCGCGCACGGCAAGCCAGACTGACAGCATCAGGAAGGCGACTGTCACGATGTAGAGGCCGACGGAAATCGGGCTTGCAATCAGGATCGACCAGTCGCCATCCGAGATCGACATCGCGCGGCGCAGATTGCGTTCCATGTCACCACCCAAGAGCAGGCCCAGCACCAGTGGCACAAGGCTTACGTCCATCTTGCGCAGCAGATAGCCGACCAACCCGAAGAAAACCATCATCTTGAGATCGAAGACCGAGTTGGAGATCCCGTAGACCCCGACGAATGTGACGGCGGCGACAATGGGCATCAGCGCCCAAGTCGGCGTCATCATCAAGCGGGTAAAGATACCGATCATCGGAAGGTTGAGAAACAACAGCGTGATATTGGCCATGTAGAGCGACGCCACGAGGCCCCAGACCAGGTCGGGCTGACGTTCGAACAATAACGGCCCGGGTTGCACGTTGAGCGAGATAAGCATGGCCAAAAGCACAGCCGTGGTGCCGGACCCCGGAACACCGAGACTCAGCATCGGGATAAGCGCGCCGCCAGAAGCGGCGTTGTTGCCGGCTTCGGGAGCCGCCACACCACGCGGATCGCCCTTGCCGAATGTACCTTTCTTGTTCGATGTCTGCTTTTCCGCGACATAGGACATGAACGAGCCGAGCGAGGCCCCCGCGCCGGGCAGAACCCCCGCGACGAATCCGACACCCGACCCGCGGAGCATCGCCCAGCGGGTCCGCCAGATCGTGCCCCACTGCGGTAGCCAACTGCTCACCGGAATGGCCTTGGGCCGGTTTTTGAGGCTTTTCTCCAAGAGCATCAGGATTTCAGAGATCGCGAACAGGCCGACAAGGGCCACGATCGGTTCGATGCCGTCATAGAGATGAAAGCTGTCGAAGGTATAGCGCGGCACGCCCGATATCGGGTCGAGGCCCACGGTGGCCAGCAGCAGACCGATCAACGCAGACAGCAATGTCTTGCGCGGGTCGACCCCCGCGATGCCGCCGATGGTTGCAAAGGCGAGAATGTAGAGCGCAAAATAATCCGCCGGACCGAAATGGATCGCTGCGCGTGCAAGTATGGGAGCGAACAAGGACAAACCGATCACCGCGGTCGTGGCCCCAATGAAAGAGGCAACACCCGAGATGGCCAGCGCGTTCGCGGCCTGCCCCTGCACAGCCATCGGGTAGCCGTCGAGCGTGGTCATGATTGCCGGTTCGTCGCCGGGAATGTTGAGCAGGATCGAACTGATCCGACCACCATACATGCACCCGAAATAGACCGCCGAAAGCAGGATCATCGATGATGTGGGATTAAAGCCGAAGGCGAACGTCAAGGGGATCAGCACCGCGACACCGTTCACCGGGCCCAGCCCCGGCAGCGCACCCAACAACGTGCCGACGAAGCAGCCCATCAGCAGAAGGGCGATATTGAGCGGCGATAACGCGACCACAAAGCCTTGGCCCAGCAGCGACAGGATTTCCATGATACGTCCCCTTTCTCTTCGCGCCGCCTAGTGGGCGACGAAGAGATCTCCCAGAAAATCGAGTGGCAAGCCCAGAACCTGATCGAACAACGCCCAAAGCGCCGGTGCCATGATCACACCCAGCAAAAGCGAGCGCCAAGGTGCACCTCCAAGGATGATCCCGATCAGGGCAATCAACAAGAAGGTGGCCAGCGGAAAGCCCAGCGGTTCCAGCGTTATGGTATAGCCGACGAGCACGGCGAGCGCAGCCAACTGCCGCCGGATCCGTTGCGGGGCAGGCCAGTCGACCTGCCCCGAAGGAAACACAACCAACGAGGCGGAAAGGAGCATCATGGGAATGCCCAGGATGATCGGGAACACTGTCGGCCCGAGCACGTCACCAAAGGTGACGGCGTAGGTGCCTGCCTGCCTGGTGTAGAGCGCCGCAATCACGAAGAGCGCGACGCCCAGGATCCTTATGCTCATTCGATGACGCCGATATCTCGCGAGATCTGTTCCATCACATCGGCCTGTTCGCGGACGAAGGCTTCGAACTCGTCACCGCCACGCCAGATCGGGACAAGACCGGATTCGGTTGCCGCAGTCTGCCAAGCGTCCGAGTTATAGAGGGTTTCCAGCCGCTCGACCCAGGATGCGTATTCCTCTTCGGAAACATCGCCACCCGTGTAGAGGCCGCGCCAGTTGTAGCCGGTCACATCGATACCCTGACTTGCCGCGGTCGGGATTTCGGGGAAGGCCGGGATCGGGTCGTCGCTCAGCGCCGCGAGCACCCGGATGTCGCCAGATTCGACAAAGCCCGCGATTTCGCCCAAGTCGGTCGACACCACGTCGATCTGGCCTCCCATCATTTGCGTCACGGCGTCGGTGCCGCCATCGAACTGAACCCAGCGGACCGCGCTCAGATCGTCGACGCCCGCTTCGTCCGCAACCATCAACAGGCGGATGTGATCCCACCCGCCGGCACCGGACGAGCCCGCGGTCACGAGCGCGGTGGGGTCTTCCATCATTGCCGCGTTCAGTTCTTCAAGGCTTTGGATCGGGCTGTCGTCGTCCACGGCGATCACGCCGACATCGGCCCCAAGCATCGCAAGATAGCGCATTGATCCCAGCGGCGCCGGGTAACGTCCCTGCGCAATCTGCGTGATGCCCACTGTCGACGTCGCGACGATCAACTCGGCGTCGTCAGGCCGTTCGGAAGCAACCATGGCGAAGGTCACAGCGCCAACGCCACCGGGCATGTTCGTGACTTGCACATTGCCGTCCACAAGATCGAGGTCTGTCAGGATGCGGCCGATCGTGCGGCAGGTGAAATCCCAGCCGCCGCCCGGGTTGGATGGTGCGATGCACTCGTTCGCGCTGACCGGGGCCGCTGTAACCGTCACGGCCGTGGCCATGGCGGCCGCAAGCTTGGCAGTTGTTAATGTACGTAAGATCATTGATTTTCTCCTCCCAAATAAAACCTGACTCAGAGGGGAGGCGATCTTGGGGGATTTTTCAAGGGGTCATGCGACATGAGTCGTATAGACAACATGAAAAGCGCCTCCTGGATCGTGAGAAATGATGTCTATGGCGCGACCTCTTGCACCATCGAATTGCGCCGAGGCAGGATGATGTTAGAACGTTCCCCCTTTGGAAGGATGCCAAGGTATGGCCGCCACAGCGATCAACAAACACCCCGTGCCCGAAGGGGCGCGGATCACCATTTGCGAAGTGGGACCACGTGATGGCTTCCAGATCGAGGCAAGTTTCATCCCCACCGAAAAGAAAATCGAGATAATCAACGCGCTCTTCGCGTCCGGTTTGCGCCACATGCAGGCAACCTCCTTCGTCAGCCCGCGAGCAGTGCCGCAGCTGGCTGATGCAGAGACGGTGCTCGCGGGCATCGACCGTCCCGAAGGATCGATGATCACGGCCCTGATTCCGAACCTGCGCGGGGCCGAAAGGGCGGTTGGGGCCGGAGTGGATGCTGTGCATACCGTCGTGTCCGCCTCGGAGACCCATAACCTCAAGAACGTCAATCGCAGCATTGACACCTCATTGATGGACTTCGAGGCAACCTTTGCTCTTCTCGACCGGGCGGGCGTGGCCGTAGAGGGTGGCATTGCGACCGCGTTCGGCTGCCCCTTTGAAGGGGTCGTGCCCCCCGAACAGGTGGCGCGAATTGCCAGGCGCTACCAGGACCTCGGCGCAGCGTCGGTCGGTCTGGGCGACACAACAGGCATGGCGACGCCCGCCACGGTGCGCGCAGCGGTGCAAGCAATCAGGGCTGAGGCGCCCGGCCTCGGGATCGGCCTGCATTTCCACAACACGCGGGGCGTCGGCCTGGCCTGTGTCATGACCGGGTTGGCGGAGGGCGTGACGCATTACGATGCTTCGGTCGGCGGGCTTGGCGGCTGTCCATTTGCTGCCGGCGCAACCGGCAACATCTGCACGGAGGACCTCGTCTATCTTCTGAACGAAAGCGGCTACGACACCGGCGTCGACCTCGACGCGCTGATCGCGGCGGCCATGCTCACGCAGGAGGTCCTCGGGCGCGACTTGCCCGGGCAAGTCATGAAATCCGGCCCGCGCCTGCGCCGCTTCGACCCCGGCCTGACAGAAGGGGCTACGGGATGAGCGCGCTGCCGCTGTCCGGCGTACGGGTCATCGACCTGACTCGTATCTTGTCGGGGCCGTTTTGCTCCATGATCCTCGGCGATCTCGGCGCGGATGTGATCAAGGTCGAAAGCCCCGGGCGCGGCGATCCGGTACGGGGCCAAGGGCATATCCGCGACGGCCTGTCGTGGTATTTCGCGGGGTTCAATCGCAACAAGCGCTCCCTCGCGCTCGACTTGCGGACGCCGGAGGGGTTGGCGGTGCTGGAGCGTTTGCTGGCCGAGGCCGATATCCTGACAGAGAATTTCCGCCCCGGCGTTCTGGACGAAATGGGCCTGACCGAAGACCGGCTTGGCGAAATCAACCCGGACCTGATCGTGACCAGCGTGAACGGTTACGGCAGTACCGGCCCCTACGCCGATCGGCCCGCGTTTGATTTCATCGCGCAGGCGATGTCGGGCTATATGTCCACGAACGGGACCAATGAGACGGGACCGCTTCGCACCGCTCCACCGCTGACCGACCTGATCGCTGGGCTTTACGCAGCACTCGGCGCGGTCGCGGCCCTGCGCGGACGCGACCAAGGCGGCCCGGCGCAGCGGGTTGAAGCGTCGATGATGATGTCGATCCTGTCGATGATGGCCTATCTGTCCTCCAGCGCGCTGGCCACTGGGGAGGACCCGGTCAGAACCGGCAACGACCATCCGATCGTTGCGCCCTATGGCCTTTTTCGCGCCAGCGACGGCGATATTGCCATCGCCCCTTCCACGGATATCTTCGTGGCGCGGTTTCTGGGCGAAATCGGGTTGGCCGATCTGCTGGATGACCCACGCTTTTCAGACAATACACGCCGGGTTGAAAACCGTGCCACCCTCAACCGCTTGATCGACGACGCGTTGGTGGCCGAAACGCAGGCCCATTGGATCGCACGCTTGAACCGTGCAGGCGTGCCCTGCGGCAAGGTGCAAAGCCTGATCGAGGCACTGGCCGACGGCCAGGTCGCCGCCCAGGACATGGTGCTGGATATCCCGCACCCCGGTCATGGTACTGTCAAGACCACCGGTTTTCCTGTCAAGATGTCGAAAACGCCCCTTCAGGTGCGCCACGTCACACCCGACCTGGGCGCGCAAAGCGAAGAAGTGTTGGGCGAGTTCGGCTATTCGCGCAATGAAATCCAGACCCTGCGCAAGGATGGTATTATCGGCTGAGGCACGCGAACGAACCCCGCGCCAAGGGGTCTTCAAGACTGGGCGTGACGCATTTGTTGCGACGCGCAAGCTTTCCCGACCCGGCGGAAAACACGCTCGTTTGCGTCTTCTTTCGACATTTCCGCCACTTGAAGCCCCCTGCCCTGCCAGCGCCATGCGCAGGATCATGCAAAAATCGACAGCACCTTGCCCCGTCGTGCGGTCACAATGCTTCCACGGGGCGCGGGATAATTGGCGCGGCAGCAGGGTGGTCGGTGACAAACAGGCGGGCGGCCCATCGGCAATGTCTCCAGGGATTGCGGATGCGCCTTCTTGCAGGACTGGAGAGCGACATTGATTTCGGTCTCTGCGATACCGGATCTTCTGGAAATGTCGGACCGTCTCGGGAACGCGCTCAACACTCGCAGGCTGGGCAGCCGCGATTATCGAGCACGTCTTCCACTGCCGATCTGCGCACGAAACGGACAGGCAAGAACCTGTCCCAAGCCCTGTGATCCGTTGCATTGAACAGGTCATTGATAAGGCGATGTCGCCACAGTTCGGCATTGGGTTGCAGACAACTCGTGCACCCCGCTTTGGCACGCAGCGGCCCTACACCCCGCAAGTGACGGGGTATCGCAGCCGAATGTTCATCCCGGAAAGACTGCTGGACCGCACCGCCGAAAGGCGCGATTGCCGGGTCCCCACGCATGCCGACATCGCCCGCCACTGCGCGCGGGCAGCCGGACTGGAAGGACACAGATGACCTACGCCCTTGCCATCCACGGCGGCGCCGGAACGATCCTGAAATCGAAGATCAACCCGAAGCTTGAGGCGCGTATCACGCGGGTCTCGGCCCCGCACTCGAAGCCGGCGAGGCGGTCCTGCGGAATGGCGGGCCGGCTCTCGAAGCCGTCACCGCGGCGGTCGGCGCGCTTGAGGAAGAGCCATTGTTCAACGCCGGACGTGGCGCAGTCGTCACCGACGACGGCAAGCAGGAGATGGACGCCGCCATCATGGAGGACACAACGCGCCGCGCCGGGACCGTTGCCGGCATCTTCGGCCCACGCAACCGTGCACAAGATTATCCCCGAAGACGCATGGTGGGGGCCATTCTGGCTTTGCCCGGAACGCTGCGGATCAGGCCAGGCTGGTCGGCTAGGGGCCTCAGGCTTGCCTTCGTGGTTTTTCTGCTCATCATCTCTGCCCGCATGTTCCTGGACCTTGCAGCAAGCCTCACGACGTAGCGGCTGCGGTGCTGGTCGTCAGCCCCGACGACATGGCTTGCTCCGAAAGAATGTTCGCCATCTCACTCAGCACGGCCGCACGCGCGCAAACCTGTCGCTGTACGAGCCCGACCCGGCGATACGCATGGGTATCCCCGAAGGACTGAACGTAGAGATCGGCGCTGGCTTTGTCGTGGATGGCGCTTGTGGGGACAACAGCTACACCCAGCCCGGCGAGCACGCATCCGACAACCGAGGGCATGGTATTGGCCACGACGATTTCCTGCGGCTCCACACCAAGGCGCGACAACTCGACGTCGATCTGGCGCGCCAGGGGCACCTTGGTGTCGTATCGAATAAAGGGCAGCCGCTTCAGCAGGTCCTGCCCCGAGAGACCTTCCAGATCGGGCGGCGCCACGAGAAGGAGAGGCTCCTCGAGGATCGGCGTCCATATAAGCCCGCCAGGAATGTCGACATGCTCTGCGACGACGGCGGCATCCAGCCGACCTGCCGCCACGTCGGACAGCAGGTCCTCCGACATTCCAACCGTTAAATGAAAGGCGATGTTCGGGAAACGCTCCGCAGTTCTGGCGAAGGCCTGAGGCACGATGCGCATAGATATTGTGCGGATTGACCCGATCTTGAGCACACCGGCCGTACTGCCGCCGGAGATCGACTGGCGCGCCTCGGCCATGATCTGCACGATCTGACGTGCTGCCCGGACGATCTCTTCGCCCTTGGCGTTCAAGATCGGCGGGCGGCGTGTTCGGTCGAAGATCTCGACACCGATCTCCCCCTCAAGGGACTGGATTTGCTGGCTTATCGCTGATGGCGTCAGGTTCACGATCCGCGAAGACGCGGCAAAGCTGCGGGTGTCGGCAACGGCCACCAAGGTCTGGAGCTGGCGAATATCCATGTGCTTAAATTAAGAGTCTCTTAATCAAATGGCAAAGTAAATTCGCTTCCTGAAGAAGCCTTGGTCTTTTAGCCCTGCCATATCTATCAACCAAGCATGCACAGGGATCCAAGTATGACGTTACTCAAGAGTGTAGCAGCGGGCCTCGGTTTCGCGATCACAGCGGCTGCGGCGCAGCCCGCATTGGCTCAAGATTACCCGACCAAGCCGGTGGAATTCATCGTTCCCTGGTCACCGGGCGGCGGCAGCGACACGCTTATGCGGCTCGTGTCCAACAATGTTGACCCCTATCTCGGCGAAGAGATGCCGATCATTAACATGCCCGGCGTGGGCGGGACCGTGGGCCTGAAAGAAGCCTCGCGCCGCGACGCCGACGGTTACACGATCAGCCAGGTCCACGAAGGGCTTCTGACCGCGTCGATCACCGGCATCACCGATCTCACCTGGCAGGACTTCGACCCGATCGCGCTGATGACGGCCTCGCCGCAGTTCCTGGTCACGAATCCCGACCAGCCATACGGCACGATGGACGAACTCGTCGCCTACGCCGAAGAAAACCCCGGCGAAGTGACGATCGGCGTGACCCTTGGCGGGGTGCCGCATCTGCACGCTGCCATGATCGAGGACGCCTACGGTCTCGAATTCAAATATGTCGGCTACGAAGGCACCGGCGAACGTATCCGGGCGCTGGTTGGTGGCAACCTCGACATGGCCATCGGCGACGTGTCCTCGGCCGGTCAGTTCGTGGAGAACGGTGATCTCGTCTTCCTCGCAACCGGGGCGCCCGAACGTCTGGCGCAAGCACCGGATGTGCCGACCTTCAAGGAACTCGGCGCGGATCTCGAACTGGCCGTGACCCGCGGCATCGTCATGCCAAAGGGTTCGCCGGAGGAAGCCCGCGACACGCTCGAGGCCGCGCTTGGCGAGCTTGCGCAGGACGCCGACTTCATCGAGCAGGTCAACAATGCCGGGGCAGAGGTCCAGTTCCGCGGGCAGGAAGACTACGCCACATATCTTGGCAACCTGTCCGAAACCGTCGATCGTCTGGCAGGGGTCCTTGCGCCGTGAACAGTCGCGTCAGTGACGAAACCGGAAAGGAGTCGGGCGAAATCGCCCGGCTCATCTCCTATGTCGTTCTGATCGCGACATCTGGCGGTCTGTTCTGGGAAGCCATGACGATCCCGACATCGCGCTTCGAGGTGCTTGGCGCGGGCGCGTTTCCGGCGCTGGTTTACGGCTGCCTGATCCTGTTGCTCGCCAGCGCGATCGCAACCTCTGTGCGCCGCATTCCCGCCTCGGCCTACGCCCGGTTCGCGGAGGATTTCCAAACCTGGATCAAGACGCGCCGGCTGGTTTTCGTACTGTTCGTCTGCCTGGGGCTCTATCTGGCGGTCATGCCGGTGATCGGATACCCGATCGCCACCTTCGTCTTCCTCGTCGTTCTCCAGTTCTGGTTCGCTCCGAAGACAAGATCGGCTGCCGTGACCGTCCTCATTCTCGCGATCGTCTTTTCGGTCGGGCTGAACTGGCTCTTTGACGAAGTCTTCAACGTCTTTCTGCCGCGGGGGTCCTGAGAGATGGACATGTTCCTGAAGGGGGCTGCCGAAGTTCTGTCGGCCTCCACGCTCGTTTACATGCTGATCGGCTCGATCGCCGGGATCATCGCGGCAGCGATTCCCGGCTTCACCGTGACCATGGCAATTGTGCTCACGCTGCCGCTGACTTTCACGATGGAACCACTGCAGGGGATCGCAGTGATGCTGTCGGTGTATGTGGGCGGCTATACGGGTGGCCTGATATCGGCGGCTCTGCTGGGTATTCCGGGCACGCCTTCATCCGTGGCCACCACTTTCGACGCATTCCCAATGTCGCGTAACGGCGAACCCGGCCGTGCCTTGTCGATAGGGGTTTGGGCGTCCTTTTTCGGAACCATGATTTCGACCGCCGTCCTTGTCGTTGCAGCCCCGCCGCTGGCCATTTTCGCCGTCAAGCTGGGACCATGGGAATATTTCTCGCTGATTGTCTTCGCCCTCAGCATCGTCGCAAGCCTTGTCGGCAACTCGCTTCAGCGTGGCCTGATTGCCGCCCTGATCGGTCTTGCCATTTCAACGATTGGAACGGACCCGATCCTCGGGCGCCCACGGTTCGACTTCAATCTCGAAGTGCTCGCCGCCGGCCTTCCTTTCCTGGTCGTTCTGATCGGCATTTTCGCGATCTCGCAACTGGCCTCGGAAGTCGAGGACGCGGTGGCGATCCGCAAGGGCGAAAAGCTGGCCAGCGGGGACATCGACTTCAAGACCTGGCAGGTCATGCGAGAGGTCATCGCGCGCCCGGTGAACCTGATCAGATCATCCGTCGTGGGCGTCCTGATCGGGGCCCTGCCCGGCGCGGGAGGATCGATCGCCAACCTGGTGGCCTACGACCAGGCAAAGCGCGCATCGAAAACCCCCGATCAGTTTGGCAAGGGGATCACCGATGGCGTGGTCGCCTCGGAATCCGGGAACTCCGCGACCGCCGGTGGCGGCCTGATCCCGCTGATTGCTCTTGGCATTCCCGGATCTGCCGTCGACGCGATCCTCATGGCCTCGCTGATGGTGCACGGAATTTCGGTCGGCCCGCGCCTGATCATGGACAACGCCGACCTGGTCTACGGCATGTTCATCGCGATGGCGGTCTCCAGCCTTATGATGCTGGTGGTCTGCATCTTCTCGATGCGCACCTTCCTGCGCGTGGCCGAGGTCCCGAAATGGGTTATCGTCCCGATCGTGCTCGTATGCTGCGTCGTCGGGGCCTTTGCGCTCAACAACCGGGTGACCGATCTCTATCTCCTTGGTGCCGTGGGCCTTCTCGGCTACGCGCTCCGCGCGCTTGACTACCCGCTTGCTCCGCTCGTGCTCGGCGTCATCCTCGGACCGATCGCTGAAACGAACCTGAGGCGCGCGCTCATGACAGACGGGGACTGGACACTGTTCGTCACCCGCCCCGTCAGCCTTGTTTTCCTGCTCGCCGGTATCGCCTCGGTCGCTTGGGCCATTCGGAACCACAGGAAGCGCAAGGCCGGAAACACGAACGAAAAGGAACCTCTTCGATGAACTTTCGCCACGGTCCGCTCTATCCATCGCGCCGCTCCCCGGTCTTTGGTGACAATATCGTTTCGACCTCGCATCCGTTGGCCGCGCAGGCCGGCCTCACTGTGCTGCGCGAAGGGGGGAACGCGGTGGACGCCGCCATCGCGGCGGCGGCGGTCCTGACCGTTGTCGAGCCGACCGGAAACGGCCTCGGGTCGGACGCATTCTGCATCCTGTGGGACGGTGAGACCCTGCACGGGCTGAATGCATCCGGCGTTGCGCCCGCCGGCTGGACGCCCGACCGCTTTGCCGGGGCCGACGAGATGCCGTTCCGTGGATGGGAAAGCGTCACCGTCCCTGGCGCCGTCAGCGCCTGGTGCGAGCTTCGCGAGAAATTCGGAACACGGGATTTGACGTCGCTGCTGGAGCCCGCCGCTCGCTATGCGGAAGACGGGTTCATCGTGACACCGGTCATCGGCGAGCTCTGGCGTCGGGGCGGTGAGACCCTGGGCGATCAGCCGGGCTTCGCCGATACTTTCCTGCCCGGCGGACGGGCACCGCTGCCCGGTGAACGGTTCCGCAACCCGGGTCAGGCCAGGTCGCTCCGCGCCATTGCGGAATCCAACGGCCGGGCCTTCTACGAAGGTGACCTGGCCGAAAAAATCGCGGCTTTCGCAGCCGAACATGGTGCGGCTCTCTCGCTCGAGGATCTCGCGACGTATCAGCCGGAGTGGTGCGGAACGATCTCGACCGGTTTCGACCAGACAGACCTGCATGAAATTCCCCCGAACGGCCAGGGTATCGCCGCGCTGATGGCGCTGGGGATGCTCGAGCATACGCCGGTGCGCGACTACGGGTGCGATGATGTCGCCGCGCTCCATCTGCAAATCGAGGCCATCAAGCTCGCCTTCGCGGACCTCGAGGCCTATGTCGCTGACAGTAACCACATGACGGCACCGACGGTCGAGGATCTTCTAGATCCCGCTTACCTCAAGCGCCGCGCCGCCGAAATCTCGCTCGAGGACGCGGGCAGCTACAAGGCCGGCGCCCCGAAAGCGGGTGGCACGGTCTATCTCACGGTGGCCGATGCCTCTGGCATGATGGTTTCCTACATCCAGTCAAATTACGCGGGTTTCGGTTCCGGTGTCGTCGTTCCGGGAACCGGGATCAGCCTGCAGAACCGCGGCGCGGGCTTTACCCTTGCGCCCGGCCATCCGAACCTTGTCGGTCCGAGCAAGCGTCCCTTCCACACGATCATCCCCGGATTCGCGATGCGTGATGGGGCACCAGAGATGAGTTTTGGGGTCATGGGCGGGCCGATGCAGGCGCAGGGCCATGTGCAGATGATGCTGCGCACGCAGCTTTGGGGTCAGGACGTCCAGACCGCAGTGGATGCTCCGCGCTGGCGCTTCGTGAAAGGCCGGAGCGTCGCCTGTGAAGACGGCATCGCAGCGGACACCCTGTCGGCACTCGCCTCGCTCGGACATGACATCAAGGTCGAGGCACCGGACAGCGCATTCGGGTTTGGCGGGGCGCAACTGATCGGTAAACTCGAGGGTGGTGGCTACGTCGCCGGGTCGGATCCACGCAAGGATGGTCAAGCCGTTTGCTTTTAGGTGACCGGACAAAAGGCAAATTGCGCTGCGCCTTCGCGCTAGCAAGGATTTGGTTTCGTGGCTGCTAAATGGTTGGCTCCGATGTACTTGTACGGTCAAACCCCTGACTTGCCCTTGGCACGGCGGGTTCGATCGCGGTCAGCATAGCTTCGGGAACGGTCCGGGTCATGATGTGGGGCGCCGAGGACACCCCCACCGTATCCGGCGCGACCCCGGCAGATTGCGCGAGGCGATCGATCCCGGTCATATCCTCGACGCAATCCATGCCGGGGCGCCAATATCCCGAGGATTCGACGTCCCTCTGCTATCCGCCATTTTGGGCGTCACCTGTCATCCACCGGAATGGCCCGGCCGGCAAAAGCCGGGCCTCATCCGATAGTACTGAGATCAACCGGTATCGTCGTCGGCATCCTCAAGCGTGGTGATCAACTCGGCGTCGAACACCTGACCTTCAAGGTAGTCGCTATCGAGCTGTCCCGTGACACTCACGCGATCACCGATGCCGACCTGTTGATAGCCCGTATCATCGAGCGGGTCGTAGCTCAGTCTCTCCGTTTCAACGTCAACCTCAACGCTGCCGACTTCCAGAGTGAACTCACCCTCGTCAGGTGAGGTTTCGGACACGGTGCCACGCATCGTTGTCTGGGCGACGACCACCGGCGCTGTGAGCGTCCATGGCGTGGTCCAAGCGTCCTCTTCGTCAGACGCGCTGGCGTAGAAGTAGGTATTGAGATTTTCGACATAGACACTGCCGGCCTCGATGGTCCGCATATCATAGAGATCGTCGTCGATCTTGCCGTAAACGGTCACTTTGTCTCCGTCCAGAAGGCCGTAGGCGTCACCGTAGGTATCCCAGTCATCCATCTCTACAGTGATGACGCCGTCACCGTAGTCGAGCATGAACGAGTCCGCGGTCGGCGCGGCCACGGTCCCGCTGATGCTGATCCAGGAATCGTCAGCTTTGGAATAGGGCTCTTGAGCCGCTGCCGGCCCGGCCAAAAGAGCGATGGCCGTCATCGCGCCTGCGATGGAATTCCGCTTGTGGGTCATGGCTTCCTCCTAGGATTAGGTGTCAGTATGTCGCGTTCAGCGACACCGTCTCAACGGAAAAGTTGTCGGCAAAGTTCCTGCCAATTGGGCAGCCGCAAACCACCCTGGGTCGGGATTGTCCGGTGCTGCAATCGACGTCCGGCCGAGCGGTCACCCCAAGGCGGGCAATCCGGCGTGGAAATCAGGGCCGAAAAGCCGGGCATGGACGAGGCCTCCCGCGACTGCTTGCAAAGATTGGCTGCGCGCTGCAACGCCTTCGCGGCGACGCTCAACATCACGCACGTGCGGAGCATGACCGCCAGATCATCGGGAAGCGCGAGCCGATGCCCCT
>Ga0102940_1000007_pt1 | contig 116624 bp, 136 predicted proteins | sample SalPonR2_C_D1_MG_FD_78215 | JGI IMG/M metagenome (GOLD analysis project Ga0102940, IMG submission 78215) | Salt pond soil microbial communities from South San Francisco under conditions of wetland restoration - Salt Pond MetaG R2_C_D1_MG | ecosystem: Environmental > Aquatic > Marine >... | reverse complement strand
TGGGTTATGGTGGTAAATTAATCTATCACGGTAGTGGCAATGTATAGTCTCTAATTATATTCTTATTACTTCTTAATAATTTATTATGACTTCTTATTTTCCTAGTCAATCAACAGCTAATCCGTACGATGCTGTAAATGGACAAACTTACAGATTTCAAGTAGCTACTTTAGAGGCGGCTCATCCTCCATCTGGAGATGCTACTAACAAAGTAGCTACTACTGGTTGGGTAAGTGCTTTATTAAATCCCGGAGTTCTATTTCCTACTGTTTCTAAAAGTGGCCCTGATCCAGTATTAAGAGTAAATGTAGGCCCTGGATCAGTCACCGACCCTGTTACTAGCAAAGTATGTAATATAACAGGTGTAAATAATCTAGCCGTATCAGCCTCTAGTAGAGAGTATATATGGATTAGATATTCTGACTGTAATGTAGTGGCTACAACTATTGCTCCTGGCAACGTAGGAGTAGTATTAGCTACTGTAGATAGTAATGCTACTACTATTACAGCTATCAATAATACCAGTACTGCATTGGGTTGGGCACCTGTTACTAGCCCCGTATTCTCAGGAGATCCACAAGTACCAACGGCACCCCCCGGAGATAATGATAATTCAATAGCTAATACTGCTTGGGTACAAAATGAACTAGTAGATTATGCAGAATTAAACAGCCCAGTCTTTATAGGAGATCCACAAGGACCAAATCCCCCAGCAGCGGATAGGGATACTTCTTTAGCTACTACTCAATGGGTTCAAGAAGAAATGGATAGAAGAGGAATGATTTCAATATCAGTTCCTAGTTGGGCTCCTCAGTTTACCGCTGTAGGAGGGTTAACCGGACAAATATCTCTAGGTGACATTTATACTCCAGCGGGCACAGTGTGTAACTTTAATGGAGTAAATAATTTAGCTTTAGATGCTGATAGGGATGGAATACTTCAACCAAGGATTTATTTATGGATTAGATATCACGATTGTGCAATTATGAATACCGATTATCCACCTCATCCTCAATGGGGTATGAGTATAGCTGAAGTAGTAACAGATAACACCAAAATAGTATGGTATAAGAATCTTGCCCATACTTTAGCAGATTATATTAGTAGACACTTTGTAACTTTATATGGTGGAGCTTTAGGACATATTCAGGAAGATTTGTCTAGAGCTAAATCTCCTTATCCATGTCCAAGCTGTCCAGCACCTTAATATTAAAGATCTAAATAACATTCGTAATAACTACTCTAAGATAAAAGTAATATGGCAAGTTTTCCTAGTAGAGATACAGATCCATACAAAGCAGTAGCTAGTCAAACATATCAATTTCAAACAGCTAAAGTAGAAGCAGATCATCCCCCTCAAACAGATGTAAGTAATCAAGTAGCAACAACAGGTTGGGTTCAATCTTTAATAAGTGGTACAACTTTAGCCCCCTCTGTTAGTAAATATAGTGCATTACAAATTCAAGTATCACCAGGAACAATAACGACTCTGACTAATGGTATTTGTACTTTGGCTAATACTTCTGAACCTTTAGGAGTTGATAGAAGCTATAGTGATGAATTTCTACATTCAGAATATGTCTGGATAAGATTTAATGACTGTGGTTTAGTAGTTACAGAAGACCCACCCTTAAATGATGAGGGAAGTTTATTAGCAGTAGTAGAAACCAATACTACTATGATAGAAAATATAGTAAATATAACTAAACCCTTAAACTGGTTACCTTCTGTAGATCCTTATTTAGATGGCACACCGAGAGGCAAGAGTCCCCCTTTGAACTATGAAGAAGATAATGTAGTAAATACCGGGTGGTTAAGAAGTCAGTTACTGGGTTATCATGCACCAATATTAAAAATGGATAATCTAAATACTATAAGTTGGACAGAAGGCATTTTGTATATAAATACTTTAAAATTTATAACTAATAGTAATAGTCATTCTTTTAGTAGTCCTAATCACGGATTATATTACTTAACATTTGACTCTTCAATAAGCAACAATAAAGAATTAAGTGTTATACCTGCTAGCGATTTAACGTCAACATACTTAAAAGTCATATACAGAATTTTTGTATCTGATGGTGAAATACAATCCACTGCTATTGGGAACTCGATAGTGTAAACAGTTTACAAAGATCTTCATAAACAAATATAATATTATTTTCTAAGATGCCTTTTCCTGTACCTTTATCCAATTCATTTCCCTGGGATATATTATTAAATAATCATTTAGCCCAGTTAATAGATCCTAAAGTTGGCGGTATAAATATATGGAGTACTAGACCTACTAAAGGTATTGATAATCTAGTTTTAGGATTGAATCATGTTGGTTACACTGGGTATAATACTTCTACTAATTTAATTGAAAGATGGGATGGTAAAACCTGGGATATTCTTCCTATTAAAACTAAAGTAGCCGGTGAAATATCTTTTCTTACTAATCAAGAATTTACTACTGACGCAAATGGCAATCAAGTAATAGCTAATCCTTATAAAGATGACCTTAACTGGTTATGGTACGTACCTAATGGTCATGGCTTAGGTAGACCTTTAGCCGATTGTCCTAATTACACTGGTGCTTATCAAGATCCTCAAGGCTCTGATTTATCAAGAGATAGAAGATATAAAGAGTTTTATAAAATTCTATGGCATCATAAAGATGCCAAGTTTATACCAGAAGATTGTCCTTCCTCCGGTGATTGGGAGGATGATTGGAATAATGGTTTAGCTATATCAGTAAAAATAGCTGATTGGAATAAAGCTCCTTATCAATATTGGTTTATGAATATTAATACTACCGTTATTTAATGGTTTACTTTATAGAAACAAACATAAATGAGTTACTTTACTATAAGAATTAGAGGAGATACTAAGTCTAACTGGGAATTCTATAACCCTATATTAGCCGATAGAGAAGTGGCTATGGAAAAAGATCCTTCTGGTAAAACGCTATTTAAAATAGGTGATGGAGTTACTGAATGGAATAATTTAGATTACGTCCCTTACATTAGTAAATGGGATACTTTAAGTGGTAGAAGTATAGGAGATGTAGTCCCTTCCTTCAGATCTTTGTCTAATCCTCCTTCAAATTGTATGCCAGCTATAGGGGCTGAATTAAATAGAGCTGATTACCCCGAATTATATAAAACAATGGTTGAAGATCAAGCTCCTGGTGAAGATTGGATTTCTTTATATGGAGGTACATTAGGATTAAATTTTGGTACCCCTGATTTGAGAAGGCAGTTTCTAAGAGGTAGTGGAATTGGTTTTGGAGTAGGTAGTATCCAACAAGATGCTTTTAAAGAACATGACCATGGAGGAGGGGTTCATACACATAATTCAGTTGCTTCTACAGAAGATTCTCATAATCATGGATTCATCACAAATGGAAATGGGTCTCATACACATACTGGAACTACTAATAATAGTGGCGGACATAGTCATATGTACGATTTCTTTTACAATCGTGGAGGATATAACCAAAATGGCCTTATAATGATTGTTGATAAATCCAGTAATGGATGGAATGTAAGATACGCTGAGACAACGAGAATGAGCGGTTACCATACACATCCTTTTGAAACAAGTAATGGTGGGGATCACTCTCATACAGGGAATACTAATAGTACCTCAGAACATACTCATGAAGTATCTATTCATAATAGTAAAGCTATTGTAAATAAAGAAGGTACTAATGAAACTAGACCTGTAAACACTGCTATAAATTACTTTTTTGTGTACAAATGACTAGAGTTTTTAATTATAACGAGGAAGGTATTTATACAGGACAAGGAACTACTATGGCTAATCCTAGAAACCCTTCTAAAGAGTTAATACCTAGAAATTCTACGACTGTGGTTCCTCCTGAATACGATGAGACTACAAGCTATATCATCTTTGATAAAAAAGCTAATCAGTGGAACATAGAAAATAAAGTTTTCTATTATCTTTATAATCAAAATAAAGAATACATAGGGTACTCAGTAAATGATGAGCCATCTCTAATTAAATATACCTTCAAGTGTCCTGAATCTTACTTAAATCTTATCGATACAGAAAATTATGTTTATCTATATGATGAACTAAAAGATTATTGGAGGAAAGAGCCAATGAAAAAAGTTTACTCGATTGATCCTTTAACTGGACAACTAATAGGACAAATAGATTCGTATGGCTCAACCCTAAATGTAACTGATGTAGAACCTCCACAATTATCTCCAGATCAACTGATAGATAGAGTTCCAGTATGGGACTATGTAGAAAATAAGTGGATAGTGGTTAGGAGAGTAGATTACTCTAAGTTAAGAATCGATATTTCAAAAGGGCTTATAGACTATATAAATGTTTATAGTATTTATAATTTAGGTAATTGTTTTTTTATTAACAACTTACTGCTAGAGATGTCCAAATATAATGAGCTTAAAGATTTATTAAACGAGTTAATAATAAGCTCAAAAGAGATAACCGATAGAAAACATTATGAAATAGCTAAGGCTTGTTTAAATAATATAAATACCATCGTTAACAATTATGTTAATTAAGAAATATGTCTTCTTACTTCACATTCAAAATAAGAGGAGATACTAAATCTAATTGGGAGTCTTTCAATCCCATACTGGCTGATAGAGAATTAGCAATAGAAAGCGATACCAATAAAATAAAGGTAGGAAATGGTAATAGTAATTGGAATGATTTATCTTATCTTCCTTATACTACTCAAGCAGATGTTATTGACCTCATCAATACTAATTCTTCTAGTAGTAATGTAGTCACCAACGGTCCTGGTAATATAGTATCTTCTCTAAGATCTCTATCCAATCCTCCTCCTAACTGTATAAAAGCTGATGGTTCTGTTCTTAACAAAATAGATTATCCTGAATTATATAAGGTAGTAGTTGATCAACAAGCTCCAGGTGAAGATTGGATTAGTTTATATGGCGGCACTCCTAATATATCTTTTAGAACTCCAGATCTTAGAAATAGATTTCTTATGGGTAGTAATTCTAATATGGGAACTTATGGGGGTCAAACTAATGTAAATCTTACAATAGCTAATCTACCTCCTCATAATCATGGTGGAGGTATTCATAAACACACTAGTACTATATCATCAAGAATGGATCATGATCATGGTTCTATTCCCGTAGACTATGGTACTACAGAAAGTGCAGCTACTGCAAAGTTTAATGAGAATTATGAATCATCATTAGATCCTGGCCATAGTCACAATATTAATATAAATAGTAGCGAAGAGGTTATACAAACTCAAGGATTAGGAAATGGATTTAGTATCTTACCCCCATATATACAAATAAATTATTTTATAACTTATAGATGACCGATAAAAATATATATTTATATGATGAAGAAGATTTGTTAATAGAGAGAGATAAAGCTTTTATAAATCCAAGAAATCCAGATGATGTATTTATTCCTAGTAATCCTTCATTAGTTATACCTCCTAACTATAATACCCAAAAGGAATATATAAAATTCAATAAAAAATGAATGGGTAGTTTACAATCTTAATAGTTATTATTTATATAATTTAAATACTAAAGAATTTAAAGGCATAGAATTTAATGTTAATAATATTGAAGAGCCTTTTAACGAAACAACAAGAAAAGAGTCACCTTTATTTAGAAATCATATAAAGCGAAAGTTATGTTTTATAAATAATGAGTAGGTTATAAAAATTAGTACTCTATCGTATTTATAATTCCAGTAATTTTAAGTATAAGAATTCTATAAAGTCTTCTGAGCATCCATTAAACTCGTCTAATATACTTCTACCTAACTTAAAAGATGATAGAGATCAAATATTATGGGATCCTATAAAAAGGATTAGGGTGTAAAAGTAACCATTGATTATAGTATATTGTATAGTTTCATATTAGACCTAGTTGAACCGTTGATTAGTAAACTAGATAATATAAATAGTTAATTCAAATTAGTAATGAAGATTCAGCTTTAACTAATGAACAAACCAGAACTCAAAGATTACATAAATTCACTAATTAACTAGCTAGTTACTGTAACCTTACTATAACTTTAGCTAATAAAAAATACTAATTTAATAATAGATAAATTTAATAACTATCTAAAGTATAAGATTAAACAATTTAATACTAAAGTCTAATAGTAGAAAATTATAGTACACTATAACTGAATAGTTTTGCTTTATATTAGAAATATAAAATTATAAATAGTAAATTAATATATTAAATTAATAAATTATGACATTTGGAGCACCAAGCAGATATACCTATCCCTGGCATGATTCGCTAAATCATCATATAGGGCAGTTCATAGATTCTAATAATGGTGGTATTAATATATGGACTACCTCACCTACAACCGGTGTTGATGGTCAAACATTGGGAGTAAAGCATACAGGATATACAGGATATAACAGCACTAAAAAGACCATTGAGAGGTGGGATGGCAGTAATTGGATAGAATTATGGTTCGAAGAATATAAAGAAACCTTCTCAGGTCACTTAGTAGTATATGTCTCTAATAAAGGCGATGATAACAATGATGGTAAAAGTTTGACTACTGCTTTTGAAACTTTGCAGAAAGCAGTAGATTACGTTTGTTCTCTTAAATCAATCAATCCCTGGACTGACAACATAACAATTCTTGTGGATGATGGCGTATATGCCGGTGTACAGTTAAAAGAACACTCTTTAGCATATCCCAGACATTGTAGTATATCATGTATAAGTAAAAACAGAAACAATTGTACAATTCGAGATGGGTTACCGTCTCGAATTCAAGATCAATTTACAATTGCTGGATCAGGATACATGACTCGTTTCACTTTTTCTGATTTTACAATAGAAGCTATTGATTACGCCTATTGTGTCGGGGGAGATCATTCATCAGCAATAGGATTTAGTAAATGTAGATTTTATCAAGACGATGCGCCCAGGTCAAGTTTTTATCCTATGCTAATTCATGCTGTTCGATCTTCTACTATAAATTGTAATGACTGTACATTTGCAGGTGTATGTTGGAGATGTATAAATGCAGGACATAGCTCTATAATTGGTTTAGTCGGAACTTCACACTTTGATTCCATTGTTTGTGGATTCCCTAATGATCCTAATACATCAGGAGGTAACTCGGTTTTACAAGCTCATAATGGAGGATATATAGGTGTGACCTCCCCGGGGTCTGGAATATCTGCTTTTAGTGGTACTGCCCAAGGACCAAGTGTTAGAATTCACTTTAACTCGACTATTTATTTTACTTATGGAGAGTTAACAGCTAATATGCCAGGTAATAAATCAATAGAAACTTTTGCAGGAGGGTATGTATATAGCCTTTCTTAATTACTCTTATAACTTTATAAAACAGTCATTTACTATATAAAATAACATGTTGCCAATTACAAATTTAGATATTAGTGAGTTTAATGCTATGAGAGACCCCTCATATACTTTAAGAACAAAATATGAAAAGCTTGTTTTAATAACAAAGTATAATCCGGATAAAGACACTTATATTACTACCTGCACAGAATATTCCGATCTAAGCACCGAAGACAAATCCAGTCCATATAAAGCTGAAAAAGACTTTATAGAACTAGTGAAAGACCAATAAAATGTTATGTTATGCTTGATCTTCAGATTAAAAAAGAAGTACTAGACTATATATTAAAAGCAGAAACAAATCCTAATTATATATTTATAGTCAAACCATAATCACATTCTCCTGAATCTTCAGGTTTAACCCAAATTAGTAATTTATCTTTATCCCACTCTTCTTTAGAAAGGTAAGGACCATAAAGATCAGTTATTATAATATTGATTTCTGAACCTAGCTCTTTCATTCTATTCTGTACAGGTATAAAAGAAGTACCACCTCCACCAGATAACTTCACATTCCTTTCTTCTAATAAATTAATAAGATCCTTACTATCATCAAAAGGTATAAATGTTTCTTCCTTTATTTCATGATCAAATACTATAAATGTAATATCACAGCTAATAGATAGTCTAATGTTATCTACTTCTCTTAGCAAGAAAGGAATTTCGTCCTCAGTAGAACCACTCCTATCAACAGCTAGGCAAATGTGCTTTATCCTTTCATCTTTTCTAAAGCCAGGTGTCAGAAATCCTTTACCTTTATTAGATAAAGATCTACGACTTAATCTTCCCCAATCTTGATTAGAAGAATTAACTAAACTATTTACCAAATACTTCCTTAATACACTTAAATATTTATTTGACTTCTTTCCTCTTACTTCTTCTCTTAATTCGTTTATATAGTACGGTAAATCTAAAGAACTATTACCAGGATCTTTAGCTATAATAGACCCCTTTCTTAACCTGTCTAACCAAATCTCTTCGTCTAGCTCTTCGTTAAACTCATCAGATTCACTTTCACTAAAAGAAGTAACACCTTTTATTTCGTCTAAAAGATCTTCACCTAAAGCATAATTCTTAGGTAACTTATTTCTCTTACTATCACTATTAAATTCCTTTTCACTTCCATCTTCTACAACCTCACCCTTATCTTGTTCCTGTATCCTTTCCTCAGTCTGGAGAGAACTATCGGAGTTATCTTCTTCATCAGAATTATCTGAACTGTCAGCTCTATACTCTTCTGCGTTATCCTCACTATCTATCTCTTCCTCATTGTCCCCCTGCCACTCCCCTCGTGAAGTTCCTTCGGTGAGACCAGAATCTGAATCTGAAGATAGAGTTATAGTTTGTAATGTTTCATTTTCATCCACGTAATGATCAAACAAGTAGCTTATAGTTTCTTCTAAAGACCAATTGTTAAAAGATTTATGTATTAAATCTTTTTCTTCAATTAAGTCCATATAGTGGATAGTATCTTTAGGTAGACTTAAAGCAGCTCCATCTGTATTAACAATTCGGTCGATTATATTATTTACTACTAAATCACTAGCTATATTTCCTACTTCATAATATCTAATTCCAAGCCTCTTTACTCTAGAAGTATGTCTTAGACTTATATGGAAGAAACCATGTACTATAGCCCCTAACTTAGTTCTAAGATCATAATCCCAAAAGGCTTCACCTACTAAAATATTACTTCTAATTACTTTTATCGAACCACTGAAAGAACTCTGAGGGATTATTCTTACAAAACTTAAAGCATAGCTAATATCAGGTAATGTACTGTATAAAACAAATCTTATACGACTCAATTCATTTACTTTTGCTTGAGCTTCAATCCTATCCATAAAATGATTGTTTCTAACTTTTATAAATGTTGATACTTGAATATAGATGTATTAATCAAATCAATAGTTTTATAGGAAAGAACTTATCTTCGAGGCAGTTTGTTTATATCTATATATCGACTTTTAGTAGTAACTGGTAAATCAGATTCAGATTCAGTTTGAGATAACCATATACTATAAGGACTGATTAGAAACATGAATATGGTTTCAAATACCTTAGCATCGCTATCAACTAACCACATATTCGTCTTGTCCCTATTCTTTTTAGAAATGTGAAAGGCTGACCTGGGCCTATCTGGTATAACTTCTAATTCCAATTGGTACTCTTCTTTAAACCATTTGAACTTTATTCTATTACTATCAGGTATAGAACTTATAGAGTTGGGTAAGACTAATTGAATCAGTTGACTTAAATAGTTAATGGCTGAGGTTATAACTGAAGATCTCTGATTACCTTCAATTTGATTGATAGCTAAATCAATCATCTCTATACTTCTTCTAATCTTAGGGAATATAGCCTCTAGTGCTTCTTCATTTATATACTTCATTCTTTAAATAATGATTTTTATTAATTATCAAGTACTTACTGAATTCTAATATATATGAATTTACTTTTGTTTCTTAAGAGAATTTAACATCTTTTGTACCACCTTAAATGAGTCAGAACTTTTATATTCCCTATATGGTTCAGAACAAGTAATATCGGCCCAAGCATCTAATAAATTATTAAAATCACCTATTCCTTTATCATCTTGATAATCTAAATTAACAAACTTCTTAGTAAGAATTAACATCCCAGTATGCCTAATATCTTCTCTACTACAACCATCTAACGGTTTGGTTAGTAGATTAAGAATATTTATTATCTTTATTACATTTTCAGTAGAATTCAAATATTGCATTAATGAATACATGAAAGTCCATAAAGATATCTGAGTTACCGGCAATAGCCTGTTAATCTGCTCCTTCTTATCAATAGGTATCTTTAGTAGATCTTCTATATTAGGAAGCTTCTCTGACTCTTTTAGACTACTTATAAAAGCTCTTGTACATAACAATCCTAAACGTCCAACGATAGAAGTTGTGTATCTATTAATATCCTCAATATTAATCTCATATATCATCTTGGATACTACAGCCCATGATCTAGGTGTAGGTCCAAAGTATTCATCTCCTGAAGAGGAGGATTTATTAGCTAAAAGCTGAGCTTGCTGAAAATGTACATACTCAGGATGAGCTTTTAAAAACGTTAGGATAGATGGATGTATATTATTATCTACACCCCAATTAATAAAACTCTCTACATCAACCTTAACTCTGTAATGAGTCATACGGTCATCACTAGCAGCATTATCATAAGCAATCATACCATCTTCTATATTATTACCAGTGGCCCATACAACCCAGTTATCTGGAAGTTTATATTCTCCTATACATCTTTCTAAAAGGAGTTGGTTAGCAGTAATCTGCATATGAGGAGAAGCAGCTTTCATCTCGTCTAATAGAATGATTCCACCTTTGTGTAAACTATTCTCTTTGGTCTTTGTGTTGTGGATATTATAGAGAATTGGAAACTTGTTCTTTAGTAAAAATGAAATATATTTAAAAGCTTTCTTGCTAGTGCTTGATTTACTTGACCATTTATCAATCCAAGTCTTGAACTCCGTATCAGTTTGAATAGTAAATAAATCCTCTATATCAATATCTTTAAAAGAATTATTTATTAGACTGTTACTCTCTTTAGTATTAATAAGATATTCAGCAAGATTAAATAAAGAATTAGTCATATGAGTATTGTCTGAATATGGTAGTCCTACTGGTGGATACCATACCATCCTATTGGTACTTTCATCTAACGATACTAACCCTCTAATGTCAGGTGTATCCATATTAGATAAAGTAAATATAGTTAGCTCTAGATCATTGTTCTTAGTAAAAGATCTTATAACTTCAGTTTTACCTATACCTACAGGTCCAGTAACAATTAGTGGTTCCCTAAGTTTATACAATAAAGGTAGTTGATTACCTAATTCAAAGATAGTAATACTTCCTATATTCTTTGCCATTGTCAGCTTCTCTTTTATTACAAAGTTCTATTTTACAAATATAGTTTTAAAAATATAAATACATAAATACATAAATATTTAAGGATTTTAGTTAATTCTATTTAGCCTTCTTACAAATAATATTTCTGATTCTAAAGGCCTATTCATTTCCTCTATCTTTTCTGCCTCTTCTTCTTCTTTTAGCTCTTGTCTATTTGATTCTATTGATTCGTCAGTAACATCTTGAATATAGTCAGATTTAATAGTGTGTTGATCCTTTATATCAAAGTTTTCCATAATTAAAATTAAATATTGTTTTTATAAGGCTTTAACAAACCACCCACTAACAGGACTGAATTTATCCCTCTTGCCTTTAGCTAAGTCCCAATAAGTTGTAACTTTCTTAGCACAACCATTTGCATGATATCCAGTATTTAAAAAGCCACCTACAAAAGAATTCATATTAGAAGTCCTAATGTATATAATCTTTTGGGATGTCAATACTTTATAAAATTCCCAATTAGCATCTTTAATGTCTTTAGTATCCTCACTGACTCTATAGACTACCCAACCATTAACAGCTTTGTTAGTGTTTATACGGTCCATTAAAGATGAGAATTGTTTGGGGGAACCTGACTTGTTAGTTCCATATAGATCACCCCATAAGGCTCTTAAAGTATTTGTATAAAATACTAAGGAGTTGGTAGAAGAAGTAGATATAAACTTAAACCATACATCAAGCTTATCTTTGTTACTATACTTTCTAACTAATAAAGATTTGACTTGCTCAGGATGTGGTTTACCTGGTTTAGTCTTTATATTATTAGTTAATAATGTTTTATCATTTGGAACATTTAAAGGTACAGCTAGATCTTTCTTTCTTACTTGAAGAGATATCATCTAAATTATATTTTATGCTTAATTATTAATTTAATAAAATCAATAACTATAAAAATAAATAAAAGTATAGAGTGAATTAAAAATAATTCTATCTATACTATAAAAGTTATTTGATAAGATGTAAGTCTTATTTATTAGTACTCTTACTTATCTAACTGGACACATTCCAGTCTCACACGATGAGACACTTAAAGTTAATTCTTCTACGTCTGTTCCCTCCATATCCAATTGCTTTTCATACTTTGACAGAAGATCATAGTCAACCTTAAATCTATACTTACCATCATCTAAATATTCAATGTTAGATTGAGGGAGATTAGCTAAAGCCTCCATTACTTTTCCTTCAGTACTAACCTGAATAGGTAATAAAGGATAAGTACTTTCAAAGTAAGCTAAGAAAGCAGCAGTAATAAAGCCTTCATTCCAATTCTGATATAGCCAATTAGCTACTTGTTCCCATTCAGAGCTTTTAACTGAAATGGTTACAGACGGTGTATGGTCTGTATATTCAACAGAAAAGTTTCTAAGATTTTCTAACTGAGTAATTGCATCTACAGAACCCGCACTAACCTTAGTAGGGCTGACCATAGGGAAGTCTATGACCCAAGTGTCAGAGTTATCTAATACAATCTTTCTCTCTTCTAAAGATAAAGATTCATATAATTCAATCTTATCAAAGACCGATTTAGAATCTAAGTCCTTTATATCTATAGAGTCACAAGAAGCAAGAGATTCATTTATATTCTTAGCTGTAATCTCAGGATAAATGTTATATCCCATATCTCTTAAAGTAAGAGCTAAAGCATCTTTCCCAGATATACGCATTCTACGGAAATAATGACTGGCCCAATCCCAATGTAATCCGCTTGAACAACTTAATACTAGACTAGCTGTACCTTCAGGTTTTACAGTAGTAACTAATAAGGGTCTTGGAATACCTAATTTTTGAGAGTAATTAGTAGCTTCATCATTGGCCCACTCTCTAATAGCTTTTCTAACCCTACTAGCTTTCTCACCATTAGTATTCCAGTTTAATAAACTCATAGCATCCTGCCAGCCTGTTAACGATACTCCTAATAACCTTTCAGCTTTCTGGGTATCATCCCAATCTTTCCAAGGTAGACTAACTAATGTTTGTCTAACACCTATACGAGTTATAAGACGAGTACATATTTCTAGATCTTCTAAGTCAATATCGTCTTCCCCTCTAACAAACTTAGGTATAGCTTGAGTAGATAAGTTGCATACACCACCACCTTTACCACCATTTACTCCGGCTGATAGGATTATTTCATGACACGGATTACTGCCAACATCTAAATAATCTCTTAGATTAGTTGAGCTATCTCTCCATTGTCTTACAGCTTCGAACTTCTTCCATACCATAAATAAATAGTGTTCAATACCAGGCTCACCATTTACTTCTATACTCTTCATACAGTCATTAATCTCTGCTTTAGAAGGAGCATATTTATTAAATATAGGTAATACGTCCTCTTTAGTACAATCTCTATTATTCTCTAAATACTGAACTAACTCTTCCCATCCCTTTGAGCCCATACATTCAGTATTATTTGACTGAACTCTATATATCTTTTTACTATTTAATATAGGATCAGTAAATAGATCTTTCTTCGCTGTACTACATAAGGTGTCTCCATGATCGAATAAACAGATTAACGAACTTCTTCTAATACTAGCTACTACTACAGCTTGAGCTATAGCACAACTAATATCCATACAATCTATAGATCGTAATCTTTCTGAGGAAGTAGGTACTTCTTTTAATACATCACTAATATTCTTTATGGCTTGTATTAATGGTTTTGGTCCCGAAGCTCTACCTCCAAAAGTCACCAATCTTTCTCCTTCTGGTCTGATAGAGTTCATATTGTAAATAACTCTATCTACCTTTTTATTAGTATTATGAGCCAAGTTTATCAACTCACCTACTGCATCTACCCAACCTCTTTTGGAATCACCTACAACAATCTCCATTATATTATCACCATTATCTGCTTGATGATAATTTGTAAAAGTATGTTCTACTCTTTTGTCACTAGACAGATCATTGTATGGTTTAAACTCTAATTCATAATTGTGACGTACGGTAGATAATTTAGGCAATTGATTTATATCTCTTTCAAAGACTCTAAAACCAACACCAGTACCTAACATCAAAGCTTCAAATAATTCAGTGAAAGCAGTTAATCTATTGATTGCTATGAAAGAACAATTAAAAGCACATAGAGCATTCTTATCAATAGTAGATGTACCAGCAGCCCATCTAGCTCTATTGCTAGGCAGTATCTTCAAAGCATAAATCTTCTCGGTCATTAAGGCTCTTTCCCTTTCAATATCTTCTTCAGATTCTAGACCAGATGATAGATTAACACTATAATTTACTACTCTATCGAATGATTCTTTAGCAGTCTCTCTTCTACTTTCTGTGGGTAACCATCTTCTATAAGTTCTAACGTCAACAATATCTCCTATTGCATTGAACTGTATTCTTTCCTTCATATACGATATATTCTCTTATTTTATTCTAAGCTCCTTTTATCTATCAATATCCTAAACTATGTATAAATATATACATATATATTAATCAATTTATATCAAATCAATACTTAGTTTTCTAACTGAGCCTGACCATTGAGATTCTTTTATATCATCTTCCAAATATTTTCTCCTTAACATCCAGAAAACCATAGAAGATAATCTATTCAACAATAACTGCCAATCACAAGCATCTCCTAAAGATTTCATCTCTTCTTTATTAGATAAAACCCAGAACTCATAATGACTTTCTAATTTCCTAATTTTGATTAGTACTTTATTAATTAAACTGATATCTTCATGTTTATGATATAAGAAATTCTCACAATCGCCAGTCACTTCCTTACAATGATCAATGACTCTAACCATTTCGTTGATATCTCTTAAAGGTGCTTTATGTTTAGTTTTTCCTTTTAAAGCTACATACCTTCCTAGTGAAAAAGAAAAATCTGCTATCCATTCACATAACGATATCCATGTCTCTTTAACTTTATTGTCAAATTGAGCTTCCTGTATATAAGAATGTAAAATGGAAAGATCTGCTCTTAGTTCAGTAAGAGCGTGATAAAAATTAATCTCTACAATATTAGACTTATCAACCTTATTTGGTTTAGTAGTATCTGAATGAATTGGACATCCATTAACTTTGGACGTAGACTTAACATTACTTACATTAAGTAATAAAGGGCAATCTTCTTTAGATTCATTATCCAATAAAGAATCTTTTTTGTCATTCAATCTTCCAATTAAATCACCTTTACCTTCAATATAATCTGAAGATATTAGAGGCTTTCTTTTTACATCATTTACTTTGAGATAATTATCAACTGTAATAGTCATTATATATATAGGGTCTTGATAAACATCATTAATTTGGACTCAGGTTATTATATATTATCAATATTCTATATATAAATAATGATTAGCAGTTTTATTATCACTGTCCTCTACAGGTTTCTATAAAGGTGTACGTCAACTATTTTTTACTCTTAAAATAATTGTCATCATTTATTCTTCATTTATATTAAAAATATTTATATGACTATAAGAAATTAAAACCCTTAATTATAAAAGTAAAATTAATAAGATGTAAAAATAGCTATAACTTTAAGAGTTATAGCTAAGACTTTTTATATAAATTATTTGTATGAATAAAATTAAGAATTAATTACATCCTGGTTCAGGCCAGTCATTACAAGTAGAACAAGGTTCGCAAGGATTATCCGTAGAATCATATTGCCAATCACATATGTTACAGACACAATTTCCACATAAACTGTATTTATAAACCTCTCTCTTTATTCCTTCCTGTAAATTAAGCATTATGGACTGGACTATATTATGTTTCTCTACAAGAGAAGCAGTAGGAGGTAAAGGCATGTCAACACTTGTAGATACTGAAAAACTAAACGTCACTCTTTCTTTATAAGAGTTGGATGTGACCCTTATACCTCTTACCTTAGCCATTTCTTCTACCACATTCTGAAAGTTAGTGATAAGTTCTCCTTCTGAACATTTATTATCTATACCTAAAAGTAAAGGTTCCTCACCACACTTTAATACTTTAGGTGGACATAAGTCTTCTTCTATATCTACGTGTTGTTCTTCTATTTCATTAGGAGTGTTACAGGGATTCGGCATTTAATATTATATTTGTATATAAGATTTATTTTAAATTAAAGAGTTTTAAGATTATTGTTACAAATAATAACTTCTCCTTGGCCGTATTTAGATACCAAACCTATACCTAATTCTCTAAATATAGAATTTAATGTCCCAACAATTGATGAATAATCTCCATCTTTGTCATCTTGAATTTTAACAATAGCATTATCTAACTTTAAAGTCCAATTAGAAATTATAGGATTATCTCTATAAGTATTCCATTGAGGTAGATCAATCCTAAACTTTATCTCTTCTACTTCTGGATAACTGTCAAAGAATATGTTTATGACTTCTTGAACTAAGTCTCTTCCTTCAGCAATTGTTGTTCTTCTAAACTCAGAGGCTTTGTCTATATATAATGTAAAGTTTTTTAATTGAGTCATTAGAATTGTTAATATCTTTTAAAGATAATATTCTTAACTATCACTTTAATATTATTGTTATTGTTATTATCTTAGTTAACTTAGTCAATCTAAAAAATAAGCCATAATATAAAGTCTTTAGTAAGAATAAAAATATTCTTATACTAAAATATCTCTAAATATATAAATACTTAAATGCTAAACTCAATTAACAACTTTTTAAACACTATTATCACCCCTTTTAATAAGCCTCTACTATTTGATAATAAATTTAATTTACTTAATTCAAAAGATGAAAATGAAGTATATATTAGAACACCCTTTAAACCTTTTTTAACTCTTACTCTTAATAAAGAAGAAAAATATAAGTTACTACAAGAGATTGAGTCTCTTCATAAAACTATATCTTCTCTTTTACAGAAGAATAAAATAGCCTTGTTGGTTCAAAGAGAAGATAATAAAAAAGTAAATATATTTATAGTTAGACTAGTCCCTCCTATTAAAGAAATAAGTAATAATAATATATGGAAGAAAAAGAGATTATGAGGTTTGGTGGATAATAAAGTCATTAATTGATAATCCTATATCGTTTAATAACTTATTTAATGTAACAAGACATATACCATTAATACACCCTAAACTACCCTCGACACTCTTTATATATAAATTAGTTATACCTTCCAAATCAAACACCTTATTTGGCCACTCATATCTAACCACTAACTGTTCAATCTCTGCTTCTGTAATATGCCTAAACTTTATAAATGAAGATATTACTTTTGTAGACTTTAAATAAGATTTATTTATATCATATATAGTAACTATTCTCCTTCTTGAATCAGATAATTGTCTTAATAAATCTCTACTTTCCTCTATAGAATTGCATAGTGACTGCTCTTCGCTTAAACCTTCAACATCACTTGATACTGATAACGTTATTTCTTCATCAATTAAATCTCCAATATGATTACTAGAAATTATCTCTACATCATCAGACTGTTTATAAATCAATTTATAAGCGATATGAACCCTGTCTAAAGTTTGCTTTGTATTATATAAATAAGGTGTTCTTATTACTAGACTTTTCATTAATTTTTATACGAACTTTAAAACACTTTCTATCCACTTCCTCCTCTCTTATCCTTGTCTTTATCTTAAGTAAGATTATATACTTTAAAAAACTTATCTATGTCGGCTTCCAAGACTTCCTTAATAGTAGAATCGTCCTCATATACTTCTGTACATTCTAATAACCCTATAGTCTCATTAGGTTCACATGGATCTATTGACCTTTGTGGATATGTCATCTTACCTGATAAAACATTCAGCTCTTTATTATAAATAGGATAAGGCATACAGTTATCTATATCCTCTTCTTCATACACAAATAAAGAATGTATGTATTTCACCATTTGTATATAAATAGATTTATCAAGTTTATACCTATAAGGCACAAATTGAGTACTACTATATAGATGATTAAATAATAACAAAGTAGGAACATTATCAAATTCAACTACAGCTACTAACCAGATTCGACGTTCCTCAGTGGTTCCTTTACATAAAGTTGTTGACTTTAATACTCTTATTTTAATTCTATGTTGATTATTAATATTTCCTCTAGTACCTGTGTTAAAGGGTATGGGTTGTGGAATTTCAGGTATGAATTCTGAAGAGTTTGATAGAAGTAAGTCTATAGAAGATAATTCTAGTTCGCTGGGCGTATCTAATAACTTTCTTAATTTCATTTCTAATGAATTACTAATTTGCTTATAATAAGACTTACAAGGAGGTATTACTTCATTACCTAAAGTAATAGAACCATTTACCTTAACTACTAAACATAAAGAATCCTCTATATTAAAACTTATATCATCATAGACATACCCCTCCATACAGTTTAAGTACTTAAAGCAAATAGATTGATCAGCTTCTAGTAAAGTAATAGAATCTACATAAGCCCCTAAATCAACGTTAAGACTTATTTCTCCACCAATAGTACAAATGTCAATCTTATCATATACTATTAGTTCAATACAGTGTTGGAGTTTACAGCCATTATCTTTTAACTCTTTATAACAATCCATTATTTTTTTAATAAAAGTAAGTGTTGAGTATAAGCTAAATAAGCACAATTCATTTAGGTTAAATAAAAGATACTTACTTATCACATACTTAAGGCTTTTATATAATATTAGAACTAAATATATAAAGCAATTAGTAAGAACTATGCCAACACTTTCAAAGGATGCTCATATCAAAATGTTAGAGTGTATTATTAATCTTATTGAAGAAGGTAGTTCATGTGCCTATCCTTCTTTAGTGATATATTCTTCTGGCGGAGCTGAATCAGGAACTATTCTATTTAAGATGAATCTATCTACTCCTGCTTTCTCTATAGATAATAAAAATAATATGGCTGTCTTAAACTCTATAACTTCTTCTAGGGCTATTAATGCGGGTAGGATGGATACCTTTGAATTTCTTAATAGAGATTTATTACCAGTAATAAGAGGTAAAATAGTTGCTGAAAGTACAGTAAATGAAGCCTTACAAAAAAGGAGTGCTGGAACTCCTGTTGACCTTGAATTCGATTGGATTGTAAATGATGATTCAATGTGTGTTAGAAAAGGTTCTATGGCCCAAATAACTGGTTATACTCTAAAACTACAATGTTGATAAAGATAAGAAATTAAATCTATTCTCTAAAAGAAAGTTTGATAAAGATCGATTATTTAAATATAAACTTATTAAATCTTCATTCTTTTCAAATACCCAACGTCCCCCTTTATTATCGTAGATAAGATAATCCCTAAAACAATCTGATTTAAGATAAGTTATATCTTCGTAAATAACTGCTTCAATAAGTTCTTGATATCTCTCATAACCTAATTCATATAGGTAATATTGTATTAATAAAGAAGGACTACCTTTAATGCTTGATAAAGTAGACCATAAAAAGATAAATGGGTATAAGGTATAGTCTTTAATTAATTCTAAATGTCTTTTATTAACTCTATTTATATCAAAATCTTTATTACTTTTATTCAATATAGAATTGATGAAATTAAGTTTAACATCTGTATCTTTAGTATGGTGAAGTTCATAACTAAAAAATAATTGTTTATAAAAATCAAATCTATCTTTCTTATCTTTAATATTGTTAGTCATACATTTACAGATGATTACTAATTAACACAATTAATCATCTATAATATACTATAAACCTAATAGACAATAAACTTTTCTACCTAATATAAAACTATGCCTTGTTGTGGAAGAAGCCGTTCATCAGCTCCTACTTGGAGACCTCCTGTTAGTGTTCAAAATATTCAATTACCATCCCAAAGTTTAGGAGCAAATGTTGATAGTAACATTTGTCCTAAATGCTCATCTCCAATGAATAGTAGTGCTACTTATACTGTAAGTGGTAGGACTTATGTCAATCTTATGTGTACTAAATGTGGACATTATTTAAGTAAATCTCTTAACTAATCTACTAATCCTAATCTTTACTAAATCTACCTTTTGTTCCCTACAATAAATAGATCTTATATACTTATAAGGTCTATTTATACTTTTAGCTTTCTTTATTAAATTTTATTATTGTATAAGTATTTCTACCTTTCTCTTTGGATTCGTAAAGACCTTTATCAGCTAATTCTATAATACTCTTTGGAGTACACGACTGTTTGTGAGGATTACATAGTATAGCACCCATACTAATGGTAACTACCCCTTTTACATTCTTTTCATGAGGTATACTTAAATTCTCTACAGCTTTATTTATTCTACTGCACATTATGTTTAAGTTTGACGTACTACATAAAATCACAAATTCTTCCCCGCCATATCGTGCACATAAATCGTATTGTCTTGTCTCTTTGTTAATAGTCTGAGCTACTTTTGTTAAACAAACATCACCCATTTGATGTCCGTATGTATCATTGTACTTCTTGAAATTATCTATATCTATAAGGATAATTGCTATTGAGATATCATGTATTACCGCTTTATCCCACCTTTCCAATAACTCTTCATCAAACCTTCTTCTATTAGGGATGCCTGTTAGCTTGTCAATATAAGCAGCTTTCATCAACGCTGAAATTCTATTTTTAATGTTAAATCTTATTATTAATGAAGATGAAATAAATTGTCCTACTAAAGCCGATACCGCTGGTATTAATGAAAACCAAGTATTATATATTAATAAGCTGTAATAAGTTATTGATATAAATATAGCTGAAATTACTATATAAATTATTATCCCAAAGGATAGTTTTAACTTTATATTAAATGATGAAATTAAAGATGAAACGAAGAATACTGAAACTATTTGTATATAAAAAGGTATGGTTGAAATATTAATACTATCTTGATTAAGAAGATTATTAATGAATGTGGCATGAACAAATCCTCCATAAGATTGATAACCAAAAGGAGTCATCACTCTATCAAGTCCAGTTACATCTAAAGATATAAAAACTATCTTATTAGTAAATTTATTATTTGGTGTCTCAGATTCTAAAATCTGAGAGAAGGTATACATATTATCAGGCATTCCTCTGTACCAATTAATAATTAGTTCTGGATTATTTATTTGTTCTGGTAGCTCAAAGTTGTAGAGTCGATGAGACACATAAGTTGCTGTACCTAATGAGTAATAAGCATTGCCTTTATTATATAAAACAGTAGGAATTGAAAATGGTGTTCCTAATTCGTTTGTATATACTGCTGTATGACCTATATCCTTATAACTATTAATAAATTCTTCTAAAGGAAGTATAAATTCTTTATCACTAGAAATAGCAGCTGCCCCTACGACTCTTTTAGTTTTATTAAAGGCTGATATTAACTGTTCATCTTTTGGCGAAGGTTCACTGAACAGAATATCAAGTGCTATAACTGATGGTTCTTGCTCTTCAAGTTTATATATAAATCTTGCTAATAAATCTCTATCCCAAGGCCACCTTCCATATTTCTCAATATCTTCATCTGTAATATTTATTATTACAAAGTCCTCATTCCAATTGGGTCTGGCTGTGTATCTTATAAAGCTATTATAAAAATAAGAATCTATACCTTGTTTTGATGAATAACTCCACAATATTATAAGTAATATACATATTACTATATTAATAGTACTACTAAATAGTAATCTAAAAATCTTACTTGGTATCACAGAACTAAATTGTTAAATATTATTGATAAATTAGATGCACCCTATATCCAATACGTTTAGTAAATCTATAGACTATAAAGTTAGTTAGTAATAAAGCTACTTAGTACTTTACGACTCTTTTCTTATACTTCTATTCATTAAACAAGGAACTAATACTTATTAATTTATCTTCTCCATTAGGAGCAATTAATGTAATATTAGAATCTTCAGATAAGTCTACCTGTAAAGTTACTATCCCCTCTTCTTCTACTTCGGCTATATTTTCATCAACATAAACATTTATATAAGGAGGCACTAATAATACAACTTCCAACCTTTGTTCATCATCTGATGTATTAATTACTTCTACCGATTGTATAGAGTAGTCTAATTGATTCCCCTCTTCGAATGGAATATTAGTTAAAATATTTCCCTGTGCTTGACCACTAAAGGTAGTAAATCTTCCTTGTTCTACAATAATATCTCTACCTTCTTCTAGCTCTACATTAAACGCATCTCTATAAGCAACAACAGAAACTCTTCCATTAGGTTGAGTACTAATCGCTACATATTGTTCAGATCTATCAACTTCTAGAAAACCAGTATCAATAAATAAATCATTACCCTCGTCTCTTCTTAGAGTCAAAGGTGTTGCTTTACTTAAAGCACTGGATGATTGATTAGATATTGTTGCTCCTATACTTGTTATTGAGCTTTGAGTTTCTAACCATTGAGATGCATTATATGCTCTATTTATAAAATCTATACTGTCATCTCTAACTATCTGATTATTGGTCTCTCCTACCTCTGCTGGCACTTCTTCTACATTATTGTCGGGTAGTGATTTATATAAAATTCTATTTCCTACTGTAACTCCTGTTTCTTTAATATCTCTCTCATAGATAATTGTACGATTTAAATTGTGAACAGAGAAACTTTGAGAATTAGAATTATTATTACTATTGACCCCTGAGTTTACATCACAACTACTTAAAGTTAATAAAGATAAAGATAATAATATCCCTCTATTTTTAAAATACATATTGGGTATATATATATATATACGAGTTTTGTTACTACTATAAAATAATGTATTTCATTAATATAATGATTTTATAGCAAATTAATAAAGTATTAATTTGATTGTTCTATAGTAGTAACTAACTAAATCCTATCAGCCACGCTAAAAGGTAGTTTGACTGGCTACAGTAGTCGATATCTCTACACCTAATGGTGTGACAATTTCTATAATCGCCTCACTAACCTCAGCAGCAGGTATAGTATATGTAAAAGTTCCTTCCTCTTTTGTTATCTCTGTTCCATTGATATAAACTAGATTGTAAATTTCAGTAATTCCTTCTATCTGAACATCCCCGTTTTCTAATCTAGTTGAATCATAATTAATTGTAGGATCACTATCTAACTTAATTTGTATAATCTCATTGGAAAGGTCAGGATTTACATAAACTAAATCTCCTCCACTAATATCTAATGGATTTTCACTTCCCTCAGATAAACTAATTCCTACTGTACCTTCAACGACTGCCACAGCTGATTCTTCATTACCTGCTGAAACCCCAAATTCAGTACCTCTGACTATTGCTGATAGAAATGGGGTATTTAATGTTACTTCACTCTCTTCGTTATTGAAAGGTCTAGCTATAACTCTCACTTGGCCAGATTGTAAATTTACTTCAGTAGACCTACCTCCTCCTTCTGTAACCACAGCTTCCTTTATATTAAATCGGGTGTTAGGTCCAACTAATATATAAGCAACGTCGAAGTCTTGAACAGTAAACGAAGCACTAGAATCAGATTTTGTAACAATAGTTTGATTTAAATCAGTGATTCTTTCACCTTGTTCTACTGGTTGTTCATTTCCATTCTCATCAATCACATAGACTTCACCGTACACATTCTCGGTCATTAAATACCTTTTATCAGACTGTATTTCTACTATTTCTCTTTGGGATTTTTCCCTGTCACTACCATTGCTAATTGATTCCTCATTTGAAACAATAGACTCAATTATAACTTCATTAGAACTATTCAAGTCACAACCGGTGATAAAAAGTACGGTAGAAATTATTGGTAAATAAAAAAGACTACGAGTAATTAAATATTTCATTACTTTCATTCAGTTAGTAAAAATTAAAGGTTTAGTGGATTATGACCTTCCTACAAACATTTCTCTAGAGAATGGATCTTCTTTGTTTAAAGAATCTTTTATACTTAATAAAATTTGATAAGACATTTCATCTTTTATAGAATTATTATCTTTAGATAAAGCTTCAACCCAATCTCTGACTAATAGTGAATATGAAATATGAGCGCCAGCCCTAGTTCTTAAATCAGCAATATACGTTAATGAAGATAAATCAAGACTAAATGTATAAGGAATGATAAACCCGTGAGGTAATAAGTGACTTATTATATAAGAACATTCTTGTAAATCTATATCAGTATCAGCTATTAATCTATAAAACAGATTAAGTGCTTTGGCTATTATAAAGCCCATACTATTTAAATAATCTTCTTTAAGAATATTAACCTTATTTCTTAACTCTTTACTAACAGATTCATCTTCTAAAATATGATTTATATAAGGAGGAATAGTTATAAAGCTTTTTAAATCATAATTATGTAAGAGGTCATAATATAACAAAGAATAATTTTCTAGTACAGGACAAAATCTAAAGGCTGATCTATGTCTATTTAAATCTTTAAAACTACCTATATCCGTATATCCTGATACTGTTATATCAGAAGAAGAAAATAAACTTCTCGGCAATTCCTCATATCTATTAAAGTTACTATTTATAAAACTAGCTAAACTCTTGATATGTTGACTTTCTAAGTTTAATTCCTCATCAATATATGAATAAGGATTATTCAATGCCTTTAATTTATTAATTAACTTTATGCTGCCTATATGAACCTTATTATTATCAAGTATGGGCTTTATATTTGATGGATATAATTCTATAACATCAACATAGCCGTCTAGTATGTTATTGGAAAGATTGACTAAATCAAATATGTTTGAAGAGCCATCTATATGTCTTAATAAAGAATCAGCTTCAGGTATGTATTCTTTAACATATTCATCTCCTTGAACTAATAGCTGATTTAATAACTTGTATATACTGTTGTCATCTTTGTAAGGAGATCTCAACAATCTTTTCAATTCCCCACTCCATTTTCTAGCACTCATAGTTACTCCTAATCCTACTTTAGTAGCTAAAGGTAAGAAATATCTAGCACAATCAAGAGCTCTAGAATGTAATGTTTTAGAAGAATGTTCTACTTCATAATACTCAGCTAATACTTCTTTAAATCTATCAATGAAACCATTATAGTTCTTGAAGTAATCTGTACAAATATTTATGTAATCCTTTTCTGGTTCTTTATTTTTATCTATTGATAAAGCTTTAGGTATTTTTATACTATCTCTAACTTGGTCTAATCTATCTGTATTTATAGTGATGTATCTAGTACTACTTTCTTGGGAGGCATAAAAGTAATTGTGATAGTGAAACCTTAAAGTATCCAATACTGAAATATTCTCAATGAATACAAACTGACCTGCTGCTAGATCAGCAACGCTGGAATGACCATAATTATGTACAATATTCTCTATTCTAGTTTTAGAGTCTTTACTCTCTAGTTCTTCTAGTATAGATACTAAAGATATATCTAAAGGTTTCCTACTAAATCTAGCCATTGCATAAGCATTTCTGGCTCCTCTTTGTGGCTTATCACTTTGAAGTAATGTTCCTACTCTTACTCCTGTATCATCATCATCCAGTGTAACCAATCCTATATCTCTTCTATAATTTAGCATTATATTATTTTGTATCTTCTAAACAGTTAAACTTTTATTATTTAAGACTATAAACATTTATAAAATTTCGTCACATATCCTATACCAGGCGTAAATTAAAAACAATACTCCTAATATCAAAATTAGGCAAATTGTTATATCAAAAGCAAGTTCACTTAAAGCATCAAAAGTTGCTTCAGGATCAAAATCTATATCTAGATTAATTCTTATATCTAAACAATTGTTGTAAATCATTAATCAATATTCCTAATATCAAAATTATGAATTATTTCATTTCTATAAAAACAGTTATAAACAAATCAACTAACAAGTCCATACCTGTAAGTATAGGTCTTGTTAGTGAAGAAGGAAGAGAGCTTTATTTAATAATAGAAGATAATGTAAATCCAGATAATGTATCTATAAAAGATAAAGAAATGATTTTAGATAAATTGGAACCCAAAGGATCCATAAATAAATTTATCTTTAATAATGAATCATTACAATATCAGACCTGGCAATCTTATGAAAATGTGTCTCAAAACGTAAGGGGATTTTTATCTAAATCTAATAAAGAAAACCATTTGTGGGGATTTAATACTATACTAAGCAATCCTAGTTATATAGAACTAGTAGGTGGGTTGAATAATACAATAACGGATTATCCTGCTTTTATATACGATATATACCAGTTTCTCAAGATAAATGAAATAATTGGTATGGAATCAGAATTAGATAACTTCCTAGGAGAAGATAATAACATTCCATATTTGAGAAATATAAATAATAATTATTCTACTATTATTCCTCAAATAGACTCAAATGAGTTTAATGCTTTAGGTGAAGCTGCTTTGATAAAAATGATGTTTATGAATAGTGATTGCGAATGCGGTTCTGATAAAGATATAGAACAAAATTCAGATATCTTAGAAGGTGATTAATTTGTTATTTACTTACTTTCTTGACTAGTCCTTTAAATAAATAACCTTTGTACTCTTCTCTATACAAATCTTTATAAGGGTGATAAGGGCCTTCTATTGAATCATTATCTTTTAGGCCTAACCTTTCTACATCTATAAAATGAACAATATATTTATTCAGAATGCGATCATCAGTGTCAGTGCAAACTTCTTCTACTAATAAAGATTTACTTCTATGATTTTTGAATTTGCCTTTAACAGTGTTTATCATAAATTCACAATATTATTTGATATTAATATCAATAGCTATTGAAGAATATCTCTTTTAATACTTCGTCTACTATATCTTCTATTTCATATGAAACTATTTCTTTGATCCTATTTTTGTACAAAATAGAAAAGCCTTTATCGCAACTAATACAATTATTTAACACTTCATAATAGTTTTCTAAAGGATATCTTTTGTTAAAGTAACTACTTACTATCCAAATATATCTTTCTTCCTTTTCATAAACCCATTGAACAATATATTTTATTAAACCTAAATTCTTATAAGCTTTAATGCTTAAAGGATTATTTAATGAAAGATCTTTTATTAGTACTCTTATCTGTAATCTAATAAATGAATTAGTAACTTCATTTTGTTTTAATAAGATACGTCTTCTTAACAAAAAGCCCATATCTTTATACTTTTTTCTTACTGACAATTAAGACTTATTAATAAAGTAATTTTTTATTATCTCTTATAAAGTTATCAATCTCTCTACCCTTAGCTTTTTGTATTGACTCAATGTGAAGCGCTTCTAACTTATTAATCCATTCTGTATTATGGACATCTACTACAGTTTCAGTTCTTAATATAGAATTATGAACTAAAGCTAAAGTGCCAAAGTTAAATACCAATCTGTTGTTGTAACTAATAGCTAAAGATATTAAAGGTAATGGATCACTCCCAAATCCAAGTCTTCTAAATCTAGAATAAGCCGATACATCTAATTGCCCCGTTATGTAAAACTCTTTGTGCCCTAAACTGATGCTTTGACTATCCGAAGATAATTCATAACCTTTACTTAATAAAACTGATTTAGTAAGCTCAAATACATCTTTGATTATCTTTCTGTGTTTACTATCTAACATTTTTGTATAAATAAAACATAAATAAAATAATTACTAATAACTTTTAATTTAATCTATTTTTACTAATCTTTAGGAAGGCCATCCTTCTTTCTCTTTCTTTTATTCTTTTCTTTTGAAGTGATAGTCTTAATTCTTTCTGTATATATCTATTTATCATCTTATACATTATGGTGTTAGTTCTAATCAATAACTAAATACTTTCTATAAAATGTGCAAAGTTGGACTAAGGTATTATTTTTATCTTATAAACATTAGATCTTAGTTGTACAAAAGGTAAGAACTCAAATCTTATAGATAATCTATTCATACCGTGTGCTTCTTTTTTCACATCTACTAAAGGAACTATATTTCCTTCTTCGTCTAATCGTCTTAATATTTTAGTCATACCAACAGGTGCATTCTTTTTAAGAATTACCATGTGACTATCTTCACCACTCCAGATTTCTTCTTCTACATTTACTGGTAGTAAAATTATATCTTCACTGTATTTTAAACTATCAACTAGCTCAGATAAAGAATCTGACTCTTGTACCTTAGTAAAGATAATTTTTATAGATTCTTGATTATCTATTAAGAAATCTTCTAGATCATCTTCCCTTAATTCTAATATGGGAATCTCTTGATCTACCTTATTCTCTTCTATGAACCCCTCTGGAGTATATACCAAATTATCAGTTAGACTCATAAGTCTATATAAATTGATACTCCTATAAAAAGTCTCTAACAAACTTTCTAAAGCCATATCAGGAGATACTCCAGCTATTGTAGATCTAGTCAGATCATTAATAACAATGGGAGCATACTTGTATTTAATTTCACTAATTACATCATTATCAACAGAACAGAATCCACTGACAATCCCATCGTCCACTACCTGTTCTATAGGAAATAAAGTACCAAGTCCTTCTTTATCTTGTTCAACAACATAATCAATTAATCTTTTATTTAACTTTAATAGATTTTCTGGAGACATCTTTTAATTTACTAACCTGTTTATTTATAACGTTTCCTTTTCATTAAAATCAATAAAATATTATTTCTTATTTACTAAGAGTACCGGTATCCTGATTGTATGAACTGCCTTTACTTACTTATCTACTTAGTTAGAGAAGAAGAAGAATTTCTCCCCAAACTCTTTTCTATTAAATCTCTTTGTTCTACCCTATCAATAAATAATGTTGGAGTACTATTTATTTCATCTGGATATACTCCTATATGATCACATTCATGTTGAATACATCTAGCTGCTAAATCTTTGAACTTAAGCTTTCTTCTTTTACCCTTTAAATCCTTAAAGTAAATTTCTATTTCTTTATGCCTTTTTACAGGTAAATAAACATTAGGTAAAGACAAACAGCCTTCTAAATCTTTATTTATTATTTCAGAAACTTCATTATACTTAGGATTAATCATAATCAAATGTCCTTGTTCATCTTGAAGCTCTTCGTAAATCCCTAAAAGTTTGAGGTTAAGAACTATAACTTTTTTATTAACTCCAATTTGAGGTGCAGATATACCTAATCCATTTTGTTTATCCATTTCCTCTTTCATAAATCCAAAGCTTTCACTTAATAAAAGTTTATCCTTTTTAAAGTTAAAAGCTTTACATTTAGTTCTCAATAAAGGGTCACCTACATATCTTAATTTGTACTCTTTCATAATACTAATTAATGTAAATCAAAATGCTAATTAAACTTTTTATAATAATAAGTAGCTTGTATAAAAATAAATAATAGTATGTTAGTCTATATCTTCAATATAATCTTTACTAGTATCGCAATAGAAAGTGCAGCTAATCTTATAACTACTTCTAAAATCTTTGAATCTTGGCGGACATTCTTAAGTTCGAAAGGCGGTTTATTAGAATATATGTCTACTTGCCATTTATGCACCTCTCAGCAGCTTTCACTAATAATATGTTGGTTTATACCAAGTTTTATATCAACCCCTGTTATAGGTCAATTAATGACTGCTCTGATAGTAGGTAGATTGGCTTATCTATTAAATATATTTATTAATGATATTTACGCAAGAATTCCGATGTTAAGTTTGACATTAAATCATATTTATCAAGATATGTCAGAGACTATAAAAATGCAGTCATCTAGTGATATAAATAATAATATAGATAATAATAGTAATTAATTATAATATAGATAATTAATAGTTTTATCTTATATTAAGGAATATAAATAGGTAGATTACATAACTGTGAGAATAGAGCAACTGGTGCTTTATTCTCACTTTCGTTTATATAATTTCGTACTGAAGAATTAGTGGATTTGACTTCTTCAAGGTTTTCTACTTCTTCAATTTCAGTAAAAGAACGAGCAAATTGTTTAGTGATAAAACAAAGAATATTTTTACCTTTCTTAGTTTTGGCTAATCTTGTACCTTTTACATCAAGATAACTAGAAGATAACGGTTTTAATAATCTACTTAATTTGATTTCATAGGTTTTATACTCCTCTATATCTTTTACCCATTCTTCTCCTTCTCTTAAATAATTAGTCATTGAATCCCAATTTATTTCATCTATAGATTCAATAACTCTCTCATATTGAATACTAAGCTCTAGTATTAATCCTAAAGAAGATAACTTAACGAATCTCTTATCTTGTTCTTGCGCTCTGTCTCTAAGAAGTTGGTTATATCTAGCAACTTCCATTTCATTATCTCTAAAAGGTTTATATCGACAACCATTATATTTAACATACTGAATTATAAATAATAAAGTTCCATATTCCGGGAAATTTAAACCCCTGCTCTTCATATCTTTAGTACATAAAGTCCTACCATTAGCTAGCAACTTTACTCCTAGTCTTACATCCTCCTGTGGTTTTAAAAGTATATGATAACCTCTCGCAGCTTTATTATCCTCTGTATCTAATTTAGGTACATCATACAAATTGTCCACACTCACTCTCTCTAAAGATTGTTGATAACTTAATGTGGTAGCTTCTGTTCTATACTGAGTTGTCATATCATTAATATCCTTCATCAAAAAACAAATTTTAATCAATCAATAAAAAATAGAATAGATATGCTGAGATATATATATATAAAGTTAAAAAAGAATTAATAGTATTATAAAATCATACGGCCAGTACTATTTATTATCTTTATATTATCCATTCCTTTATTAGCAATAATACAATAATTTTCTTTTATTGTATCTATAACGTAATATTTACTATTAGGATCAGATAAAAGATTAATACAATTCTGAGCTTCCTCTATAGTATGAAAAGAATAGAAGAATTGTAAAGGTTGAGATTCGCCTAAGTTTTGAAATACAGTAAAAATATATCCATTGTCATTTACTAAATCCTCCTCAGAATGGGCTACGTAATTTATCTTCCATTGAGTATCCGATATTTTTATATCTTTTATATCAGTTATTAATAAAGTGTTACAACTATCTTCATAAGGTAATACAGTTTTACACTTTAGCCATAAACTATTTATAGAGTTGTCTAGCTTAATACTAGAAATTATCCTTAATATCTTGTTCTTTATGTCTTCATAAAAAGAATTATTATTTCCCTCCTGCTTTCTAACAGCTATATACACTGTACACCCACTATCAAATCTTTCAGGTAAAGCAGTCTTTACCTCTCTTTTGTAATTATCTGATATATACCCTAACCAACCTTTTATTAATAACTCGTATCCATTTCTAATAAGAATATTATCACTATCATATGAGCTATCTATAAAACTTCTATCCACTCTAACTATTAAATTATAAGTTTGAGTAAGTTTCTTTTTCCTAATAGTCTTTGTCTTCTTATCTTTTATATAACTACTCATTTTGTACTATTCAAAGTCCATTATCCTTATACAGCATATATACATAATTAAACCCCTTATATAAGATATTCATTTCTATATAAGGGTAGTCAAAAAGTAAAAATAATAAATTATTGGTTTGTATTACTTAAAGAGCCTTCCATCTTTTAACTAATGTTTCTAGGAAAAGGATAGGCGGAACTACAGTGACTAAATTTGCCTTACTTAAATCACATTCCAAAGTACCTTCAAACTCGTCTATTTCATATTTAGATATTATATTGCTACCAAATGAGTCTTTGAGCCCGTTGACTATTCTAGCAAACCCTTCTTTACTAATAGAAGTGTTAATGCCAAAACTAGTCTCCTCTGTATCTCCATAAAGTCTTATAGCTTTTATATTTACATTTATGTTCTGCATATGCAATATTCTCTTTATATCGGGTTTATCTTGACCTTGTAAAACGTTATAAAACTGTTCGTAAATATTATCCTCATAAGGTAATATTTCTTCAATATCAATATCTATAATTAAACGATTCTCTATAATATCAGTTAAACTCGGAGTCTTTCTATAATAGCAATAATAATGATTTAACTGTCTATTCCAATCATCTAACAACTGACTTCTTATTGCTTTGTATATTCTTTTCTTACCTTCTTTCTTCCTCTGCGTTTTAGTTTTACTACTTTCTATATCATTCCCTATAAACTCTTTCCATATATCTTTATTACTAGAATCAAGTACTTCTTTGTATAAGGGTAATTCTAATTGATCCATGTATAAAGCTTTATTTATTTCTTTGAATGTTTTATAAACATCTAAGGAGACTCCATACCACTTTTTATTAGGATTATTGGTAAAGAATATAGAATATACAGCAGGTAATTTTGACTTCTTGGATCTATTACAATGACTACAAGATAATCTTAGATTATCGCTACTGGTAATTAAATGTGCTTGCCTATCTTTATTTATTAACGATAAAGGTATAATATGATCTATATCATAATTATCGACCTTCATCGTGCATTTACATATATAGCATAACCCTAACTGAGAAGAATATAAATCCTTCACAAGGATATTGCCTTCTAAACTTTTTCTAAAGTCTCCGAATATTTGTCTTTTAGTTCTCTTATCTATAAGGGAATATATCTCGTTATGATGAAATATCACAGAATTAATATCCACATCTTAGTTAATTTGAATTAGTAGTATTATATATACTACTTATACCTTCTAGAATTATTAAAGATTAAAAATACATGCGTGTCTATAGGTCTTCTTAAAAATACTTTCTTAGGGAACAAAAAGAATTTATAAAAGTTTATCAAGAGGTACAAACCCAGATTCTTTAGACTTATTATTATTAACCTCTCGTTCATTGTCGTAAGGGTCATAAGCAACATTATTAGCAACCCCGTAATCAACAGGAGATGAAGGTTGTAAATTAGTACTTTTACTAGTCAGATGTACATCGGCAGTCCACCAATCTTCATACAATGGAGCCATCTTCTCAAGCATCTGTCTAATAACTTGTCCTCTGCTACTGGCCTTGGTAATCTTCTTAAGATAGTCTATTTGATCAATTTCTTCAGGGCTTAAATTAACACTTATCTTCATATATATAACTTAACTTACTCTCAATAATATAAAGGACACAATCCTAACTTATATTTACGAATAGCTGATAAATAAATAAATATAAAGTTTAATAACTATTAACTGGATATTAATATTTAAATCTTTAACATACCCATAACATTTGCAAATCTTGCATTAGGACATATCTTTATTCTCTCCTTATCTCTATTACAAATCTCTTCCATTAAAGGTGCACCTCCACCTACTATAATCAACTTACCAACATTTGATGCTTGGGCCGTTATTTCTCTAACTTCGTTATAAATAGTGGTGTACCAATTTCTATGATTTTTAATAAAGTCCTCCCTGAAAGATACGCCAGTTGTTTCATAAGTAAAACTCTTGTCCTCTATAGCAGCTAAAATACTACTCTCTTTTATAAGGGATATATCAGCATTCTTTAAATTAGATCCTTCTCTTATTGAAGATGCTAAATGGTATAGTCCTTGTACTATTCTTCTCTTGTTTCTCATAGGTATACCGGAAGTTAGACGACTAGTAAAAGGAGTGATAATAGTGGTCCTAGTACCTACATCTACTAATACAATGTTTCTATCTTCTATATCCTCTCCGATTAATCCTAATGATAACGCTTGATTATATGCACCTAAGCCCTCAAATACAATAACAACATCCTCTATCACAATATTCCTTTCAACCCCGTTTACAATCACTTTATGTGATCCTATTAAGGATTCTTTTACTCTAGCTTTTTGATCCTGTTTTCTGTCTTCAGGTAATGAGTAGATAAGTCTTTCTATTCTTACGTTTTGTAGTCCTGCCCCATCAATTAAAGGTAATACAGCCTCCGCTGCTACTTCATGCTTAGGAAGATTAAAGAATGGAGTACCTCCTAAGTCTCTGGCTAGACTTCCAATAGTCCACTTCTTACCTACTAAGTTTTTATTGTCACCCTCAATGTAATAAGCCACTTTAGTCCCAGGACTAGGCTTTGCTTCTTGATAATCTTCAAGAGTTAACAGAAAAGATGGTACTAATCCTGCATCAGCAGAACTGCTTGACCATTTAATACTACTATTACCAACGTCTACAGCAAAGGGAATTACTTTCATATTGATTATTACTACTTGTGACTTTAATAAATCTTAATTTATAGCCTATACAAAAAAATATAAATAAATAATTTCTACAAAGTAATGGTGATTTTTGTCTATTGTTATAGATCAATTTATTATTTTATCATTACTTTAATGTTATATTAAGTGACTAAAAAGTACCACAAACTTTATCTTACTGAATTAACTGAATAACTATGTAGCCGTGGTAATGGGAAAATATCCTGACTTTAGATCCCTTATAGAAGGTAAACTTCTTATATCCTCTTCTGGTGTTAATTTTATAGTCTGTAGTTTGTTGTATTTATACTTTATGTAGGAGTGATAATACTTACCCTTACTATCAGCTAATAAAAAGCCTTTATAAATAGATTCAGTTACTGAAGAATAGATGGTTAAATAATCTATACCTTTATTTGATCTGTTTTTTATGAACAATAAACCTTCTTTAGAATCACTCTCATAAGATCTAAATAAAACACGGGATATCCAAGAACTCTTCACTTCAACCCATCCATCCGAATTTAGTAATTCCTCAATAGCACTATCGGTAATCTTTGAACTATAATCTTTTTTATTAACTGTTTCTTTCGTATACGTCATTAACCTTTTCCTAATTTATTAGTGATATTAAATCAATAAGATATGAGAGTATGGCTATATCCAATCAGTATCCTAATATATAATCTTTTACTTAATTGGCAGGGTTGGACACTATATTATAAATACTATTCTTCATTATCATAAAATAAGTATTGTTTTAATAGATCCTTCCACTCTCTCAGTGCTTGTCTATTAATAGTGTTCCCACTAGTGACAAAAGCATACTCTAAATCAACGTATATATTAGAAAGTACTTGTTCAAACTTATCATAGTTAAATATAACTCTATCTAAATAAGCTCTAACTTGTCTATTATAAAACCCTGGTTTATGTAAAAGATTTGGTTTATCACATCCTATATTATATTTCCTTGCCACATAGTCAAGTTTTAAATATAAATTGTTGATACCTAATTCCTCTAAATTAACTTCTTCCTGTCTATCAAGAATTACTTTACCCATTTAAAAGTTGATAATAATTAAATTCAAGAATATATTTACACAATTATCTTCCTTTGATAAGGAAGATAATTCATAAACTAAAATTATGATAATTGAATAGTATTCTTTCTACATTTCTATAACTCTATTTTCTTGAAGAAGTAAAATGCAATTAGTAGTCATACTATGGATCACTATTGATATGACTGTTTCTAAAACTTTCTTAAGAGTTATAGCAGGATCATAAAGTTTAAATTCAGTTAAATCAATTAATCTATTTTCCATAATGTCATAGCCGTAGTTATCATTATTAGAATGAAAGATTTTATCTATGATCTTATTAGCTTTATCATTCTCAGATTCGTCTCTATTTAAAATAATAGTTTTTAATAAACAGTTCTTTAAACAACCTGCCAATAAGTTGTAAACTTCTCCATACTTATTATCTTTACTTTCATTTTCTAACACACGGGATAAATGAATAGTAAAAGAACTAGTCAAAGGTATAACACCTCCTTCAATTGATTTATCAAGAGAGTTTATAGAGTCCTCTAATTTATTAATTAAATAATCTGTCTCAGTTTCAGTTGGTGCACATACAGATATTTCTGCTACTTTACCTTTTAATGCTGACAACCTATTACTTAACAAACCTTGTTTATAGATATTATTCTCTTTGACTGCTTTCTCTAAAAGAGTTTGAAGTTTAGCTATTTGTTTCATAATAGGTACATTACCTCTTTCATCACAAACGATAGAGGTCGATTTATTATCGATCTTTATACTGCTAGATGTACCTACATAACTATAAAAAGTTTCTTCACTGACCCGATTGTTTATTGAAGTCCCTTTTTCCTGACTAATTAGTTTACTAGCAGTGACTATAGCTATATCCTCTAATAAATCTATATTTGAACTTGAAGAGACCTTAACTAAACAACAGTTAACTACATTCTTTACGTTGTTAACAGCTACAGTACTAATAATATCTTCACTAAAGTTTGTTCCAAATATTACTAACGGTTTATTATCTTTAACGCAATGTTCTAATATAGAAACTAAAATATCATTTGAAGTAAAACTATCTTTCGATACAAGTACTAGAGGATTTATATAATTAACTCTTAAGGTATCTCTCTCATTACAAAAGTAGGGGGATAAATAACCTACATCTGCTTGAAATCCTTCTTTAACATCAATTATGGTATTTAGTCCATTACCTCTTTTGATATGTACAAATCCATCCTTAAGACCTATTTGACTATAACCATTAAAGACCAATCTCGCTATATCTTCTCTATTAGAAGAAACCAAAACTAAATTGTATACGTCCTCTAAAGTTATATCTCTTTTATTTCTATCTATATGTTCATTACAAACCTTAAGAGCCTCTCTCAAACCTTCCTTTAATAAAGAAAGACTATAACCTTCATTTATAGCTTTTAAACAGGTTCTAAGAGTTTCTACAGCTAATAGACAACTACTAGTGCTAGCGTCTCCTATTCTGTCATTAAGTTTAGTAATAGTAGACTTTATAAGATTAATGCCTATCTTCAATTCATCATCAGACAAATTTAGATGACTAATAATATCAGCTCCATCATCAAATATCTTCGTCTCTTCATATAGATTAAAAGCTGTTACCCTTGCACAATTACTAGGACCCAAAGTATGTTTTATTGTCTTTTCACAAAACTCTAATCCTTTTAAAAATACTTCTCTAGCCTCTTTATCAAAGAATACCTTATCTATTTCATTCTCCTTTGTCATATTCTTATTTAGTTATTCATTAAAATTATTAATAATGTAAATCAATAATTTTCCTACTGTTAGACCATATTAATCTATGAACTAAACACTGCATGAATATTTGATAAAGGCATTAGCTTATAGTATATGGTTGTCTCCCCTTTACCTTCAATATGTTCCTTTTCTTTTTGTTCTAATATAGGATCTCCTCCAAATTCATTAAAGATCACTTTAGCCCCTGCTCTAATTTCATCTGGCATAGATATAAAAGTACCTCCTTGATACCAACCAGGACCTGCATTAATTACTTCTCCTGTAGCTTGAGCAGTGGGTGCATCTGAAGGTAAATATAATAGCTTAGAATCACTTACCCCAACTTCAGGATTTATCTTTACTAATACAAAATCTCTAATAGCTTTTAAGGTCTTTAGTGTATCTCTTGATAGGGTTTTATCGTTCATAAAAATTAATTAGTTCTACTTTATATCGAATGATTCATCTATTTATAATACTTTTATTAATCAATATCTGTATATAAAAATTTATATATTTTACTTGAATAAAAAAACTAATGATGAAGTTAATAAAATATTCAATAATAATTAACTAATTCTTATAAAGACTTATGGAATATAGAAGAAGTTCTTATAGAACTGATAGCGGTCAACCTTCAGCTGATGCCAAGAGAGAATATGGTATAAAAGTTAATGGAGATTACGCTTATCCTGTGTTTGATGTAAGATCGGCACTTTCAGCTATTAAATTAAGACATAATTCTAATAGAGTATCAGCCTCTAGAGTATTGAGACATGTTAGTAATAGCCGGTACGCAAGTGATAAAAGGGTTAAAGAAGCTTTAAAGAAAGCTAGAGAAGTAGATAAGAAAAAGTAATTGCTATTAGATGAATAATAAATCAGAAGCTGATTGTAAATCTACAGAAATTGTTAGAGGCTCTTCTTTTATATTCATCACTATTCCACTTAAATCTTTTATTATATTTTCAAGACTACTTAAACTGTCTTCTATCCAATAATAAGTCGAAACTTTATTGTTAGAACTACTTACCTTGATAACATAAGTGATATCAATAAGTGTCGAAGTAATGTGTATTGATTGAAAAGTTAAATCTATTGTACACCTACCATTAAGTTTATGATTAACAATCAACCTTGCTAATATAAACTTTACTTTATTAACAAATCTAGCCTTTATATTGTTTATCTCATGCTTATCTACTATAAATTCATTATCTTTCCTTAACTGAATGTATCTATATGTACAGCCTTTATTCTGAAGTGAACATAAATATTTAGTAGTAGAAGACCCAGTAGTACCAGCTTTAACTACTCTTTCTTCTAAATGTATTACTATTCTAAAATCACCTTTAATTTCTTTTATAACATCTTTTCTTATAGAAGCTATAGAAGAAGTCAATCTCTTAATTTGATTATTTAATACTGATATATTCTTTACTAAATAATCCTCTTTAACTATAGACCATTCTATAGCTTTAATATAATCAAGATTACCTTTAAAATTGTTAGGAGTATAAAGACAAACACTGTTAGATTCAATATCTAATCTAATTGGACTATTTAATAAAACCTTTCCATATTCATCATTATATATACTCAATTTACTAAAAGTCTTATACAACTCGATTAAAAAGTCTTCTTTAAGTCTATCGTTCCTAACAAGTAATGTTCTCATAAACGTCCATTTAATAGTTAATCTACTGTAACATAGTCAATTAAATCTTTATTTATGACTGTACTCTTAAGTAATCTCAGTCCTCTTGATTCATAAGAACGAGCTTCAGTGCGAGATATATCAAGTACTTTAGATACTTCCTCTAACGTTCTTCCTTGAGGTGCTGCCCCATCTAAACCATATCGTAATATAATTACATCTTTCACTAAAGAAGGGGTGTCAGGAAATAATTCTATTATTTTATCTAAAGCTTTCTCTAAATCATCTCTTAATAAACTATTAGTCAATTCCCTTTCTGCTTGTGTTAAAGACTCTTCTGGCTGAGAGTCAATTAAATCTAGTAGTAAAGTCTGATTAGTTTCAGTATCAGTACTGATAGGACATTCTAAAGATCTAGGTCTTTGAGTTCTCATCTCTAACTGCCTAATCTTCCTAACTGTAAAGTCTTCCTCATCGATATAGTCAGCTAATTCTCTGTAAGTAGGATTTCTTTTGAACTGATTAGTTAATTCTTTACGAGCTTTTTTTAATACTTTTAATTGTTCATGAATATGTAAAGGTAATCTTATAGTTCTACTATTCATAGATATAGATCTAGTTATAGCTTGTTTAATCCACCAATAAGCATAAGTAGAAAATTTGTTACCTCTATCACTCTCAAATCTTTCTACGGCTTTAGTTAATCCAATAGAACCATCTTGTATTAAATCTAATGTAGATAGAGATTTGCCTTGACTCTGTGCTTTATATTTCTTAGCTATAAAAACTACGAATCTCAAATTACAATTGATCATCTTTTCTCTAGCTAAAAACCCTTTCTTAAAAAAATCATTAATATTCTCTTCATTTAATTCATCGGGAATATCTTTTGATTTTTCATTATAATCTACATTGTTCAACCATTCTTTATTAGATGGTTCTCTATTATTCTTCTCTATAAAATCTTTTTTAGCTTCATTAAGAACTAAATAGGTTTTAACCAATCTGTTCAATTCTATTTCTTCTTTACTAGTTAATAACTTGTATTTGCTAATAGACTTTATATATTGAGTAATATCATTGTCATACATATCTACTTTCTATATCTTATTTTGAAGATTATAATTTTGTGTATTTTAAATATTCAGTTTTTATATTCTAACAATATTTAAGATTCATGAAAATATAATGTTCTAAGATATAAAATAGGTATATACACTTTATGGCTAAGTAGACAGTTCCGTTACAACTATAACGAATTAAATAAATGAAGTCAGCAATATTATTACCTTTTAACAAGAATGGACAAATCTTAGTTAAAGATTTATCCAATAAAAATAGTAAGTATATTTGGGAATTCCTGAAAGACGATATATCAAGTCATGATATAAATTCTTTATCTACTTGCAATCGGATCTTTAATGTCAACTGTATAACTCCTGAAAATATAAAAGAAGGAGAAATAGTATTTAAATTTAATGTGGATGCTAGGAAGATGCATGAAATTAGAACAGTTGGTTGCATTGTAAATAGCAATAACTGTTTACCTGGAAATAAATGGGTCTATGTTTATCAACTTAGAAATCTACCCAGTATAGATAAAGATTTAATCCCCCAAGCTGAGAAATTATTTTTATCTTTAGAGAATCAAATGCATACAGGAATTAATACTCTATTCTCTTTGAGAGGAAGTTATGGCTACATTCCAAGTGATAGATATTCCCATAGATAATTGTTAGGCACCCTTAACCACTTTATTTTATTAACAGGATATTCTTGAAGACCTAAAGGTAAACTACCTATCTTCTGTAAATTACCTGTTTGATCTATCTTACATACATTAATATTTTCTACTATATCCAAGTATAAAATGTCTCTCTCACAGAAAATATCTCTAACTAATAAAGTGTAAGGCTCATCTATAAATAAAACAATTTCTTTTACTTGCCTCCTTGGAAAAGGTAAGTACTCTATTATAAATTCTTCTAACGTTATGTACTTATTAAACTCCTGTTCTAGTCCTAATATTACAGACGATATAGGGTAAGAATTGTTACTTAATTTTAATAATTGTTGAAGAGATATTTCACTATCACCTATTAAACTATCCTCTCCTAAGTCAAAAGTATCTAAAATGTTAGTGTCAATATTATAAATAAAATCGTTAGAACTATAGGTGTTAGACATATATATAAGATAAATAGAATAATATATTTAATTCCTAATTAGTTAAAATAAAACAATGATAGAAGAGGATAGCTTAAAGGTAATAATTATAAGTTATTATTTATAGTTTTTATTGTGATTCTGATAGCCAATTCTACTAATAGCAGCATTGAACTCTTTAACTACAGCATATTCTTCATTGTCTCTAATATAAACTAATCTTAATATCTTTTTACCTGACAGGGAGAAATAATCACAAATTAATTCTAGCCCATTAGCAAAAGTCTCTACATCATTAATATGTGGATACCTTTTTATTATTAAATCTTCATTGTCTCCTGTCCCTGAATAAGCATTTACAAACATATTACCAAAACACGCTTTTGCATGACTATAAGCACACTCTTGTTTTAGGATATGTCTATCCTCTGCTTTTATTAATAATTGCTTATCAAGAAAATCTACGTATAATTTCATTACCAGTACTACTTTTAGTTAATATATTTTTGTTCGTCATAATTAATATCAATATAAAAACAAATAAGTGTAAGAAAATATATATGCATATTTATATAATAGTCTAATAAGTCAATTATTAGCTTCCAGGGATTATTGAATTTAATTCAATTTCCTTATCCAATCGACTTTCAATGAAATACTTGTATTTATCTAAATCTATATTTATATTTAAAGAGTCTTTAATATAAGGCAGTAGGTCTGGATCATAGTTATCTATTAATCTTATATTAAAGGGTATTACCATGTAAACAGGTATATTTAATAATTCTTTTAATTTAAATAATTGCTTTAAAGTAAGATCAAGATTCTTCTTTTCTACTTGTGTCATATCCATTCCTTTAGTCTCATCATTAAGATAAATTCTTAATCTTAACTTAGGGAGTTTGTACAGATCTTTAATTATAGACTTATCTAAACTTTTTATTTCTTCATAAGAATATTTCGGGATGAACAATTGCCAATCTAAGTTAGAATCATCGGCAATTGATGAGTATACGAAATTAAAGTGTTTCTTATAGTTACTTTGATTTACTTCCCACTTCTGTTGTCTAGCATGAACCCCTTTAGGAAATGGATCGATTGGACCTTTTAATAAATCTTCTTCAATGAAGTAAGAAAAATAAGAATCCAATCTATTACTAGAAATAACAAACTTATCGGCTTTATCTTTAGGCCATAACCATTTCTCTGATAAATTCTTTGATTCTATATTATTTCTAGATAGTATAAATCCCTCTATTTCATTAATCTCATCATTGACTAAATTGTAATATTTGGTCTTAAATTTTATGTATACCTTTTTCATATTTCTTTAATACATTACCTTATAATAAAATTTAATTATATAACGTAAAATCCATCTGTATAATCTCCATATACCCCAGTCTCTTCTGGTATACTATTAAATCGGTCGTCTAAATAAATCATAAAAGAAACTATAGTAAACCAAACTCCTATTTTCCTATTTAATAGATTGTCATTAGCCATCTTATCACCAATCAAGGCTAACTTAGTAGTAAATCTGTCAATTAGCAAATTACTCAGTAAGTAACCTAATAAAAATTCTAATTGAGTTAAATCTTCTTTAATACTAAATGGTGGAATTAAAGGATTTGGTGTTACTCCTCCCTTATGCCCTGACTCTAATAATTTAGAACTTATATCTTTACCTTCTGATAACAAATGATAATAAATAGATTCTAGATTCTCTTCTTTACCTAAATTATTACTAAAGTTATTTATAGAAGTAGGATCTATATAAAATACCTTCTCAAAAATAGGTAATGATAAAGAATTAAAGAACACTAACTTATTTCTGATACTTTCAATATTGGAAGACAAAAGAATTTGATTAGGTATAGTATCAGTTAAATCATTGCTTATACATATATACTCCAGCAAGCTAGATAGCCAAGGAGTAATTAGTCCTTTTTCATTAACTAATAATAGTTTGTCATATTGAAGATTAGAAATAGATTCTAATAACTCTTGCATATAACCAAAGGTATTATCACCACCAAAGAAAGAAACTCTGTTACTAGTTAGGATATTAGATAAATAACTTAAACTATTTGGTGGTATAGATAATAACAATTTTGATTCATCTTGTACCAATAAATGTTTACTATTTAAATTATTTAAAAAGAAACTTAGCTGATTGGCTATTTCTTCATTATTAAATAACTCAATATCATTTTCTTGATTTAATAATTCATCATTATCAATGCTTAACTTGTCCTGCCTCTTTTTATAAGAAATTAATATATAATCTTCGCCTTGTGTCTTCAAATAATTAGATAGAAGTGTACCAATTTTATATAATGCACTTCTATCTTTATAAACTGAAGTGTCTATACATATTTGACTTGTAGTTACCATTACTCTTAGTTCTTAATTATACTAATGCTATAAATCAATATAAATCAATATAAAGAACTAAATGGTAATAAATAAGTCACATACATATGTTAACTATTTATTATTATTGCTGAGGCTATTACTCTAGCAACACTATAAACATCACTTTCTTTTGTCTCTAAGATCTCATTCATAGAAACAATCTTTATAAACGGATTATTATTTGTACTTGTATTCAATATTGCTTCATTCATACAATAATTGTATAAAACCCCATAAGCGAAAGTAGGAGGTAAAGAATGTAATGATTCTAATTCTTTACAAATAGCTTCAATAAACATTTGGTTCATTCGCTTTCTGAAATCATTCATCCCACTAATTTCAGTCCATAGCTCTGAGTCTCCTCTTGGTCTACTAGAAAAAGGACTATACTTACTATCCTTAGAACTATCGTTATTATCTGTGTCTTCCAATAAAGAACTAATAAAACCACTTCTACTATTAGAGCTATTATTGTTGAAATCTCTTTTACTTTGTTTGTACTGTCTAACCTTAGGTTCATATAAGTCATATAAAGCTTTAGCTAAACCTTCTATATGATTTACAATCTTATGTCCTTTACTATAGCTATTAACAGCAGTTAAACTTAAGTCTTTTAGTTTATTTTCTAATCTATATAATTCTTGTTTAACATCATAATCTTCACCATCTTGTTGAGTATCACAATCCTCGCCATCATCATAATCCTCACCATCTTGTTGAAGGTTAGATAATGAATCTAATATGGGATAAATATCGTGTATACACCTGTCAATGAATAGGCTGAGTTGGGTATTTTGGTTTAACGTAATCTGTTCAATAAATGAAATACTATTCAGAGTTAATTCTACTCTTGAGTTTAATGAATTATTAGTTCTTGCTTGTAGTAATACCTTTTTCAACTGTGTTAATCTAGTTGAAAAAGCTAATGGATCAAAAGTTTGTTGCATTTTTATTAGCGAATAAAGAACATTTTAACATCTATGTCTATGTAAAAAGACTTTTACCATCCTTTATAAAACAAAAAGTCCTGTAGTTAACTTATAGTATCATCAACTAAATAAATCTATTTGATTTGTGGATATTTATGTTTACTGATAATTATTATTTTCATTAACAAGATAAAAAACATAAATATGTAATTGTCACAGACACTTGTTAACTACAGGTTAGTTATTATCTTACAATTTATAATCTCCCAAAATATGTAATAAATTCTATAATCTAGAATTTCTTATTTCCATGATATTTTTATCTAGAGCTCCATGAACTAAATTATCATTAATTCCTGACTCCGATTTTTGTAGTATCAAACTAAATGGTATTTTCTTTTCAGTTGAACTATTTACTGATGTAAACCATTCAATCAACTGTTGATCACTAATTACTAGACCACTTTTATTAGCTTCCCTTACTCTATTTATTAGATATCCTAAAAATGCTCTTTTGTCTTCATCAAACTCTTTTAAAGCTTCTTTGGTTCCCTCCAGATTTATTTCAACATATCTATCGATAATGCTGTCGATAATCTGTTCGATTGTTAGTGTGTCTGTAGTATTCATTATTTATTAATTAGACTATTCATTATTGCAATGCGTTGTTAAATTATCATTATAAGTCAAAATTAAATTCTTATAGCTCTTTTATTGTCCCATAAAACTAGTATCTAAAATCTGTGTAATAGATACTCTGTCCGGTTGAACCAGATTACCAGATATAGTCATACCTAAATGTAAGTGAGGCCCTGTAGTTGCTCCTCCAGTATTACCAGAAAATCCTACTATAGTAGGTATAGTGTATTTTCCTTCATTACACTTACTCATATGAGCATATGTATAAACAACAGGAAATACTTGTTTACTAACTGAATCCTCATAAAAGACTCTACATACTATTCCTCCTAACTTTTGGTTCTCTTTTGTTATCTTAATATTCTGTCCTTTTAATCCGGGTGCCGCTAAAGGTACTCCTGTAGGCATAGCTAAATCTATGCCTCTATGGTATCTACTACACTGAGGACAGTTCTGTATATTTCTAGGTCCCATAATAGAAGTTACTCTAAATCCTTTTACAATATCATTCACTTTTAGTTTAGGGGACTTTTTCATAGTATCTAATAAATCAGTTAGTTTATTAGCTGATAAAAAAGTATTGTTGCTATTAGTGTCTTTATTAGTTGCTAATACTGTTTCAGTATTAGACTTATCACTATTTACTAAAACTGAAGGTGCTTGAGAGAAAGTTGTTGAAATAATAGAAGGGTTAAAGTTATTTTGTATGAAACTAGATCCTCCATTACTAGTTATAAAAAGAATAAATATTATTAAGAATAATCTTGTTAACCAAACGTTAATGAAAAAAGAATCCTGTAAATTATTCCTCATCTTAATACATAACCGGAATTAGTTCGACTTTTGTAGGTTTATTATCTAGACCAAATACAATGTTTAGAATTACATAGTTGGAGGTATTATCTTCTTTACCAATCCATCTATAAGTTGATTCCGAATTAGTACCATTGTCTAGAGATATTAAAACGCAATGATAAATCCCCAGTTCCAATATAGTGTCCTCAAGATCTAACTGTTTATAATTAGTCTTATAAGACCCCCATTGATTAGTACTAAAAATATTATCTAAAGAAGCTGGATATAAACAATCCTTATTTACAATGTCATTAATGTTAGGATCTATAGACCCCAATGGTTCAGTAATAATATTAGACAAAACTTCATTTGGATTGTTCTCTATGTCCGTTTCCATATCTTCTTCTCTTTTACCTGTAGTAATAAAGTCGTTAACAAAAGTGTAAGAACCTTTTACATACATCGATATGCTCTCAAAACTAACACTTTGAACTGAATAATATAAATACGTGTAATTAAATGGTAATTCTTCATTACCGAAGAACACACCTATTGCGATTAACAAGGTTAGAAAAACACAACAACACCTCAAACCCTTACTAATAAAATCGATAAGTCCAATCATTTCTTCTATTTTTAACTCTCATAATAAATATGGAATTAGATAGTTACTTTAAATAAATATAACTATCTAATTCCAAATATTTAGTTACTTTTACTTCATATTTATTCTCCATTTAGTACTTCTAATAAGGCTCTTTCTTCAGTAGATAAAGTTGCTCTCTCTATCCTAGTATTACTATTTTCAGGGGTAGGTTGTAAATAATCAACTTGGTTAGAAGGCCTAACGACAGAGGTACTAGTTCCTAAGAAGTCCATAGTTTCCTCACCAAGGTACCTAATCCCTTCGAAAGTAACATCAAAAGGTTTTAACTCCCAAGGCACTTCTTCCTTCACAATCTGTTCATATCTAAATATATGGTCTCCAGCAAGAAGGAATACACCAATACTAAGAACAAAAACAGCGTACCATTTATAAGCGACCCAAAGAGATAGTATTACTTTCTTAGGACTAAGAAGAGAATAAAATAATATTTTAAGAGCGAGAAATACTGAATTGTTATCTTTAGATAAATCTTTAGCTGAATTATTCACTTTACTACTACCTCCGCCTCCTCCACTTCTTTTAGGGCTATTAGAGGGTTGTGACCCTGATGATTTGTTTTGTGACATTTGTGCAAGTCTCTCTGCTAACGGATCTGGGGAACTCATATTTTGCTAACCTCATTATTTGGTAAATTACTTTTAGTAAACATAATTTGCTTCAAAATAGAAATGGACAGATAAGCTGCGTGTAATGACAGTATCATTCTGATAGCAACATATAGAAGCTTTGACTCATTAGGTACGTATTCTATATAATAATCTCTACCTTGAGCCTCAGAAAGCAACTCAAGTTCCGGGGTATGTATTCTTTTAGGAGTCAAACTAATTCTTTGTAAAGGATTAATAATAATAAACTCAGCTAACAAAACACTACCAATATATACAACATAAACCGTCCTTCTTGTTTTTTTATTGGATAACCATTTGGTAAACATAGTTCATACCCCTATCAAATTTCTAAATGTATAGTGAAAAGAATGAATGTATATTTATTTATATAAAGATTATTTATAAGATTTCTTAACTTCATATAAATAAATATATACATATTAAGCAAAATTAGCGAAGCAAGTAAGATTCATTAATTGTTGAAAAGAGGTTAAACAGCATATTAATTAGAATTAAATCCGTCTATGAAATCTTGATTATTATTTCTTTTCTCTTCAATACGCTGCCTAATTCTGTTATTAAACTCGCCTTCAGGTGTCCTTAGTCTAGAACTATTTATATCTCTTAACATAGCATTAATAGCTAAAACTGTCAAAGTAGAAGAATTAGACGGAGGTTGTACTATTCTTTCATTAGAACGACCAGGATCTAATAACATAAGTTCCACAAGAACGTCTGCTCTTACCAGAATGTTTAATAATTCATCCGGGTCTTCGGTAGCATTAGCTTCTCGTATTAAACCTAATAAATATTGATCTTGACATTCTGAAACAGATTTACATACATCAGAATCGGCTATTACTCTCCCTTGATTAGAATCATTTATTGCTCTTATTAATTGTAGTCGTTTTAAGTTCTCTCTTGTTACAGGGATTAATCCTAATTCTCCAACAGCAGGTTTATCATTAAAAAGATGAATGAGCCACTGATCAAAAGAATCTTCTAAAGTTCTACTTCTACAAGAATCTTGGTCTTCAGTCTCACAATAAAACCCCTCTAACCAATCTTCACTAGTTAACCACGATTCGTCTCGCTTAATAACTTCGTCCCATGTCTGTACTGTAGTTGGGATATTAAATATACTAAGTATATTTAATATGTTCCTAGTAGCCATTGATAATAATAAAATCACTATGACTCCTTCAAAGAAATATTCTTTTAATCCTTTTAAAAGAGTGGTAAAGTTTTTCCCTACATTTAAAAAGTCCATAATCTTATTTACCTAAACCGTATTAGTCTTTTATTTGTACAATCTAACTGTTCTATCTATTTGCTTCACTCTCCTTAACTGATCTTTATAAACACAATCCCAGTATTCCATATTGTATCTATTACCAGAATTATTGATACCCATAGAAGATCCATCTCTGTTCTCTCTTTGACAAATGCTTATTAAACCAGTAGCATAGTTTCCTTTATATCTACTAAAAGTACTTATATAAAAAGCATTAGTTCTAGCAATAGCTATAGTTTCTTCATCAATACTCTTACTAGATGTATTTATCAAATAGTCTATTTCTTCTACAAATCTAGGAGCATGTACAGGACTAGCCTGATTAAATAAATCCATAGTATTGTAGAGTAGTAAAACCTTTTCAGTATAACTAAGATCTTTGTCTCCAAAATACTGATTTAAGTATCTTATCGATTTAGGCTGATGTCTCTTAAATCTTGCTAAGCAGGCTGCATCTCCAATTAAGCCTGGTTCTGGTGTTTGTTGACTACATCCACCATAATTAGTAACAAAATTAGCAGGATCTTTATGTTGACCATAAGACTCACTAAAAGTTAAGGTCCCGTTGTTTCCTATATAACAATTACCTTCAGCTGCACATATAGCTATAAAACCTTGACTCTTATTATTTATAAATAAGTCTTTAGGTAATTCGTCAAATCCCTTAGAAACTAACTTAGGTTCCTTATCAATAATATCTGAATTGTTTATTGCTGATTCTACTACAGAGGTTTCTTGACTTGCTGCATTAACCCTTATATTAGATACATCTAAAAAACTACCTAGAGTAGAACTAAATATACTAATTAAAATAGTAAACAGAATAACATCAAGTATTAGGCCGAGAAATCCACTTGGTATACGCATTAACTTTCCTTGACTACATCCATTATACTTATTTGCATTATAGACAATAGACTGATTATATTAAATGAACATATAATCAGTCTATCAATAATCACACTAATATAATAGTACTAATTTTTAATATATTCTAATGCCTCATTGTGTAAGCTGGCTATCTCTAAAAGATAGTCTATATACTTATTAACGTCTCCATCAAAAGGAATTTTTTGAGTTCTTTGTTTAAAGTCAAAGTCCAACAGTTCTATAAAATCCTTAAACTTTTTAGGCGTATCAACATACTTATATAGTATCTGATCAAACCTCTTATTGTATGAATTGTCATGACGAATAAGAAGGTTAAATATAGATAACTTACCTACTCTCTTAAACGTATTAAATATTAAGTTGTCACAATTTATTGGTTTAGCTTTACGATAAATGTAAACACCACTTTTCTGAACAATATAGTGTGTCTTTGATTTTACACTTTCAATTCTTTCAGTAAGCTCTATATAAAACTTTAACCAGTCAGGATATAAGTTAACTGAAAATTTATATTTATCTCCTAACTCTTTGAGGAATTGTACAAAGTATATTTCTATACAGTTAGACTTTTCTATACATTGACCAAGAGCTATTATATCTACTGTTACGGTCTTAATGAAGTCTGTAAACTCAATTAATCCTGCCCCTTCTTTTATCAACTTGTCTCTTTGATTCTCTTTTATCAAAAATAGATCTTTATATTCTTTATATCCTTTTAAAGTTCTAGCTATATCAAAACTAGCTTGAACAATGTTCTCCTCAATAATAGATAATTTTTTGAACTCTTTACTGAAGTCTATCGTAAGCTCACCCTTTTTATTCTTTAAAGACCCACGGTTAGTTATAAGATAAAAGGCTTTAATCGATTTAGGATCGATCTCTACTGGCTTACAATACTTCCATAAATTCATAGAGTCAGTACAGTAATTACCTAACCATTTCCTAACTACTATTAAATTGTCATTAGAAGGTTTTAATTGCCTGTTTGTGGTATTAGAACTGTTATTACTTTTAGCTCCTTTCTTTTTAACTCTAACCTTTTTTTCACTTAGTGGTAGAGTAGATACCATTACGGGATCTAACATCTCCTTCCAATCATCTTTTATATCATTCCCTTCCCCTATTAAATATATGTAAGTAAGATTGTTATCATTAAAGAATCTTCTCAATCTAGAGTTTAAACTTCTAACCCTTTTGTTGTTTGATAAATTAGGATCTACTTCTAGCAAGTCATCATAAACAATATATGGATTTTTATTACTTGTTTTTATATATGGCTGCTCTTTCTTTATTACACGATTATCACAAGATAGTGTTACTTCATATAAATTCTTAATTGAAGGACTACATGAAAGTAATTTAAGCCCTTTATATTTAATAGAAAAAGTCCTAGTTAAAATAGATGAGAATAAAGAGGCCTGCCAAATATTATCTTTAGCATTAGTAATATTGGTTAGAGATTCTCTTATTTCTGATAGAACTTTATTTAATTCTTTAGACAATATGTTGATAGTCTTTTCAGAGAATCTTAAATCTTCTCTACCTACCGTTAAATCTAAAACTCCAGGATCAAAGTTAATTATTATCTGATATCCTAATAAGTAAGATGTACCTAAAGCTTTTAGTACACTTATATCATCTTCGGTTAGATAGGGATTGTTCTCTGTAAATAATACGTTTAATGAATTTATAGAATACTTTAATCCTCCTATTAGCACAACAATTAAATTTCTATAACCACATTCCCCTTGATAACCATAACCTTTATAGTAATTATTAGCTCTTAATATTTTCCAATTGCTTCCAGTAGTAACTATTGTATTGTCCACATGTTTATATGAACTATGAGAAGCCTCTAATGGCGGCTGAATGTTAACAGGCTTTGGTAAATATTCCGTCCAATAGGCTACTTCTTCTATGCACTTTGTATGTTGATTCTTGTCAATATAAATTCTTACGGTCGTTCCATTCGATTCCTCTGTAATAGTCTCCGATAAAATATTATATCCTATGGATATGTCTTTATCTTTATACATAGTAAAAACTATTTTAGTTCCGTTATGTATGGTAGATATTAATATTTCGTCAGTTAAAGCAGCAAAAGACTTACCACCTACACCCCATCCTCCAATAGCTTTGTCACTATTCTCTTTAGTAGTACAACCAAAGGAACAGAAGACGTTCTCAATGAATTCTCTATCCATACCTCTACCATAATCTCTTATTGTTAGAGTTGAATCTAATGTATTAGGAGTAAATATATCTATTGGTCTATCTATATCCATAGACACGTGTTCATCTAATGCATTAGAAAGATATTCTCTTACTACTGTCCCTAATGGGTTTTTATATGGTGCTTCTGTCACCATATAAATCAATTTATTTCTGTTAGCTTCATCAATACTTAAAGCTTTGGTATTATTAAAGTTTGTAGTAGCTTCACTATATGGAATATGAACTTTAGCCATTATATGCTCCGCAAATTAATGTTAAATATCTTCAAATTTTAATAATAGTAGTAATAAATAAATATATATATATATATGTTTATCTTAACTTAAGAGATACTTTTTATTAGTCTCATTAATATTTAGTGTTTCAAATAAAAGATCTATTACTTTATCAACATCTCCGTTAAAAGGTAAATTTTTTCCCTTGACATTATTTTCGTAATCGTAATTTATTAAAGACAAGAAAGACTTTAACTCAGACGAAGACCTTATAGTTTTCTCAAAACTAAAAGAATTTCGATAGGAATAAGCATCACTATAAGATATCACTTTCAAAAAACATAACTTTGTAATCCTCTCTAATATTATTTTTATGATTCTAGCACTTCGCTCTCTAGATTTATCTTTACTATTAAGAACTATAATATTCGAAGAAGAAGACTTGTGTTTCATATTCTTAATAGCTTCGGCAAACAAAGCGTAAAAGTTTATCCAATCCGGTACTTGAATATTATCATCTTTATAATATTCAAAAAGGAAACCTAAAGACGATACAAAATCAAGTGCTGTATTACAATCAAATTTATTAATATAGACCATCAGTGAACGAAGTTTCCCTAAAGGAGCATAGCTATCGTTAAAGAAATCTATAAAGCTAACTAACTTAGCTCCACTGTTGTTTAGTTCTTTTAAATCACTTTCTCTAATAAGATAAAGAGTTCTCTTATCGTACACCTCTTTACTAAACGACATTATATTATTAATAACTTTATAATTATTAGAGGTTAAAAGTATTGAATTTAAGAGGTCGTTCTCTTCAATATTAGGTATTACTAGATTTCCTCTATTACATAATAGATATAGACCTTCAACCTTAGATTTCTCTAGTTTAATAGAAGAACAATATTTCCATAATAAAGGAGAGTTTTCTATATAACTACCTTTCCATTCTCTTAATATAATTTCATTATCCTGAACAGACAACACATTAGACAAAGGGGTGACTTTAGTACTCTTATTAGTATGAGATTTAGTGGTACTACTTGAAACAGTAACTTGATATTCGGGCAAAGCAGAAGCTTTTAGAGGGTTTAGGTATTCTAACCATTCATCAGTAATATCAGAATCTGAATCTATAAAATAAAGATTCTTATCACAATAAGGATGAGATTTATCATTGGTTTCCTTATAGACTCTTTTTAGTCTGGAGGATAAACTCTTCTTATATTTTGATCGGGATAGATCAGGATTACTCTCTAATAAATCATCGTAAACAATAATATTTTCACGACTGCAAGGAATATAAGATCTATTTCTCTTTAATACACTATCAGAGGTAGATAAATAAATCCGATATATAAATTTAAATTTAGGAGAATGATCTAGTAATTCGGATCCTTTATATTCAACTCTAAATAACTTAATTATATCTGTAGACTGTAGCGAAGCCTCCCATATATTATCACATCCTTCTATAAGCTTTAATAAATCTCCTCTTACATAGTCTATAACTTCTTCTATCTTACCAACAATAGCTTTAATAGTTCTATCAGAATATCTTAAATCTTCTCTACCTACTGTTAAATCAAGTACGCCAGGTTCAAAGTTTAACAATAACTTATATCTAGAAAAGTACGAACCTAATAAGCTCCTAAAGGTTTTATGATATTTCTCTGATGATAAATATGTCTCAATATTTAAAGTACTTGAAGGATCATCAACAGGGTAAGGCAATCCTCCAATCAAAATTAAAAGTGATTCTTCATAATTAGAACCTTTTGAATTATATAATTTCCAGGAGTCTTGATTATATAACATATCTTCATCCTTTAATTTAGGATAGAAATCTCTAGTTAAAGGTGGTGATATTTTTATTGGAATAGTTAAGTATCTAGTCCAATAAGCTACTTTCTTTTCACATTTTTTTATTAAAGAATCACTTATGCTTATATTAACTAAGGTGCCGTTAGCCTCATCAGTTTTAGAATGAGAAAGAATGTTATACCCAAGAGCTATCTTGTCATCTTTATACATTACGAAGATAGTCTTGTATCCGTCTTTAATAGTAGATATCAATATTTCATCAGTTAAAGCAGCAAAAGACTTACCACCTACACCCCATCCCCCAATGGCTTTATTACTTTCATTTTTAGTGGTAGAGCCGAATGAACAAAAAACTTCTTCTACAAACTCTCGAGTCATACCTCTACCGTAATCTCTTATTGTTAGATTAGGTTCAAAGTTATTAGGTAAGTTAACTTCTATAGGCTTATCTATATCTAAATTAACATGCTCATCTACTGCATTAGAAAGATATTCTCTTATTACAGTACCTAGTGGATCTCTATAAGGTGCTTCCGTTATCATGTAGAACATCTTCTCAATGTTCTTAGGATCAATTCTTAAAGCCGTCTTTTCACCAAAGTTAGTAGCAACTCCAGAATATGGAATATGTACTTTAGCCATCTTATTATTATCTCCTGAAATAATTAACAAAGATATGAACTTAGTAATAAATGATAAATAAATATTAACAAATGGATATTAAAGCTATTCCAAAATAATGTAACTATAAAGATTGATATTATCTACCAACTTTCAAATTCTGTATCCTCATCATCATCTTCATCATCTTCATATCCCCAATAATCTTTATAGGAATAACTAGTTTCTTCGGGAGCTACGGCAGAGTTATAAGCCCTAGAGTTAGTATTAACACTTTGTATTGTATATTTACTAACTCTAGCCTTTTGAGTATTATCACTTGGAACAGATACCCAATCCTCAGGACTTACAGAAACATTAAGGATTGTAGATCTAGAACCTCCAAAGCTCATAGCATAATCCCATAAGCAAACATGAAGTCCTTTTGAGCAAAAAGCATCAGGATTATCATCCACTTGATATCTGAAGACTTCTACTGTATCTCCTATATCTTGAGGTACAGAGCCACTATGAATATCAATATAAGTCTTTTCTTTTAATGCTTTCTTATAATCCTCAAAACTAATATCCATCCTAGCTGTCTGAGAGTTCTTTAAACTTTTAATCTTATCATCAGTTAAATCCTGTCCTTTATATGGATTTAGATAAACAGCTTTATAAGCAAGTATACGTCCATTAGGAAAAATACACCAATCTCCTGATTCTATAAAATTATAAAGTTGATTAACGCAATGTGGGTAAAGATTTTTCTTTAAAAGTCTCCAGAAGTTAACAAACGGATCTATAGAAAAACCATTATCTTTTAAATCTATTATTTTATTAGATAAAGCTGTAGGTATATACTCATCATCTATAATGAATCCACCCTTAATAGTGATTGGAGAATCTTTACAGAACTCTTCGTATAAAGAAACTCTATCTACTAAGTGTTTAACCTTCTCACTATCTTCATCCTTTATAGCTTGAAGTACTTCTTCAAAATGACTCTCAGTGCTCTTAACAGTAAATATTCTGTCCTCAATAAATACAGATACACTATCTTGTCTTTTGGCGTATGGAAACATGTAAACTAACCTCAATATCTTAATATGTTAAAGAATCAATATAAATAGAGAGTATAAATTCTTATCGTCTAAAATAGATCATACATTTATACTGTAATATCAATATAAACTTTTGAATTATAGAAGATAAATAATTGATAAGAATTAATGAATAAAAAAAGGATGAAACGTCATTGTTTCAAAATACGTAAATTATTAGCTCTTTGTAGTATTAGACTTATATCTTGGTGTAACTCTACCAATTGTTCGTCATGTAATTTGAGATAATTAACTTTAGTATTATCTTTATCCTCACAAAGGGCAGGTGGTGACATAGCCTGTACATAATCAACAGCTATAATACCTTTTCTAAAAGCACCGTTATAATCACCAAGATTAAATCCTAAAGCTGGATTAGCCCCTGCTAAAAAGAGACTTGCTTTAGCTTTACTGGGTTCACGATAACCAGGTTTAACCAACACTTCTATGTCTAGATATAACATCATACAATAACAGTAGGTCCCTTGTATCAGATCAATATGACTACTCTTAGAGAATTGAGGACTAAAATTTATGGACCATAATTTATAAATAGAATAAGAAGTTAATTTTTCAATATCGCTTAAAGTGGGTTCCCCTGGACTATTATCTATAACAGTAAAAGAATGACCACTAACTGTTTTCAATTTATTTATTAATTCATAATAATCATTTAATACCTTACTTGTTATATCGTTAATTTCTATCATTGGTTTAATAGTTAAATCTTACAGTAACTGAATTAATGCCTTCTATATTATTGAATCTCTATATTATTTTATTAAATAAATAGACTACTAATGTCTTCTCATAGTTTCTTCAGTTATAAGTATTGACTTAACTATTAAGTTCCATATTCATAAAAGATAATCTATAATAGCAATCCATAATCTAATTTCTATGTCAAGCTTTACTGTACTTAATACTAAAGATAGTGGAGATGGTTCTTTAAGAGCCATCATTAAATCAGCATCTCCTGGGGACCAAATAAGTTTTTCATCTAATACAAATAATACTACACTTAATTTAACTAGTGCCCCCTTAGAAATTGATAAAGATCTTACTATTACAGGAAGTGAAAATCTTTTCTTAAATGGAGACAGTAAGTTTATTATTTTTAAAGTAGGTTCTAACATAAATCTGTTAGTTAAAGACATTACTTTTACCTATGGACTCCCAGCATGTTATCTTAATACTGGTTCTTCAGTTACTTTTGAGAATTGTAACTTTAAACTTAATTCTTCTAGTTCAGTAAGCTCTGTTATACATGGAACTCATAATAACAATGTAGAACTAACAAATTGTATTGTCTCTGATAATGAGATAACTAATTCTAACTCTGGACATTCTATAATTTCATTGGGAAACCAAAGTACCCTAAGGATGTTAAAGTGTGAGTTTAGTAATAACACTACCCAAGTTAATAGCCCAATAAACCTAATAAATGCTGATCTAGTAATTGAAGAATCTAATTTTATAGATAATGAATCTTTAAGAGGCGAGGGAGGTGTGCTGAAATATACAGGTAATGATATTCAACATTTAGATATTATTAAATCGATCTTTAAAGATAATAAAAGTCATAGTAAAGGTGGCGCTATATTTATATCTTCTCAAAGCTCTTCATTAAATATAGATAATAGTCACTTCCAAGGAAATATAGCTTTGGAAAACATTAATAACTTAAAGAGTTACGGTGGTGCTTTATATATAAATAATTCAGGTTCTTCTTTTATTAAAGGCTCCACTTTTAATAACAACACTTCAAGGACTCAAGGTGGCGCTTTATGGTTGTCTTATATCAGTGGATTGAGTAGTGTAAATAATACTTTCGTTAATAACGACTGTATCTCTACTAATGAACCAGTTACTTCTTCTAATAGAGGTCTAGGTGGTGCTATGTTCCTTGAAGGTAATATTTCTTCTAGAGATATTACTCATTGCACCATAGCTTATAATCATGCTGGATATAAGGGTGGTGCTGTTCATGGCGGCGGAGGATTATGTTCTTCATTAAATACTATATACGCTTTCAATACAGTCGATAATACTGATGGAGTAAATAGTACCTCTTCAACTATGTTCCAAGATAAAGGAGGTAACTTACAATACCCTGATAAAACTAATAGTCCTCAAGACTTATACGTAACTAATAATATTACTATAAAAGATCCTTTACTAACGGCTCTAGTAACTTCAGATTATTGGATTCCTTACTTAAGTCTAAGACCTAATAGTCCTTGTATTAAAAACGGTAATACTGTTAATAATATACCTCCTGTTGATAAAAGGGGAGTACCGAGAAATGCAAGTAGAGGAGTAGATATAGGAAGTATAGAATTAGCCCCTGTAATAAAAATATCAGAATCTAATACTATTCTAAGTCCTAATGATGAAATAGACTTAGGAGTTACTCCAATAAATCAATCAATTACTAAAACCTTAAAAGTAGAAAATATAGGTATTGTACCTTTAGAAGTAACAAATATAAACATTGACAATAGTGTTTATACTTATCAATTAACTAGTTACAAGATTGACCCCAGTCAAAGTACTGATTTAATTATTACTCTACAAGCTTCTTTGGCTAGTATTGCTAGAGGAACTATAAGTATTGAGTCGGATTCATATCCAAACAGTAAATTAAACTATAGCTTATATGGAGTAGTAGGTCAAGGTTCTAGTGTATTAGAATTGTCAGTTAATGATTTATCTAATGTCTATAGTAAAGGTAAAGTTTATGACTTTGGTACATCTATAAAAGACAGTCCATCCAGTGTAGATATATTTATATCTAATAAAGGAACTACTGATCTAATAATTGATTCTATATCTTTACCTAATCAATTCTCTTTAGGAAATATAACATTCCCAATAAGCATTAATCCTGGTCAGACCGATAGATATTCTCTTACTTATTCAAGAAGTCAGTCAGGTTATCATCAAGGTTTAGTTACAATCATAAGTAACGACACCAACAATAGTCCTTTTGTACTAAATGTATTAGGGATAACAAGAGCCTTATCCGCTCTTATAGAAGTATGGGAAGGTAACAATGAAATCATTGATAATATATCAATTGTTGAATATGGAAAGACTAAAAAAGACGTCCCTGTTACTAAATTATTTAGAACTAAGAATGTAGGTAGTGGTGTCATTTATATAGACTCTATCAATTATCCATTAGGATATTTATGGAATAACTTCCAAAAGAACTTAGTCGATAATAGTTTACTAAAAGGTCAAGGTAATACTTTTGAACTTATATTTGAAGCTGAGGATTTAGGTAAGTATGAGGGAGAGGTAATATTAGGTAATAACGATAGTAGTAAAAATCCCTTCAATTTCTTTATAACTGGACTAGTAGTAGAACCAGCTATAGAAGTTTGGGATATAACCAATAATGTAGAAATCCTTGACGAAGAGATATTAGATTTTGGAGATACCGATATAAATCAATATATAGATATAGAATTAGAGATAAGAAATACTGGTACTGAAACCTTATTCTTAAATATGGTTATCACTCCGGCTATGGATTATAGAATATTGGGAGTTATACCTAATGCTGTTCTACCCCAAGGCAGTGAAAAGTTAACTATTAGATTAATAGCTAATAAAGAAGGATTAATATTGGGAGAGTTAGTAATAAAATCTAATGATCCCCAAACACCCAAATATAATATTCTATTAAGAGGTCTTGTTATTAAACCAAGAATTCAAGTCAGAACTAATAACAAGATATTAACTGATGACATCTTATATAATCCGATTGATTTAGGAGCCACTTCAGTAGGCGTACAAATAGTTAAAAGATTTGAGATACATAATATTGGAACTGCTGATTTAGATGTCTCTGACGTATATGAAAGTTTACATGCTTCTGGAAGTAGTTTTACTATAACGAGTGCTACTACTCCTTTTACTATAGCCCCAGTAAATATAAAAGAATTTGATATCTCTCTTGACGCCACTATACCTGGTGATTACGTTACAGATATAGGAATAATAAGCAATGATTATGATAAAAGTCCTTTTAACTTTGCAGTAATTGGCAAAGTATATGGTCCTTATTTAAAAGTATATAGAGGTAATCAAGAGTTAAACAACAATGATACTCATGACTTTGGAGAACTCTTTCTTGAAGAAACTAAAGTTCTAATTCTTAAAATTTATAATAATGGTAATATAGATCTTAATATAAATAACTTTAATATTAAAGGTGATTTTGTATTGAGCAGTATATTCCCCTCAAGAGTTGTAGCAGGTGGAATGATAGGTATACAAATTACTGCTCTAAGTAATGTTAGAGGTATAAATATTGGATCTATTTCTTTTGAAAGTAATGATTACTATCAACCTCAATATGAACTGAATTTATTGAGTAAAACTGTAAGTCCTGTTCTAGCTCTATATAAAGGTAATAGTATAATTTATAGACCAATAGATCTAGGTATAGTTAAATATAAAACCTTAACTGATCTTAAACTTAACATAAGAAACTTAGGTGATTATGATTTGAATATTAAGAGTATCTTCATAAAATCTGATACTTTCTTTATACATAATTATCCTAGTATGACCATAGCACCTTCACAGAGTAGCGAGTTTACAGTAAGAGTAGATAGTAGTCTAGTAGGTATGAATTACGGTACTATCCAAATACTGTCTTCCGATCCTATAACTCCCGATTTAAATACTGACATTAGATTGGAAGTCATAGTGCCTGTAGCTGAATTGAGAGATAAAGATAGTGGTATTCTATCAGACAATTCTCTAATAGACTTAGGCGAATTAAGTAGAGGTGAACAAGGTACTCAATTAATAAGAGTCTACAACAAAGGTAAAGATGAACTAAATCTAACCTTATCTTCTACCAATACTTTCAATATAGTCTATAATGACCCAGTTCTTCCCTCCCAACAAAAGGGTATAAATATAAGTTTCAATTCTGACATTGGAGGTTATCATAACGAAACTCTATTCATTACTACTAATGATCCTTTCAATAGTAAATTTAGTTTTAGTTTACAGTCTTATGTAAAAGTTCCTAGGCCCTTCGTCTATTATCAAGATAAATTAATTGATACTTCTAAGACTTTAAAGATGAAATCACAATCAATCACAAAAACATTAGAAGACGAAATATCCTTGATCAATGAAGGGGATGATCTTTATAGATTTAAGATCTATGCAGATGATATAAATGTGATTGCAGATATTAGAGATCCTATAGAAGTTGAACCAGGTGCTAAAGAAGATTTACATATAGACTTTTCTAATACCAGTGTAGGTCTTATAAGTGGCAATTTTATTATTGTTGATCATTATTATGGTTTACCGGATATAGTCATTCCATATGAAGTCGAGATTGTTGGTTCTATATTCACAATAAAATATAACAATAATACTGTTACTACTAATAGTCTAAATATAGATTTAGGTGTAGTACCTCCTTACTCCTTCAAAGAGGATTATATATTAATTACGAATGAAGGAACTGATATATTAGAAGTCCAAGGTATACATTTAGCACCTCCCTTTGAATTAATAGAAGAGGTTCCTAATATGTTAAAGCCAGGAGAGACTGTAAGAGCAAGGTTTACTATAAATGCTTATAAAGCTAATGGTGTGGTCAATAGTAGCTTCACAATAAACTCTAACGATATAAATCGTCCATCATTTACTATTAATCTTAGTGCAGATGTAACTGAGCTAATACCAGAGTTTATATGGAATAATACTGTTATAGAAGATGATAGTAGTATCTTAGTACCTAGTAAATATAAGAAAGAAACTACATCTACCACTTTAACTGTTAACAATCCTTTCAATCATCCTTTAACTATAGAACATATTATAAATGAAGATAATGCATTAGTATTTAGTATACAAACACCTGTAGTCATACCAGCCAACTCTTCATTAGATATAGATATAAGTAAATACTTAGGTTATACAGGATATTTTGAGCATCCTATAGAAATATATACCGACAATATTTACTTATCCCCATTCAAATTCAACTTAGTAGGTGAGAGTCTAATAAACTTTGATGAAATGCCTAAGCTAAAATCAGGGAATACTATACCAGATGATCCAGAAGAAAGAACTGTCTTTGTAGATATATCAACTAATATTATGTACGTCTATAAGGATGATAACTGGCAGGCCTACTTTAACTTAAACAACAATACTAAAATTAGGAATGTTGTTGATGATAGTCAAATAGGAGAAGAACTATTATTGCCAACCAGTCATTCAGAAAATGAATGGTTTGAATTGGAAGGTCAAATGGTAAATAAACTAAGTTACTCAGACCTATATCTACAAGTCGGTAGTAAATATGGAACTTCTAAAACCCATTTTGAGCTAGCTGACTTACCTAAACTTGTTTATAAACTCAATAACAAAATGGTAGGATATTACGGTGGAACTCCTGAAATGAGACCTGACTTCGAGGTAGAACTAACTTGGAAGATAAAAGCAGTTGATATTGAAGAGTAAAGTAAATTGGTGGATTTATATTATGTACTTATTGATTAATCTAAAGCTTTCCTTATCTCATTCATTGAAATACTATACTCTTCTTGCCAATAAGATATATATTGACCCGATCTGATGAAAATACAATAAGATATTTTCTCAGTGAGGAATTCTTTTATCTTATCGTATTCTCCTAGCAAATCAAGGGATGTTAAGTCTTCTTCGAATCTTCTTTTATAAGTATTAGAGATATTGCTTATCTCGTATAGTACCTCTCTCTTAGAACTATATGGTTTGGGTTCCTGTTTATACCAAATCATAAAATGTAATCTAGACATTCCACGATTTAATAATTCTATAAAATCTTCTTCAGTAGGACTATAGTCTTCCCCAACTGTCTCTATGAAAGACCTAACCTTATTCAATACTCCGTTTTCATATAAAGGCAATATACCGTTGGTTTCATAATACTCTGATAAGAAACATCCTATTGTTGTAATTATACCTTCTAACAAATAGTTTCTATCATCATCGTCTAATATACTATCTCCAAATAATTCTAGTTCTAAATCATACTCATCTTGAATGAATCTATAAGGTCTAGTCCAACTACGACTATTCTCTTTTAATAAAAAATATTCTTCCTTTCTTTTCCCTTTTCTTTCTTTCTCTCCTCTATCGTTATAATCATCTTTATTAATGTTCATACTTAATCGATACACACATATATATATGTATAGGAATAAAATGGTCTCGTATCAATAATTAACTTAATCCTACTTCATTAAGAATAAAGTACTCCAGGTTTGAGGACCAATTATACCATCAACTGATAGGTTCTTATCAGCCTGGAAAGACTTAATCATTTCAACAATCTTTCCCTCATAAGATAATTCAAGACTTTTACTGGTACTTAAACCTAGCTTATGCCTTATGTATCTCACTATTAAACCTTCTGCATGATTAGGTCTAACTATAGGTTGGTCTATTATATATTTAAGACTATTTAAAAGTTCAGAAGTAATATCTTCTTCTACTCTTAAACCCAATACGTTCTGAGCATGATTCACAGCCCTTAATGTATTAGGACCAAATATACCATCTTCCACTAACTCTACTGAAAATAATAGATTTAGTAATTTCTGTAATCTCTTTGTGTCTTCTATAGAGCTCTTCTTGAACTCAATAGTAGCATTACTTTTAAAGTCTTTACCAACAATACCTTTAGCTATTGCTTTGGCCATGGTTACAGTATCTAATAGTCTCATATCTCTTTCATTGTCAATAAAACAGCATTCGACTAATACGGCTACAGGTTTAGTGTGTCTTATTAAATAGAGATGATTCCCTTCCTTTACTCCTCTATTCCTATAACCTAACTCCGCTATATTACTTACTATCCTATCTGCTATTATCTTACCCCTATTACTAATAGCAAAAACTTCAGTGCCATTAGCTTTACAGTTAAAAGCATTAAAATGAATACTGACTAAAATAGCCGCACTACTTTGATTAGCAATTGTGACTCTTTGTTGTAAAGAGGCTACTACTGAAGAAGCTGATTTAGGAGTTACATTTATAACTTCATGGCCCAACTCTTCTAATTCTCTTATTACTAGATTCCCTACCTCATAAGTTAATTTGTCCTCTATACCAAATTGACTTGAGGCCCCTGTATCTGGTGGAGCGTTATGCCCTATATCTATAGCAATTTTCATATATGTTAAATAGAGTAAAGAAATTAGTATATAAATAAATAGATAAATAGATAAATAGATAAATAGTACTAATTATTGTACAACATCAATTAATATTATAGCATTCTATACTTTAACTCATCTAGTAAGTCAATCAATGAAATCAAAGATTCAGATATTACGGTGTTATTAAACTCTTTATCTTCCTTTTTATATGTATATAAAAACGATAATAAAGTGTTTAAAAACTCTTTAGAATTAATTAACTTATTCCAACCATCGAAACTTTGAACCAGGCTATATAGTTTCTTTCTAGCAGCATTCTTAATGTGTGGAGTAGCCATTTCAGATATCAGCAAATATTCTCCAGTTGACTCACTGTAATAAAGTGGTTCTAAAGTCTTGGCTAATTGCGATTCACCAATATCTTTTAATACCTTAACTACTTCTTTAGGAGAACCTTCAATTTGAACTTCCTTAGAAGTAAGTACCGTAACTTTGTTATTATCTTGCATTATCTATTTAATTCCTTTGAATGAAAAGTTGTTAATAATCAATAAATCTTTAGTCTTTTATAAAATCACTAATCTAGATAAAGCCTGGTTACACATTTATAATACCTTTCTTATTCTCTTGCCTATCCGTATATCCAAGTTCTTCACTAGAATCAGTAGAAGAAACAACATGTAAATCAGGTTTCTTATTTGCCTCTATCAATTGAGTGAATTCTTGACTGACGTTATTAGCTGTATTTTTTATACTATCTACTTCTTCCTTTATAGAGTCTATATTCTCTGAATGAGTTTGATTGGGTTCAAAAGATGGTAATAATTCAATAGCTTCTGATAAATCCTCTTTATTAGGACCAGGTAAAAATTTATTAGTATATAAAGGTTGTTTAGCATTAAACCTTCCTACAATTACTATTGTCGAAGTACCGACAGCACTAACTAAAGAGACTAACTCTTCTGACGTCAGTTCCTTTTCACCTAACAATACAGGAAAAACAGATTCACTTACTTGTATAAGAAGACTTATCAAGGCCGATAGAATTGTTGTTGAACTAAGTATGTGCTTTCTTTGAGCCATTATAATTTATTTAATATTATGCTTACCTATATAAATTATTAAACTTTTATATTTTATAAGCAGTAGGCATTCATATATAACAGTCTATTCTAATAAGTATTAGATCCATGGAATTACAAGTAATTAGAAATACAGTAGCAAAGCAGAGTACAAAAGACTCCACACAGTTAGAAGAGAAAGACAAGATAGCTTTAAAAGTAAACAAATACAGAATCGAGTCTATAGAAGATATAGATAATAGACATTTGAAAGTGTCTTTTGAAACTCCATTAAAAGACAATTTAAAAGAATGGTGGTTATTCGGAGATCATATAAAAATACCTGGTATAGAAATAGATATCAGTCATCATCCGCTTATTGAAGAACAACAAGTAAAGGTTGATGAAGTTGTATTAGCGGAAGAAGTCAAAAAGATTCAGGCTAATTGGGGCACTAAATCTGGTAAAACTATGCAGGTACCTGGAAAAGGACTAGTATATGCTAATGAGTTAATAGTCGCCAACGGACATTTTACTTGGGCTGAAGCTACTAAAAATTGTAGTAGAGTTCCTATTAGCTCTAATATTACTAAAAATATAATATTAGCTGCTAATAAATTAGAAACGATTAGAACCCGATACGGTGATAAACCTATCTTTATAACCTCATGGTACAGACCACCTGCAGTTAATCGTGCGGTTGGTGGTGCTTCTAGAAGTAAACATTTAGAAGGCCATGCTTTTGACTTTTATGTAATAGGAGAAAACCTTTTTAAAGTACAAAGAGATATGCTTAATTGGTGGCCTGGAGGACTAGGAAAAGGAAGTAGAAGAGGCTTTGTACATAGCGATTGTAGAAATGAGTTTGGTCAATCGAAAGCTATTTGGAATTATTAATTAATTTATTTAAATAATTTATTTAAATAATATATACCTATTTAGAAAGACAAATATTATATGGCTATATTAACGGTAACTAACATAAACGATTCAGGAGCGAATTCTTTTAGAGAAAGAGTAAGTGCAGCAACAAGTGGAGATATTATAGAATTTGATTCTTCTATAAGTAATTCTACAGTTTATCTAACAAGTGGTGAAGTAGTTATAGATAAACATTTAACTATACGTGCTAATAAGGATATTACTTTGGATGGCATGAATAATAGTAGAATACTTTATAGTAATCCTAATTTAACTATTAGTTTAGAAGGACTTATATTTAATAATGGTTATACTCCCACTGCCGGTGGTGCTTATCATGCTGATGAAGACAGTGATATTACTATCTCAAATTGTGAGTTTAGAAATAACTATGCTTATCAAGGAGGGGGTGGTGTTTGTTCTTCTTGGAGAAATAAATTACTGATTGATCAATGTTTATTCGACAATAATGTTTCTGAAGACGGCTCTAAGGAACAGTCTAGTGGTGGTTTATATATAAGAGAAAGTACGACTAATCCCACTGTAACTAACTCTATATTCACTAATAATAGAGGAATTAATGGAGGTGGTATTCATAGTGTATTAGCTAATACTACTATAGAAAATTGTAAATTTATAAATAACGATACAACTTTAGGTGGTACATTTACAGGACCTACAAAAGGTTATGGAGCAGGTCTTTACTTTGATGGTGCTAATGGAGGTCAAATCTCAGTAAACAATTCTTATTTTGAAGGGAATATATGTGCTGGTCAGGGTGCAGGAATATTTATATTTTTATACTCTGGAGAAACAGCAGTATTTGATAGATGTGATGTCAGAAATAATATTGCTGAGAATGATACTTTAAATCAAGGTTTAGGTGGTGGATTGAGAATAGGTGGAGATGGAGCCCACTATCTAATTAAAGATTCTTCATTTACTAACAATAGAGCCTATGAAAGTGGTGGTGGTATTTTTAAAGGAGGGAATAGTACTATGGACTTAATCTACTGTACTATCTCCAATAATATCGCTAGAAGAGATACTGCAAATACTAATGGTTTAGGTGGAGGTATATTTCTAGATAATAATACTACTAGTAAAAATATAACAAATTGTACTATTGCTTATAATAAAGTGGGCTGGCAAGGCGGAGGTATATACGAAGGTAATAGCAGTACTACTCTTACTAATTCTATAGTTGCTTTTAATGAAGCTAATAATGGTGGTAATACTTGGAATGTAAAACATAATAACACAAGCCAATTAGCGGATGGAGGTAAGAATATTCAATATCCCGACAAACATCCCTTCGATCCTCAAGATGTTTATGTTACAGCTACAGCTTATGTAGTCGATCCAGAATTAGACACATTAGCCTCTAATGGTGGGGATATATTAACTCATGCCCTATTACCTACTAGTCCAGCTATTGACTATGGTAATCCTGTAAGTGGAAGAACTACTGATAGTAGAAATGTTAATATACAAAATGCTCCGGATGTAGGCGCCTATGAATACGAAACTGTTCATCCTGAGATAGAAGTATTAGATAATAGAGATCCTAGTAATAGAATCAATATTGTTAGTGGTACTAACTATTCTCTTGATTTTGGAACTATAGTTCAAGGCATTAATACTACTGCAGAAATAGTAATAAAAAATGTAGGAACAGCTACTTTAGGTATATCAAACATTAGTATATCCTCTACTGCCTTTAGTATAAATACAACTAATCTATCAATAACTCCTCTTGATGAAACTATATTAACAGTAACTTTTGATACTAGTACTGTTGGAGTCTACAGTAGCACAATATCAATATCAAGTAATGACATAGATGAAAATCCTTTTACATTTGATATAGAAGGAGAAGTTATTGCAGCAGGTCCCACTTCAACTATTACAGTAGATTATACAGGTAGTGATACAGAACTACTTATACCTTTAACTATAGATACACAAACTATGGTCGATAACGGTATATTAAATCAAAATAATCCTTTAGTATTTTTTGAAAAGGGAGGGGCTGTTTTAGATTACTTTATAGAAAATCCTTTCCCTTCTACTGAAACTTTAATAATTATTAAAGATACTACTCCAGTTACTGGTACATATAGCATAAATGTAAGTTATGGTAGTGCTACTGGAATTAATCCTTTGAATAATATATTACCAACTAGTACCTCTATTCATGTAAGTCCTAATAGATATAAAGGTGTTTTATCAAACTCACAAGTGGTAGACAATGTTAATGATCATAGCCAAAGCTCTCATCCTTTAAAGGGAAATAGTACTTATAGTACCGGAGATAGAATTAATAATTTGAGTACTTTAAGAATCGATCCTGGTAATACTCTAATACTAAAATCTAATATCCCTAATAGAGAAAGACATTTATTTCTGGTAATAAAATATCTTAGTGGTCAAGGACATATATTAGGAATAAATAATTTAGCAGATTTAGCTATAGATCAAAACTATAATCTCTGTATAGACCAAGAAAACAAAAGACTTACTACTTCCCTAGTAATGACACCTAATACAGATTATCTAATAGAAATAAAAGCTGATACAGCTAATGGAACAGAAGTGTATGCTAATCATAATCTTATAGGGAATCATACAAATAATTTGTTGGATTATCCAATTAATGAAATTAATAGTATAAAGTTTGGTAAGTTACCTTTAGCTTTAAGTAATGCAGAGTTCTTATTAGGCGACTTCATATTATTAGAAGGAATATCTACAGATCCTATTTACACTAGATACCTATCTTCTAAATATTTAATTCCTAATAATATTACAGTCACCTAATTTAATATGTCTCTAATTGCAAGAGTCTTTTATTAAAGTCATAAAAATACCTACCGCCTCTTTCTTTATGAATAGTTGGGAATCTTGTAGTAATACATAACCTTCACCTATTTTAGCCTTGGCTAAGTTATAAAAGAATTTAGAGGCATTTGTTTTAGTCGATTCATTGCATTCCGATATTTCTAAGAAACACCATTCTTCATTGTCAACTAAATCATATATTAAAGCTAGCATAATACCTAAAGAAATAAATAACAACTACCATTGTATAGGTTCTTTATCTATACTCTTAAGATAATCATTGGTTTGTATAAAATGATTATTACCAAAGAAACCTTTATCAGCACTATAGGGGGAAGGATGCGATGATTGTAGTATTAACATGTTATTAGTAGTACGTGGTTCTGATATTTCATTAACTAAGTTCTTACTGAAGTTTCCCCAGCATAAACATACTAGCTCTCCTCTATTGAATAATAACTCTAAAGTCTTTTTAATTAATTTATCCCATCCTATATCTTTATGAGAATTAGCAATTCCTCTCCTTACTGTTAGGCAAGCATTGATTAAAAATACTCCTTGCTCTGCCCAATAAACTAAGTCTCCATCTTCCTTCATAGGAGTTATTCCTTCATTATGTAATTCTTTATAAATATTCTTTAAAGAAGGAGGAACAAATTTATTAGAAGTACTAAAAGCTAAACCCATTGCCGCATTAGGAGTATGATAAGGATCTTGTCCTAAAATAATAACTTTTACTTTAGAAAAAGGAGTTAATCTATATGCATTGAATATTAAATTGAAAGGGGGATAAATAATTCCTTTATTATCCCTATATTCTTTAGATACTCTCTCTAATAAATCTGTATTTTCCTTAAAGAAAGGGCTAAGTAAGTCATACCATTCTGAACCCATTAAATCTTCTATATTAGCCATCATTCCTCTCTTTATTTATAAACTTCTTTTTATATTAGTTATGGTTTTGTATATCTAAGAGTAATTATGTAATTAACTAATAAGTCTCTTTTGTTGCCTTAAAGTTAATTTATTTATAGGAGGTACTCTTAAGTATTTAATAGAACGCCTCTCAACTGGACCTTGAGGTTGGTACTCATAAGGAATATTTTCCATCTCATTTTCAGTCAATTCCCTATACTCAGTAATACGTTTGATATATATTCCTCTTTTAAAATAAGCTGGATAATTGTTAAAGTTTATTCCATTCCTCATTAGTAATTCATGCTGGAATGTTTTATCTTTACCGTGAAGTTCTATATAATTAGCTACCTGACGAGCTGCTGAAGATAGAGCATTCTTAGTCGCATCAAGTTCTCTCCAAGTAAAGTAATTAATAACTTCATTGGTATTAGGAAGATTAAAAGCTCTACAATCAAATAAAGCACTACATTCTGTTTTAAATCCTGGCAAATTATTTAATCTAGCTTGTCTAAACTTATCGGTACATAAAGAAGCTAATACACTAATTATCTTCTGTTTTTTACCATCAAAGTAAACTTGTTTATTAACTTCCTGTTCTTGTATTAACAGACTAATCTCATCGGACTGTGTATAGCCAAGTTTTGCATTAGTCTCATTAACTAAAGCCTTAGTGACTTCAGCCATACTTTTTATAAACGCTTTACTATAAGGCTTCTCAAGACCTTTAGTAAACCTATGAAAACAACGTCCGTCTAATCGTACTATTATAGGCAGGAAAGGTATAAATTTATCTGTACTCTCATATACTTTCATCCTATTTCCTAAACGTTCAATACTCATATACTGTCAATACCCTTACTATACTTATGTTTAGTTCAATGTAGATATATAAAATAAATAATCTAGAAGAGAAGATTAATTAGCTGTATTCTATTACCAATATATTTAAAAGCATCAGATCTTATTTGCATAGCTCTATCTAAAACCATAACTAAAATCTCAGGATAGAAAAGATAAACAAGTATAGTAAGTAAGGCTATAGATCTTAAGACTTTATTATAGAATTTAAGTAAACGAGTTTTAAGACCAATCTTTGATTTATTCACAGGCATTGGCATATTAGTAATGGTAAATAATTACCTGGCTAGACAACTCATTTGTTATTCTCTTGACTACTTCAAAAGATAAATTACCAAATCCTATAGCAGGCATATTCATTAAAACTCTATTCCTAGGATTTGAATCACAATAATCTTTAAGTTTATCTACCGAATATTTCAATATCTCAATTGAAGAATCATCTCGATAGTGAATTTTACTTTGAAAAGCTCCTAACTTTGTTTTACCTTCATTGATAGTGATGTCACTTATAGCTAAACCATATAAACTTAAATGTTTTACTTTATAGGCTAAATTACCCGGTAGAGAAGGCCATCTATTTTTAAAAGCTTTAGCAATACCAGCACCCATCACTAATTCGTTTTTATAAGAATTAATAACTGAATTCGCACTGAATAAAATTAAAGAACAATCTTCATGTATATGATGAAATAAGTTGCCTTTTATGTATTCAACCATTCCTTTTACCTCTCTCTCTCTTTTACCTTTATCATTCTCTACTTCTCTGACAAACTCATAAAAAGCCAAAGGTAGATATTTTAATTATTTTCATATCTACCCTTAACTACAAATTTCTTCTTATATCATAAATTAACCGACCCCCTCAGTATTAGTTTGTCTTATAAAATAGACTTGTTCTCGTTGTTTATACAATAAATCAGCCAGCTCTTCTAACATTGCTCGATTACTTTCAGTATTCTCTAACGATAATACGTAACCTTGAAGAGTAATAAGTCCGTCAGAATTGGGGATATTATTAGGATCAGAGAAAGGATCAATACATATTTGAGCATTATCAAATTCTTTTATATTGCTATAAGCTTCTTTAAGTTCTTCCATTTTAGCATTAGCCTTACTAACATCCTCTTTAAAATAGTCAATAGTAGACTTCTCATTAGGTTCGAGTTCATACTGCCTGGTTGGTATGGTTAAAGGACCGCCAATCAATGATGTCTCATGAGCAAATAAAACTACATAAGATGTCTCAGGACTATTACCGTCTTCAATCTTTTGCTGATACACTAAAGAATCGCAGGTGGTGGCTGTAGATTGAAAGTTATATAAAAATTCAAGTGACTGTTCATCCCATATATCATTTGCTTGTTCTTTTGTTAAAGCTGCTATTTGGGACTCAGGTGATGTATCGGGATTAACTAGAGAGGGCGAAGATTCAGAACCTATAGAATCATTATATTGAGTAACCAGAGCACCATTTCTCGATGGTGTATTAGTTATATTTGGCTGCCCGTTATTAAGAGTTATAAAAGAACTAATTAAATCTTGAAATAATTCAATAATCATAATGTGTCAAAAAAGGTAATGATTGTTGTAAGTTAATTAAGAATGTAGGGAACTACTTCTTATCATTATTAAGAAGATTGATTAATAATATTACTAATTAATTATATCTCTTTAACAAAGATAAGAAGTAAATAAATAGGAGTAATAAAATTTGATTAAAGGATTTAAATTATCTCTATACATAAACATATATATATAAATACTTTATTTAGCTTAGTGTTAACCAAGGTATTAAATCATTTAATTTTGGTATTGACTTACCAAAGTCATTAGGCTCATAAAGAAAAGTCATAGAGTGTTTTGATCTAGTAAGTGCTACATAGACTAAATTCCACTCCTGCTCTTCCATCCAAGGCTTAATGGCTTTATTAAGGTAAGGAAAACTACTTCTATTGGCAATAATAAAAGTATTATTAGCTTCATCACCTTTAGAAGAATGGAAGGTTGAAAATATAACTGCATTTTCTTTATGTGCCCCATTAAACAAATTACTTAAGAATTCTTTTATATAAGCTATATTACAATTAACTTTAGATTTATCTACTTCATTGTTTATATAGATATAAATATAACTTAATGCCTTATACTTGTCTGTTAAGTCTTCTAATGCTGTATATTCTTCATCCCTAATTAGTATCTTTGATTCATTATTGTAATAATCCTCTAAAGCTTTTACAGAAGTATCTAAATCATAATTAGGTTTAGTAGTTAAGTTTATAAGATTGACTAGAGTATTATAAATCTGTTTACCCCTTATAACACCTATTCTATTACTAGCAATTAACTTCAGACATAACCTTACAATAGGAGCATTAAATCTACATAAAACTAGATCCTTGGGTTTAACTAAGGTGTTTATATCGTCTACCGAATGGATATTTATAATACCTTCTTTTGTACCTTCTGGTGATTCAATATTAGGTACTAACAATCTAGCCATCTCTAAATGAGACTTAGGACATCTATAACAATAATTAAGTTCTTTAGTATCTGAATTGAATTCTTCTTTTAATCTTTTCCAACAAGTATAGTCAGAACCCATAAAACCATTTATTGCTTGATTTGGATCCCCAGTAAATATAGTTATACTACCTTTTTGATAATACTTATAAAATAATGAAATCATACATGGATTTAAATCCTGTGCTTCATCCACTATTAAATAATCCTTTATAGTAACTGGATCTATATTATTAATGTAAGGGATCCATAGCATGTCAGTAAAATCAATCTCTTGATCAGTAATCAATTTATCTTTACCAACTTCTAAAACATGAGATATGTAAGAAAGTAATATATCTCCATCATCATTAGGTAAAGGATTGTGTATTCCAAAGTCTTCAATAAATGCTTTTAGATTGTTTACTTCAGGCTCTATCAAACATAATCTACTTTTATTAACTATGTCTAATAGAAACTTCTTTAAGTAATATTTCTTCTTACTCCTAATGGCTTTATTTAAATATGGGTATCTATTTTTAATTATTAAGTCAAAGTCAATCCCTAAAGATTTGTAGACGTAGTCTATTATATGTGGATATTTACTGTTATTGACTTTAAACTCTTGCCCACCATAACTTCTTCTTATTAAATAAAACCCTAATGAATGGGCTGTACTAACTTTAACTCTTGACTTAGGAATTCTAGAATCGGTTTTGAGTCTCTTTGCAATATGTTCATTAAAAGCTACTATATGTGCTGAACCTTTTAAAGCTCCTACTATTCCTAATATAGTTGTAGTTTTACCACTACCAGCTACTGAACTGATAACTAAAGATCTACTTACTCTTTGTCCTTTTAAATCTATAAATAAATCTTCGTTATTTACAGAATTTAGTAAAGTGTATTTGTTAGACTTTTCTATCCAGTCAAATACTGATGTCTGATAATTAGACCAGGGAAAAAGCTTTTTATAACTTGATACCCATTTCCTAGAACTAATACTTTTGCCATCCTTTGAACTCATTAATTTATAATTTATTTACATCTTTTCTGATAGACTATCTTAATATCAATATATATAACAAGGCAGACCTTTATTCAGTTTAATAAAGATCTGCCTCGTTGTTTTATGATAACTTAATGTAGTGACTAATTATGATTCATCATGTGACTTCTATTTTATGACTATTTCTAGGACTAAAGGGAACCGTGACTTCCAATAATCCATTGCTGTAATTTGCAGCTAAAGCTTCTAAATTAATACAATCATATAAGACTTTTAGACTTAACGATAGGTTACATACTTTATCATTGATAGAAGATTCGGCACGTATAGAAAGCTCACTATTCTTATTGTCTTGTATAGAAGGACTTATACTTATTTCAAAGTCCTCTTTTTTGTATCCTGGTAGTTCTACTTCTACAACTAACTTGTCTTCTAAATATTTAACTACATAATGAGGTTCATAAACCTTATTAGAAGTATTTAAATTACTATTTAATGCGTTACTATTATTAGTTTGTAAAGGACCTGTACGAGATGTGACTGTATAATAAACAGGATAACTAGCTTTCAAAACTTCTCTTGCGAAATCATCAAGAGTTTTAAAACCGTTTGTATTATTAGGATTAAAAAGGCTAAACATTTGTTTATTTATCTACTAACTAATTAAATTGACAGTCTATTGATACAAAATGATTCTTTAATCGAATTGAATTCTACCCAATTGAATCCTTTTGTTATCTACATTTATAAATATATATGAATTAATAATAAGTATATATACGGCCTTCTACACTTTAATAATTAGGAATTACCGAATGTATAAATCTGAATAATTATAAATAGATTCTATAAAAATAAAAGTCTTAAACTTTATGAGAAGATTGAATAGGAATAGGTTCGACTTTAATATTGATAGGCGTAATATTAATCTCTTTCCATCTGACTAATTTCTTATAGTAATAAGACTTAAGTTTTTCAGCTTGTTCAACTGCATCCTCATAATTAATATAAGTACCTAAAAATAAGCCTGAGATAAAAAGATTAAACAGATTATCGTCAGGAGATTGTTCTATTAAATAATTTCCTTTGAAAGTAGACTTAGAACTTATAAATTTAAAAGTATCCTTAAAGTTCAATGCTCCTAATATACGGGCATCATTTTTAGCTTTGCTCATATGAGAATAAGTATCTACCTTATATCCTTGCCAATATAAAGTATAATTGCTATGACTTTTATTAACTATAATTTTATGAGTTTCTCCCATAAACCTATAGTTCTTTGATACTGATAAAGATTTATTATAAAGAGTTTTAATAGTTTGTTGTCTTATTAACTGTTCTTCTGTATCTCTCGTCTCATTCATTAAACAAGCTTTACAATATATCAAAAAGTGGGATCTATCATATTTATTCCAATCTTCCTGGAGATCTATATTATTATGACATCCCTTATTTAGTTGACGAATATGATTCCTTAAACGTGCTTTTATCCCTCCTCCTGACATATTAATAGTACTTCCAATATACAACTTGTTATTAGATTTATTCCTTATACAATAAACTCCACTAGTAACAGGGACTTGTTTTAAGTTTTTATAAAAGTTCAAACCTAAAAAGGTTGATTTATCTCGATGCTTTTGCTTATTACTTTTTAATTCCTTTTTATTTAACTTACTATTATTTTTAACAATCGATGTCATTACCTTACACGTCCTTATTAGAAATTATTGATAATCAATAAATATAAAATCATCTTTCAATAATCTTATTGGATTTAATTAATAAATAATAGCAACGCGGACTCAAATAACAATACTAAATTGTATCATTACTTTTTATAGTAATACTGATAGCCCCTTTACAAAGACAATTTCATAAAAAGGCTATTAACAAATTAATGTCTTATAGATCTGCCAATAATCAAATGTTGACTAAGATATTCAGGAAGATTATCAATCTCTTCTTGTCTTAACCAACCGTGCCATTTCTTCAGAATTCTAGGAGTACCTCCATACGTAATTTGAATATCCCCAAAAGATAAGTTATAAGGATAACATTGATCTTTAGTTAGATACTTAGGACTGTCAATTACTACAAAGTGCAAAGGCTTGATAGCTTCCTCTATAGAATAAGTTAGTTTATCTCCTAACTTTGTAAACAACGAAGCAATCAAAGAACAATCTGCCAAAGCTCTATGAACTGTAGTAACCGGTATATCATAAGCTAAAGCAATTTTAATAAGCTCTCTGGATCTAGATTTAGGCCATCTGAAATCCCTAAAAGTACATAACCATTTCTCTTCAGGTATCCCATCAATTAAAGCTGAATCAAATTCAACATTATGTGAAACAACATAAGAAGATACTTCAACCCATTCATCTAATACCTCCTTAAGAGGCATAAAGCCTATAGACAATTGACAAAGAGAACTTTCAATACCATGAATTTCAAAAGCATCTTCACCTGTATTGTTTAAAGGCATTAAAAACGACATTTGATTAATTATTTTCTGATGCTTTACAGAATATAATATAGCCCCTACTTCTACCACACTACAAGTACTTGTATCAAGACCAGTAGTTTCTGTATCAATAATAGTTAAATACATCTATTTATCCTCCTCCATTAAATCCTCTGACTTCTTATCTTTTTTCTTTGTACGACTTTTAGCTTTATTCGGATTCTCTTTAGTCTCACTATCTAAAGGTTTACTTTCTTTACTAATTGAAGAACTATCAGCAGCTGACTTTATTTCATCCCCAATCTGTGTACGATCTTGATTACTGTTATTTAACTTTACCTCTTCTTTAGATTCTTTAGATTCTTTAACTTCTAAGTCTATTTTATCTTTAACAATTTCTTGTTGATCCTGTAGATATAACTTTATATCTTCTAACTGATCAATCAGAAATACTCTCTGTCCTTCTTCTCCGTTAGTATTAGGTGTTTCTAACCATTGATTTACTATATTTGCTCTTACACTCTTCCCGTCAATTAGAGGGAGAATATAACTAGTATAAATTGGAGTATCATAATCCAACAAAGGTACCCTAAAATATAATTCGTTATTAATAGAATACCTAGCTGTGACGTTCTGATATAAAGGACTGGCTGGTACATTTGAAGCAGAATCAGCTTCTATTAAATAATCCACTCCTAAAAAGCTATTAATACTTTCACTTACCGATGGCGAACGACCATAAAATAATAAGCCTTTAACAATAGAATCATTATTCTGTAATAGCTCTATAACTACTTTTAACACTAAGTTATTAAGAGCATTAGCAAACTCCTCTTCTATATGCTCTACAATAACGTCTTCTACTTCTTTTAATTGGTTAAGATAATATTCAAATGTCATATTTTATATGAGTAATTAATTGTACGCACTAAGACTAGTAGATAAATAAATAACATAAGATATGTAAAATTGATTGTTCAATATTAATTAGATTAAAATATGGACACCTTAAACGGTTCTAACTTAATGCTAAAAGAAGCATTAAGTAATAAAACTTTTACTTCTACTATTGCCAAATATGTAGGATTAGAAAATATAGTTCTTGTTAGTCCAAACTGTAATTCTAGACACGTCTGCCAAATAGGAGAAGTCTTTTTCTATGAAGATGAAAGGATAGGAGTAAAAATAGATTCAGACTTATGGCTAATATATTTCCTTGGCAGTCAACCTTATATTCAAAATAATAAACCTTGGTGGGTTAACTGTGAAGAATTTTTTGGATGTAAATGATCACTCACCAATCTACTATTCATCAATGTACTTCAAATAAAGTTAGTCAGAATAAATATCAGATTGAATAACTTTCTGCATTGCACTTTCATATGAAATAAAAGTATTAGAACCTAATTGTCTCCTTTGTTTACCTATATAATTAGTACCTGAATTAGACTTTCTCCAGACATGATATATATCAGTTTTACTATCTAGAGCAACACAATAATAATGTGTATCTAATTCTATTATCTTAAGCTGGTTTTCACTCAAATTAATCATATCGACTATAATAATTTATAAAATATATGTAGTAAAAATCTAATAAAGTCTCCCTATATGTAGTTTTTCTTTTTCCTTATTATTGCTTTTTCCCTTTACAAGATAAGGATCTAATTTTAGACTTATAGTATAATTTAAAATATCAAACAAATTTACACCATAATAATGAAACTTAGACTCAGATAAAAGTCTACTAGTTTCTTCTTCTAAAGGATTACTTAAAGTCCTTCCATAACCTTTAAACATATTGATAAATGTCTTTAAATAAAAAATTAACTAAGTAACGTATTTAGATTAATCTCCCGTTCATTTATCTTTAATTAAATAAGAATAAGTGAAAGGGAGATTATTTATTATATCCTGTATATCCTAAAACAAATAAGTATCAATAATAACATAAATATAAAGACTAATATAATTTAAGAGCAATGAATAATTTTCTCTTTATCAAAATAAAAGTATGAATACTATTAATTCAATTACACAACATTTTACTTTTGAATTAAGTGATGGAGCAGATATTCAATATATAATTCCTAAAAAGGATATAAAAGATAAAGTTGATCTTGTATTCCGTAAGTATATAAACTTACCGAATACAGAAAAACCTATAAGACTAGATTTACCTGAACCACATCAAGAACTAACTTATGAAGATATATTAGCTTATTACGCTATTGATTATTTCTCAGTAATGGAGATGAGTCATTCAGAAGAACCAGTTCAAATAGCTAAGCATATAAACAGCTGGATAGGTATGGATTGGATTATGTACAAGCAAGAATTCTTAAAGAAATGGAGAAATATAAAGAAGTTAAGAATATATGTTTCTTGTGAAGGCTATGATAAACAAACATTATTAAATACTTGGCAACCCTCTTTGTCAAATATGGGTCATTATACTATAGGACTAGATGGACCTGTCGTGAAACCTGCTTCTGAATTAAGTATTATATCTAGTATGAATGTTATACTTTATTATTCCAGTAAGAATGAAGGAATCATAGCGGGCTCTATACTATCTGGAATTCCTATTATAGGCATTAAGCCATTTCAACAGACTAGACCCTATCATGAACTAGTTACGACCATTATGGATAGAGAAGAAGTGCTTGAATATATAGAAGCTATCAGCAGAGCCTGGATTAACTAATATAACCTTGTTGACTGCAAAATTAATAATAGTAATAAAACAATAAAAAGTAAATTAATCCAAGAGTTACGATTCTTTAAATGGAAAATAAAGCAGAAGGTAATAAAAAGAATAACACTGTTAAAAAGAATAAAAAGTTGATTCACTGTAAATTTGAAAGATATGAGGTTAGATTCTATATGGGTAAAATCCATTTAGATATAAACTATTTATCTTTAATAGCTTCTATTGGTCTATTTTTAATACTAATATGGCTTGGACATTTTCAATATGCAGTATATATACTTTTCTTGGCTCTAATCATTATGATAATTGCTGATAGCCTTATAGGGTTAATTAGTAAAACTTACAGCTTTGTAAAAGCTAATAAAAAAGAAGTATACAGATTACTAAAAGAATTCATAGAGTTTCTTTTATCTGATAAACCCGTCCCATAAATCTTTAGTTAACAGAAATAGAGAAAAGAAAGGAAAATAGATTATGTTATTTATACATAAAAAGAACATAGATATGAATAAATAGAGTTTAAATATTTATTCATATCTAAGAATCATCTATACTTGAACGAACAGCCTTAAATAATCAGGATTCATTGATTTCTGTTTTGTTATATTAAATCTCCTTCCTTCTGTTTGCTGATTAATATAAGTCGGCTTATTTCTCCTTACTTGAGTATCTAAAACCCCTGTACACCAAAGAATAGAACTCCAATGAACAGGGGGATTATAGTCCACAAAGTAAGACTGTAAGTATTCACCTACTAATATAGGACAGAAATTCAGCTGATTAATAAGATAACAAGCAAGAATCATTCTACTTCGATTAGTGATATATCCAGTAGACTCTAGCTCAATCTTAATAAAACCAATCAAATCTTGATTAGTGTTATTAAGTGATTTCCTTAATAAAGAAGAATCAGTTTGATATTTGCCAACTGTGTGCTCAGGACTAAAATTAAAGTCTTGGAAGCTATATTTAGACATCAAAGATTTGAAATAAATAGTCCAATTAAGTTGTCTAATGAAAGCTTCTAAATTCTCTTTATCAATATTTTCACCTCGTTTTAATCTAGCTCTAATAACAGAAATAACTTCAGAGTAACTGAATGAACCTAACGCAAAGTATTTAGATAATTCAGAAGAAGTTCTAACTAATTTATTCCTATTAGATTTATACTTACTGAGCATATCATCTAAAAAGTTATTCAACTTAGTATGAGCTTCTTCATTTAAATTAACAGATTGGCGCCTTCCTTGTAAGTCAATTGATTTAACCTCTCCTTGAGAAATAATAGAGACATCTCTTAAGAAAGATAGACTTTCAATAGAATAAGTATTTAAAGGATTTAAATATTGACTATCCTTTAATATTTTCTCAAAGTAAGAGAAGGGATAATCTTTATTTACTTCTGAAGATAAATACTCTTCATTAGCATAAAGAATATTGGCCGAGCGAAATAAATAGGCTGTTAGATTAAAATTCATTTTTAATCTATCAATAATTGAACGATGCATATCAATCTCTGACTTTATTTCTCTCAGACAGCCAATATAAAGATAATGATTATTAACACCGAAATACTTTATTAAAGCTTCTAAAGATTCTTCTAAAGTATTAGGAAATAAGTAAAGGTTGGTATTTAAAGACTTAAACTTTTGTTGAAGATAAGAGAGTCCTGTAATCTTTAACTTCCTTTTAAAAGTAGATGAACTGTCGAAAGCATAATAGTTTGTCTTTTCTCTATACTCTGTATGTCTGACAAAAGGAACAATTATACTATTATCTTTCTCTGCAAGACTTTTAGATAAATCTAATACGTAATTATTAGAAATTCTTTCGATAGTAGTAAGATCAGCCAATATATATTGCATCTAAAGCAACACTCCTATTTAAAATCAATCGTAAAGGATACGGTTTTTATAAAAAATATAGTAAGCATAATATTATTATTAGATATACTCGATATTATTGATGTTAGTCAAGCATAAACAATAATATATTAATAAATTATGAGAAAGCCTATATTCAAAGATGAGGAAAATAAAAAGTTATTAAACTATCTCTTAAGTTCATCTGAGATAGATCTTACTTCTTTTCTATTAGGCTATGAAGGTTTCTTATCTGTTAGAAAAGAAGACTCTGATTATAATAAACCTTTTCTAGCCGGTGAAGGTAAGGTGATGAAATGTCCTGAATCTTTAATGCCTTATATTCAGGCTTTATTAAGAGATGTTGATAGTAGATCGGTCGAAAGATCTATTATTGAAATACAATTATTAAGATTAATTTATGCTATATTTGGACCAAGAACTGCTGATTATGATAAGTTGAGATTAAGGACTTATGTTAATGAATTACAAAGAAGAATCAAAAATAACGATAGAATGCTCACATATTATAGAGATAAACATATAAAGTCTAAAGAACAAACAAGAAAATTAAAAAGTAAAATAAAGAATTTAGAAGCAGTCAATAAACAACAATCAAAGATTATTGAAGGAATGATAAATAGTAAAGAACCGATATCTTCTAAGTAATATCCTCCTAACGCTAATTGCCATCCTAACATGGCCTGAGCTTTCCAATATCACTACTGAGCATTCCTCCCCTGGGTATATGCGATAGCAGTAATTTAGAATCATGAAAGTATTCTAACGCAAACATTTGTGATTGGTAGATCCTTTATTAACAGGGGTATTCAAAATGTGGATTAGATTTTCTTATAGATATAGGTAAATCTTCTAATCTAATTGTATGTATCACTTCATCTAATAAAGTTATTAAGCTAGATCCTAATGATATATCATTTACAACACTATTAGTTTTAGCCCTTTTGTTTGAAAACAAATCTATTTCTTTATAATCCCTTTTAATATCCTCCATATCTTCTTCAATCGAATTGGAATTATAAAAGTCTTTGGATTTACTCTCTGATAAATCTATATCATAAATTAATTTACTATTCGTTATGTAACTAGCTAAGTTAATATCATCCTTACTTATAACAATATAAATACAATCTTCCAGGTCCTTGTCTTTAAATCGTTTAGTAATAGTATCAGATATTGATCTGTGAGTATCTTTATCCTTAGTAAAAGATATTATTAAAGGGAAGACATTTCTTATTGACTTATTTAGTAACCTGGAATTCAATCTTTTATCCTTAGCTATTGGAGACTTACCATCTAGTACACCTAAATTCTTACAAACATGTACGCTTTTATTAGTATCAGGAAAAAAAGATCCTAATAAACTATTCTTCCCTAAATTAGAATCGTGAATATTTAAATCTTTATAGTCCCATATTTCAATCGCTTCATTATAATCTAATTCGGAATCATATAGATTAGAGAAGTAAAGTATTAATGGCCTTAGTATGAGAATACTAACATTAGTGACTCCTATTACTAAAAGTTTGTTGGGATAAGATAGTTCCATTTAATAAAGGTTAATCATATGTAAATGTTATTAGCTATGACTTTGTAATCTATTTATTATTTATTACTAATAATTTATCTTTAAAAAGAAAAGTATTGTTATAGCTAATAACACTATACATAAGATAACTCATGAATTACTATTCATTATCAAGTTCAGAATCAGGTACAATTATAGATTTAAACACTTTCCTTAATAACTCACGAGCCTGTTCATAATCAGGATAAATAAACTTTGTACTGTTTGTGAATGTCCGTTTCTTATTTATATCATTTTGAAGGAACAATAAAGATGCCTTTAAACTAAAGACTTTTTCTGAGGGTTCCTCTTTATAATCAAGAATATCTAAGGCTCTATTGAAAACTCGAGATATATAAAATAAAGCTGTTATGTTGATATCTATAGTATCCTTAGAATCTATGGAAATACCTATTGATGTGCTAGCATTGCTATCCTCTAAAGCAATGACATTAGCCATAACGGTAGCCACAATCTCTAAGTCAGATTCCTTTAGAACTAACTTTGTAATAGCCTCACCAATAATATTGTCAGCTTTTAACTTATCTTGGGCTAGACTGTGAACTACTTCTGCTATTGAAATGCCGTCTTGCATACCTTTCTCCTTATTTTTACTAAATACTTAAACGAATGTAAACTATGTATGTATAGCTTTATAAACAGTGCATATACTAAAAGTATATTGTTTCATAAATATCATTCTCTTCACTTTTCCCTACCTCCCCCTCCTCCTCTAGTAATAAAGATAATGACCAGTCAAACTGAAGGTTATTAAAACTAGTCCAACTAATTAGTCTAGAACATAATATATCTTCAATATCTTTGTTAGTTTCTTTAAAGAATAGAAATAAAGAATCAACAAAATTAGGTGTAAACATCCCACAGCTAGAGTATTTTAATACTAAGTCTCTAGATAAAGAAGTAAGATAATAATACTCATTGCTGGTATATTGGTCTTTTACAGAATGTAAATACTTGTTTATAGTAAGTAATTCAATGGTATTAGAAGTCACATAATTTAAACAAGAATAGAACAGTTCATATCTACTTTGATGATTTTCTTCTATACAAATAGAACTTATATCAGGTGGTAGTTTACCGGTAATGAAAAAAGCTAATGTTTTCAAACAAGTAAAGCTATCTTGAAATTTAGATTTATTTACAGCAGTTAGAAAATGTTCTATCTCACTATTTAAAGTTATTTTATAAACAGTTAATTGAACTCCATCAGTTCTTCTTATTCTTATCAAATCATTTATCTCCTTATCTTTTATTTTTAAGGTTAATTGACAACATCGACTCTTTTCATTTTTCTATAAAACTAACCTATCCGTAGGTAATAATATTATTAACAGGATAAAACTTATACCAAAAGCATTTAGGAACAGATACTTTAAATTGTTCTAATATATTTTTTGGTTCGACTTCCGGTACAATCACAATATCATCTTCTATAACTTTAATAACTCCCACTTCAGCAGGAATATTATCTTTAATCATAAAAGAATCCGTTATCTTAACTTTCTTGCCTTCGTACCATACGTCTGATATGTCAAACGATGTGGGCATATCAAAATCCAATAAGGATGAATCTATAGTTATACTACCTTTACCACAACCTGTAATAGACCATCTAAAAAGATTTTTATATAATGTCTTCTCGGTAGTTAATCCATTGAAACTATCTAACTTTGATGTGCCAATATGGTTCTTCTGATCTTGTATAACAAAATCTCTAAAACTATTTAAGTAATAAAGAGAACTAGTTATTAACTCAATAAAAGTCAAACATTTTCTTAGATATTCTCTACATATAGTAGATTCTCTAACACAACACAAAGATAATAACAAATTCTTTAAGTCATAATCATAATCTTGTCTGTCATATTTTATATCGATATCAAAAACATCTTCATTTAGATAATTTCCAACTATAGTTATACCGGAATTATTATCTAATACATAATTAAAGTTACTATCTGCATGAGATAAAAATTCTGATATATCAGGGGGTTGAGTTATAACGTCTGTCATAGTATCTATCTAGTTATAAAAGTTATATAAATAATTTAAGTATTAGAAGGTATACGGCTATCTGTTCCTTTATAATATTGATTGGGGATGCTATCCTGATCTATACTTTTATTATCAATAGTATTGTTAGTGTCTTTAAATTCTTCTTCTAAGTCATTATTAGGCAACTTAAGATTAAGGATAGACATGTTAGAAAGATAGGTAATTAGTAAAAAGAAGTGATGACAAAATTCTAATAATGAGGATTCCAATTCCTTAATTTTCTGTGAAGCATCTTCATCTTCCTTTTCATTAAAAGATTCAAAGTTTTGTTGTTGTTCTAAATCCTGTGCCAGTTGACAGAATTCAAGTAAAGGCGTAGTGGCTGCAGCTATTAGTAATCTAATATTTTCTACTCCTAAAATATTAGAAGTTTTACTTATTGATTCCAAATACAATCTAGGATTAATATTATTTGCTTGGAAATAATATCCTAATTTAGCATAAACCCAATTGGCAACAATAACAAAAGACTTAAAATATTCATCTTTATTACTAATATCTAAGTTAGTCGATGCATTATCAGTATTCATATTTATTTAATACTCAACTATAGTATAAGGTATGTCTATTTGAGCTAATTTCATTCTAGGATAACTAAATTTAAAATGTCCTTTTACATGACTAATATCTTTCAATAAAGGATTATTAGCTTTACTTTTATATTTATGGTATAAGGCTCCACCTTTACATTTAATTCTTAATGTATTCCAATTAATAGAATCTACATAGTTGATAATAGTTGGAAATAAAGGGTTAGAATAAATATCATTTTCATCCCAATGAATTAAATAAATTAGATTGTAATTATTTTTACCATCTATATCCCATAAAAACTTAATAAAAGATTTTAATGGTTTTAAATTTATTAAATCTTCATCTCCTGTAAAACCAATAAAAAAAGATCTTATTGGTCGGCTAAGATATCCAAATGAAGTAGATGGTATTTTAGTTGTTAGACTCAAAATAATATCTTCTTGGTCTTTATGATGTTTATATCTTGTACTGTATAGAAACTGTTTAGAAGTATATTCTATTTCTTCTATAGAATGCCAATATCGCTTTATCTCTCTAAGTCTCTCATATATATATCTTGCTACTCCTAATTTATTATCTACTATAGATGTATATCTTTTTATTATCTTTAATCTTAACTCTCTAAGCTCATTAGTATTTAATTCGTATACGGCCTCATACCAAGTATTTGGTAAAGTATTTATATCCATAAATATATAGAGATAATATTATATTTTAATAACTACAGCAAGATCCTCCAATAAATTTCTAAATACTTTATCTCTATCTATATATAATTTAGAAAGTCTTATTAAATCTTTGACAGTATCTTCATCATCAGTAGCAAATACGTTACTTAAATTCAGACCCCACAAATTGTTATCTAACGATACTTGAAATCTATATAATTTAGGAATCAAATGTCTTGAAATATAATCTATAGATTCTGAATTCCCACTACCTAATAATAATGGTAATTTACTTAACCATCTAAAGCCTCCCCAATTCTTTGATTTATTTACGTCTACCGTCATTACATCACACCCTGTACCCACAGAAATACAGATTATGTCATCTAACTCATAACCAAGATCTAAAGCCTCTACAATGGCGTATAAAGTAGGGTTGTTAGAAGCTATACCGCCATCGACAAAAACACCATGAGAAACTCCATGAATGTCAAATATTTCATGAGGACTATAAAGACTAGGGAAACAAGATGAAGCTACAACTAAATCACTAAGTAAACAATCTTTAAACTGTCCTTTCCAATTCTTAGCAACTTGTAGCTTATCATTAGTTATATCGTAAATAGGTATGAGAGTCTTTTTAGTAAATGAACTGAAGGCGTCTCTACCAATATACTTTTCAGCAGTCTCTAGTAACCTTCTCTTATCATAAGCAGGAAACAGTTTAGTCTTTCTAAGTAATTGATCAGTCCAAGATCCTTTATTAAAAACTTTGGGTATTAAATTCTTGTATAACGCAGGTAACAAATTGACTTCATGGCCACATGTTAATAAGCCAGCAGAGATAGCCCCCGTAGAACATCCAATCAGTAATGTTACTTTATCAAATAACTGATAGTCCAACTTTGCATTAATTTCAGCAAGTATAAGCGAAGAAATAATTCCTCTAACTCCACCACCATCCAAAGATAAAATCACACATTTATCTCTTTTATTGCTCACATTATTATTCATAGAACTAGGAAACTTCTTTTTATATAAATTATGGATGAATCATTTATTACTCCTCTTATATTCATCTTCCATTAAAGCTTTTTCTTGTTTAGTAGGTGAGTTAATATAATCTAGGAATTTATTATTCAGATAACTAAGTACTTTTACTGCTCTCCTACTTATCAATTTAAACCTATCTTGATTAAATCCTAGTAAAGTTAATAAAAGAATAATTATAGAAATGTCTTTCATATTTATATATATGTCTATACTTATATCTATATCTACTGACTATTAATAATTTTAATAATAATTATACTCATAAGGAGTATTGACCTTACCTTTCAAATTGGTTATATCCAATAAATGAAAATAAAGTCTTAAAGTATTTATGGCATCATACTTAGCGTCATGCGCTCTACCTTCAAATCTCAAATTGAATACTTCTAAAGCATCACTAAGAGATTTATAAAAGGATATACCTTTAGTTAATAATAAAAACTGTAATATAACTCTAACATCAATTTCATCTTTACTAAATGGCCAGGGATACATAACTCTTTGGCCTTTAGTTGCTCTTCTAACTTGAGTATATAAATAATGACTGTCTCTATTCCCCCATACTATTGCATTCTTAGAAGGATTAAATGGTGCTAGATAATCTCTTAAACTTTTATACCCGTCAACTAATGATAAATCAGTTATGTCAGAACTAGAATATCTAGCAGTTAATGCTCTTACTTGACTATTTATAGGTCTTATAGGTTTTATGTATATAGACTTAGAGGATATTATCTGTTTGGTATACAGACAGCCTACAGCTACCCCAATTTGAATTATTTCTTCTAACTTCTCACCTTTCTTGTTAAACTCAAGGTCTAAAGAAATAACATTCATTATAATGCGTCTCCTAATTATTAATTTAATACAAATAATAAATCAATAATGATAGTAAATAGTCATAGGACTACTTACTATCAATAAATAAGTATTAAATTATAAAGAGCTTAAGCTGACTTCTTCACGTAACCACCACTCCTTTTATTACCAATTCTAGGAGGCTTAGTTATTTTCATATCTGTTAACATTAACTCTTCAGTTAATGGGAATTCCTTATCTAATATTTCTTTGCCACCTTCTAAATATTGATCACCCATTATAACCCCTGAATGGACTTTCTCTATATTCTTTATATTCTTTTTATTCACTGAGCTATAGAATAACGATTCTATGAGTGTAGGTGGAACGTAGATAGTTGTTAGTGGACCAGGTAGCCTCTCTAACCTCAATAGATAATAATATGAACAGGCTTGTAAAACTTCTATTCTTACTCGACTGTTGACTTTAGTTAGAAACTCGTTTCTGTTAATACTTTTACTTGAAACTAAATTATCAAATTCTAATAAGTCAATCTTTTGATCAAATAATAGATAAATAAGTTGACCAATTACTGTGTGTAATACTTCTAATTCAGTATCACTTTGACTTTTGGATTTGGTAGAAAATATTTTACTAAGCGCTTCATGAGATTTATCCTTACTTGTTACATATTTCCAAACCTTCTTCAGAAAAGATTGTTGAAATGATAGTATATGTCCTTTCTTAATGTCCTTCTCTTTAATCTTCATATCAATATTTTCATACTTTAAGTTTATTGGTAACAACTAATTTTCTGTTACCAAATAATAAAAAGAGAAAAGAGGAAAGAGAACAAAAGAAACAAAGTTCTTACACAATCCTCAATTCTTATTTAATTACATTTGATAAAGAAAATTAGTTGTTGTTAACAAGGGGAACCTAATGAAAAGATTCTATTAGCGATTCATTAGGTTCTAGACTTAATTAAATAAGACTAAGATAAAACAGAAATATAGATAATACTTTTATCTTTATAAATTCCTATTTTATACTTAGTTTTATTAATTCAATTAGTCAGCCACACTTCTGGCAATTTGAGTCAATGGATCCAAAGTTCGCTGTTTCTGAACAAGATAAGACATATTACCAGGTATAATCAAAGTCTTATGCTCTTGGTGAATTACAGCAACCCCATCTCCTTCTACTACTAAGTACATGGATTCTTGCTCAGCATTCTTGTACACACGAATTTGAGAGTTATCGTTTAAACGAACTAACTCATGAGTATGGGTAGTTTGTACTAAAATATGGTCCTCAGCTAAAGTCCACTCTTCTAAATCAACTCCCTGCTCTTCTAATGAACCTTCAAGCATCTTTAAAAGTACGTCACCTTGACGGAAAGCATTGCCTTTTGCATTCTTTACAGGAGCAATGTTTTCAGGTAGTAACCGGCTTTTAATGTAGCTATCCCGCCCATCGTCATTAGAGAAACGAAAGTTAAACTTAGACTCTAGTGCATCCCGAATGGCTTCGTATTCGACTAACGGGTGTAACTGCATAATATGTGTGGTCATGAAGGATATACCTCTCTTAGATTGTGTTGGATCTATATGTACACTGACAACTCTCTTCCTTGAAGGTTAGAGATTCTCACTTCTTAGGGAGAATCTGGTTTATACATAATTGTTAACGCCAAACTCTTTACCCTCAGTGAGCATTATTCCCATATGTCTTACGGTACTTTAATGTAAGAGTTTTTCTCTATTAATAAAATGAAATAATATCTACTATTTATTAATACAGCATTTAACGACCGAAGGGCTCTTACCCGTGTCGAGTGTTTGTATATTTAATACAAAACAACTCCTACATTACTTTTTATCTTAGTAACTATGTTCCTTCTTTAATTTCTTCGACTAAAGAATCATACTTAGATAGACTGAATTGCTCAATATATTCATCGTTTTTTAAATATTTATCTCCATCCCTAATACAATGGTCTCCCTTATTTATACAGTCTTGTTTATTCTTGGCATACTGACAGACCCTTGTATATAACTTACTACGAGTACCAGGCTTACCAAAACTGAATAGGACTCTATCTGTGTCTAAATCAATCTTAACAGAACATGCAGGGCATTCTACTATATTAGAATTTAAGTCTTTGTTATTATTACTTGTCATATTAATTTTATCTCTGTCTCTATCTTCTTGTCCTTCTTATTCCTACCTTTTTGATGTTCAATAAATAAACAGCCCTACTTTATAGAGCTGTCTTTAATTATTTTAATCTAATTAATTATTTATATGATCATCCATATTCATTTATTTATATTTCTAGGGATTTCTTCAATAGCACTGATGAACTTGTTTTTCATAGACAAAGTTCCTTTCCTAGGTCTACTTAGACCTTTCCCTACATACTTAACTCCAGACTCTTCCAGCTCTGTTATGTCTATAAGACTGTCTAGTTGGCTTTGATAGTCTTTCATTGAATCTCTCTTGATTTTCGATGGAACTCTTTTATAAATCCTTCTCAACCTCTTCCTATTCTCTAGATCAAGATTATCAAGTTTGAACATGAACGGAGTTAACTTCCTTTTTGTTCTACTCATAAATAAGGTAAGAGTATGTTAGATTCAAGATTTATAAATCAATAAATTAATAAATCTTAATAATAAGTCTTAATAATAAATAGGATAACATATTTTACCTCTTACATATTTAGTAACGTTCAAAAACTATAAAACTTAATGTGATGCTCTTATCTTCTTAAGAATAGAATATCCTATACCACCTCTACTTACCTCTTCTACATAATAAGGAATATTGTTTCTATTTAAAAATAATTCAACTTTTCTATCTATTAATCTTGCTTCTTCTAAAGTCTGACCTCTACCATTATTAGAATAATAACTATCTTCTCTACTCAAAAGAAAGTTAGTATTACTAAACTTATTAAAGAGATTTAATGACAATTTATTTATATGTGGGTCGTCCACATATATGGCCGAGTTAATTAATGGCGAATCTACAATAGCATAATCAATTTTATCATTTAGACAATGTAGCCATTTATATTGATTGCTTAATATTTCTAACTGATTGTTCCATTGTAACTTAGATACTTCCATATAGAATAATAACTTAGCATGCTCTGGGACCAACTCTGCATCATATCCTTTAGTCTTCAGTAAATATAATAGATGCGCCGCTGTCGTTGATTTACCTAAACCAGGACCACCTAATAAATTAATAACTCTCATATAACATCTAATTAATACTTTATTATCAGTTCCCTTTATCCCCTAAAGAGACTTTATCTCGACCTGAATAATTAATATATAAAATATGAATATAAACTAAAAAATCAGATAATAAAATCTACTTCTTTTTTAGTAAGGACTAACTATGGAATCTATATTAATCATAGTTGAAGAATCAGAGTTGTGCATGTTGTTGTTGTTCGGATAAGGCATTACTCTTTCGTTAGGTGACTCAGATTCTACAGCATTATTATCATAATTCTCATACCCACTTATAAGAGGTATCATTCTATCTTCTTTAAGCATAGAGTAAATTTGAGGGAAATTACTTTCTATAAATTTATATGTAAACACCAACTTGTTAGCTGCCATCCTGACACTATAAAAACTGGTATCTTTCATGTCAAAGCTTTGCCATTCATCCATTTGATATAAATCAGGAGTTCTAAAAGTAGAACTAAAAGAAGAGATATGTAAAGGATACATATCTAAAACTTCTGTGGGATATTCTCCTAAGTCACCAAACAATAGCTGGCTAAATACTAAATGATTGTAACTTACGTTATCAGAAGCTAATTCTAAAGTATCTTCTCCTGCTAAAACTCTATCTATACCTAGAAAACTTTTCATCATTTCAGAAGCTTCAGAAGGACTAACTCTTTGATTGGGCGGCGGTAAATAAGGTAATACATATTGTTCTATCCACCCTCCAGCTCTATCTTCATCAAAATACTTATTGACTAAATGAAGTTCTTTAGGTTCTCTGGAATCTTCTTCATAAAGAACTAGACTCACTGATATAAATGTTAGAGGACTATAACGACCCTCTTCATGGAAACTAGTATCAAATATACAAAGCTTTTTCATAATACTTGAGTTTTTATATTTATTTGATTTATTGATCTGAAGTAAATTCTAAATATGAAGGTATATGACCTTGATCTAATGAATTTCTAAAACTAAATATACTTGGCTTACTATTACTTTTTTTATTTACACTTAATTTGTCATCTTCAGAATCCTCTTCTACCTCTCCATTAGACTCTTCATTAGACTCTTCATTAACGATTTCGTATGAACTCATATCGGGAATATATTTGTCTCTGAACAAAGTTTCATAAACATCTGGATAGGATGCTTCAATATATTTATACATAGCTAATAAAGAAGCTACGTTAAACCTTGCATCGTCTATCGCTATATGTTCAGTACCTTCCTGTTCCTTAGGTAAGACTTCCAATGAAACATTAAAGCTATATAAATATTGCTGTAAATCAAGAGTGAACATTTTTACAGTTCTAGGATAATTAGCCATTATGCCAAAGATATGTTGAGAAAACACTACATGATCATAGTCAGCAAAATTAGCTAATAAGAGTATTTCGTCCTCATCTATTCTATTATCTTCTTCATCATTATTCTCAGGATTAGCTTCAGAATTAACACCCTCATCATCCTCTTCTTGGTTAGATGGATTATCATCAGTATTACTCATTTGAGAACTACTTATACCTAGAAACTCTTTAACTCTAGTCTTCATATCTTCTAAAGATATCCTTTCTTCAATAGGCGGCAAATAAGGTAATACATTATCTCTAACCCAAGGATTTACTTCTGCTTCATCAAAGTCTGAATTAACTAAATACAATTCTTTAGGTTCATCTTCTCCTTCCACAAATAAAACCATACCTAGTGAAATTAAAGTTATAGGATAATCTTTACCTTTCTCAGAGAATTCAGTGTCGTATACGCATAACTTTCTAGTCATATTAATTCCTTCTTTCATTTATTGAATATATGTCATAAATCAATTATATGAAAATAGGGATAAATAGCATTTCATTTTAATAAGTGAAATAAGCTAGTTTATCCCTAAATCTCATAGTTTATCTTTCAATAAATAATGAAAGTTTAAGCCCCAGTGTCTGTACCGCCAGTATCACTAGAAGTTTCAGTCGTTCCAGTGTCATTAGTACTTAGACTATTAGTTAAAGATGTTGAATTCTTAATTTTCTCTACATTCGCTGATATCATTATCCTATGATATTCCTCATTTGGAAAACCTGCATCTCCAAAATGAGTCGCCAATGCTTGTAAATATTTTAAATCTTCTGACGTAGAATCAGACACGGCTGATAATGCAGAATTAAACTTTCCTGCGTCTATAAGGGAATCGAATTGAGTTTTATCCATTTTGTTTATTCTTTATTAGCTTGCTGTAATTGTAGATTATACCAATAGCTTTGTAGCATATAATATCAATGTTAAACTTAGACTTCTAATAAGGATTTATAATCAGGTTTTAACAGAAAGTCTCCAGATAGTGAAGGTGTAAAAACTCCTTTTCTGTCATTTACTTCCACGAAAGGTAAATTCAAATATTCCTGTACATTTGATAGCCTTATGAATCCTCTTGACTTTATATCTTCACTAATTAACCCGCATTCTACTATGTTAAATTCTAGTACTTCTCTTAATATCTTATAACCTTTATTAAAACTATATGGTCTATAAGGTCCTTTCAATACATATTCCTTAAGAGATTCTTTGTCAGTACCTTCCCTTACTTTTATTGATAACTCTTTTCCTCCAAATCCGCTATTGTTGTTATTTACGTCTATATAAGAATCTATTAAACCTATAGAATTGTGTATAGAAAAATATACTGTAGAATAATATTTGGGTATCTGTTTCCTAAAATATTCCTTATGTTTAGGGTATTTGTTTAAAGTCAATACGGGTAAAGGTAATTTATCTTGCTCTTTTTCAAACCAAATTACCTCTATATTCTTAATAAAAACCTCTTCTTCAATATCTGGATTTTCGTCAGAAGTCTTGGTAAATGTTTGCACTGCTAGTTAAAAGTTTTAATACATAAATAGGTGATATACATTACAAAATAATAAATAATTTATTGGTCTCTTTGGAGTGTATATACTTAACTCCATAAGAATAATATTTAAAGCAAAAGAATTAATTTAATGAGTATAAATATCATTAATATAAAAATTAACTATTGCTAGATCGGTATACTTCAACAACATATTTATATTCAACAAACTTCCATAATAATCATATAAATACATTAAAATACTAAAAACTAAATTCGCACAGTTGCATTGATAATCCTCAGCTTCTATATTTCTATTTAAACGAATAATAAAATGGTTTGTATTAACAGTCTGAATACTTAATGATAAATATTGAGACGAAGATTCAATTGCCTTACAAATAATTTCTCTAATCTCTTCTTCTAAAGATTCCATTTTTAATAGAAGTAATGTCGCATCTCATTATTAATAATTAACTGCTTAAATAATTTTATAAAGTTAGAGTCTTCAGTTAAGCTTAAATTAATATCATTTAAAAGACTAAATATTAAATCCTCTTTATTACAATACGGAAACTGATAGTCCTTTATAAATAAAAATGAAGATGAGTTTAAATATTCGATATAAAAGTTACTTATATTATCTTCATAAATATAAATAAACCCTTTAGGAGTCATTACTTTTATACCTATTAATTCTTTATTAACAATGCCTATCGTACTCATTGAGTTAACAAAAGAATTACTTTCTCTATTAGAAATTATTACTAGTGAATTAAGGGGTAGTCTATTTAAATCTTCATAATTTAAATAACAACTAGAGCTTACTTCTTCATTCGCTTTAATTATATTCACAGGCAAGTCTAATAATAATCCACTGTATATCATATCTTAATAAGTTATTAATAAATAAATTGTACTATTATGTAAATTTCGAAGCTCTGGAAAGGAATAAAGTCAAGGAATATGTTTATTTCAAAAGCTTACATTTTAAACGCTTTATCTAATTTCAAAAGTTCATTTAGAACTTATTAAATGTATAAGTATAAGTATGAGTTTTATTAAAACTTATACATTTAATAAGTATATATAACAAATAAGTTATTTTACCTAAGATATATCTAAGGAATAGCTAATTATTTGTTTTCGTTGGGGGTTTAATCCGTTGATAACTTGAGATACTGACTCGATACAATCAGCAGATTCTAACTCTTCTGTAGAAAGCTCGACTTCATAGTGCTCTTCTATAGTCTTTTTTACCACTACTTGCTTAGTACTTCGTCCATTAGCAAGACCTTTATTGGTGGGAATATAATCAACAGTAGCTTTAGCTGTATTGGAGTCATTACTGTTACTAAAATTAAATTCTTCGATCTTAGATGGGTCTAATATCTTACCCTGAGTATCAATAATCTTCATTACTTGTCCTTTATCACGATTGGTCTTATTCTTTTTATAGGCTTCAATACTTTGATTGAACCATTTGCTTACATTGGGATTACCGCCTACATAAGATAAATCTCTAATAGTCAATTGGTATTCTTCAAGTAATTTCTCTAGAGTCCAACCAGCTCTAAAAGCCCTTTCAATAATGATCTTTTTATTGAAAGCAGTGCCAGATCGTATCTTCTTCAATTCTTGAATTGAATAACCTAAATCCATAATTAACTTTGATAAATTAGCACTATCTTTGGATTTAAAGTTTTGTGTTAAATCACTGAATGTCATACCTTTCTTTAAGGCGGGTACTACATGATCCAAAGCATATGCTTTAGGATTTTGTCTATAAAGTTCTACTCCTAAAGAATCATTGCTTATGTTGGTTGAAATTTGGGTATCTGTAATAATCATTTCTCTAATTCCTTTACTACTAGTCCTTTAATTAAAAGCATTAACATTAAATGCTTTTAAAGTCTGGGTATAATCGATCTAATAAAATGAAATTTTATCTTACTGAAAAGATAAAACTAGGTAAATATAAGAACGATATTCATTTTGTATAGGCTTATGTAATATAAGTCACTATACGGTTTTTGTCGCCTAGGATGTATTCATCCTCATAATCCTCCAATGAATCTTTATTACTTAGTAATTGTATACTAGGAAAGCAGCAGGGCAAAACAATAACATATATAGAAGTATGTTCTAGTAAAGACTTAACTTTACCGATAAATAAATTAGTATCTAAATGGGCATGTGGAAAAACGATTATCAATTCATTATTAGGACTAATAGGCAAAACTTTTGATTCAATTAGACCATCAACAAGATCTGAGGATATTGAGTCATTCACTAATTCTATTGTTAAGTCTTCTGCCTTTTCCTTATAACAAATGAGTCTATTAAAATTACTAATTGTACCTGAATTATAGGATCTAGGATCCACACTATAACAAGTCCACTTTGTTAAATGGACTAACAATCCACTTAGCCTTGGGGTGACTCCTGCTCCTAATTCATAAACACAAACATTCGTATCTTTCGTATCAAATTTGTCTTTGAGATGATTATATATCCCGTAAACTTCTGTCATCTCTTTAACTGGACTAGAGGCTTTATTGAATAAAGAATATAAGTATTCGTAACAATCTAGTCTCAACAATCTATCCGCATAATAATAAGGTTTTGATTTACCATATCTATGAGACATAAATCTCCTAATATAAATAGCAAAGAATCGAACAATAAAAAAAAGAAAGAGATATATGTTTATATACATCTCTCTCTTAGTAAATTATATTCCTTCAAGTAAATGATTTGATGTTAATCTCCTATGTTACATAATACTTTTTATTGGACTTAACTAAAAGTTGATTATTATCTAAGTTTTACGTGTACCATTAGGCCACCCTCTGTCAGGTTTACCTCTATCGGGAGGATCAAGTGGAATGTTTGTTTTATTACTTGCTAGTTTTGGTTGTTTATTCTTCTTACTATCTTGAATTCTGGAGTCTTTAGAAGTAGACATATAAATCTTTGTTAATTACTACGTCATTAATGATTTATCTAGTACCAGCCCCGCTTGATGAACTGGGTCTCCCATTATTTGAAGGATTATACTTTCTTTTATTACCCTTACTCCCTGAACTTTTTGATGAATTGTACTTCTTATTTTTTGACATTTGTTGCATGGGAAAAGAACTTATTCTAATCAATATATATATATAAGTATAACTTAAATAATTACTATAATACGGGGATAATAATAACTAGTTAGTAGAGGTAGCAGTCTCCAACTCATTGGTGGGATTTAAGTTCATACTGAGTAAATCTATATAAACTTCTTGTAATGTTTTACTATATTTACTGATGTCTTTACGCCCCATTAGAGCAAGACACAAATTCTTTATATCTTGTTCTCTCATTTGTGTAGGAAGTTTTTTCACTCTACCGCCATAAGTAAATTCTCTATTCTTTTTATTATAAGCATCTTCATAAGCTTTCTCTAATATGAGATCTTTACCTCTCTCTAAAGCTTTATTATTTAAATTCGTCATATATTTATTCCCACTACTTGATTAAGTCTCTACTTTTTTAAATCTTATTAATAACAAATACAGCTAAAACGAATCTGGATAAATATATATATAAATATTTATAAAATAAAAACTATCTAACAAATCCTGTAATATCTTTCTTAGCTTTACCTTTAGCCTTAAGACCTACTATACACGGTGAAGGGTCTAAAAACCTTAAATCGGTTTTATCACCGTCTATAACTTTAAAGTCCATGAAAGTAGGGGGTTTATCTTTAAATACTACAGCTACATTCTGTCCATTATCTAAAGCCTGTCTAGCTAAATAATCATTACTTTCGCTAAGACTAAATGTTAAATGGTAATTGTTAGGAAGAGTATATCTATTGGGTCTTTTAGTATAATCATAAAACTTAATATCAGGAAATAATTCCATGATATTTTTATATCTTTTATTTAAATAGTTAAATCCTTGTTTCTCCCATAAAAGATCTGATGTGCCATTTAATCGAAAGCAAGGAATTAAATTAGATTTATGACAACGTTTCAAATGGCTATTTATATCTTTTATTAAAAGTTTGAAGAACTCATTTCTATTATCAATAAATAGATGAGTTCTTCTTCTCCTAGCTTCCTGAATAACATTGGTATTATGACCTTTCTTAAAAACACCTCCCCTACCTGCAGTATTTAAACAAGCTTTCTTACATCCTTCTGAAGCATAAGGACATAAATTGATCTTCTTGTTCGGTCTACTTCCTAAATTGGAAGGAAGTAAATGAAGGATTGCTGGAAAATATCCTTTATCTTTACTCTTTAAAGTTTTAGGATTTCCTAATGTTAACAAACCCATCTATTATTAACCTACCTTTACTACTAATTAATCTATAACGATAAATCAATAATTTTAGTTGATAGATAAATGTTGAGTTGTAGTAGTAGGTAAACTATTATTAATAATAGTAAGATTGTTCTATATATTAAATAATATAAAAGATATATTGTAGGCCCTTTTATAGTAAAGCAAAAGAAATACCTTCAAAGTATTTATTAAAATAAACTATTTACCAGAACATAGAGTTTATAAAGTGTATTGATAAACTTAACCTATCTAATTTAGATTGAAGCTTCTAGTAATGAAGATATAGGATAACCATAAAATTCTATAAGAGAAGTATTAGCGACTTCAGGATTTACTGTAGACCTAGTTGAAATAGACTTTTCATATAGAAATCTGTTCAACCAGACATAAGCTTGAGTAGAAGTATTAATATCAGTTAATAAACCTAGAGTTTCATCCTTACCCTCTCTTCCGCCTCTTAAAGATAAATAAAAAGGATTATCTTCGTACCACAAAGAAGTTATACTAATATATCTCCTGCTATCTATAGATAGATAAGAATGTTCTCTTACTGATAAAGGTGTATCCAATTCTGATAGGTCTACATGATTAATAGTAGGAAAATCTTCTGGTAGATGGGGGTCAATTAAATAATCTAATTCTTTGTAAGGACTATTAAAAATCTCTCTAGGACTATAAGAAATCATTTCTATATATTCTTTAATTCCCTTATGGCAGTCATCTATAGAATTCTCGTATCCAATAGTTATTAATAAGTCTGACAAACATTTATGCTGTAGAATATAAGGTTTTAACTCGTCAATTAAAAGTAGATTCTCATTCTCCACAGTACATTGAGTAACCAAAATCCATACTAATTTAATTGAATTATCCAGTATGAAATAAGGATTTAAATTCAGTTTATATATATAGAACGTATGCACTATTCCATTACGTTCTAATATTCCCTTCTCTAAAGATTCTTCACTAACACAATCAAAAATATTCATATACATCTCCTATCTATTCCTTCTTATTTTATAATCCTTAGTGAAATTTAAACACTGATTACAAGAGCGACTGACGAGATTCGAACTCGCAACATTCTCCTTGGAAGGGAGACGCTCTACCATTGAGCTACAGTCGCATTATGTGTATAACTATTATTATAACCTATATTAATATTAAATTTTAATTAATCAATAAATTGTATAATCATTAAGACAAATAGTAGATTATAAAAAGAATCTATCTAGATTTGTAATAAAGGTGACTTACTTAAATCAAATAAAAAATCTTCATTGTTGATAACAGTAAAGTCTTGATAACTATCATTCTGCTCCATATGATTTATTAAAGTCTTTGCTTTAATTGGTTCAAATATATAACAATAATTGGAAACAGTTATTTTATCCCTTATAAATTCTCTTATATCATCTATATTTTGTAACGAACTAGTATCTAAAAAATGGCTAATACATTTATCTATCTTCTTACTTATAAATAATTCGATATTAGACTTAAATAATGCTTTTCTAATACGAGTTATTAAAGGCTGATTATAAGGTCTAAATAAAAGTACATCTAAAGGATATTTATAACTCATCCGACCCACTTCACTAAAAGGCTGAAATCTTATAATTTCTTTTAATGAAGGCAATTTAGTCCAATCATAACCTACACGAGATACAAAAGTTTTTATATCTTTAACTAAAATAGAATTCTTGCTAATAAGTTCTATTAAATAACTTACATGTCTTTCATCCAATTCATTTATACCCTCTTCTTTAAATTGTGCCTTTAATACAAAAGAGAATTCTATAGGTCTTAAAAATCTATTAAAAGACCCTAGTTTTATTTGTACTTGATTTTCTACAGGATACTTTAAATAACTCATTAATAGCCTTTTAGATCCTAATAAAGATACAGTCCTATGAATTATATCTACAGGTACATCTTTTAAAGGTTTAGTAGTTGATTTCATTTTCAATTTATTTAATTACTAATATAATACAATTATTAAAATCAATAATAAAAGCTTTATTTAAAAATGATTAAATCTTATGACATAAAACAATTAATAAAACATATTAATAAAGCCAATTATGCTTATTATGTCTTAGATAATCCCATCATGCCCGATGCCGTGTATGACCAACTGTATCGTCAATTGCAAGACCTCGAAAGTAAGCATCCTGAATTAATCACTCCTGATAGCCCCACACAACGAGTCGGAGACAAACCCGCTTCTCAATTCACCTCCGTTCGTCATAATATTCCTCTTTATAGCCTCGAAAATGCGTTTAATAATGCAGAACTCCAGAAATGGCAAGAACGCTGGCAAAGGCAAATTGCGGCGGTTGAGGAAGTGGAATATGTGTGCGAACTCAAAATCGATGGGTCAGCTTTGGCATTGACTTACGAAGACGGAGTATTGACTCACGGGGTAACGCGGGGAGATGGCGTTACAGGTGAAGATATTACCCAAAATGTCCGTACCATTCGTGCTATTCCCTTGAGGTTAAATTTAGATAATCCTCCTGCTGTGGTGGAGGTGCGGGGAGAGGCTTTTCTACCCCTCGATGAATTTGAACGAATTAATACAAAAAGAGAAGCAAAGGGAGAGTATTTATTTGCTAACCCTCGTAATGCAACAGCCGGAACACTACGACAGCTTGACCCTAAAATTGTAGATGAAAGAAAACTTGATTTCTTTGCTTATACTTTACACCTTCCAGATAATCCACCCCAGACTCAATGGCAAGCTTTAGAGGTATTGAGAGATTTGGGTTTTAGAGTGAATCCCAACCGTCGACTTTGTTCATCTTTAGCCGCAGTTGAAGATTATTTTCAAGCTTGGGATACCCAACGCAAAACCCTCCCCTATTTAACCGATGGGGTTGTGGTTAAAATTAATTCTCATTCATTACAAGAACAATTAGGCTTTACCCAAAAGTTTCCACGTTGGGCTATAGCTTTAAAATATCCTGCCGAAGAAGCCCCGACTCAAGTATTAGAAATTAAAGTCAATGTAGGACGAACTGGGGCTGTTACCCCAATGGCAATTATGCAGCCTGTGTTGTTAGCAGGAACAACGGTTCAACGAGCGACGCTACACAATCAAGACCGCATTACCGAGTTAGATATTCGCGTCGGGGATACGGTTATTATTCGCAAAGCGGGTGAAATTATCCCCGAAGTTGTGCGGGTGTTACAGGACTTACGACCAGAGGAAACAGAGCCTTATCAAATGCCGAGTCATTGTCCTGAATGTGACTCAAAATTAATCCGTCCAACTGGAGAAGTGGTGACTCGCTGTGTGAATAGTTCTTGTCCGGCGATTCTGCGAGGCAGTTTAGTTCATTGGGCTTCTCGCGATGCGCTGGATATTAATGGTTTGGGGGGAAAGATTGTCGAACAAGTTGTAGATCAAAAGTTAGTACTATCCTTAGCCGATTTATATGAAATTAGCGTCGAACAATTGACAAGTTTAGAACGGATGGGTAAAAAATCAGCTCAGAAGTTAGTAGACGCAATTGGGGTATCCAAACAACAGCCTTTTGCCAGAGTATTATATGGCTTAGGTATTCGCTATGTAGGTAAGGTTAACGCCGAATTACTGACAGAAGCTTTCCCGATGGTAGACCAATTAGCTCAAGCTTCTGTAGAAGATTTAGAAGCGGTTTATGGCATTGGTTTAGAAATTGCTCAATCGATTTGGCAATGGTTTCGCGTAGAAGCCAATCAAACTTTAATTGCTCGCTTACAAGCCCAAGGCTTACAGTTTTCTCAAACGGTTTCTGAAGACTCTACCTCAGCCGAAACAAGAGCATCCCAAGCCTTCGCAGGTAAAACCTTTGTGGTCACAGGTTCATTCTCTATCTTTAGCCGCAAAGAGGCCGAAGCGTTAATTAAAAAAGCAGGGGGGAAAGTTAGTAGTTCGGTGAGTAAGAAAACCGATTACGTGGTGGTAGGAGAGAAAGCCGGATCAAAACTAAATAAAGCAAGAGAGTTAAATATAAAAGTGATAAGTCAAAATACATTAAAGGAATTATTGTCTATATAAACTCTATTGCTATTTATATTTAAAGGAATTAGGTTTTTCTATTGAAGAATGTCTAGCTATAAGTCTCATCAAAACAATACCTAAATAGCCTAATGATAATATATATAAAACAACTAAAAAAGCAGACATTAATAATAAAAGAAAATAAACAATAGGATCAGTGGAAATCTAATTACACTTATAGGTCTCAATAAAATCAATAGAATCTATATCTATAGGATTACGTGGCATAGCTTTTATATTGTCTTCTACTCTTGTGTTAGATCCTTTTTTAAAAGTATTAGCAACAATTACCTCCTCGTCAGTCCATATTAAAATCTTCCATAACTTATCATAATTGTTAGATAAACAATTTTGAAGTTGTAATTTTATATATTCAAAGTTGGGTTGAAGTCTAAAATGACGACCTCTCAAATTTATATTATAGAAAGTCATTAGGTACCGACAAACTAACTATTCTCCCGTATCTCTCTTCTATATAATTAATGACATTCATAATACTAAAGTCTAAGTCTTTTAATAATTAACTACTTTTCATTATCTTGTGTATCTGTGTGGGTGTCTCTATATTTCTTTACTCTATACTCTTTCAACCATTCTGATGCTTTATAAATAGAAAAAGTACAAACGCACACAATAGCAAATATACAAACGATACCTAAAGTTATAAACATTAATTACGTCGTTACGTCTATACTTGTTACAATCAATAATTACTCTAATTATGTTAGATATAGGTAAAATATATTATACAATTTGTAACCTATAACTATTGAAGATACTTATAAAATATCATTATCTAATATTGCAGATAAGTTTAATTAAAAGACACACACTATTATTACTTTATTCACTTTCTTCAAAAGTCTTTTCAGTAACACAACAATAAAGACCTACATAATATTTAGTTTCACATTCAGAACATTTAATACTTACAGCTAAGCCACCTGAAGGACCTTCTAATAACGTATCAATACTTTTACAATATGGACATATATCTACACATATTAATCCAAGCATAATACTCCCTATATAAAGTGAAAACTCTCTATCTTCTATTTGAGTATTTCTGCCTATTGTAATCTTTTCATTAAAGCTTTCAGAATAACATAGGCCATATTCAAGTAAAATCTCTATACCTTCTTCTAAATTAACTGGTAACGAAGAATAATAAGAAGGTGATAAAAAAGCAACACCTTCCCTAAAAATCCTGTCAATATCTTTAGTTTTCTCATCCTCTAACTTAGATCCGTTTAGTACATCAGAAAAGGTATCTTTCATTCTGTATAATAAGAACTTCATCAATAATATCCTTTAATAGTTAATAATCTGTTAGTTGTTGATAAATCCCAAGTTCTACTCTTTATTACTAATGTAACATTGAGGTTTAAGTACGTATTCCGTATTACAGCTAATACATCTACAGGAATAATAACTTAAACATCCTGTGTTTGTATCATCTTCTAAACTTTTATAGTTAAGTTCTTTGTTATATATTATCCCCCTCTCAGTGCAAGTAGGACATACTTCTACTTCAATAAGAGTAGACATTATAATAGAAGACAATAAAGAATTGTATAAGTCATATACTTCTGTTTTAGAAGATATACAATCCTGACTTAAACAACTATGACAAAGCCCTGTACTGCTTAATACAATAAAAGCTTCTTCAATGTTAGAAGGTAGTTGAAAGTATGGAAGGTAAGTAGTTGATAACTTGTTATCTAATACCTTTTTAAATCTTAAATCAAGGATATCTTCATAACTATTTTCACTGTCTGCGTAATCTCCCATTTTCTTAATTCAATTAAATTATATTAAAGCTATACAATTCACATTCACATTTAAAATTCTCCCTCAGTAAACATCCTTAACGCTCTTCCAGCTTCTCTAACAGAAGTATAACCTTGAGTTACAGTAACCCCATTATAAACTCCATAGTATAAAGCGGAAGAGTTACATTGGTAAATATTTATATCACCATGTACGGTATTTATTAATACAGCTTTTGTTAAATCTAAACTATGGAATCTCTCTCGATATCTACTAAAAGGCATTATATTATTACATGTATACATAAATTCAATACTTGTTATACGTTAGAAATAATGAAACAAATTGGATTAGTCTATAGCAAATAATTGACTAAATCATGATAGTCTTCAAATAAAGGTGTACATATTATATGGTTAAGAGTCGCATAGTAACTACCGTCAAAATTATAAATCTCATACATATCTAAATTCTTTATCTTAAAAGAATTTGTAATTAAAGAAGCACATTTAAATTCTACTTCATTCTTCTTTCTTATTAATCCGTCTGAATAATTCATACATTTATTATCAAACTAAAATCTCTTTAATCATTAACTCATAAATAAATAAATATATATATATAATTAATCCCCACTCACAGCTTGGGTATAACCTTTCCAAAATTCTCTAATAAAGTCACATCTATTATACAATCTACATAAAAGTCTAAGATCTTTATGTAGCAGAAAATGGTTTATATTGGCATCATATTCTTTACATTTCAAAGAAATAGTTAAACCTTTAATCCATCCATAGTAAAACATTGACCGAGAAGTACATAGTAAATATTTCATCAATGAAATTAAATTATATTAATCCGTATAACTGAAAAGGTTGAAAGAAAAATAGAATAACAGGAGAATCAAAATAATACAATCCTCCTGATTATTGTTGTTCAACGTACACTCTTAATAGCATCTCTTCTATACATATATATTATTTACTATCAAATTCCTGACTAAAGGAACAATATTAATTATTAAATATCATTCAGAAGTATAGAAGTAATCTAAGTTTTGATTATGTATAGAAAGACTGACTAAGGTATTACCTTTAACATTGCCACAGCCTCCGTCAAGCATAATAGCTCTTTCATACTCACCTACTACTTGATAATGACCTGCAATTACTATTTCTCCCTGCCTTACATATTTTCTTGAGTTCATCCACCATTTAGCTAACTCACCTTTTTCTATTAGTCCATTTATCGCACGGTCAAAATCCTTTCTTTTAGGATTAAACTTTGACATATTAGGGGTATAAAAAGCATGAACACAAGTATACCTTTGAGCATTATGGATAAATGAATGATAACACGGTAATCCTTTTAACCAATTTATTATATCTTCTATAAGATAATCATAACCTTTTTCTATGTACTCTGATATTTCTAGAAGAGTTCTATACAAGTCATTATTTAGTCTAGACTTTTTTCCTATATAAGCTCTATAAAGATTATTATGATGATTACTATTTAATACAATTGCTTCATGTTGATCAACCAGTTCTTTAGCCCATAATAAACAAGTTACAGAAGAGACACTATAGCCTTTTCTTAAAGGAATTCTAGAATCATTTAAATCTCCAAGAAATATTATTTTATAATCATGAGGATTATACCAAATCCCATGTTCGTCTCTGAATACATTAATAATAGATAAGGATCTTTCTAATTTCTGATAATCCCCATGAACGTCCCCAATAATGTAGACACTCTCTTCTTCAATAAGTATATCTTTCATATATCATATTGATAGTAAATCTAATAGTTAATCTGCAGAAAAAAGATAAAGAGCTATTATTATAATCTTTATCAAATATATACTTCTTTAATAAAGAATGAATAGCTCTTTATACCATGCTGAAATCATCAATCAAGGGACTGACTCCTATGTTTAACTGGATTGAATTATAGTGCAGTAAGGAATCTGTAAAAAATATATTTCAATTTGGTAACAGTAGGAACTCTTCTCAATTATATGTAAAATTCATTATTCAGCACCACATCGAGAAGACCCCCTTTCACCACTTTCACACTCTCGCATTAGAGAATATCTTATATCATAGCTAACAATAAACTCTAATTTGTTATAGAGAAACGTTAAATCAGGATCACTATGTAAAGATAACTGGAGCAAATAAATCCATAAGTAATTAATCATTAATATGTATTATCAAAAGTATATCTATACAATCTCATTACTCTAATACTAGTAATACTTAACTTTATAGTTAATCAGTTATTTAATTAACATATTAAGCATTACTAATTAGTACTATAGATTTAATAGATCTACAACAGCTTTATCAATGCCAGCTTCAGAATCAACATCTAATACTAGTTGAAAGTAATCATCAGACTTATGAGCATATTCTAACTCAGAATAATCCTCAGCAGAAACCCAGTCTCCATCAGGCCATACATAAACGATAGTCATTAATTATTTCCTCTTCTAAAATATAAATGGTTTTACAGTTAGACACTTTATTTAACAAGTAAAAGAAAATTAAAGCTTTAGTTTTAATCTTTGTACTAATCTCTAATTAACACATTAACTTTCTTTCTGTCCATTGTAGGAAGAGCATCCTCAGTAATTAATAATAGAGTTACAACTGCCTCTATTGGTAAAGAACTTCTAAATGTATTATTAAAATACTTTCTACATTCTTCTTCACTTATAAATAAACTATCTATTTTGAAAGATATTTCCTTTGTACTAATCTCTTTGGTTCCTTCCGATAAATATAAGGTATATGGTGTAAAAGAATTTGATGTAGCTAAACTTAGTTGGCATCCATAATTGTTATATCTAAATACTTCTTGAATAATACTATATACAATAAATCCATCTTTATCGAAATATTTAATCCTATTAGTGTTATTAAAATCTCGTTTGTTAGAACCTAATGTTTTTGATGTACTATCCTTATATCCTTCTATTTCCTCATCCCTTTCCTCTATACACTCTTCTAATAACCATTGACCAGAATCAAAAATAATCTCTATAACTCTTCCCGGTAGTATAATCATACTTAAATGCTTAAACTAAATAATTTAAAGCCCTTTATCTAAAACTATCAAACTTGAAATGAAATGTATTGTAGTGAAGTACCCAACGCCAGGAAGGCCCTTATTATACCCTTACCTTAGAGTCGGATAATTTATGACTCACTGATAAACTCAACAGCATTAGTATTCAATGAACTATAGTTAACCCAATCCATTGCTTCTACACAATCATTGAAAGGTGGTACATGAATGATATGTGGCTTGAAAGTTGAATCACATTTTAACAATAAGAATCTTAAATTCTCAATATCTAGTGCTCTATTGAAGGTAAAAACTCCTTCATCTCTTCTCAGATGAATAGTATAAAGTCCTTGATAATAATGTATTCTATTCACTCCCCATTCTAAAGATTCTTTATTATCCCATTTAGAGAGACATCTTACAGCTGATTTATCAAGAGCTTTATGAAATAACCAATCATCAGACGATTCGTTTAAAAGAAGGACAAAATAATTATTAACAGAAAGTCTAATGTATCTAGTTAAAAACTTTTGATTTCTATTTATAAAAGGATCAAAAGAATTCCATTTATCTTTTATATTAAGACAGGTTGAAATAAAGTCTCTATTAGCTATGCATAATTCAGAATCTTCAAACTGTTTATTATATAAGTAAAGAAGACCAAAAACACCATAATCCAATATATTAAAAACTATTCTTCTATTAGGTTTTTCATGATCATATATAAAATTAAAAAGATTAGAATAATCAGTATCTCTATAAATCCTTAAAGATAAAGATTCTTCTACACTTGCTTTATAAGAAGTAATGATAGACTTACTAAATAAGATATTCTTAGTGTTCTCAATTGAAATATTATTAGCTCTTATGGTATTAGGTAGTAAAGGTAACTCAATCAAGTCTTTCTTATAAGTACTAATATAAAAGAAATTTATAACTATCTTATTAGGAAATAATCTTCTCATTAGATCATAAAAAGATATATCCTGAGGAGGGCTATAAAAAATACTAAGTATTTCTATTTCTTTAATATCTTTAAAAACTTCATAGGAATAAAGTTTTAGATTTATAAGAGTAATTGAGTTTATAACCTGGTAACTATAATTTAATTTATCTAAATAAATACCAGATAAAGATAAAAAGTTTAACTTGGATTTTATGGTAAGAGTAATTGTTGTATCTTCAATATCCAACCCCTCCTTTTTAGAAAAACTTATTCCTTTAAATCTATTTCTATATAAACAATTAAATTGTATATTTTTAGACCTATTACCTATCCGATTGTAATTTCCCTTACAAAGAAAAAAAGAATCACAGAATAGAATCCTCTGCGCGTACGTGTTTATATAAAAAGTAGAATAGCTATTTATAAATAAAAAGTTACATTCTGTGAATTCCAGTGTATCAATTAATGAATAGTCTAAAAGTTCTTGGGAAGAATTAGTATCCTCAAATTCTTTGTAATCTATAATCTGATTAGTAAATAATCTATCTTCTTCTAAAAAAGAACAGTTAATATGTTTTAAATAAACGTTAGCCGAAGTTCTATTATGTAAATTGAATAGACCAATAGATTGGTTTAATACATCAATACTCAGATTACTATCAATAATATGGTATAACGTAAAGTCGACCAAAGTAGTTTCATTTAAATTATTAATCAGATCTATATAAGCAGAATTTGTAATAGAAACAAGTTTTATAGGTTTAGTTATATAAATCCATTCTGTATATACTATGGGATATTTAGAAACAAAATCATAATAATAAGTAGATTTATTAGAATCTTTATCAACAATAAAAGAATTATCTTTATAATTACTATTAATTGTTAGATCAGATAATTCTTTAAATAACTTTACCACATCCTCCACAACCGTAAGATCAACATAATTACAATTACTATAAACGAATGTAGGTGAAGGTATTAAAATTGGATTATCTTTATTAGACTGCCCTGAAGAATACCTATCCTTTCTCAACTTATCTAATAACCCGTTATCTATAGTGTCAGCTAGATTCTGCAAGAATAGTTCTTCATAATTCTGATTATTAGTTCTTTTATATTCTTGTAAAATAGAAGCGTCTATATTAAAACTACCTTCACTAAAATTAACTATGTTTCCAGTTATATCCAATTATGTATATCTCCTTATTACCTTTTCTATTTGTAATTTTAATTAATTGACTAATTAAAGTACCCGCACCAATGCAATAGTTTTGGTACGGGTCTTGTTACTTCATTCAGACAAAATCTCATAATATAAAGCGTTATCTTTATATTATATCAAATTGTTAATTACTGAGTAAAAGCCCATTTGATTGATTCTGTAATTGTGGTTTTTAATTTACTAGAGTTAAAGAATACCTGCTGAGAAGATTCTTTTTCATTTGTTGTAAAGTAAACACTAAATTTATTAGGATTAATATTAAACATTAAGACTTTGTCATTGTAACCTTGTATTGTAACACGTAAATAATACTTATCTTCTTGGATACTTTCTAAAATCACACCTTCATAAGCCGCACTAAGTATATGATGAGTATTATTAATATGTATATATCTATAACACAACTCGTAAAAGAGATTATAATAATTCTCTAATAGGTACTCAGTATAATAAATGACTTCGGTACCGTGTTGAAATAGAACATCATAATCCATATCCCTCATAGTCCGGAAAGTATATGGATAATTATTCTTTATTATTTGAGCAATTGTGTATTCTTGTGAATTTGTAATAGCCATAAATAAATCTAAATTCTGCTAGTAAGTTTATATTAAGTATTTAAGATGATATGTCTACGGATTGAAAAATGATATTTAGATAATATACAAAGATATTAATACACAAATACCTTAATTCTGTACTAATAGATATTAGTATTAAGCTACTTATCAATAGCTAGATCTACGTTTTTACTCTTAGTCAATGTATGTATTAAAAGAGCTTCACTAAATACTGATAGTACACTCTGTATATCGTAAAGACTATAATCGTTCATAGTATCACTATCTTCTGTTTTGAAACAGTGTCTAATAATATCCTGAGGATACTTTTCACTTACATATTTAGGATACCCCGTACAAACTATGGAAGATATATCTTCAGGTATAACATTACTAATAGGCTCGCATTGTAGTTTTTTAGGACATTTAGTCTTACAAAGCATTTTTATTCTCTCAATAAAGTAAATAATCCTTAGTTATTAAGATTCAGAAATTAATTTGGATTCTCTATTAATCCATTCAAGGGCTTCTTTTACTGAAGAAGTATCAGGAGGTACTGTTAGAATATGATGGTTATGAGTAGAAGGACATCTAACTGTTAAAAACGTTATATCATTTAAAACTTCCTTATATCTAGTTAGTGAAAAAGTCTCTACCAGTTCATTGCGATTATTCTTATTATCATCTCCTACATTAAGTTTATATAATCTATTGTCCTCTATCGAATCAGAGTCTATTAAAGTTACTTTATTGCTGGAAATAGACTGTTCAAGATAATGTTCCATACCTCCTAATTCAAATAGAATCATTAAAACTTCTAAATAAGACTCGGGAGTTATAGTATAGATTGATTCTAGAACTTCCAAATCAGTTGACAAAAGCTTATCGTAAATAGATTTCCATTTATTTATGGGTAAAAGCAAGTATTTTAATATTCCATTATGCTCTTTATATTCTTTAAGGTCAATAGCTAAAGTTATCTTATTACCATTACTTAAAGTTATGAAAAATAATAAGGAGTTACCAGTTAGCTCTTGGGCTTCTGTAAAAAGTATCTCTTTAGTCCAACTAAAGTCTATTTCATAATTCCGGGTAAAGTATAAGGTACAACCTCTTAAAGCAGTATAACACTTTGGTAAAGATCCATAATCCAAGTCACAGTTGCCAGAGAAATCTATAATTTCTAAGTTGGCAGTATTATGTAAAAAAGGTAATTTATGTAAATCGGAGTTAACAATACTCAAAGAAACTAATAGAGAATGAGATAAAATTTCTACTACTCTATGGGTATGAGTATGGTCATCTTTAAACTTACAGTTTACTAAATCTACATGAGATAAAGTACTGGCCTCTAAGCTATTTATAAAAGAAGACTGAAATAAGTTGGTAGTATCTGTAATCTCAACTCCTAACAAAAAGCAACCTTCTACTTTTAATAAAAAGTCTAACTGTTGAAGATTAGTCTCTATTAAAAGTAAGCTTTCCAATAATGAGAATAATTTTATGTCACAGTGACCCTGAACCCTTTTAACAATAAAACGTTTGAAATAATTATCACAACCTATATTCTTTATTTTTATAGTTAAGATCTCATTAGAATCACTAATTGTACAATCTCTAATATAAACTCTAGAGAATCGGGTCAATAGGCTTAGATTATTATCAAGACAACAATTATAAAATACTAACTCCCCAGCAAATTCTTCCTCTACTAAATATTTAGGATAAATAGGATTGTTAGTATTGGCATATACATTCTCACTAACCTCATAATTAAAATCACCAACTATTTTACAAGAATGTATGTAAATATTAGACCGATGATTTTGTAGTAAATTAAAATGTCTTAAAGTACTAGTATGTAATACGCTATTCTTAATATGAATGGCGTAATTATACTTCCCCCATCCAACTGTATTTGAAGCATCTACAAATAAGTTTATAAATGACGAGTCCACATTTTTAAATATCAAGGTCCATTTGATATTTAGATTGTCTTGTTCTTCACAAACTCTCTTACTAATGGTGCTTAAAGAAACAAGGTAATTGGATATAAACTCTATACTTAAAGATTCTCCTTCTGTTTCTAAAGAAGGGAAAGCTATAATTCTATCTAAAATAACTGTTGAAGAACCTAGAGCACAATCGGAGATATAAGGATATATGTAATCCTCTAACGTCCCTGTATCTAAAAGATCATTTAACTTCTGTTTATCAATATACATTTGTCATACTAACATCACTATATTATTTAAAAGTATTTAGGACTGAGATATAAAATCCCTATTAACCCAAGCTAAGCCGTCAAGATAATTATTAATCTCAAAAGGGACAAAGATAATATAATAACTACTCATTGATGGACATTTCAACAACTCACCATAGGACATCTAATCTACGAGGTTGATATCTATATGACTCTCTATATTCATTTTCATCAATAAACTAATAAATTAAGATTGTCCTGTCTGATTATAAGGCAACACCCCTAAACTATTTAAAGTCTTACTAAGAAAGTCGAGAGATTCTTCAGTTGTATAACTTCTCAATGACTTCTTAGATATATCCTTAGCTAAGTTTAAATATTCTAATGGTATCTTTTCCAAGTACCACAAAGAATAAATCTTAATAAATAATTGCAATTCAGGTCTGAATATAGATTCTTTGATTGGAGTAGGAAATGCGTCTATTAAACTCTGTTTATCTACTAAAATCCCAGGTTCTTCAGTTGGAATAATGGCAATATGTTTTAATTCATCTATATCCAATCGAGTAATTCCCATTCCCGTAATAATGGAATCTTCATATTCCATACGGAAATAAGAACATCCAATTAAAAAGGTATTACCTATCTGTATTCCTAATACTAATCTATCTTCATATACATAATAATCTAATTCTGAGCTATACATAGGGATTATTGTTAAAGAGTAATGAGAGTGAGGAACATACGTCTCTTTCTATTAAAACGCTTTATAAAGTAACTAATTATTATAACTAAGTTGACTCTATAAAGCGTCTAAATAAAAGGAGGATTTAGCTTAAAACTAAAGCTCTTGTTTCGCTATAGGCTTACTATCATTCCATACAAATCGATAACTAGAATCTGTATATATATAATGCAAATCATAATCTGCTCTCATTCGAATAAGAATAGCTGAGAGTATATCTTGGTCTATAGTACTTAAATTAATATCAACCCCACCATATCCTTTGGAAGCTAACTTATGAAATATATTTACTATCTGATCAATTAAATCATCAAATTCAGAATTCATATTATAAAGATCGCTAATAGATTCTAATTCTTCTCTCAAAGTCATAATGTTTTAATTAACTCCCTAATTACTATTTTTATTCTACTTTATCTATTATGTATATTAATACTAATGATAAAAGAAGTATAGATAAAGATAAACAAGGATAAGAATTATATCCTTCCCTATTTAATATCTTAAGTAGGCTTATAAACTAAAGTTATAATCCAGGATCTAATGCTTTTTCCTCATCCAGATGTCCTAATAATTCCACTATAGAGGCTAGTCGATCTTCGGAAGAAGAGGAAGATATCATATTAAATCCTTCTCTCCATTCTTTAATACTAAGATTTAACTTATGCTGAATATTTTTATTCCTAATAAGTCTTTCCAAGTTAGATTGTGAAAGATAGTCAGGTCCATATATTAAACGAAGATATTCTTTTCCTCTCACTTTCAAATAAGGAATAAGATGTCTATCTTTACTTAATAAAGGACGAATTACAATACCTTCAAGATGCTGGTTCACAGTCAATTCATTAAAGAATTGGGAAGCTTTATCGAAGTCATCAGAAGGAATAGTAATATATTTTTCTACTTGCAACTTCTCTTTTATAGATACCATATCCCATTCCCATTCTGGATATTCAATTCTATCTTCATATTCAACTTTAAGAATAGAAAAAGGTAGGAAGTAAGGATCTTCTTGAGAAGAGAAGTAAGAAAGCACTTCCTCTGTTTCTTCTAATCCTTCTGTAGAATTGAGTGCTAAATTAGCAATGTTCTTATAAATCCATAATTTGGAAGAATATTGCTCAATCAAACCTTGCCCCAAAGTCGACCATGGCATAAGCTCCCCATCTATAATAATAGATTTGGCTCTTAAACGACGACGTATATCCTGTAAAGATGAAATCAAAGTATCAGGGATTTCTATAGAATTGAGGATCACTCCGCTTCTACTTCTCAATATAACTTTATCCTCAGTTACATAAGCATTACAACGGGATCCCATGTGCTTAGTATCTAATACTAATTCTCTAATGCCCTTCTGCTTAAATAGATTAAGAGCATTTGTTAAAGGCTCTAATTCTGTATCTGAAGCAGGACCTGGTGACATAGTTCCTGAGATAAAACTACATTCTTCTTTTAATAATCTTTGAGCCCTATATTGATATTCAATAGGTATCTCTTTAGGCTTATCAAGAGTTGGTAGGCCTGTATCTGTCTCTCCAACTTGTCTAGGTTTTTGAGAATCTCTAGTACATATAAGCCCTGTAAGCATACCTCCATAAGCAGCTCCAGTATCGATAAACCATTTATTAGGATAAGGTGTAAGGGTACCTTTATGGGCTACATGGCCGCATATAAAAATATCATTAGAGTCATTATTAACAAAACTAAAGAAGTCATATAAACCAGTAGAAGGATAATAACATTTATAATTAGCCTTCTGGCCAGGTCTACATCTATACTTAGGACCTACAGGTGCATGAGTTAAAGAATAGTCACGTCCTTCACAACATACCTTTATATAAATAGGCATATACGAATAAAGCTGTATAAACCTTTCTTTAAGATCTTCGTGTTGTAAGAATAGATTAACAGAGTTGAAATATTCGGGTTCTATCTCACAAGCCTTATGTTTATTAGTTAAACGACCATAAATATAATTTTCATGGTTACCCCTAATTAGATAATTCCCTTTTGATATTTGTTCTTCTAGAAAGTCTAAAGTTTTAAGTATAGAATTATGACTTTGAGCTTCAGACTTTTTGGTATCAAAGTAATCACCAAGGAATATTAAAGTACCTTCTAATTTAGGAATTAATTCATTAGCTTTATCTATCTCTTGATGTAAATCCCCTATTACAGAAAACTTATTTAAATAAACTTTACTTTCTCTAATTAAAGTAGGAAATAGATCTCTATCCTTTATCTCTAAACGAATGAATTCAGTAAGGTTGCTAAGAGACTTCCTCTTAAACTGTTTAATAGACTTAGAAGTAATATCTCTATCAATCGCATATTCATAATATCCGCTATCAGCAAATTCCATTACTAAAGCTACTAATGAGTAATTAAATCTTTTAGCTATAGGCTTTATTAAATCAATAGTAGCTGGACTACCAGTAGAGTCTACTAATATATGCTGAGAACTGCATTGGCAATATGATTCAACTTTAGCCTTTAAGACATGGAAGGCAGGACCCGATACTTGAGCCATTTCAGGTGAATATCTGTAATGACTTTGTTCCTGATTTATATAAGGACTATCACCTATGAGTTGTCTCCTTTCTTCATCAGAGGATATAACTACTAAATCTGGATATTTCTCTTTTAGTCTGCCAGCCCAATAGCTTTTACCTGTACCTGTAGGTGCTACCATACACATAATAGTATATGGAGTAATTGTTTTATTCTCTACTCTCATCTCTTTAATTCCTATTTAATATAGCCATTAATGAAACATATTCAGCTTTTACTCTATCACCTATACCTCTAACTTCGTAAGAATAACCTAGACTTAAAGTAAATTGTAAGACTTCTTCTAACTCTTTGATGTTAGGTTCCCATAAATGATCTGCATGTCTAAACCCTTTGAGTGATGAATAGTTGACATTAAAATCTCTATTAGGAACAGTAATAATAATATTCCTTACTTTACTCTTAATTAGTCTCTTTAATATTTCTACTGATTGAGCTTTAGTATTATGCTCTAAAACTTCCATTAATAATATATCTGCATTATTAAGGTTAGGGTTATTAGAAAGTAAGAATTCTTTTATTGAGCTCTCTACTAATTCAATATTAGATTCCTCTGCTTTCTTATAAGATTTAGGACTAAATTCATAGTCTACAGCTATAACTGTATTATATAAATTATTAATCTTATCTAGATTAAATAAAGAACCTGCACCTAGATCAATTAGGGTAGTACCTGGCTCCTTTGAACAAATAGATCTTAATAAATCACTTACAGCTCTCCTTCTTTGATAATGTGTATGGCCACCACTAAATTTAATTTCATCTGTACTAAATAGCACTGATTGCCCTAAGTTTCTTCCTATTAGATAACGTCCATAATAATCTATACCTGCAGCATTACAGCATCCAACAGCTTTGTTAATGGAAGATTTATTAGTCTCCTTTTCAACAAATATATAAGAAAAAGCAATTACTTTATTAAGAGCTTCATAGAGAGTAGAAAAGGATTGCTTAATTTTATAAGCAAAGTTATGACTATCTTCTACTTCTAAACCAAAGGCTGTGACTATCCTTTCAATACCTTTAAAAGAAAACACATAGAATTCTATCTCTACAGGCCCATCTTCTTCATAACTGTTCTTATAAGCTGATCTTAAAAGATTATCTATACCACCTTTAATAGTTATAGGATGGGCTATATGATTAATAGAAAACTGTTCTTCTTCTCCTTGTATAGAACGTCCTAAATCAGGTTTAAACTCAACACGGAATTCATTGACATTTACTTCTCCTTCTCCAATTAAAGGGTAGTAGCCATAATAAACCCCAGTTCTAGTCTTAAACTTAAAAGGGCCTTTCTCTAAATTGGTTTCAGGGTTTTTCCTAATTGTCCAACTTAATTTCTCGTTACCTTCTAAAGCTCTTATTACAAACACAATTTATTCCTCCTTTTATTTCCTTCTATATTTAGCTGTCTTACTAGCGACTTTCTTAGGTTGCTTAGAATATTGTTTTCCTTCTTTAAGAGCTTTTCTCTTCTTAGCAGAAGTTCTATAATACTCTTGCGAAGATAAAGCATCTCTCGCTTTCTTAGGTAAATATCTTTCACCAGTAGAATCTTTACCTACTACACTACTCTTACCAGACTTAGTTCCCCAGTCTTCTTTGGTCCATTTAGATAGAGCTTTTTGTGAACTATTCTTTCCACCCTTATAACCGCCACCTGCCTTCTCATATTCTCGTTTTAATAATTGTGCTTTCCTAGCAGACCATTGTCCCTTCTTACCTCCTTTAGAACTGTTAATTATTTTATTCTTTAATCTTTCTCTTAAAGCTGGTTTCGTATAATTACTAGCCATTTGATCTTTATGAATATAT
>Ga0102940_1000005_pt1 | contig 119101 bp, 101 predicted proteins | sample SalPonR2_C_D1_MG_FD_78215 | JGI IMG/M metagenome (GOLD analysis project Ga0102940, IMG submission 78215) | Salt pond soil microbial communities from South San Francisco under conditions of wetland restoration - Salt Pond MetaG R2_C_D1_MG | ecosystem: Environmental > Aquatic > Marine >... | reverse complement strand
TTGCGCTCGGGTCGACTCGGACGGTTGCGTTCCACGTTGCGCTCGGGTCGCGTCGGGCGGTTGCGCTCGACGTTCCGTTCCGGACGCGAGGGACGGCTGCGTTCGACGTTCGACGGTGCACGCCGTGTCGGTCGGTCCCGGTCCTCCCGGATCCGGCTCCGATCGGCTGCCCGGCCCGAAGAACCACCCTCGTTGCGGATCACCGGCCGCGTCCAGCGACGCTCGGTGCGCGTGCCGCGATCGCCACTGCGGTCGCGCGGTGGCGCGACCCCGGAGCGCTCCATGCTCGAGCGTGATCTCTCGCCACGGGATCGATCGGGAGCGAGGCTCGTCAGGCGCCGCTCGTTCCTCGGCCCCCGGTCCTCGCGCAGACCCGTGCGCGCCGGCCGTTCGTTCCGATCGCGACCACGGGGTGCGAGCTCGGCCCGCTCACGCGTCGGCGCGCGGTCACGCACCAACTCACTCGCCTCGACACGACTCCGTACGTTCTCCCGCTGCCGGACGGCAGCGATGCTCACCGGCGCGTTGCCCGACGCGACGTCGCCCAGACCCGGTACGCGCCGCGTGCGGCGCTTGGGACCGTCGAAGTCGTAGAGCGTGTGCGTGTTCACGGATCCCTTGCTGTAGCGGACCCGGAAGTCCCCGCCGTACCACGGGGAGTCGTGCCACGCGTACCATGCATGGGGCCGTGCGTAGACGGGATAGCTCGGCCACGAGTAGTAGACCGGGTAGTACGAGAACCAGTAGGGACGCCCGTAGTAGGGGTCCCAGTAGTAGTAGGCCGGCTCGTAGTACAGCGGGTACCAACCGAAGCTCACCCGCCAGCGTCGCTGCCAGCCCCAGTCGGAGTAGACGTTGATCGTCGTGCACTCGTCGACGTAGGGATGCACGGACTCCGTCGTGGCCGTTGCATCGCCCCCACCGTGGCACTGGGTGCAGGTGTAGCGGGCATGATCGACCTGCGATTCGACGTACAGGTGCGCCCAGTCCGTCACCACGTAGTCGACGTCCTCCTCGAGACCGGTGATCGCGTAGTTGATGTCGTTCACCGCGAGGAAGGGATCACCGGCGATCCGGTAGTCGTAGCCGCGCTCGTCACCGAGGTCGAAGCGGAAGTCGACGGCCAGGCCGCGCAGGTCGAAGGGCACCTCACTGGCGATCACCTGCACGTACTCGACACCCTTGCGTTCGCCTGCGGTCAGCCGCACCGGGCTGCCCGGACGCGGCAGGGTGTAGGTGTGGTTGCCGTAGACGAAACCGTCGTCGTAACGCGATGTCGGCCACAGGACCTCGACGTAACCGTCGACGTCGATACGGTAGACCACGACGTAGGAATCGCCGTTCGTGCGGAAGTACATCTCGTAGGGCTCGCCACGGCGGTACGGCCGTTCGTCCTCGGTCCGCTCGTGCCAGAGCTGCACGCGGATGTCGCGCGCGGGCGCCTCGAGGTCCTCGTAGACCTGGTCGACCGATGCGCCCTGCACCCAGCGATCGCCGGCGGTGGACTCGGGTCCCTGCGCCCCGGCGGCGGGCGGCAGCAGCAGCGCCAGCGCCGCGGCGGTCACGATCGTGCGCATGGTGTTCATCGCGCCCCTCCTTCGGTCGGAACCCCGTCCGTGTCGGGCCGGTCGCCCGCCGGACGCAGCTCACGCTCGCCGTCGACTTCCTGGTAACCCCAGAAGATGCCGGCGTCGTCGGCGGTCATGTCGAGGATCTCGAACTTGGCGTAGTTGTCGTCGGCGCCGAAGTCACCCGGGCCCTGCGCGATCCGGAAGATGTAGGTGTGGCCCGGGATCGCCTCGACACGTCCCGTGGCCGAATACCCCGTCGTGGGGGCGAAACTGGCCACGTCGAAGCCGACGAAGCCGAAATCCTGGACGCGCACGCGATCGTTCGGAACGACCAGGAAGGGCACGCCCTGCCCGTCGCGTTCGAAGTAGACGTCGGTCGACGCGTCGTCGAAGGCCTGCCCCTGACTCACCCCGTCGCTGAAGTCGAAGCCCGCGCGGGTGGCGTCGGCATCGCGGAAGAAGACGACCGCCTCGCCCTCGGGGCGCGGCACGTCGATCACCAGCTCGAAGCTCAGGTCACTCTCGTTGCCGGCGTCGTCGAAGGCACTCACCGCGTACGAGTAGAAGACGCCGTTGACGAGCGGGAAGTCCTCGAAGCGCAGGAAGTCGTCGGAAACGTCTTCGGGTGTGCCGTTGTCCTGGTAGACGCCCTCCTCGAACGGCGCCAGTACGGCGAGTTCGTCGAAGGTCTCGCTCAGGTCCTCGTTCACCCACACCCGGTACCCGGCGAGATCGTCTTCGCGGTTCGGGTTCCACGTGAGGAAGACGGCCTGGTCCCCGGTGATCGAGAAGACCCCGTTGGGAATCGCCGGCGGCGTCACGTCCACGAACTCGGGAGAGTCGTCGTCGTCGCAACCGGCCATCAGGACCAGACCCGCGACGATCAGCAGTGGAGCCAGCCGAGCTGGCTTCCAGCGACGATGGATCGGATTCGCACTCCTGGACGACATCGGGCCTCACCTCCAGTGACGGCGCGACGCCGGGGATCGGGCGCCGTCGATTGGTACAACGCACCCCGCGTGCCAGTCCCAGGATACGGACGGGTGCCCCGAACAGCCATCGGCCCGCGGACCGACGGCACGCGGAATCCCCTGTGGACGAACGAGGTACGGATGTGTCACGACGGTGTCGGGGGCGACGTCGAGTGTCCTCCAGGGGACATCGCGGCCCGTCCGTCGTCACGGGGGGACAGGGACTTGTCCCCGACTGGGGACGTGGCCCGGCTGCCATCGAGCGTCGGCGCCGCGACCGGGGCGAGGGAAGACGCGAGGGAATACGAGAACGGGCCGCACCGGAGTGCGGCCCGTAGCGCCAAGTTCCCTCCCGCCCCGTGACGGGACCCTGCCCTTCGCGGTCCACGGAAGTCTCGCCATCTCCCGTGGTCCAGGCGCGGTCCCTGCGGAGCGGTCGGATTCTCGCCGCGAAGCGACTCAGGAGGACGGGGAAGAGCCGTGCTTTTCACTCATGCCGCCGATTGCTCCCCCGGAACCCCACCTTCCGGACGATCGATCGGAGACCCCACTTCGGAAAAGCTCCTCGTTCAGCCGGTGAGCGGAGAGGTCGATCTCCCCACTCCCCCCGAGTCGATCGGGCCGAAGCCCGACTGGACGATCGGATCACGACTGCCAGTGACCGATCACGGTCCCGGAAGAGCACCCTTCGTGCCATGGGAGCAACGGCAGATGTGAATCCACAAACCATTGTAATTGAACAGGTTACGACACCCGGCCGAACAGCATCCCGACGAGCTCCCCACGGGGTCTCGCCGACTGTGAAGCGAGTTCACAACCACACCGCGCAGAAATGGCACAACCCCATGCAATGCAAGGGGTTGCGTGATCATAAAGAATCTTTACAGAGTAGAGGCGATCAGGAATCCGGCGATAGCCCGAAGATGCGGATCTTCTGCAGGAGCGTCGGATAGCTCACCTTGAGCCGACGCGCCGCTTCCGAACGGTTCCAGCCCGACTCGTCGAGTGCGGTCTGGATCGCGCGGCGTTCGAGTTCCGCGATCTGCTCACGGAGCGGACGCATCGAGGTCCGCTCGCGTTCGTCGACCACACCATCCCCTGCCGCACGGACCTCCGGGGGCAGGTGCTGGTCCCTGAGACGCTCGTCGTCGGCGGCCAGGATCAATGCCCGTCGGATCGCCTTCTCCAGCTCACGCACGTTTCCCGGCCACCGATGGGCGTCGAGCCGCTGCGCCGCGGACCGGGTCATGCGTGGCACCGGACGCCCCAGTTCCTCACAGGTCCTGCGGAGGAAGGTGTCGGCCAGCAGCAGGACGTCGCCTCCCCGATCGCGCAGAGGCGGAACCTCGATGGGGAAGTCCATGAGCCGGTAGTAGAGGTCCTCGAGGAAATCACCCTGCTCGACCATGCGGCGCAGATCGCGCTTGGTCGCGCACACCACCCGCACGTCGACCACGCGGGCCTTGCGACCGCCGACCGGCCGCACCTGACGATCGTCGAGGAAGTGCAGGAGCTTCGCCTGCATGGTGACCGGCATCTTGCCGACCTCGTCGAGGAACAGGGTCCCGCCGTCGGCCGACGCGATCAGACCCTCCTCGTCCCGTTCGGCCCCGGTGAAGGCACCGCGGACGTGACCGAAGAGCTCGCTCTCCAGCAGCGTCTCGGGAATCGCGGCACAGTTGACCGAGATCAGGGGCTCGCCGTGGCGCGGGCTGAGTTCGTGGATCACCTGGGCCAACAGGCCCTTGCCCGTCCCCGTCTCGCCACTGAGGAGGACGGTGTAGGGACTCGGTGCGACCTTCGAACAGAGCCCCAGGACCTCTTCGACGCACGCACTCCCCGTGACCACCCTCGACGCCGGACCGCCGTCCGTGTTCGGCCGCGAATCACCGGACGGCCGGGAGAGCTCACCGTAGAGAACGCCCACGGTCGTCGACACGACGGCGAGGGCCTCGGCGTCGAAGGGCAACAGGCGCTCCGCGGCAGCCGGAGCATCGAAGTACAGGACACCGGCGATCGACGGATCTTCGGATCCGCGATCGACCAGCGGGAAGGCCACGGCGCTCGCCAGGGGTCCGCGTCGGGTCCCGAAGGCCTCGCTCCAGTCGGGATCGTGTTCCATGTCGCTCCACACGCGGGCCGCGGGAGCGTGTTCGCGCCGGAGCAGGGCATGGGCACGGGCGCAGAGTTCGCGCGCCGTCACGCTCGGCACGGATCGCGTCGCCAGGACGTCGGTGCGCCCACGCTCGCTCACCAGGGCCAGGGCACCCCGCTCGGCACCGAGCTGCTCGGCCGACGCGTCGAGCAGACGCTGCAACGACGCTCGCCCGGAATCGGTGGCGGCCGACAGCCCCGATACGTGGTCCGGAAGGTCGACGAGATCGCTCAGCGATGCCCGCTCACGATCCACGCGGCGGGTCATGCCGTCCTCGATCTCGCGACGGAGGATCTCGGCCGCCCGCACGGCCTCGCCCGCGTCCCCGCCGGCGAGACGCTCGAGTTCGAAGAGGGCGATCATCGCCTCGTCGTGGTGATCCAGAGCGAGCTCCGCGCGGGCCAGGGCCAGGTGGAGCGACACGGCGTCGACGTCACCCTCGGTGTCGCGCAGCCGCAGAGCCTCCTGGAGCCGCGCCCGGGCGAGCAGGGCGTCCTCGGACGAACCGCGGCGCAGGTGCAGCTCCGCGAGTTCGCGCAGGGTCTGCGCTGCCTCCGCCGTCAGGCGGTGGTCCCCGAAGGCATCGATGGCACGGCGGAACGACTCGACGGCCGTGTCCGTTTCGCCCGAGAGCGCGTGTGCACGGGCCAGAGCCCGGCACAAGAAGCCTCGCTCGAAGTCCTCGCCCACGCGAGAGGCCACGGCGAGCCCTTCTTCGGCGATCTCGATCGCCTGCTCGGAGCGCCCCAGGTCGAGGGCCAGCTCGGCCTGCCGCCGACGCACCTCGGCGACGATGTCGTTCTCGTCGCTCAACGCTCGCGCGCGCTCGATCGCCAGATCGTAGTTGGCCGCCGCCTCGGCGAAGCGCTCGCTCGCGCGCATGAGATCACCGAGGAACTCGTCGGCGAGCGCCATCTCGCGAATCATCTCCTGGCGCTCGGCCAGGACCTTCGACTCGAGGAGAGCCCGCTCCGCTTCGACGAAGCGTCGGTCCTCGATGTCGAGCTGGCCGCTGAGGAGCAGCAGCCGCGTGAGGTCCGCCTGGTCGCCGCGGCTGCGTGCGCGCGCGATGCCCCGGACGGCCGTGGCACGGGCCTCGGCGCGCTGTCCCATCTTGCGGTACAGGACGGCCTTGTTCAGGAGGAGGACGTCACACTCGTAGGTCGCACCGTGCGCGTGGAAGAGCTCCTCGGCGCGCTCGTAGAGCTGCAGGGCCCGAGTCCATCGACAGGCCCGCTTCGCCAGCAGCGCCAGGTTGTTGAAGACGTGCGCCTGCGAGACGGCGTCGTCGATGCGGCGGAAGGTCCCGAGCGCGTCCTCGAAGAACTCCTGGGCCTTCTGTACGCGTCCGGTGCAGGCATGGGCGATCCCGAGGACGATCTGGGCCGATCCGACGTCGGCATGCCGATCGGTGATCGAGAGGACTCCGAAGGCCTGCAGGGCCAGGTCACGGGCTTCGACGAATCGGCCCTGACTCTGGCGCACACGCGCCAGGCGCACTTCGACGATCGCCCGTCCGACGTCATCGTCGGAGGACGTGTTCCCGCGCGCCAGCTCGAGTTCGCGCGCGGCCTCGTCGAAGGCACCCTGTAGACGGTGACAGTCGGCCAGCTTCACGCGAAGGCCGACCTCGGCGCTCGCGACGCCGTCTGGCCGCCGCCCCCTCAATGCCGAGCGGTAGTAGTCCACGGCGGAGGAATACGCCGCCGCGTGGAAGTGGAGATCCCCGACTTCTTCGAGTCGGGCCGACGACGTGGTCGGATCGTTCTCGGCACGGGGTCGAGGCGGTGTGGGTCGCCGCCTGTCGTCCCCGTCGCGGAATCCATCCATTGGGCGTCCCTTGGGCGAGAAGGGGTTCAAGGTAGCCGAGGCACGCTCCGGGAATTCCGGGAGCTCGTCGCGCGTGTCGGCGAAACACGCACTGCGGAGCTCCTAGCGGAACCAACCGAAGGTGAGAATTCGGATCAGGTCGGCGAACCAGTCCGCGAAGACCCAGGGATCGTCGCCGGACGTGTCGTCGGCCGGGCGGTTCTGACCGCCCAACCAGTTCTCGGGGTCACCTTCCGTGTCGACCGGAGGACCGTCGGACCCGTCGTCGGACCCGCTACCCGGCGGGGAAACCGCCGACTTGCCCGACATCGACCACGCGAAGTCGTCGACGTCGGCCGCTGCCGGCGTGACCATCGCCCCTCCGAGCGCCAGACCCAGAACCAGAGCCATGACCACCAAAACGCGGCTCTTCATGTTGACCGTGCTCCTCGTGACAGGACAGGGGTGGCGGCAGACCAAGCCGCTTCCCGTACCGGACGGGCCTCCTGGATCGCGGGGCGAGTGGGCGCTGTACAGGGAGAGGGGGCCCCGGGAGCGCGATCCCGTCGACGTTCCGTCCGGTCTGGATGTTCAACGTACGTCCACCGTCCCGACGATGTCAACGGCCCGGGGACGAGTCGTCCGGGCTGGTTCGCAGCCCGTAGCGCTGGATCTTCTTGTACAGGTTGCTCCGCTGCATCTCGAGCGTCTCGGCCGTCTTCGACACGTTGTAGCCGTTCTCGTGCAGCTTGGCCTGCAGATACGCGGCCTCGCTGGCCGCCTTGAAGTCCTGGAAGGTCGGCGCGTCGAGGAACTCGGCCCCCCTGCGCGCCACGCCACCCCCACCCAGCGTGGGTGGGAGATCCATGACCCGAATCACTTCGCCAGGCGAAACGATCGCCAGGCGCTCGGCCAGGTTCCGCAACTCCCGCACGTTGCCCGGCCACGCATAGCGCTGCAGGCGCTCCATGACGTCCTCGTCCACCGCCTTGCGAGGCTGCTTCATCTCGCGTGCGCCCACCTCGAGGAAGTGATCGAAGAGCACCGGCACGTCCTCGGGCCGATCGCGCAGGGGTGGCACGTGGATCGAGATGACGTTCAGCCGGAAGAAGAGGTCCTGGCGGAACCGCAACTCCGGCTCCTGCAGGTCGCGGTTGGTGGCCGCGATCACGCGGACGTCGACCTCGATGAGGTCCTGCCCGCCGACGCGCTCGAAGCGGTTGTCCTCGAGCGCGCGCAGGACCTTGGCCTGCGCCGCCGGGCTCATGTCGCCGATCTCGTCGAGGAACAGCGTGCCACCGTGTGCTCGTTCGAACTTGCCGATCCGTCGTTGACCGGCCCCCGTGAACGAACCCTTCTCGTGACCGAAGAGTTCGCTCTCGATGAGCTCCTCGGGGATCGCGGCGCAGTTGACCTCGACGAAGGGGCCGCCCGCGCGTTCGCTCCCCGCGTGGATGGCCCGCGCCACGAGCTCCTTGCCCGTGCCGTTCTCCCCGGTCACCAGGACCCGGGCCGGCGTCGGGGCCACCTTCGCCACCAGCTCCTTCACGCGCTCCATGGCCGCGCTGTCGCCGATCAGGTCGGCGCTCCATCCCGAGGTCTCGTGCAGTTCGCGGTGCGCACGCTGCAGCCGGCCGTGCTCGAGGGCCCGGGCCACCCGGACCACCAGCTGCTCACGGCCGAAGGGCTTCTCGAGGAAGTCGTGGGCGCCGCGGCGGATCGCCTCGACGGCGTTCTCGACGGCATCGTGGCCGGAGATCACGACTACGGGAACGTCGACTCCGTCCTCCTGCATGCGCTGCATGACCTCGAAACCGTCCATGCCGGGCATCTTCACGTCGAGCAGCAGGACGTCGACGCCTCCCTTGGCCAGGCGGGAAAGCGCGGCCTCGCCACTGTCGGCCTCGTCGACGGCGTAGTCCTCGTAACGGAGGTGCATGCCGACACTCTGGCGGATGGCCGCCTCGTCGTCGGCCACCAGCACGCGGCCGCGCACCGGTGTGTCCGGGGGTCCGGGATTCGTCCGCGTGGATTCGGGCATGCGAGGTCGACCTCGTCTATATCGTGGGTGGGCCGGGCGGAACCTTCCCGCTCCGGCCGCGATCCTGTCAAGAAAGCGCGACAGCACGATGAAGCGAAACACCCTGGTCGGCATGAGCCCGCGCGAGCTCCAGGAGCTCGCCGTGGCCCACGGACAGCCGCGCTACCGCGGCCGTCAGCTGGCGCAGTGGATCTACGGCCGTCGCATCGCGAGCCTCCGGGACGCCACCAACCTCCCTCGTGCGCTGCGCGAGGAACTCGACGCGGCGTACGGTCTTCCGCGTCTGGAACCCGTGGAACGTTCGGTGTCGCCCGACGGGACCGCCAAGCTTCTCTTCGAACTGCACGACGGGGCCCGGATCGAGAGCGTGGCCATGCCGCGCCCCACCGGCCGCACCACGTACTGTCTGTCGAGCCAGGTGGGCTGCCGCATGGCCTGCGTGTTCTGCGCCACCGGTCGCATGGGAATCGTACGCCAGCTCTCGCCCGGCGAGATCGTCGGACAGGTCCTGGCCCTCCAGCGCCTGTTCCCCGAATCGACCCATCCGAACCTCGTGTTCATGGGCATGGGCGAACCTCTCGACAACCTCGACGCCTTGCTGCCCGCCCTGGAGATCCTCATGGATCCCGAAGCCATCGGGCTGTCGGCGCGGCGGATCACCGTGAGCACGTCGGGGCTCGTCGACGGCATCCGGCGTCTGTCGGACTGGGGCCGACCCGTCGGATTGGCCGTCTCGCTCACGACCGGCGATCCCGAGGAGCGCGAGCGCCTCATGCCCGTGGCCGGACGGGTCCCGCTCGACGAGTTGCTCGCCGTCGCCGCCGACCACGGCCGCCGCGTGAAGCGGAAGGTCACGCTGGAGTGCGCGATCATCGCCGGTCGCAACGACACCGTCGACGAGGCCGAGCGCCTGCTGTCGCTCGCGCGGACGGGTCCCTTCAAGGTCAACCTCATCCCGCTCAATCCCATCCACGACTTCGAGGGCGGGCGGCCCGACCTCTCGAGCATCGACGCCATGGCCGACGTGCTCTGGCGCGGCGGCGTGGTGGCCACCGTGCGCGACAGTCAGGGACGCGAGGTCGATGCGGCCTGCGGTCAACTGGTCCGTCGTCAGGAACGGCGGCCCGACGGTGCTCCGCGCGGACCAGCGGTGGCGCGCCGGCGCTGAGCGTCAGTCGCCGCGGGCGGGCAGGGCGAGGCTCACGTCGGGCTCCGGAGTCGGTTCGCCGTCCTCGGCCCCACCCCGCGTGGCCACCATTGCACCGATCCCGACCGACAGGGCCGCGTACTTGAGCAGGAAGTCGAGGGCACGGAAGGCCACGGCGGCCCCGGTCCCCGGATCGGTCGAGGCGAAGGCCAGGGAGACGAGCGCGGGGATCTCGAGCACGACCATGCCGAGCAGAGCGGCCTGCCAGGCGCGGTGCCCCTGCCCCGCTCCCGAGTGCATCGTCAACAGACGTTCGCCGACCACGTGGCAGCCGACCGCGTAGGCCAGCAACGATCCGATCCCGAACCCGGCGACCAGGACCAGCACCACCGGGATCCCGATCACCGAGATCACCAGGCCGCCCGAGGCCAGGACGAACAGCCCGAGTGCCACGGCGTACCAGAGCGCTCCCGACGCGAGATCGCGGACGGAGTGCTCCTGCCCGTGCTGCGCCAGCTTCGTCATGCGTTTCTCGACCAGGTGGAAGCCCGCCACGATCAGCAGGGCCAGCACCGCCACGCGCGACCAGTGCACCAACCAGGCGATGCCGCCTCCACCACCCCAGACAGCGGGACCGATCCCCGGGACCGACGTGCTCACGTCGAAGCGCCGGCCGCGGACCTCGGAATCGTCGTCGACCCGCACGCGCCCGCCCACGCTCACGGCATCGGCGGCGATGCTGCCGCGCTCCTCCACGAACAGGTCGCCGAAGAGGATGAACACGTTGCCGTCGACCTCGCCCGCGACGTAGGCGTCCCCGCCCATGAGCAGGACGTCGCCCTGGACGATCTCGTGCTCGCCCACCTCGACGTCCTCGCCGACCCGGAAGATCGACTCGGCGATCACCGTCTTCTGGCGCTGACGGCCGGGGAAGAACCGGCCCGACACGTCATCGGGCAGCTCGTCGAGCAGGGTCTCGAGTTCGCGCCCCCACTGGCCCCGGTTCGAGTCACCGAGCACACGCTCCAGCTCGACACCGACCTCGGCGATTCCGCGGCGGAGCTCCTCCTTGACCTCACGGGGAATCGTGAAGGTCACGCGGCTGCCCGAGCCCGTGTCGATGCGGACACGATCCTCGTCGATGTCCACCCGGAGTTCCTTCAGCTCGTTCCCGAGGAGGGCCAGACCCTCGCCCCAGGTCTCGGCATGTTCACCCAGGGTCTCGGCCAGACCGTCCCAGTCGGCGTCGGCGGCCGTGGACTCGAGCTCGCGGACGAAGGTGTCGAACTCGCGCTGCCATTCCTCGTCGGCGGGACCGGGGCGGTCGAGTTCGCGGCCCCGACGTTCGATCTGGCGGGCGAGGCCTCGGATCTCGGTCAGCAGGCTGTCGCGGACGGCGCGGAGGGAGTCCAGGTCGGCGGGGCGACCACTGCGCCGGCCGAGCTCCATCTGGATCCCGTAGAGATCGCGGTAGAGCTGGTCGAGTTCCTCTTCGGTGAAGACCTCCGGCGCCTCCGCCTCGGGGGAGTCCGACACACGCACCGAGACCTCCGGAGCCGCGTCCTGGGGCGCGGCCCACACCACGGTCGACGGGACGCTCCCGAGCAGGAGCGCCCCCGCACCGAGTGCGAGCGGAAGGAGGCGGCGATGCGACATGCGATGACCTCGCGGGGGGTGAAGACCCGGGCCGGGAACGGAGCCTCAGTGCCCGACGGTCGGGGATCCGGCGCGCCGACGGCGCTGGGCAGTGGCCGCGACCAGCACGGCGACACCCAGTACCAGGCCCAGGACCACGGTCGCCCCGTGCAGACCGACTTCGTCGGCGAGACCACCGACGGACGCCGTCACCACACGGTGGATCGATCCCAGGACGCCGACGAGCGCCCCGAGCACCGGCACCGATTCGCTCGCCGCGGCCCACGACTGCAGGGTCGCGGCCACCCGATCGGCACCGCTCGCGACGACCGATCCCACCTGCGTGCCGGCCACGGCCAGCGTCAACAGGTAGGCCGCCGTCACGGCGATCGACAGCCGACCCATCGACCGTACCGTACGGGCCAGGCGCGACGGCGCCAGGTCACCGATCACGATCACCGGCGGGCGGCGGCGCGGCGCGCTCGCGTAACGATCCAACGGAACGCGCGCGAGCACGGCGGCGTCGAACTCCTCTCCGGGCTCGTCCCGTGGCATCGATTCCAGGGCCTCGAAGAAGGCGCGCGTGGACCGGAGCCGCTCCTCGACCACGGGGTCGGCCTGGGCGCGCAGATGCAGGCGCAGGGCCTGCTTGTCGTCGAGCGTCCCGTCGACGTAGGCGTCCACCAGGGCATCCAGCCCCTCGTCGCGCGAACGCGCGTGGTCGGCCATCATGGTGCTCCCTCCGTTCCTCCGGGTTCCGGCTCCGGCGCGCGTCGCATCAGAGCACCGATCCCAGTCCCCCACGCCGCCGCTGGAGCTTGTCCTTCATCATGGCGCGCGCGCGGTGGATCCGGGCCTTCACCGTGCCGAGGGGCAGTTCCAGCACCTCGGCGATCTCCTCGTAGCTCAGCTGCTCCTGGTGCCGCAGGACGATCATGGATCGGTAGTGCGGCGGGAGCTCCTCGGTGATCTTCGACAGCAGTCGACCGATCTCCTCCGTTTCGACCGTCTCCTCGGGAGTGGGCGCCTCGTCCGGAAACTGGCGCTCGATCTCCTCCCCGCCGTAGCTCAACGGCTCGTCCAGGCTCTGCAGCTTCACCCGGTTGCGGCGGATGAAGTCGATGCTCTGGTTCGCCGCGATCTTGAAGATCCAGCTCCGGAACGCGTAGCGGTCGTCGTACCGCTCGAGCATTCCGAAGACCTTCACGAACACCTCCTGGGCGACGTCCTCGGCATCGTCGCGGTTCTTCAACATGCGCAGGCAGAGGTTGAAGACCGGGGCGCGGAAGCGCGCGAGGAGCTCGGCGAAGGCCGCCTCCTCACCGCGCCGGGCGCGGGCGATCACCTGGGCATCGCTTTGCAAGACCGTCGCCTTCCGCTGCGATCCGGCCGCCGACCCACCGGTCGGCTGGCCGCTCGCTCCGACAGCTCCGGTCACGGGCACTACGCCCGGACCTCCCCGGCGGTTGCACGATTCGGAGCGAATCCGGACCGGAATCGTGATCGCCCCTAAACCGCCGTGTGACCTATGTTTAGACGGCACACGGCCTATTGACCAGGCCCGGGTGCAGACCTATCATCCGCCCGTTCGCGCTCCGGAGGTCGCCGGAACGCCCGCCCCACCACCAGGACGGCCACACCATGATCGAGATCGAACGCATCCACGCCCGCCAGATCATCGATTCGCGCGGCAACCCGACCGTCGAGGTCGAGGTGCTGCTCGAGGACGGATCCGTCGGCCGCGCCGCCGTTCCCTCGGGAGCATCGACGGGCGAACACGAGGCCGTCGAGCTCCGCGACAACGACGACAAGGCCTACCTGGGTAAAGGTGTCCTCGATGCGGTCAAGAACGTCAACAACGTGATCGCCGACGAGCTGGAGGGCGTGACCGCGCTCGACCAGGCGCTGGTCGACCGGCTCCTGATCGAGGCCGACGGCACGCCGAACAAGTCGAAGCTCGGGGCCAACGCGGTGCTGGGCGTGAGCCTGGGCGTGGCCCACGCGGCGGCGAACGCCACGGGGATGTCCCTGTACCGCTACATCGGCGGTGTGGCCGCCCGGATGCTCCCCGTGCCGATGATGAACGTGCTCAACGGCGGGGCGCACGCGGACAACAACGTCGACCTGCAGGAATTCATGATCATGCCGGTCGGGGCCAAGAGCTTCAGCGAGGCCCTGCGCATGGGCGCCGAGACCTTCCACCACCTCAAGAAGGTCCTGTCGGGCCGCGGCTACGCCACCAGCGTCGGCGACGAGGGAGGCTTCGCCCCCAACCTGCGCAGCAACGCCGAGGCGATCGAGGTGATCCTCGAGGCCGTGGAGAAGGCGGGCTACGTGGCCGGGACCGACATCGTGCTGGCCCTCGACGCCGCGGCCAGCGAGTTCCACCGCAACGGCGGCTACGTCCTGGGCGCCGAGGGCGGCGAGAGCTGGGACGCCGAGCGCATGGTCCGCTTCTACGGCGACCTGGTCGACCAGTACCCGATCCAGTCGATCGAGGACGGTCTGGCGGAGAACGACTGGGAGGGCTGGAGCCTGATGACCGAGGAACTCGGCGACACCGTCCAGATCGTCGGGGACGACCTCTTCGTCACCAACCCCGAGCGCCTCGCCCGCGGCATCGACGAGGACATCGCCAACTCGATCCTGGTGAAGTTGAATCAGATCGGCACCCTGACCGAGACCCTGCGGACCATCGAGATGGCCAAGGTCGCCAGCTACACCAACGTGATCAGCCACCGCAGCGGCGAGACCGAGGACGTCACGATCGCCCACCTGGCCGTGGCCACCAACGCCGGTCAGATCAAGACCGGCTCGATGTCGCGGACCGACCGGATCGCCAAGTACAACGAGCTGCTGCGGATCGAGGAGGAACTCGGCGACCTCGCGATCTATCCGGGCGAGGAGTGCTTCTACAACCTCCCCGGCGTCACCGAGGACGACGTCGAGAGCGACGAGGCCTGACGCGATGCGTCGCGCGGCGGAGCGGGACGCGCCCTTCGTCCGGAGCATCCGGGCGCAGCGGCGTCGCCGTCAGCGGCGCCACTGGCTCGGGGTCGGCTTCGCCCTGGCCCTGTTGTTCTACGTCATGATCTTCGGCGACGCAGGCTGGCTGGCCGTGCGCGACGCAGAGGAGCAGGTCGGCGACCTGCGGGCCGAACTGGAGACGCTACGAACCGAGCGCGCGGCGCACGAGCGGGCGACCGAGGCTCTGCTGGAGCCCGGCGGCCACGAGCTGGAACGCGTGGCGCGCGAGCTGTACCGGATGCAGCGTCCCCACGAAGAGGTGCACCATCTGGTCGGCGGCGAGCGCGCCGACCCGCCCGACGGTCCGTCTTGACACACCCCCGGTTCGCGCTTAGGTTGCGCACCGCTGAACGCCGCGGGGTGGAGCAGTCTGGTAGCTCGTTGGGCTCATAACCCAAAGGTCGAGGGTTCGAATCCCTCCCCCGCAACCAACTTCCGAGAGGGCCGCCGGTGACCTGCCGGCGGCCTTTTCCGTGTCCGGCCCGAGGTCAGGCCCGAGCCACCCGGCCTCGACGGCGCCCCAACCCGCCTCCGGGGCCCGATTCCGCCCGGATCATCACGTTTTGGATGTTGGGCACCCCCTGCCCGGCCCGTACCATTCCGTCCGGTCGCAATGGTGCACGGCCCGTCGTGCACCCCATTCCCGCCTCGGCGGACCGACGCGGGTGACGAGGGAATCCGATCCGGGTGGACATCGCTTGGGACTCCGTCTACGTCGATCGCCTCGTCCCCGTTCTCGTCGCGCCGGCCAACGTCCGATCCGGGACCACTAGAACCCAGTCGAACCGGTAGGAGGAACGGGCATGTCCAGTGCCGTGCAGGCCTTCATGGAAGGCATCATCGCCAAGAACCCGGCGGAGAAGGAATTCCACCAGGCCGTCGAAGAAGTCGTCGAATCCCTCCTGCCGGTCGTGGATCAGCGCCCGGAGTACAAGAAGGCCCGGGTCCTCGAACGGATCTGCGAGCCGGAACGCGTGATCATGTTCCGCGTGCCCTGGCAGGCGGACAACGGCGACGTCCACGTGAACCGTGGCTTCCGGATCGAGATGAACAGCGCTCTGGGCCCCTACAAGGGCGGCCTGCGCTTCCATCCCAGTGTGAACCTGGGCATCCTCAAGTTCCTGGCCTTCGAGCAGGTCTTCAAGAACAGCCTGACCACGCTCGCCATCGGCGGCGGCAAGGGCGGGAGCGACTTCGACCCGAAGGGCAAGAGCGACGACGAGGTCATGCGCTTCTGCCAGAGCTTCATGACCGAGCTGCAGCGCCACATCGGTCCCGACACCGACGTGCCGGCCGGCGACATCGGCGTGGGCGGTCGCGAGATCGGCTTCCTGTTCGGCCAGTACCGGAAGATCAAGAACGCCTTCCACGCCGGCGTGCTCACCGGCAAGGGCCTGAACTGGGGCGGCAGCCTCATCCGGCCCGAAGCGACGGGCTACGGAGCGGTGTACTTCGCCGAAGAGATGCTCAAGACCCGCGGCGACAGCTTCGAGGGCAAGAAGGTCCTGGTGTCGGGCTCGGGGAACGTGGCCCAGTTCGCCACCGAGAAGGTCATCGAACTCGGCGGCAAGGTCATCACGCTGAGCGACTCGTCCGGCTTCATCGTCGACAAGGACGGCATCGACGCCGAGAAGCTGCAGTACGTGATGGAGCTGAAGAACGTCAAGCGCGGCCGGATCAAGGAGTACGCCGACAAGTTCGGTGCGGAGTACCACGACGGCACCGGCGTCTGGCGCGTCGGGGGCGACGTGGCCCTTCCGAGTGCGACGCAGAACGAGCTGAACCTCGACGACGCCAAGGCCTTCCTCGAGCAGGGCGGCTTCGTGGTGAGCGAGGGCGCGAACATGCCGAGCACGCCGGAGGCCGTCGAGCTCTTCGTGGAGAAGGGCATCCTCTACGGGCCGGGCAAGGCCGCGAACGCCGGCGGCGTGGCCGTCAGCGGCCTCGAGATGGCCCAGAACGACCAGCGGATGAACTGGACCCGCGAGCAGGTCGACGAGCAGCTCCACCGGATCATGATCGACATCCACGAGAACTGCCATCGGACGGCCGAGGAGTTCGGGACGCCGGGCAACTACGTGAACGGCGCCAACATCGGCGGCTTCCTGAAGGTGGCCGACGCCATGCTGGAGCAGGGCCTGATCTAGCCCACCCGGCCGCGGAGACCATCCACGTGGCCGATCGTTGACGGGCCGGGGCGCCGAGGGACATCCTCACCGCGTCTCGGCCCGTTTTCGTTGCCGCAGAGGCGACACCCACCCCGTCCGAAGGTCGTCATGGTCGAATCCGCCGGTCTGTCCGGACTCTTCGCCCAGACCCGCCGCAGCGAGGCCAGCTTCGAGCGCCTCATGCCCCATCGGGTCCGCAACATCCTGGTGGTGGCCAGTGCCTACGACGCCTTCGTCATCGAAGAGGGCGGGCGTCTCACCGAGCTGATCCTCAACGAGTACGTGTCGCTGAACCTCAGCGACGGCCCCCGCGTGACGCGCGTGGCGACGGCGGCCGAGGCCCTGGAACTGATCGAGCAGCAACCCTTCGACCTCGTCATCACGACCTCGAGGATCGGCAACCTCGACGGCCTGCGCCTGGGGCGGCGCATCAAGCAGATCGAACCGAACTGCCCGGTCGTACTGCTGGCCTTCGACATCGGCGAGCTGCAGCGGTTGACCGCGGAACGCCACCCCGATGCGGTGGACCACGTCTTCCTGTGGTCGGGCGACGCCCGATTGTTCATCGCGATCATCAAGATGCTCGAGGACCGCTGGAACGTCGATCACGACACCGAGGTCGCTCGTGTGCGCACGATCCTGCTCGTGGAGGACTCGGCCCGCTTCATCTCGCTGTACCTGCCCCTCCTCTACACGGTGCTCGTCAAGCAGACCCACCTGCTCATGGACGACGGCGTGAATCTCGCGAATCGGCTGCTACGCCTGCGCGCACGGCCCAAGGTCCTGCTGGCACAGAACCGCGAGGACGCCATCGACGTGTACGAGAAGTACCGGCCGTTCATGCTGGGCGTGATCAGCGACAAGAGCTTTCCGCCCGATGCCTACGGCGACGGCGGCAACGATCCCATGGCCGGGCTCGAACTGCTCAAGCGGATCAAGGGCGACGATCCGACCATGCCCATGCTACTGCAGTCCAGCGACGCCGAGGCCCGCAAGCTCGCTCGCGAGATCGGCGTGCACTTCATCCACAAGCGCTCGCACCGCCTGCTCAAGGAATTGAAGGTCTTCGTCGAACGGCACTTCGGATTCGGCGATTTCGTGTTCATCGTACCCGACGGTTCGGAGTGGGGCCGCGCGCGCAATCTGCGCGAACTCGAGGAACAGCTGCAGAGCATTCCGGACGAATCCCTGCGCCACCACGCCCTGCGCAACGACTTCAGCAACTGGCTCCGCGCGCGCACCGAGTTCGGCCTGGCCTCGCGCATCCGCCCCTTCCGGATCGAGGACTTCGACAGCATCGACCAACTCCGGCGCTACCTCGTCGACACCATGCGCGCCCACCGGCTCGAGACCCAGCGCGGGATCGTGACCGACTTCGCACCGACGCGCTTCGACGAACGAAGCCCCTTCGTGCGGATCGGCCACGGCAGTCTGGGCGGCAAGGGGCGCGGCCTGGCCTTCGCGAACGCCATGCTGCAACACCATCCGGCGCTGCACGATCGATTCCCCGACATCAACGTGACGGTGCCGCGCACGGCCGTGATCGCCACCGACGTGTTCGATCAATTCCTCGCCGACAACGAGCTGCTCGACCTGGCCTACGGCAACAACACCGACGAGGAGATCGCCCATCGCTTCTCGACGGCCAAGCTGCCCGCACACGTGAGCAGCGACCTCGAGAACTTCCTCCGGCGGATCGACTACCCGCTCGCCGTGCGCAGTTCGAGCCTGCTCGAGGACAGCAGTTCGCAGCCCTTCGCGGGGATCTACCGCACCTACATGGTGCCCAACAGTCATCCCGACGCGCACGTCCGCCTGGCCCAGCTCTCACGGGCGATCAAGCTGGTGTACGCGTCCACGTTCAGCCGTGCGGCCAAGGCCTACGCCGAGTCGACCGGCTCGCGGATCGAGGACGAGAAGATGGCGGTGGTCCTGCAGCAGGTCGTGGGATCACGGCACGGCGACCGCTTCTACCCGCACATCTCGGGGGTGGCCCGCTCCTTCAACTACTACCCGATCGCGCCGATGCGGGGCGAGGACGGGATCGCCGTCGTCGCCCTCGGCCTGGGGCGGCAGGTCGCCGGCGGATTGCAGGCGTTGCGCTTCTCGCCGCGGCACCCGAGGAGCGTGCCGGCCTTCAGTTCCGTGCAGTCGACGCTGGAGAACGCCCAGCGGCAGTTCTACGCCCTCGATCTGCAGCATCCCCACCGTTTGCCGGGGATCGAGGAGGACACGAATCTCCTGCGGCTCGATGTCGACGACGCGCGCCCGGACGGCGTGCTCCCCCTGCTGACGTCGACCTACCAGCCGCAGAACGACCGCATGGTCGAGGGCCTGCGCAAGGACGGCTATCCGGCCCTCACCTTCGCGCCGATCCTCAACAGCGATGCCTTCCCCCTGGCCGCCCTCCTGCGCGAGGTCCTCGACACCGGGGTCGCCGGAATGGGCAGCGAGGTCGAAATGGAGTTCGCCGTGGATCTGCGCAGCGACGAGGCCACCTTCGGCTTCCTGCAGCTCCGGCGCCTGGCGGCGGGGGGTGAACCCGAGGACGTGGCGTTGCGGAACGAGCAGATCGAGCGGGCCCTGTGCTTCAGCACGGCGGCCCTGGGCAACGGGCGCATGAACGACCTGTGCGACGTCATCTACGTCTGCCCCTCGGCCTTCGACGCCTCCCGGACGCGACGGATCGCCGAAGAGGTCGGCGAGATCAACGCCGTTCTGGCCGCGGAGGGCCGACGCTGTATCTTGATCGGACCCGGCCGCTGGGGAAGTTCCGATCCGTGGCTGGGGATACCGGTCACGTGGGATCAGATCTCCGCGGCCCGCGTGATCGTGGAGACGTCGCTCGAGAACTTCCGGGTCACCCCGAGTCAGGGCACGCACTTCTTCCAGAACATGACGTCGCTGCGGATCGCCTATTTCACGGTGAACTCCTACGCCGGCGACGACCGGATCGACTGGGACTGGCTGGAGGGCCACGCCCGGGTCCGGGAGACAGACCACGTCCGTCACCTGCGCTTCGACCACCCCCTGCAGGTGAGGATCGAGGGTAGGAGCAACCGCGGAGTGATCCTCCCGCCGACTCCCCCGCACCACGACGACCGGAGGCCCGCGTGATCGATCACGTCGAACTCGATCTGACCGTCGACTTCCAGCAACGCATCGTCCACGGCCACGCAGTGCATCACGTACGCGAGGCCGAACAGATCGACGCCCCCGTGCTCCTGCACACCAACGGCCTCGTGCTGCACGCGGTGTGGGTCGACCCCGGTGATACCTGGGTCGAGGCCGAGTGGGAGCTGCGCGACGCCGTGCCCGGAAAGGGGCGCGACCTGCTCGTGACGCTGCCCGACGGCGCCGACCGTATCAAGGTCGACTACGCCAGCCGTCCCGAGGCCGCGGGACTGCAGTGGCTCGAACCGGGACAGACCGCCGGTGGAGACCACCCCTTCGTCTACTCGCAGGGCCAGTCGATCTACAATCGGAGCTGGATCCCCCTCTTCGACGACCCGTCGGTGCGGATCACCTACGACGCCGTACTAAGGGTCGACAACGGGCTGCGTGCGCTCATGGCGGCCGAGGACCGCAGCGATCCGTCCGAGGAGGGCGTGTTCCGCTTCCACATGCCCCAGCCGATTCCCAGCTACCTGATCGCCATGGCCGTGGGCGACCTCGCCTTCCGTGAGATCGGTCCGCGGTCCGGTGTGTGGGCCGAGCCCGAGATCGTCGACGACGCCCACGCCGAGTTCGTCGATACCGAGGACATGATCGTGGCCGTCGAGGAGCTGTACGGACCGTACCGATGGGGCCGCTTCGACGTCCTGGTGCTGCCGCCGGCCTTTCCCTACGGCGGCATGGAGAATCCGCGGCTGACCTTCGCCACGCCGACGATCATCGCCGGTGATCGTTCGCTGGTGGCGTTGATCGCACACGAACTCGCGCACAGCTGGAGCGGCAACCTGGTCACCAACGCGACCTGGGACGACTTCTGGCTCAACGAGGGCTTCACCGTGTACCTCGAGCGACGGATCATCGAGAAGCTGTTCGGACGCGAACGCAGTGAGATGGAGGCAATGATCGGTCGTGACGACCTGATCGAGGACCTCGACGACATGGGCCACGAGCATCCCGACACGCGGCTCGTCGTCGACCTGGCGGGACGTCACCCGGACGACGCCTTCTCGAACGTCCCCTACGAGAAGGGCTACCTGCTGCTGCGCCGATTCGAGGAGACATTCGGACGCACGACCTTCGATCGCTTCCTGCGCGAGTACTTCGACACCCACGCCTTCGAGACCATGACCACCGGCCGCTTCGTCGAGATCCTGCACGACGAGCTCTTCACGAAGGATCCAGAGGCCGCCGCGCGCATCGATCTGGACGTGTGGTTGCACCAGCCCGGCGTGCCCGACACCGCGCCGGTGGCGCAGAGCGATGCCTTCGGTCGCGTGGATGCCGCCGCCGCCCGCTTCGTCGGGAACGGAACCCTGCCCGGCACCGAGGCCTGGACCGCCTTCGAGTGGATCCACTTCCTCGACGTACTCCCCGACGATCTCGAACCGGCGCGCATGGCGACCCTGGACGGGGCCTTCGACCTCACGCACAGCCGCAACTACGAGATCCTGTGCGAGTGGTTGATCCTGTCGCTGGAAACGGGCTATCGCGCCGCCGACCCGCAGGTCGAGCAGTTCCTGCTCGAGGTCGGGCGCCGCAAGTTCGTGCAACCGCTCTTCGAAGCGTTGCTCGGAGCCGAGAACGGTCTCGATCGCGCGCAGGAGATCTACGAACGCGCGCGGCCGGGCTACCACAGCGTGACCTACAACACCGTCGACCGGATCCTGGCCGAGGAATCCGCCGAGCAGGGAGAGTGACCCGACCGTGAAGCCGCAGCGACGACGCACGCCGACCTGCTGGATCGGGAGCATTCCCGTCGGCAGCGATCACCCGGTCATGGTGCAGTCGATGACCAACACCGACACCGAGGACGCCGCGGGTACTGCCGCACAGGTGATCGACCTCGCGCGCGCCGGCAGCGAGGTCGTCCGGATCACGGTGAACACGAAGCGCGCCGCCGAGTGCGTGGCCGAGATCCGGCAGCGCTGCGAAGACGCCGGCATCGAGGTGCCGCTGGTCGGGGACTTCCACTACAACGGCCACAAACTCCTGCGCGAGGTGCCGGGCTGCGCCGAAGCCCTCGCGAAGTACCGCATCAACCCGGGGAACGTCGGTACCAGCCGCTCGCACGACGAGAACTTCCGCACCATGGTACAGGTGGCGATCGACCACGACCGTCCGGTCCGCATCGGTGTCAACTGGGGTTCCCTCGACCAGAACCTGTTGACCCGGCTCATGGACGAGAACGCGAAGAGCGACCGCCCCCGCGAGGCCCGTGACGTGATGCTCGACGCCATCGTCGAGAGCGCGGTCCGCAGCGCCGACGCCGCCGAGGAGATCGGGCTGGGTCACGACCGGATCGTGTTGAGCACGAAGGTGAGTGCGGTCCCCGAGTTGATCGAGGTCTACCGCCGTCTCGGCCGCCGCACGGATCTTCCACTCCACCTCGGACTGACCGAAGCGGGTATGGGTTCGAAGGGCACGGTGTCGAGCACGGCGGGCATCGCCGTCCTGCTGGCCGAAGGCATCGGCGACACCATCCGCGTGAGCCTCACCCCTGCCCCCGGCGGCGACCGCACCGAGGAGGTACGGATCGCCCAACAGATCCTGCAGTCCATGGAGCTGCGCAGCTTCTTCCCGCAGGTGACCGCGTGCCCCGGCTGTGGCCGCACCACCAGCACCTTCTTCCAGGAACTCGCCGACGACATCCAGGGCTACCTCCTGGAGCGCATGCCGCAGTGGCGCCAGCGCTATCCCGGTGCCGAGGAACTGGCCGTGGCCGTCATGGGCTGCGTCGTGAACGGACCGGGTGAGAGCCGCCACGCCGACATCGGGATCTCCTTGCCGGGCACCGGTGAGGATCCCAAGGCTCCCGTGTTCGTCGACGGCGAGCTGCACAGCACGCTGCAGGGGCCGACCATCGCCGAGGACTTCACCCGCATGGTCGAGGCCTACGTCACCCGTCGCTGGGGCGCTGCCGACTGACCTTCGCTCCTCCGGCGCCCCGACCACGAGCCCCGGACCCGTCGGTCCGGGGCTTGCTCGTTCCACCGAGTTCGAACTCCCCCGCGCCGGAACCGACGCGTGGGACACGCCGGGAACGAGGTCTCAGATGGTGGAATTCCAGCGCACGGACCGTCGGAGCCGCACCCTGCAAGGGATGCTCGCCGTGGCCTGCCTGGCGATCACGCTGCAGGTCTGGCCGGCCGGTCGGGTGGTTCGTGCCGCCGAGCCCCGGGACCCTGTCCTCGATCTGTCGATCGAGGAACTGATGGACGTTCCGATCACCGCAGCCTCGAAGGCGACGGAACGCGCCGAGGACGCCCCGGCGATCGTCACCGTCATCGGCCGTGACCAGATCCGCGCCTACGGCGCACGGAACCTCGGCGAGGTCCTCAACCGCGTGACCAGCGCGCTGTTCCTGAGCGCGAACGTGCTCACCGACAACCTGTTGAGCATGCGACGGCAGACGCTGACCCCCTACAACACCCACGTTCTCGTCCTGCTCAACGGAAGACCTCTGCGCGACCCCATCGCAGGCGGTATCAACCACACGATCTACGCCGTCTTCCCGATCGAAGTCCTCGACCACGTCGAGGTGATCCGCGGCCCCGGATCGGTACTCCACGGCTCGAATGCATATTCCGGGGTGATCAACCTGATCACCCTGGGCGCCGACGGTGAGTCGCTCGATGCGGGCGCCTCTGTCACCGCGGGCAACCACGGGGCGTCGGCCCAGAGCGGGCACGTGCACGTCCGCGACGGCGACCTGGCCCTCACGTTGGCCCTGTCCCGGTGGAACGAAGGGGGTCCGGACTACAGCTTCACCGGGTACCGGGACTCGACGGCCACCACCAACTGGTTCCGCGAGACCACGGGACTGTTCGTCGACATGCAGCATCGCGGGCTGCGGGCACAGTTCTACTACGCCGACTTCCGGCCCGAATCGCTGTGGATGTCCGAGAACGCGTGGATGCCCGAGCGGGCCTGGGGCAACGGGCGATCGGTGGCGGTGTTCGGGGACGTGGGATACCAGCACGCGTTGACCGAGGACCTGCACGGGAACCTGAACCTCACCTACAACGACCACGAGTGGTTCAGTTGGCAGCCCGACGGGGGCAAGGTGGTGGACGTCGAGGACGTGCTCGCCGAGATGACCCTCGACTACGACGTCGCCCCCACCACGCGCCTACTCGTCGGGGGCACCGTCCAGTACACCGACCACTACAGCGACCTCCTGCTCGGTGGCGACGAGACGGCCGGAAGTTTCTACGTCCAGGGCGACCACTGGCCCCACGAGCGCCTGAAGCTGGTCGCAGGCGCTCAGTACAATCGCGTGGAGGGGATCGACGGCCGGGTGTCGCCACGCGCCGCGGTGATCACTCACCTCCACGACCGGCTCACCCTGAAGTTCCTGTACAGCCAGGCCTTCCGGAGCGGCTCGCAGCTCGAGAAGTCCTTCGACCATCCGGTCTTCCGCGGCAGCCCCGAACTGCGTCCGGAGCTCGTGGACACCTACGAGGCCCAGGTGGCCTTCCGCGGTGAGACCTTCACCGCGGCGGTGACCGGATACCACAGCACGATGAGTGACATCGTGGTCCGCCGCTGGGTCGAGCACGACGGAGAGTCGTTCGTCCAGAACGTCAACGGAGGCGAGCACGAATTCGTGGGACTGGAGTTCGAGGGCCGCATGAAACTCGGCCGTGGTCTGATGCTCGAGGGCAACGCCTCCTTCGCTCAGGACGAGGACGACCAGGGCCGTGAGAACGCCGCACTGCATCCGCAGACCATGCTCAAGGGCGGCTTCGTCCACCGCGGTGCCGGACACTCGTTCGGGGTGTGGAACAGTTCCTTCCTCGATCCCACGCAGGTGAACGACATCACCGACGTCGCCGTGCCCGAGGTCAATCCTCGTCCGGGCGACTTCCACCTGCTGTCGGCACGACTGCGCCTCGACCTGGGTCGACTCGGCGTGGGGGCACCCGGAAACTACCACCTGAGCGTCTCGGGCGAGAACCTGCTCGGCGACGAGATCACCTACCCCGAGTTCACGACCCGCGGGATCAACGCCCTCGTGCCGCTGTACGACGGAGCCATCTGGTACGCCGCCTTCGAGGCCACCCTGCGCTAGTCGTCGCGGTTCTCCAGACCCAGCGGCCAGTGCGGTCCGGGCTCGCTCAAGAGCTCCGCGAAGCTGGTCTCGCCGAAGGCACGTTCCACGCGCGCCATCTCGAGGTCCACCCGGCGGTGCAGCGCACACAGTTCGTGCTCGTGCTCGGGAAGGCCCAGGGGGCAGTGGCGGATCCGCTGAAAGGGATCGACCGCGTTGATCACGTCGAGCACGCTCAGGTCGTCGACCGGGCGTGCCAGGTGGAATCCCCCCGCCCTGCCGCGTTGCGATCGTACGATTCCCGCGCGCGCGAGCTGCTGCATGACCTTCGACAGGTATCCCTCCGGGACGTCCGTCGTCGAGTGGATGTCGTGCACGGTCCACCGTCGCTCGCGCGGGGATCGGGCGAGGCACACGACGGCGCGCAGGGCGTACTCGGCGGTCTGGGAGATCAAGTCGAAACACTCCGCGAACGAGGGTCGGTCGCGACCGGTCCTGATCCGGCCGACCAGACCATAAAATCCAACCTCGACGTCGAAATATCAAGCCCCGACGTGCCACCGTCCTATCGGACTCTTCCGTCCGCTCCACCTCGCTCGGGGCTCGGAACGCGGGATCGCCGCCGGAAGGCTCACACGGCGTGGTGGACCACGGCTCCGTCGACCATGGTGAGTCGGACCCGATCGGCCGACCACGTGTCGGCATCCTCCCCGCGGATGTCGTCGACGGCCGTGAGATCGGCGCGCATCCCGACTGCGATCCGGCCGAGATCGGCCTCCCGACCACCGGCCGGGGCCGCGGCCGCGGTGTATCCGGCCAGTGCTTCGTCCACCGCGAGGGCCTGCTCCGGGTGGAACTCGCGGCCGTCGCGACCGCGACGGGCCACGGTGAGGCGGAGGCCGTGCCACGGATCGGGCGTGGCCACGGGCATGTCGCTGCCCAGACACACGGGAACCCCCGCGTCCCACATCTCGCGTAGCGGATAGGCCCGCGCCGCTGCGGCGCCCCACTCTCGGTCGAGCAGTGGAAGGTCGTCCTCGAGGTGCACGGGCTGCATCGCGCACACGATTCCGTGGCGGGCCAGTCGCGGGACGGTGGTGGCACGAACACACTGGGCGTGTTCGATACGGTGGCGCAGGTGGCCGCCGTACCGGGCCCGGACCGTCTCGATCGCCTCGGTGACCACGTCGACCGTCCGGTCTCCGATGGCGTGCACGGTCCCGGCGATCGAAGCGCCGGCTGCGCGGTCGAGCACCGCGACGAGCTCGTCGGCTTCCATCAACAGCGTCCCGGCTCCACCGTCGGGGTAGGCGTCGTACATGGCCGCGGTCCGCGAACCCATGGAGCCGTCCATGAAGACCTTCACCCCGCCGAGACGCAGCCACGGGTCCCGACCCGCGTACGAGGCCTCACCGCGCTCGATGCGGGCGTCGAGATCCTCGAGCGGCGTGTGGAAGCAGATGCGCAGTCCGGCCCGCCCCGCGTCGGCACGGCGTCGGTAATGGGCCAGCACGTCCATCGGCTCCATGCAGTGCACGCCGGTCAGCCCCAGGCGGTGCAGGGCGTCGCGGGATTCGTCGAGCCACCGGTCGGCGACGGCATCGCTCACCGGCGGTCGCGCCGTGCGCACCAGTTCCCACGCGGTCTCGTGCAACAGACCGTCGGGCCGGCCCGCGGCGTCGCGTCCGATCCATCCTCCCGCGGGCGCCTCGGCCCGGCCGTCCATCACGCCCGCCCGGCGCAATGCTTCGGTATTGCACCACAGGGTGTGGTAGTCCCGGGCCTCGAAGAACACCGGCCGGTCGCCGAAGACCTGGTCGAGGGTCTGCCGCGTGAAGCGTCCGCGGTCGCCGAGGAAGTGTGGATCCCAGCCCCCACCGCCGATCCATTCCGGATCGTCGGGAACCGATGCGGCGGCCGCACGCAGTGTGGTCAGGAGATCGTCGAAGGACTGCGCTCCGGACAGATCGATCCCTGCCCGTCGCCGCGCCCACTCGAAGAAGTGGGTGTGCGTGTCGGTCATCCCTGCGAGCAACAGGGCCCCACCCAGGTCGATCACCTCGCACGCGGCGTCGAGCTCGAGTTCCCGTCGCGGCCCGAACGCTGCGATCCGGCCGTCACAGACCAGCACCGAATCGCCGCGCAGATCGCCGCGGGCGTCGAAGAGCCTGGCCCCGGTCAGCAGCAGTCCGGCCACGGTGCTCAACCGCGACCCGGGAATCGACGTCGGCGTTTCGACTCGGGACGACCGACCTGCGAGAGGAGCTCGCCCACCGCCCGACGATCGAGGATGCCGGGGTCGAAGCGCACCTGGACGTCCTCCCGCAGGAAGAGGAAGAGGAACAGGACGTTCCAGAGGGGCGCGAGCATTCCTCCCGCCCAGCGGGCGTCGGGCAGCCACCCCATGGTGATCGCGATGCCCGTCAGCGCCTCGAAACCGACGAAGACCAGCGGCACGTGGCGTCCCCACGGCTCGCGCAGGACGAGCGCCAGGAGACTGCCGGCGGCGGTGAGGAAGCGCAGGGTCGCAAGGAGGGTGAGGACCGAATCGCGCAGGGAGCCCCCGAAGTTGTTCAGGAGCGTGGCGACGGCCAGAACCATGGTCACCGTGACGTTCACGGCGAAGAGGCCGAGCAGCAGGCGGATCGCCAGAGGCAGGTAGTGGGGCTCGCCGAGCCCCCGGTCGGGTTCCTCGCAGTACGGGCATCCCGTCTCGAGAGCGGGGATCACCTTGCCGCAGCGTTCACACCGGATGATGTCGACCACGTCGCTCCTCGGCGTCGCAGGAGGGGGCGCGATGCAACTCTCTCCGAGGAACGTACACTGTCCCGATGCGCCTCGCCAAGCCCCCGGCGCCAGGGCCGGGACCCGTCCGCTTGCCCGGGGCGATCCCCTCGGCTAGCTTCGGGATCCTCTCCTCCCGACCCCCGAGGCCCGCGTGGAATCCCTGTTTCCCGACCTCCGGACCTTTCTGTCCCGCCTGCGTGAGCGCGGTGACCTCGTCGAGATCGACGCCCCGGTCGACCCGCACCTCGAGGCACCCGAGATCCACCGACGGGTGATCGCTGCGGGCGGACCGGCCTTGCTGTTCCGCAACCTGAAGGGACACGACCGCTCGACCGTGACCAACCTGTTCGGAACGGCCGAGCGGGTCGAGATGGCCTTCGGCCGCCGGCCGAAGGAGCTCGTGGAACGCATCGCGGCCCTGCCGCACGTGCTCATGCCGCCCACGCTGGGACGCATGTGGAGCCAGCGCGACCTGGCGGCGCCCCTGCTTCGGATCGGGCTGCGTAAGCGGCGCGACGCCCCGGTGCTCGACGTGCGGGAGTCCTCGCCGAAGGCCGGGCGCATGCCGCTGCTGACCACCTGGGAGAAGGACGGAGGTCCCTTCGTCACGCTACCCTTGGTCTACACCGAGCATCCCGACGACGCCGGCGCGCCGAACCTCGGCATGTACCGCATGCAGCGCTACGACGACGAGCACTTCGGACTGCACTGGCAGATCGGCAAGGGCGGGGGCTTCCATCATCAGGTCGCCGAGGCGCGGGGCGCGGCCCTGCCGGTGAACGTGTTCCTGGGTGGTCCTCCGGCGCTGATCCTGTCGGCGATCGCGCCCTTGCCCGAGAACGTGCCCGAGCTCCTGCTGGCCTCGCTGCTGGCGGGCGAGCGCCTGGCGATGGCCGACAATCCCTACGGCCCACTGCCCCTGGTGGCCAACTGCGAGTACGTGGTCGTGGGCGAGGCGTTGCCCGGTGTACGCCGACCCGAGGGTCCCTTCGGCGACCACTACGGCTACTACTCGCTGCGTCACGACTATCCGGTGATGAAGGTCCGTTCGATCGTGCGTCGGCGTGACGCGATCCTGCCCGCCACGGTCGTCGGCAAGCCACGGCAGGAGGACTTCTTCATCGGCGACTTCCTGCAGGAACTTCTCTCACCGGTCTTCCCCCTGGTCATGCCGAACGTCGTGGACCTCTGGAGCTACGGCGAGACCGGCTACCACTCGCTGTCGGCGGCGGTGGTCAAGCAGCGCTACAAGCGCGAGGCCATGAGCGCTGCCTTCCGGATCCTGGGAGAGGGCCAGCTCTCGCTCACCAAGTTCCTGCTGGTGCTCGACCGCGAGCGCGACCTCCGGGACTTCCGCGGCACGCTCGAGCACGTGCTTCAGCGGTTCGACCCGCGCACCGATCTGTACGTCTTCGGCAACCTGTCCATGGACACCCTCGACTACAACGGCCCGCAGGTGAACGAGGGCAGCAAGGGAGTCCTGCTCGGCGTGGGAGATCCGATCCGTGAGCTCCCCCGCGAGTTCCGCGGCGAGCTGCCGGCCGGTGTCCGGCGGGCCGAGGTCTACTGCGGAGGTTGCCTGGTGATCGAAGGCCCGAGCGCGGTGGACGACCCCGAGGCCGCAGAACGCCTCGTACGCGATCCGGCCTTCGCCCCCTGGCCACTGGTCGTCCTGGCCGACGACGCCGCCCAGGCTGCCCGCAGTGACTTCAACTTCCTGTGGGTGACCTTCACTCGCTTCGAACCCGCCGCCGACGTGTACGGCTCGAGCGTTCGACTGCAGCGGTTGCACCCGTCGTTCGAGCCTCCGGTGCTGATCGACGCTCGGCTCAAGCCGGGATTCCCCGAGGAACTCTTCTGCGACGAGCACACGGCGTCGACCGTCGAGCACCGTTGGCGGGACTACTTCCCGGACGGCGGCGTGGAGATGGGCGACAGCGATCGCGCTCACCTCGACTGAGATCGTTCGTCAGCGGTGACGGCCCGAGACCGGGTCGAAGAGGCTGCTCGCGTCGGATGCGGCGTCGTCGTCGCGCTCCGCTTCGATCTCGAGCGGATTCACCACGGCGCAGGTCTCACAGTAGTCGAAGGGCCGGATGTCCTTGCCCGGCCGGCACACGAGATAGACCGGCGTGGGAGGCTCGAGTTCGGTCTCGACGGTCGGTGCACTCGGGCGGCTGGCCGGGGCCAGACCCAGCACGACGTCGGTGGCCGACTCGGTCAGCATCATCTTCATCTGCGCGAGCACGATGGTGGCGCCGGCCTGGCAGTCGGCGGGTTTGACCGCGGCGTAGACGTCCGGCCATTGCCCGACGTTCACCTCCGCCAGGAGCTGCGACTCGACCACGGTCAGACGCTCGTCGATCTGCAGCCGGGCCTCCCAACCGCGCAGGGCGACCTGTACGTCGTGTGCGATCACGTACACGTCGAAGGGCTCGTTCGGCTCGGCGGCGATCTCCTGATCGCGCGAGACCAGGTCGAACACGATCCGCAGGCGCGCGTCGGGGGCTCCCGGCGGCGCGTCGGGGTAGTCGGGAAAGCGCGTGGACTCCTGCCCCTGGAAGGCGCGTGGGGGGTCTTCGTCGGCGCCCGTCTCCTGCGCGGTCGCCGGAAGGGCGAGCAGCAGGATCAGCGCGATCATCGGGATCCTCGACTTCATGGCGTCATTCCCCGACTCCGTCGTCGATCTCGACGACCACGACGGAGATGTTGTCCGATCCACCGGCCTGGTTCGCCTGCGCGACCAGGGACTCGACGAGCTGGTCGAGATCGGAGCTGGCGGAGACCTCGGCCGCGATCTCGGCCTCGGTGAGCATGTCGGTCAGACCATCGCTGCACAGGACCATCCGGTCGCCGGACTGCAACTCGAGTTCGTTGCGGGACACCTCGACGGCCGGCTCGACGCCGACGCTGCGCGTGAGCACGTTGCGCATGGGGTGGACGCGCGACTCGGACTCGGTCAGGGCGCCCTGGTCGATCATGGTCTGGATCGCGCGATGGTCGCTCGTGACCTGCCACGTCCGATTCTCACGCACGAGGTAGCACCGGCTGTCCCCGATGTGCGCGACCTGCGCGAGCCGACCGTCGATCGACACGGCGACGCAGGTCGAACCCATGCGCTGGAGGTCGGCATCGGACTCGCCGCGCTCGAAGACGTGACGATTGATCTGCACGAGTGCCTGTTCGAGGGCCGGACCGTCCAACGGGGTCTCCGAGGCCCGGGCGATCTCGCCGAGCTCCGCGGTCACCATGTGGCTCGCGACGCGCCCCCCACGGTGCCCACCCATGCCATCGGCCACGGCGAACAGGCCTCGATCGGGGATCAGCAGGATGCTGTCCTCGTTCGACGCGCGATGTCGTCCGATGTCGGTCCGTCCGGCTGCTCTCAACGTGCTCTCCGCGCTCGGTGATCCCGCGCTCCCGGGCGGAACCGACCCCTTCCCGCCAGGGTAACCGATCCTCCCGCGCTTGGCAGCAGCGGATCACCCACCCTCGTCGAAGAGGTCGAACTGGTTGGGCGACTCGGGCAGCCCGACCGACCGCAGAACCGTGGCGGGCCAGCTCGCACGGTGGGCCGGATCCAGGCGATGGCAGCGCACCCCGAAGCGCACGAGCAGGTGCTCGATCACGTCGTCGATCTCCCGCTGGAACTCCGCCGAGACGTCGCGGGTTCCGTCGAAGCGCGGGGCCTGGACGACGGGAACCTTGAACAGGGCGTCGTAGCTGCGTGCCCAGTCCTGCACGAGAGGCTCGAGTTCTTCGCGATTTCCCATGCGGTGCACGAGATAGGCGTAGTTGTCCAGCACGCTCCGGTCGCAGATCACGGCGTCGAAGCGGGCGCAGGCGCCGATCTCCTCGCTGATCTGCTGGTGCAGGATCCAGCGTTGGGCGTCGAGGGTGGTGTCGCGGTTGATCGGCAGCGGGCAGTGCCGCGCGACCTCCTTGACGATGTCCACCGACAGGTCCAATCGCTTCATCCTCGCCGCGAGATCGAAGCACAGGGTGGTCTTGCCCACCCCGTGCGTCCCGATGAACGCGATCTTCACCTGTCCGGACCTCCGCGGCTACATCATGCGACGGTACTCGCCACCCACGCGGTACAGCGCGTGGGTGATCTGGCCGAGCGTAGCCACCTTCACGGTCCCCATCAACTCCTCGAAGACATTGCCCCCGTTGGTGGCGATCGTCTGGAGCCGCTCGAGGGCCGCCGCGCCGGAGTCCCGCCGCGCGCCCTGGAAGGACTGCGCCGCCGTGATCTGGCGGTGCTTCTCCTGTGCACTGGACCGGACGAGATCGCCCGTCTCGAGTGCATTGTCCTGTCGGTTGGCGTCGAGGAAGGTGTTCACGCCCACGATCGGCAGCTCGCCGGTGTGCTTGCGGGTCTCGTACAGCAGGCTCTCCTCCTGGATCCGTCCGCGCTGGTACTGGGTCTCCATGGCGCCGAGCACGCCCCCCCGCTCGCTGATCCGTTCGAACTCGGCGACCACCGCGTCCTCGACCATGTCGGTGAGCTGCTCGACGAAGTAGCTGCCCTGCAGCGGATTCTCGTTCTTCGCCCAACCGAACTCGCGCGCGATGATCAGCTGGATCGCCATGGCCCGCCGTACGCTCTCCTCGGTGGGCGTGGTGATCGCCTCGTCGTAGGCGTTGGTGTGCAGGCTGTTGCAGTTGTCCTGCATGGCCAGCAGGGCCTGCAGGGTGGTGCGGATGTCGTTGAAGGCGATCTCGCGCGCGTGCAGCGACCGGCCGCTGGTCTGCACGTGGTACTTGAGCTTCTGGCTGCGCTCGTTGCCGCCGTACATCTCACGGATCGCCGTCGCCCAGATGCGGCGGGCCACCCGGCCGATCACCGTGTACTCGGGGTCGAGTCCGTTGCTGAAGAAGAAGCTCAGGTTGGGCGCCACCTCGTCGATGTGCATGCCGCGGCTGAGGTAGTACTCGACCAGCGTGAAGCCGTTCGAAAGCGTGAAGGCCAGCTGGCTGATGGGATTCGCGCCCGCCTCGGCGATGTGGTAGCCGCTGATCGACACGCTGTAGTAGTTGCGTACGCGGTGGTCGACGAAGTACTGCTGGATGTCGCCCATCATCTTCAGGGCGAAGTCCACCGAGAAGATGCAGGTGTTCTGGGCCTGGTCCTCCTTGAGGATGTCGGCCTGGACGGTCCCGCGCACCGTGCTCAGCGTGCGTTCCTTCAGTTCTGCGTAGACCTCGGGCGGGACGACGTCCCGACCGCTGATCCCGAGCAATCCGAGCCCCACGCCGTCGTTGCCCTTCGGCAGCTCGCCGTGGTAGCGCGGCGGCTCGAGACCCTGGTCGGTGTACAGCGCGTCGCGCTTCGCCATCGCCTGGTCGAGATTCCCGTTCTCGATCAGCCAGCGCTCGCAGGCCTGGTCGATGGCGGTGTTCATGTACATGGCGAGGATGATCGGCGCGGGACCGTTGATGGTCATCGACACGCTGGTCATGGGATCGCTGAGATCGAAGCCGCTGTAGAGCTTCTTCATGTCGTCGACCGAGCAGATCGACACCCCACTCTCGCCCACCTTGCCGTAGATGTCGGGACGTTCGGCGGGATCCTCGCCGTACAGGGTGACCGAGTCGAAGGCCGTGCTCAGGCGCTTGGCCGGATCGTCGAGACACAGGTAGTGGAAGCGACGGTTGGTGCGCTCGGGTGGTCCTTCACCGGCGAACTGCCGCTTCGGGTCCTCCGTGGTGCGCTTGAAGGGGAAGACGCCGCCGGTGAAGGGCCAACGACCGGGAACGTTCTCCTCGCGCAGGAAGCGCACGAGTTCACCGTGGTCCTCGGTGCGCGGCAGGGCCACGCGCGGCACCTTCGTGCCGCTCAGCGACGTGGTCGACAGGTCGTTGCGGATCTCCTTGTCGCGGATCTCCACGACGAGTTCGTCGCCCGAGTACTGCTCGCGCAGACGGGGCCAGTCCTCGAGCTGGCGGCGGACGTCGTCGTCGAGTTCCGCATCGACCACCTCGAGCCTCTGCTGCAGGGACGAGCGCGCGGGATCGTCGGCGGGGAGCTCGTCGAGCGCGGCCCGCAGGTGCTGCACCCGGCGCGCGACGTCGCTCTGGCGATCGGTCTTCTGCTTGCGGCGGTGCACCGACTCGGCGATCTCGGCCAGGTAGGCGGTCCGGCGCGGCGGCACGATCTGATCGCGGACGTCGGTCACCTGCAGCCGCGGGACCTCGAGCGTGCTCTTCCAGTCGACCCCGGTCGCGGCGGCGATCTTCTCGATCATCGCGGAGTAGAGCGCGTTCACGCCCTCGTCGTTGAAGCGCGAGGCCATGGTGCCGTAGATCGACAGATCCTCGTTCGGCGTCATGGGATCGATGTCGTTCTCGCGCTTGTACTGCTTGCAGACGTCGCGGAAGGCGTCGGCACTGCCGCGCCGGTCGAACTTGTTCACGGCGACCAGATCGGCGAGTTCGAGCATCTCGATCTTCTCGAGCTGACTGGCCGCGCCGAACTCGCTGGTCATCACGTACATGGGCACGTCGCACACGTCCACGATCCCGGCGTCGCTCTGGCCGATGCCGCTGGTCTCGACGATCACCAGGTCGTAGCCGGCCGCCTTGACCACCTCGATCGCGTCCTGGATCGCTGCGCTCAGCTCTCCGCGGTGTTCGCGCGTGGCCAGGCTGCGCATGAAGGCGCGCTCGTGGTGGACGGCATTCATGCGCAGGCGATCTCCCAGGAGAGCGCCGCCGGTGCGGCGCTTGGAGGGATCGACCGAGAGCACGGCCACCGTCTTGTCGTCGAAGTCGCGGAGGAAACGGCGGACGAGTTCGTCGGTCAGGCAGCTCTTGCCCGCTCCCCCGGTGCCGGTGATGCCCAGCACGGGTTGGGTCGCGGGCCGGGGCAGCCGACGTAGACGCTCGAGCGAGGCCTCGAACTCGCTCCGGTCGTCGTCGGTGCTCTCGGCCAGGGTGATCGTGCGGGCGACCGCGATCCAGCGCCCGGCCACGTCGCCGGGCTCCACTGCCTCGGGCTTCGGCGGCACGAAGTCACTGCGCGAGATCATGTGACCGATGATCCCCTCCAGACCCATGCGGCGACCGTCGTCGGGAGTGTAGATCTTCTCGATTCCGTAGGCCTCGAGTTCGCGGATCTCGTCGGGGACGATGACCCCTCCGCCACCACCGAACAGACGGACGTGCGGCGCGCCCTTCTGCTCGAGCAGATCCTTCATGTACCGGAAGTACTCGACGTGGCCACCCTGGTAGCTGCTGACCGCGATCCCCTGCGCGTCCTCCTGCAGGGCCGCGTCGACGACCTCCTCGGCACTGCGGTTGTGGCCGAGATGGACGACCTCGGCACCTCCGCGCTGCAGCAGCCGGCGGAAGATGTTGATGGCCGCGTCGTGGCCGTCGAACAGGCTGGCCGCCGTCACGAAGCGGACCGGGTGGGTCGGGTGGTAGTCGGCGTAGCTCTCGGCGGTGGCGCCGGCTGCGGAGAGATCCTCACTCATCCGGGCAATTCCTTGTGCAGGAGTCAGTTGCGGGTTCGAAGCAACCTTTCCAATAAAGGACCCCGTGCCGGGAGCGGCAACCGGGGTTCAGAGCAACGTCGGCAGCCGACCGAGCAGCTTGGTGGTGGCCGCCGTCAGACCCCAGGTCTCGGCCTCGTGCGGCGGCCCGAGCCGGAGGCTCCCCGGATCGAAGCGCGCCGTGCCCAGGTCCTCGACCCGGTGGGCCACCACCGTGATGCGATGGTGCGTGATCCCGTGCCTGGCCCGCGCCAGCGCGTCTCCCACGCGCCATCGGCGATCGAGACCGTGCCCGAGGTCCTCGAGGGCGTCCTGCGCCGCCGCGACGTCCGCCTTCCCCGGATGCCAGGGCGTCGTCGGCAGTTCCCAGAGTCCGGCGTTCGGTTCGCCCTCCGGGCGACGGCGCCAGAGGAGTCCGCGGGGCGATCCGACCACGGCCGCGTAGCAGGCGACCTCGATCGAGCGGCGTCGCGGAGCCGTGCGGGGAAAATCCTCGGGGCGTCCCGAGGCTCGGGCCCGGCAGGCGCCCGACCACGGACACGCGCCGCACCGCGGCGACCGCGGCGTACAGACCGTCGCCCCGAGCTCCATGAGCCCCTGGTTGACCTCGGCGGGAGACTCCTCGGCCACCAGTGCCGTGGCGACCTCACGGATCACACCGGCGGTCGGTGCACGCTTCGGGTCCCCCTCGAGTCCCAGCAGTCTCGACAGGACGCGTTCGACGTTCCCGTCGACGGCGCAGACGCGCTCGGCGAAGGCGATGCTCGAGACCGCACCGGCCGTGTACGCGCCGAAGCCCGGCAGCAACCGCAGGGCCGCACTGTCGGTGGGAAGATGACTGCCGTGCACTTCGAGGATCCGCTGTGCGGCCGCGTGCAGCTGTCGGGCGCGTCGGTAGTAGCCGAGACCCGCCCAGGCGGCCAGCACCTCGGCCGGATCGGCTTCGGCGAGCGACCGCACGTCCGGGAAACGCTGCAGGAAGGGCGCCCAGCGACCCGTCACGACCTCCACCCGCGTCTGTTGCAGCATCACTTCGCTGACCCAGATCGCGTACGGGTCCTGCGTCCGGCGCCACGGAAGATCGCGCGCCACCCGGCGATACCATTCCACGAGCGCCTCGGCCAGTGCCCGGGCCCGCCGTGGGCCGGGACGCGCCGCGCCCGCATCGTTGCTCTGTTGGTTGACAGTCCGTGACATCGAGGGGACAGTACAAGATTGTGATCCGTCCGAGCAACGCTGCGCGCAAGGGAGCTTCCCATGGAATTCACCACCTTGACCCAGTTGTACCGGGACGCCGTCTCGAACCGACCCAGGTCGGACATGTTCCGGTACAAGCGCGACGGCCGCTGGGTGAGTGTCTCCACCGAGGACTTCGACCGTGCGGTCGGCGAATGCGCGGCCGCTCTGCTCGTCCACGGTGTCGAGGCGGGAGACCGTGTCGCACTGCTCAGCGAGAACCGCCTGGAGTGGGCGCTCGTCGACATCGCCACGCAACGGATCGGCGCGGTGCTCGTTCCGATCTACCCGACGCTCCTGCGACCGCAGATCGAGTACATCCTCGGCGACTGCGAGCCGGTGGCGGTGTTCTGCTCCACCGCACAGCAGGTGGCCAAGCTCGACGGGATCGAGACGGCGGTCCCTTCGATCCGGCTGGTCGTGTCGTTCGAACCGGCCGACCGCGCGAACGGCCTCACGCTCGAGCGCCTACGCGACCTCGGGCGCCGGAACGTGGAATCGAGGAAGGACGAGGTCGACCGCCGCTCCGACGCCGTCGGACGCGATGATCTCGCCACGATCATCTACACGAGCGGCACCACGGGACAGCCGAAGGGCGTGATGCTCACCCACGGCAATATCGCGGGCAACGTCACCGCCGGGCTGCAGGTCCTCGACGTCACTCCGGCCGACGTCTGCCTCTCGTTCCTCCCGCTGTCCCACATCCTCGAACGCATGGCCGGCCACTACCTGATGATCGGATCCGGTGTGTCCATCAACTACGCCGAGTCGATCGAGACCGTCGCCGCCGACATGGGCGAGGTCCGCCCCACACTCATGGTGTCGGTGCCGAGACTGTACGAGAAGATCTACGCGCGGGTGATCGAGAACGCGAACGCCGGCGGCGCCCTCAAGCGCCGGATCTTCGAGTGGGCGCGGCGCATCGGCGGCGAGTACACCGACGCCCACGTCGAGGGACGCCCGGTGCCGGCCACCGTCGAGTTCCAGCGCCGGATCGGCGACGCGCTCGTGTTCAAGAAGCTGCGCGCGCGCACCGGCGGCCGTCTGCGCTTCTTCGTGTCGGGCGGCGCGCCGCTCGCCAAGGAGATCGCCGAGTTCTTCTACTCGGCCGGACTACCGATCCTGGAGGGCTACGGCCTGACCGAGACCTCGCCGGTGATCTCGGTCAACACCTTCGAGAAGTTCCGTCCCGGCAGCGTGGGCCCGCCCGTACCGGGCGTCGAGGTGAAGATCGCCGACGACGGCGAGATCCTCACCCGCAGCCCCTACGTGATGAAGGGCTACTGGAAGCACGACGAGGCCACGGCCGAGACGATCATCGACGGCTGGTTGCACACCGGCGACATCGGCCACATCGACGAGAACGGCTTCGTGTTCATCACCGATCGCAAGAAGGACATCATCGTCACCGCGGGCGGAAAGAACGTCGCCCCGCAGCCGATCGAGAACGAGCTCAAACTCGACAAGCACGTGGCCGAGGCCGTCGTGATCGGCGATCGCCACCGCTACCTGGTGGCGCTGCTGGTGCCGAACTTCGAAGCGCTCGAGGCCACCGCGGCCGAGCACGGCCTCGACGCGTCCGACCGCAGCGCCCTGGTGAACCACGCCGAGGTCCAGCGGATCTACGCCGATGTCGTGCACGCGGTGAATCAGCGCCTGGCGAGCTTCGAGCAGCTGAAGACCTTCCGGGCGCTCGACCACGAGTTCACCCAGGACGACGGTCACCTCACGCCGAGCATGAAGGTCAAGCGCAAGGTGGTTTCGGAACGCTACGCAGACGTCATCGAATCGATGTACGAAGAAGGGAGCTGACCGGCCGGTCAGCTCCCCTCGTCTCGATCGAGCGTGGCGTCGCGCTCAGCGCTGTTGCACGAACTCCACCACCGCCCGGAAGACGTCCGCCTCGGGGTCGACGGTCGGAGCCGTTCGCCCGGCCGCCCCACCGAAGTCCTCGAAACCGATCGTGTTCTCCACACCGGCCAGATCGACGAGCGGGTACTCGGTGCCGTAGGTCGTGTTCAGGGATTCCAGCACCGCGTTCGCCAGGCGGGCGTATCCGCGCTCGCTCGGGTGGACCCCGTCGAGACTGAAGGCACTGCCCTCGTTCTGCACCAGGCCACCGGCCGGTGAAGGCACCAGCGGGAACAGGCTGTTCAGCGGCGCCGTCGGGTCGAGCGGCAGGCCCGAGAGCAGCGAGTTGGCATCCACCAGCGCCCAGTCGCGTCCGCCGGCGTCGACCGCCGTGGCGAGGTGATCGTTGAACGCAGCCACCGTCTGCTGCAGAACGACGACCTCCGCCTGCGTCAGCGTCAGATTCGAGGGCAGGGTCTCGGGCGTCGCCGAGGCACCGGTCACGTAGTCGAGGTCCACACTGCCATCGGCCTCGAACAGCAGCGTCTGTGCCGTGAGCAGGACGAAGGCGACGTTCTCCTCCGCGGTGTTCAGATCCGCCGGGGTCAGGCCACCCTGGGACAGCAGGCCAGCGATCGACGTCACGAACGGAATCGCCGTGACATCGGGAACGTTGAGTACCACGACCTGCGGCACGTCCAGCGCGTCGATCCGCGCCAGCGCGGCATCGGTGAGCGATGCGAAGGCCGAAGGCGGCGTCACGTTCACTCCCTCGACCGGATCCCCGCCGAGGGCTCCACCCAGCACGTCGTTGTTCCCGACCCAGTACATGACGAGCGACGTCCCCGGCAGACCGTTCTCGACCAGCGATTCGAGCTGGTCGAGCTGCGTCGTGTCCCCCGGCGGCAGGGCCGAGTTGCGCAGGATGAGGTCGAAGAACAGATTCCCCGGGCTCACCGAATTGATCGCCGAAGTCGTCTCGAGCACGTCGGCGGTCAGCGCACCGGGTACGCCCACGTTGTCGTAGGGCACGGGCAGGGCCGCGGCCAGGAGGAGGTCCCGTGGATCCGTGGTCGGCAGTTCACGGAATGCGATCTGACCGGTCGGTGTCACGTAGGCGGTGCCGAGTGGTGCTCCGGTGTCCGGATCGGTGCTCGATCCCAGACCGGGCAGGTCGATCAGGGGCAGGCTCATGTCCCGGCCGGTGATCTGCCGGGCGACGACGTTGGCGTAGCCGGCGCGCTGACCGGTCACCACCAGACCATTGTTCAGGAAGCCCGCGGTGAGGCTGTTCCCGATCGCGGTGATCCGCGCGTCCGGGATCTGGCCCGCGATCCGAGACGGCGCCGAGGGGTCGTCGGGACCACAGCCCGCCAGGGTGAAGAGTCCCACTGCGAGGACGGAAACGATACGGTCCATTCGAATACGCACGGTCGTGTCCTCCCCTAGAAGTTGCGGCTGAAGCCGACGGTCGGGATGTGGGCGATCGAACGGTACGCTCCGTCGAAGCCGTCGGGATTCTGCCCCACTCCGTCGATCAAGGTGTCGCGCTCGAGGAAGTCGACGAGCATGTAGGCCAGCGTCCACTCACCACCCCAGCCGCGACGACTGATGCCGAGGCTGTAGTCGCGGCGATCGGCGTCGGGCAGCAGCGCCGAGATGCTCTCGACCGGCTGTGGGGTCTGGTCGTAGACGAAGCCGCCGAGCAGGCGCGTCGACTCGTTCCAGAAGTACTCCACGCCGAAACGCCACTGCTGGCCGTCGTCGTAGTTCTCCTCGAGAACCGTGTCGAAGCTCGGATCGTCGAAGCTCAGCTCGACCTGGTCGAACACGCTCCAGTCGAACCACACGAAGTCGAACATCAGGGCGAGCCGTTCGGTGGCCATGAAGCGGATTCCCGCCGACAGGATCGAGGGGTAGTCGAGGTCGCCCGAGACCTTCAGCGCACGATCGAGCGCCGTGCTGCCCCGGAAGTCGAGGTCGGCGTCCTGCTCCTCGAAGGAGTTGGTCACCCCGCCCTTGAAGTTCAGACCCAGACTGAACTGGTCGTTGGGGCGCACCATCACGCCGAAGGCGGGCCCGAAGGAGATCTCGCTCCAGCCCGACAGCTCGAAGTCGGCGAGGTTCTGCGCGAGGTCGGTCCCCCCGGTGACGATCCGCTCCAGCTCGAGATGCGTGACCACCGCGTGGCCGCCGGCGGACACGGCGAAGCTCGGCACCGGACGCCACGTGACCATGGGGCTGATGTAGATCCCCTGGATCTGCGAGTTGGTGGCCAGCGGTCGACCGGCGAAGTCGTCGGGGTCGGCCCACTCGACACCGAGGCCGAAGGGCGTGAACACGCCGAAGCCGAAGGCCCATTCCTCGTTCGGATGGTACGAGGCGTAGATCCCGCCGGGCGTGAAGACCGCGGCCTCGGTCTCGGCCGTGTCGTCGCCGGGATAGCCGACGACACCCGGCGACTTCTCGTACCTGGACTCGGGCAGGATGAACGAGACGTTCACGCTCGTGTGCCAGCCCTCTTCGAGCCAGGCCAGCCCCGCCGGATTGTAGAACAGGGCCGAGCCGTCGTCGGCGGTCGCGGTGAAGGCCCCGCCGAGGGCGGTCGCGCGTGCGCCCATCTCGTAGACGTTGAAGCCACCGGCACGCGCATCGCCGGCGATCACGCACGCCGCGAGCGCGGCGACCCAGATGCACTTCTTCACGTCGACCTCCAGGAGTGCACGAACGCGGGCCGGTCCTCGTGACCAGGGCCCGTACATGAAGTGATCATGAAGCACCAATGGGTACCACGGCACCGACGCCGGGACAAGGCAAGAAGCGGACGTTCGGCGGGTCGAAGCGGTGCTTGGAGCCGACGCCCGGGAGTGCGATGCTGCCGGGATGCACGCTCGACACCGACTGGGCCTGGCCGCGATGTTCACGGACCTGGGCCTCTACCTGCTCATGCTGAGCCTGCCGTACCGGCTGCTCGATCTCGGGGCGTCGTCGGCCGTGATCGGCCTGGTGCCGCTCATGTACGCCGCGCCCTACGGACTCGTCGCGCTGATGGCGGGACGCGTGAGCGACCGCTTTCCGCGGCGGGGACCGATCCGGGTGGGGCTGAGCTTCGCCGTTCTCGCCACGGCCTCCCTGGCCGCCGTGGGTCCGATCCCGATGATCCTGACCCTCGTGGCGGCGGTGGGCGTGGGCCTGGGATTCTTCTGGCCCTCGGTACAGGCCGGATTCTCCGAGGTCGCCGCCGGCCGTGACCTGCACGGCCTCACCCGTCTCTTCAACGTGAGCTGGAGCACGGGCAAAGGGCTCGGGCTCCTCTTCGGCGGCCTCCTGCTCGACGTGATCGGGGCCGAGAGTGTCCCGCTCGTGGCCGCCGCGTCCTTCGCCGCCTCGGCGCTGGCCCTGCCGCGCATGGAGCGCCCCGGAGATCACAGCGAGGCCATCGCCGAGGAGGGCGGGGCTCCCCCACCCCGGACCCAGCAGGCCTTCCGCCGCGCCGCGTGGATCGCCAACGGGATCTCGTTCGGCGTGGCCGCGACCGTGAACCATCACCTGCCGAAGGTCCTCCTGGGCGTCGGGATCGGCGGACGTGACTTCGGGATCTTCTTCGGGTCGGTGTTCCTGGCCCAGACGCTGCTGTTCGTGACGGTCGGCAATCTCCGCAGCTGGCACTACCGCGCGATCCCGCTCGTCGGCATGCAGGTCGTGCTGGCCGCCGGCGCGATCGCAGTCACGGGAGTCGACTCCTTCGTGACGCTCATGGCCTTCGCGCCCCTGCTCGGTGCCGGGCTCGGTTTCGCCTACCAGTCGAGTCTCTACTACTCGCTCCACGCGCCGGTGTCGCGGGGAGCACAGGCCGGCGTGCACGAGGCTGCGCTGGGACTGGCGAGCGCGACGATCCCGGTGGCCGGTGGCTTCGCCGTGGCCGGGGCGGGGATCAGGGCGCCCTTCGTGCTGGCCGCGGCCTGCATGGTCGTGAGCGCGGTCATCGGAGCGGCATGGATCCGTCGTTCGTTCCGGTCACGGGGCCGCTGAACAGGATCCGGCCTCCGGCGTGGTCGACGAGTCGGGTGGCGAGGGCCTCGCCGGCCGCTCGCAGTCGCGCGGGATCCACGTCGTGGGGACCGAACAGGATCGCTGCCACCCGGCGCGTGGCAGCGCGGATACAGGTGCGTGCGCTGTCGCTGGTCGGGCTCCCGAATGGACCCTCGCGGTCCGCCACGCACAGCCGCCCGTCGAGGTGCACCGCTCCCTTCCGGATGCCCTCGTACTCCTCGCCCGCACGGCCGACGCGGACGACGGCGACGTCGCCGACGATGCGATCGCGATCGTACAGACCGAGCGGAAGCAGCCACTCCAGCGAGACCCAGTTGCCCACGTCGACCACTTCGTTCAGGCGGTAGATCGACTGCCCCTTGCGCGCGCGGCGCATCAGCGCTTCACTGCTCGGCCGGTGCCGGGTGGGATCCACCCCGAAGGCCCGGTACAGCCGGCGCGCGGCGTCGATGCCCTCGACCTCGCCGATGGCGACCGAGGTCGCCGCGGTTCCGCGCGCGCGGGCGAGCGCTTCGAGGCTTTCGTGGGCGCGACCTTCGTCGCGGACCTCGACACCGTCGACCTCGATCGCCCATGCGCGGACGCGATCGACCACCGACGGATCGAGGCTCCACCCCAGCACCGGTGTCGGATTTCCGTCATCCATGACCCTCTCCCGTGCGACGAGGTTGACACCCTCGCCCGATTTTCGAATCCTCAACGTACCATGATCGACTTCGGACGAAAGCCACTGCGCGGACAGGTCCGCGGATTCCTCGACCGGATGCGCGCGTCGTTGCACGACGGGCTCCGGGTGGGCGACGCCTACCGGGCGCTGGCCGATGCCCTGCACGCCGAACCGGCCGTGGCCGAGCAGACGCTCACCGAGCTGTGCCTGTGGTCCGACGACGATCTCATGACCTTCCTCGACGGGGCCTGGACCAGTGAGGTCCCCGAGGCCCTCGACGTGGCCGCCGCGGTGGTGCAACGGCGGGGACTCACCGGCCTGTTGCCGTGGATCGATCGTCTGCTCCAGGACGAGACATCGACCCGCTGGCTGGTCGACGTGCTGTCGGAAGTGCGGGACGACGATTCGACCCGACTGCTGATCCGCCTCATGGATCACGGTTCGAGCTCGATCCGTCGCCGGGCGGCCGACGGTCTGGCCGCGCACCGCAGCCACGTCGACGGTCGTGCCCTGGTGCGCTTCCTCGCCTCTCCGCTCGTGCAGACACTGTCGTACCCCGACCCGCTGGCCGCGGTGAGGGCACTGCACCGTCTCGCGGATCCCTCGCTCGAACCCGAGTTCGGTCCCGACACCGCGCGCCGGGCCGAACGGGTCCTCGTGAACTGCGTGGTGCACGAGCGCCGGGCGCCGGTTCGCGGCGACGCCATCGCATCCCTGGGCGATCTCGGCAGTCGTGCCGCCGTCCGGTGTCTGATCGACATGCTGCACCGTGACTCGGAGAGCTTCCACCGCGACGTCGTCATCGCCCTTCGGAAGATCCGTCCCGACCGCGCGTTGATCGCGCTGCTGGGCCTGCTGCGCAGCCGTGACCCCATCATCCGCGAGGAGGCCGCCCACGCCCTCGGCGAGATCGGCGACCAGCAGGCCGTACGACGCGTCCGTTCCCTGCTCGACGACGAGAACTCGGACGTGCGCCAGGAGGCCGTGCTGGCCCTCGGAAAGCTCGGTGGCCGCGAGGTCCTCGACGCCCTCGACCGCGCCCTGGCCGACGACGACCCCCACGTACGCATCAACGCCTGCAGTGCCCTGGCCGAAGGGATCGGGCGCAGCGCCCAGGGCAAGTTGATCCGCGCGCTGTACGACGGGTCACCCGACGTCCGGGCCGAGGCGGCCCACCTGCTCGGTGACATCGGCGACGAGGAAGCACAGCGTCACCTCGAGCTGATGCTCGGCGACGGTGCGCGAGACGGTTTCGGCGACCGCGTCGGCAGCATCGTGCGCAAGGCCCTGGCGCGACTCGAGCGGAGTCGGCGCTACGGGCCCGCCGCCTGATCTCACGTATCGACAACGGTTTTCAGCGATCTTTTCGCGTGGATCGGCGTGCACCGGACCCCGGAATTCCTATACTGTTCCCGACGATGAAGGCTTCCTCCTCCATCCGTCCCGGCCCTTTGCGGTAGGAGGAATCGCATGCCCATCCGGTACGACGTCGACCACGGTCTGCGTCTGGTCTGCTCACGTGCCAGTGGAGTGCTCGGTCCCGACGACCTCGTCGATCACGTGCGCTCGGTGGCCACCGACCCCTCGGTCGGCGTGGGCTTCAACGAGGTCCTCGATCTCCGTGACGCGAACGAGTGCCTGATCCAGGTTCCCGATCTCTATCGTGTCGTCGAGGAGTCCCAGGACCACCCGCACCGGCTCCGCCGTTCGGCGCTCGTCTGCGCCGACCACGAGATCCTGCCGAAGCTCCTGCTGTACCAGGAGTTCTCGAAACAGCTGCCCGTCGAAGTCGGCGTGTTCGACCGACTGTTGAGTGCGGCCGCCTGGCTCGACGTGCGCGGGACCGAGATCGAGGGGTCCGCCCTCTCGGTCCCGAGCCCAGTCTGACTCCGTCCCGGAGTCAACGCGCGAAGCGCGAACGATCACCGTACATGGTGTCGTAGTAGGTGCGGTATCCCCCGCTGCGAACCTGTTCGAGCCACGGACCGTTGTCGCGATACCAGCGGATGGTTTCGCCGAGACCGTCCTCGAACACGATCCGCGGCGCCCAGCCGAGTTCCTGGCGGATCTTCGTGGCGTCGATCGCGTAGCGCCGATCGTGCCCCGGCCGATCGGTCACGTAGGTGATCAGATCGTGCGACTTGTCCAGATGGTCGAGCAGTGCGCGCACCACCTGGATGTTCTCGCGTTCGCTGTCGCCCCCGATGTTGTAGACCTCGCCGCTTCGTCCACGACGCAGGACCACGTCGATCGCCCGGCAGTGGTCCCGTACGTGCAGCCAGTCGCGCACGTTGCGGCCGTCGCCGTACACCGGGAGTTCCCGGTCCTCCATGGCGTTGGCGATCATCAAGGGGATCAGCTTCTCGGGGAACTGATAGGGCCCGTAGTTGTTGCTGCACCGCGTGATCACCACGTCCACCCCGAAGGTGTGGTGGTAGGCGCGGCACAACAGATCGGCCGAGGCCTTGCTGGCCGAGTAGGGACTGTTGGGAGCCAGTGGCGTGGCCTCGGTGAAGGCTCCGTCGGGTCCGAGGCTCCCGTAGACCTCGTCGGTGCTCACCATGACGAAGCGACCCCGGCCGAGTGCGCGCATCCGCTCGAGCAGGACCTGGGTCCCCATGACGTTGGTGCGCAGGAACACGTCCGGCCCCTCCACCGAACGATCGACATGGCTCTCGGCCGCGAAGTGCACGGCCGCATCGACGCTGTCGTCGAGCACCGCCGCCACCGTGTCGGCGTCACAGATGTCCCCGCGCACGAAACGGTAGCGGGGGTCGTTCTCCACCGAGCGGAGGTTCTCGAGATTGCCCGCGTAGGTGAGAGCGTCGAGATTCACGATCTCGAGGTCGTCGTGGGTCGCGAGCATCTCGAGCACGAAGTTCGCGCCGATGAAACCGGCGCCGCCGGTGACCAGGATCTTCAAGACTGCACCTCCCGCCCGCCGGGCGGTGGATCAGGGATTGTTGGCACCCGTCTCGGCGACGAGCTTGCTGGCGCGCAGCAGCGACTCGAAGGTCCCGGCGTCGGTCCACCAGCCTTCCATTTCACTCCACTGCATCTCGCCGCGCTCGATGTACCAGTTGTTCACGTCGGTGATCTCGAGTTCGCCGCGATCACTGGGCTTGAGGGTCTCGATCACCTCGAACACTCGGTTGTCGAAGATGTACACGCCCACGACCGCGAAGTCGCTCTTGGGCTGCTTCGGTTTCTCCTCGATCCGGACGACCTTGTCACCCTCGATCACGGGCACACCGAAGCGCTCGGGGTCGGGCACCTTCTTCAGCAGGATGCGCGCGCCCTTGGCCTGCTGGCGAAAGCCCTCGACCGCGTGGCGGATGCTGCGTTCGAAGACGTTGTCGCCGAGGATCACGCAGATCGGTTCGTCTTCCGCGAAGTGACGGGCCAGACGCAGGGCATCGGCGATCCCGCCTTCGCCCTCCTGGTACGTGAAGTTCATGGTCGGCAGACCGAACTCGCGCCCGTTGCCCAGCAACTCGAGGAAGTCACCGGCGCTGTTGCCGCCGGTCACCACGAGCACGTCCTCGATCCCCGCCTGCACCAGCGCCCGGATCGGGTAGTGGATCATGGGCTTGTCGTAGACCGGCAACAGGTGCTTGTTGGTGATCTTGGTGAGGGGATAGAGCCGGGTTCCGAGACCTCCGGCCAGGATCACGCCCTTCATCGATGCGAACTCCCGTGGGATGGGGTACGGAGCGAGGCGGCCCGTGTCCAGGCCGCGAGGAAGCGACGCGCTCGGTCGGGATCGACCCCGGCTCCGGCGCGGCCTCCGTGCATGAGATCACTGCCGACGATCGCGCCATCGACGCGCTCGATCCAGGCCGGAGCCGAATCGGCCGTCACACCGCTGGCCACCAGCAGTGGGGTATCACCGACGGCGTCGCGCAGCTCCACGACGTCGCCGGGGTCGGCTTCGGCGCCGGTGGCGCGCCCGGTGAGCAGGAGCGCGTCCGCGCGGCCCCGCGTGCGGGCGTCGGCGGCCTCGTCCGCGAGACTGCGCGCGGCGAGCGGAGCGGCATGCTTGACGGCGACGTCGGCGAGAATCCTGACGCCGCTGCCGCCCCATGACCTCCGTGCACGCAGGACCTCGGCCGCGCGCCCCTCGATCAGGCCCTGGTCGGTGACCGCCGCCCCGACGTGCACGTTCACGCGGATCGCGTCGGCTTGACAGGCCGTCGCGATCGCCAGCGCCGACAGCGCGTCGTTGCGAAGGCAATTGACCGCCACCCGCATCTCCGGATGACGCTCGCGAACGGCGGCCACCACGCGGGCCATCGCCGCCACCACCACGGGTTCGACCGCCGTCGCGTGGAAGGGGGCGTCGCCGAAGTTCTCCACGACGACGCCGGTGAATCCCACCCGCGCGAGGTGACTCGCGTCCTCCAGCGCACGGCGCAGGGGGCGATCGGGATCGTCCAGGTAGTCCGGGGCGCCAGGGAGCGCCGGCAGGTGGATCACACCCCACACCGGCGGATCCATCCACGACCGGTACTCGTCGCGCGTCATCGATTCCACGGTGGAAACACCCGTTCCCGGGTCGGAGTGCGGGAGCCGCGACCGAACCGGTCGACTCCGGGCCAAACCCGGCGAGTGTAACACAGGGGTTCGCTCCCGGCCGACCGCCGATCCCCCTTGCCCGCCCGGCCCACCCCGGGTACCCTGCTCGGCCCCCGCACCCGAAGAGGTCGACCATGAACCCGAGGCCCGGCTCCGGAGGCTGGATCGAGACGATCACGGGCTGCATGTTCAGCGGCAAGAGCGAGGAACTGATCCGTCAGCTCCGACGCGCCGTGATCGCACGCCAGGCGGTCCAGATCTTCAAGCCGCGGCTCGACGACCGCTTCGACGAGGAACACATCGTCACCCACAGCCAGATCCGGTTGAAGAGCCGGGCGGTGCTGGACGCCGACGAACTCCGGCAGGCGGTCGCCGAAGACACCGACGTCGTCGGGGTCGACGAGGCCCAGTTCTTCGACCAGCGCCTGGTGGGCGTCGCCACCGAACTCGCGGGGGCCGGCCGGCGGGTGATCGTGGCGGGTCTCGACCTCGACTACCGGGGCGAACCCTTCGAGCCCATGCCGCAGTTGATGGCCGTGTCCGAGTACGTGTCCAAGCAGCTGGCGATCTGCATGGTGTGCGGCGACCACGCACACTTCTCCCAGCGGCTGACGTCCTCGACGGAGCGGATCGAGGTCGGTGCGGGCGAGACCTACGAGGCCCGCTGCCGGCTGCACTTCGATCGCCCGGAGTGACCGGCGGATCAGACCGAGAACAGTTCGCGGTCGAGGGCGCGCTCGGCCACTTCCTCGGAGACGGCCGCGATGGCCTCCTCGTCCATCCCGAGGATGCGAGCCGCCTCGGTATCGGCGAGGGGATCGTCCCGCGTCTCGGTCGGGCCGCCGCCGAGACGGAGAGCGAGATCCTCGGCCAGCGCGATGACGGCGGCGAAGGTCCTGTCCTCACCCGTGACGCTCGACAGTCGATGGTGGGCCGACACGGCGCTCACCAGTTCCGGCGCGAGTCCCCAGCGTTGCAACAGGATTCCACCCACGTCGGCGTGGTCGAAGCCGAGCAGACGTCGTTCGAGATCCACGTAGCCCTGCTCGGCAGCGCGACTGCGGAGGTCGATCTCCTCGAAGATCTCGGCGTGGCTGCGGGCGAGCACGAGCAGACCGATGTTCTGCATGAGACCGCCGACGAAGGCCGTCTCGGAGTCCATGGCGCGGCTGCGCGCGGCGATCAACTCGGCACCCAGGGCACCGAGCACCGACTGTCGCCACAGCACCATGGTGTGCTCGCGGGCATCCTCCCCGACGAAGACCTGCCGCGTGACCGTGGCCAGCAGCCACGAGCGGATGGCGGTGAAACCCAGGCGCATGATCGCCTCACCGATCGTGCCCACCTCGCGCAGGCTCCCGTACAGCGAACTGTTGGCGATCTGCATCAGCCGTACGGCGATGGACTGGTCGGTCGAAACGAGTTCCTGCAGCTGGGTGATCTCGGTCTGGGGATCGTTCAGCAGCGTGATGAGCCGTGCCGCCACGTGGGGCATCGCAGGCAGATCCCCGATGCGGGCGAGGATCTCGTTGCCGTCGAGCGGATGCACGAGATTGCCGTCGTCGTCGAAGCGGTCCTCGCCCACCGGGTCACGGAGATCCGGTCCCTTCCGGGATCGCTTCCGCGACAACGGATCGAATTCGTCGCCGTCGCTCTCGGGTGACGTTCGCTCGGCCTCCGTACTCGCCGCCTTCCCCTTCTCTGCGCGGCGGCGTTTGCGCTCGCGCAGCGTGGCCACCCGGAACGCCCGCACGCGTTCGGCGGGCTCGTGCGGACGCACCCGTGCCGCCCTCGACTGCAACACGGCGAGCCGCGCGATCATCTCGATCTCGAGGAGCCTCTCGATGTCGCCGTCGACGACGTCGAAGTAGAGGAAGGTGCCCCACCGATTGCGGTACGGCAGTGGAACCACCACGCACCAGGGGGGCGCCTTCTTGCCCATGACCAGAACGAGGTCGACGGGCAGCCCGCGGTGGGGCCGCGGACCCGAGTAGACGGCGCGGTCCTGGGCCGTGGCACCGAACAGCGCGTCGGGATCGAAGGGAACGACCACCTTGCGAAGCCGGCCGCTGCGGGCCCCTTCGAAGTTCGCGAAGCCGAAGGCGTCCTCGGCGAACAGCGATCGCCCCCGCTCCTGCAACCGCATGCCCCGCACGCCACGCGAACGGGCGAATTCCCACAGGAACTCCTGCAGGCCCTCGGCACTCTCGATACGATCGACGGTCTGGGCGTGACGCTGGAGTCCGGCGTAGACGCGACGCGCCTCGGCCCCCGTGGTTCCACCACTCCCCCGGGGCTCGTTCGTCGCGGGCGATCCGATGGACCCCTTCGACGCCGGTTCCCTCGACTCCCACGGAGCCGGGCGCACCGCCGCGCTCGATCGGGCCGAGCGGGCGCGCTCCTCGGCGGCCTCACGCGCACGCTGCTCGTCGGCCAGGTGCTGCGTCGCCGCCTCGAGAGCCTGCTCGCCCTCCTTCTGCGCAGCCGCCAGGGTCTCGAGGACGTCCCGCAGCGACGCGAGCGCCTCCCGCACCGGAAGATCCTTCCGGTCGGCGGGGGCCGGGCTTTCCGTGGACGGGGCCATGGGACTCCAGATCGCGCGCCGGCAGGGGTCGAAAGCGGACTCCACGGGCACCGCGGAGTACGATCGGGAATGGCGAGCAATCCCCGGACCGATCGCCCGCGAGCCGGCTCGGACCTGGCGCCACCCCCCACCCGGCCTCACACTGTGGCGGTCGCGACCCCGCGACCGGGATCCTGAGAGTCCTTCGCCCCCGGAGACACCGATGCACGTCCGTCTGGTGAAGACCTTCCACTTCGAAGCGGCCCACCGCCTCCCGCGGGTTCCCGAGGGCCACAAGTGCGCCCGGCTGCACGGGCACAGCTTTCGCGTGGACGTCGAGGTCGAGGGACCGATCGACGTGTCGAAGGGCTGGCTGATCGACTACGCCGACATCAAGGAAGCCTTCGCCCCCCTGCACGAGCGACTCGACCATCACTACCTGAACGAGATCGAGGGGCTCGAGAACCCCACCAGCGAGATCCTGGCCGCGTGGATCTGGGAGCGGTTGCAGCCGCGTCTGGAGGGATTGGCGCGGGTGGTCGTCCACGAGACCTGCACGGCCCGCTGCGCCTACGAGGGTCGACGCGACTAGACCGACGGAGGTCCGGCCGCCTCTTCCACCGCCTGCACGGTCTGCAGGTGCAGTCGCGCGGTCGTCTCGGCCGAAGGCGCGTAGCCTCCGGCCAGGAACACGGCGACCGGAGTCCCCCGGCCCACGTACCTCCCGAGCACCATGCGATCGCGCCGCGCGAGACCTTCGGCGGTCAGCCCGAGTCCACCCAGTGCGTCGTCGGCGTGGGGATCGACGCCGGCCACGATGCACACCAGTTCGGGTTCGGCGAAGCGTTCGTCCAGGATCTCGAGGTCGCGTGCGAGGAGTCCCAGGTACTCCTCGTCCCCCACGCCGTCGTCGAGTCCGTGGTCGAAGTCGCTCCGCTGCTTCAGCGGGTAGTTGTTCGTCTGGTGGATGGAGTAGGTGAAGGTCTCCCGGTCGTCGGCGTACACGACGGCCGTTCCGTTGCCCTGGTGCACGTCGACGTCGACGAACAACACACGCCCGAGTCCCGTCTCGGCGCGCTGCCGCTCCACCGCGATCGCCATGTCGTGCAGGTAGCAGAATCCCTCGGCGTGGTCGGGGAAGGCGTGGTGGAATCCGCCCCCCAGGTGCATGGCGACACCATGCTCGGCGGCCAGACGCACCGTGGCGATGCTCCCGCCGACCATCTGCGCGAAACCGGCGATCACGTTACGGTCGACCGGGAGCTCGCTCTTCACCGTGGCCCAGGTCCGGCGGGCGAGCCGCAGGTCCTCGACGTAGCGAGGGGTGTGCACCCGCTCGAGGTCCTCGGGAACCACGTCGTCCCAGGGATGGATCCGGACCGGATCCACACCCAACTCCTCGCGCACGAGGCGCGCCAGGATCTCGTACTTCTCCGTGGGGAAGACGTGGTCGCCCAGGTCGATCGCCGACAGCGATTCGTGCACGTAGTGGACGGCGGCCATCAGGTCTCTCCTCGCTCGGTGGCTCAACCCGTCGCGCGGCGCGCACGGCGCGAGCGCGTCGTCGCCCGGCGGACCCGGCTGCGTCCGGAGCGCAGCAGCGGCCGAAGGTATCGACCGGTGTGACTCGCGTCCACCGCGGCGACCTCCTCGGGCGTTCCGGCGGCGACCACGAAGCCACCCCCCTCACCACCCTCGGGGCCGAGATCGACGATCCAATCGGCGCTGCGGACCACGTCGAGGTTGTGCTCGATCACGATCACCGTGTTGCCACCGTCGACGAGCCGGTGCAGCACCTCCAGCAGGCGCTTGACGTCGTGGAAATGCAGACCCGTGGTCGGCTCGTCGAGGATGTACACGGTCCGCCCCGTGGCGCGGCGGGCGAGTTCGCGGCTCAGCTTGATCCGCTGCGCCTCGCCCCCGCTCAACGTGGTCGCCGGTTGACCGAGTTTCAGGTAATCCAGGCCGACGTCGTGCAGGGTCTGCAGGATCGCCCGGATCCGCGGATGGTTGCCGAAGAACTCCAGGGCCTCCTGAACGTCCATCTCGAGGACATCGGTGATGCTCTTGCCCCGGTAGCGGACCTCGCGGGTCTCCTCGTTGAACCGGCGCCCCTTGCACACCTCGCAGGTGACCCAGACGTCGCTCAGGAAGTGCATTTCGATCTTCTTCTGCCCGTGGCCCTCGCAGGCCTCGCAACGCCCGCCCTTCACGTTGAAGCTGAACCGTCCGGGCGAGTACCCGCGCGCCCGGGCCAGGGGGAGCTGGGCGAAGATCTGACGGATCAGATCGAAGACCTTCACGTAGGTCGCCGGATTGCTCCGCGGCGTGCGTCCGATCGGGTCCTGGTTGATGTCGATGACCTTGTCGACGTTCGACAGTCCGGTGATCCGCGAGTGCGCGCCGATCTTCGGCATGGCACCGTGCAGGTCGCGGGCGAGAGCGGGGTAGAGGGTCTCGTTCACCAGGCTGCTCTTGCCGGAGCCGGACACCCCCGTCACACACGTGAACAGTCCCAGCGGGAAGCGCGCGTCGACCTTCTTCAGGTTGTGATGACGCGCGCCCTTGACTCCGAGCCACTTCCGCGGCGGCGACCGGCGCTCCCGCGACTCGACCACGTCGAGGTCCCCCGACAGATAGGCGCCGGTGAGGCTCCGCTTCGAGGCGCGGCGGAGACGGGCCACGGTTCCCTGGAACACGATCTCCCCGCCCTTGATCCCCGCCCCCGGACCGAAGTCGACGACGTGGTCGGCGGCCTCGATCGTCTCCTCGTCGTGCTCGACCACGACGACCGTGTTCCCCATGTCGCGCAGGGACTCGAGCGTGCGCAACAAGCGACCGTTGTCACGCTGGTGCAGGCCGATCGAGGGCTCGTCGAGGATGTAGAGCACGCCGACCAGAGCGCTCCCGATCTGACTGGCCAGACGGATGCGCTGACTCTCGCCACCGCTGAGGCTGGGCGCCGAGCGGTCGAGGGTCAGGTAGTCGAGGCCGACGTCCAGAAGGAACCCCAGACGGTCGCGCACCTCACGCAACGCGTCCTGCGCCATGGTGCGCTGGTGCGCCGGCAGGTCGATGTTCTCGAAGAAAGCACACGCCTCACGGATGGACAGCGCTCCGAGTTCGGCCAGGTCCAGTCCACCCATGCGCACGGCCAGGCTCTCGGGCCGTAGCTTCGACCCCTCGCAACTCGGACACCATCCTTCGTGCAGGAACTTCGCGTAGTAGCGCCGCCGGCGCTCGCTGCGGGTCTGGCGGACCAGGCGCTCGACCTCGTTGGCCACGCCCACGACCTCACCCTCGAAGTCCCCCTTGAAGTTCTGTCCCTCGTAGCGATAGCGGATCCGCTGCGAGTCGCCGTACAGGAGTACCTCGCGGTGCTTCTTCGGCAGCCTCCGCCAGGGACGGTCGAGGTCGATTCCGTAGTGGTCGGCGATCTGCAGGAACTTCTGTGTCCACCACCCCAGGGTCTCCTTCTCGGCCAGCGCGCCCATGAACGCGACGGCCCCCTCGTTGATCGAGAGATCGGGATCGGTGATCAGTCGTTCGGGATCGGCCGTGAGCAGGGTGCCCAGCCCGTTGCACCGGGGGCACGCGCCGCGGGGCGAGTTGAACGAGAAGTGCTGGGGAGCGAGTTCCTCGAAACTGATTCCGCAGTGGACGCAGGCGCGATCCTCCCCGAGCAGGATCTGCTCGCCCTCCGTGGTCTCGGCCAGGAGGTTGCCTCCGCTCAGACGCAGCGCCGTCTCGATCGAGTCGACCAGGCGGCTGCGTTTGGCGCGGCCCACGACGACCCGGTCGACCAGGGCCTCGACGTCGTGGCTCATGGTCTTGCTCAGGCGCGGTGCGTCCTGCGCGTCGAGCTCGTAGAGAGCGCCGTCGATCCGGAGCCGCACGAAGCCCTCGCTCTTGAGCCGGGTGATCAGGTCGCGGTACTCGCCCTTGCGGCCGCGGACCATGGGCGCGAACAGGAGCAGCCTGGTCCCCTCGGGCAGCTCCTGCAGGCGCTCGGCCATCTGCTGCGGGGACTGGCTTCCGACCTCGCGACCACAGACGTGGCAGTGCTGCACGCCCAACCGTGCGTAGAGCACGCGCAGATAGTCCATGATCTCGGTCACGGTCCCGACGGTCGAACGCGGATTCCGCGACGGCGCCTTCTGGTCGATGGAGATCGCCGGCGACAGTCCGTCGACATGATCGACCTGCGGCTTCTCGAGTTGTCCGAGGAACTGTCGGGCGTAACTCGACAACGACTCGACGTACCGTCGCTGGCCCTCGGCGTACAGGGTGTCGAAGGCCAGCGACGACTTGCCGCTGCCCGACACCCCGGTGAACACCACGAGCCGATCCCGTGGAATCGACAGGTCGATGTTCTTCAGGTTGTGTTGCCGTGCGCCTTTCACACGGATCTCACGGTGCATGGATCTCCTGTCTCGCGCGCCCGGTCACGACCCGCTCAGAAGTCGGTGGGGCGATCCGTCCCCGAGGGGTGCTCGTGGTCGAGGCCCATGCGGTTGAGCATGATCGACACGTCATGATTGTTCGGATCGAGCCGCATCACCTCGCGGTAGTGGTAGATCACCCGCGGCGTGTTCTGTTCGCGCAGATAGACCTGGCCGAGCACATGGTGGGCACGGGGGGTGTCCCAGTCACGCTCGAGGGCGTCGATCGCCATGCGCTTGGCCCGCTCGACGTTCCGGCGACCGTTCAACTCGACGTTGGCCAGTCCGGCCATCGCCTCGGCGTTGCCGCGGTCCAGTTCGAGGACCTGCTGGAAGGTCCGCTGCGCCGCCGTGTAGCCGCCTCCCTCGAACTGACACCACGCCAGGCCGAGCAGGGACTCGGGAGTGACGTGGCCGGCTTCGAGTGCCCGCTCGAACTCCCGGAACGCGTGGTCGAAGCGATGCCGCCACAATTGCTGGCGACCCCGGAGCACCCACAGTTCGGGATCCCGGGCCCGTTCCGACTCCAGACGGTCGAGGTGCTGGTCGGCGGCGGCGTACTCGCCCAGCCCGAAGAGGGCACGCACCATGTTCTTGCGAACCATGCGCTCGACCTCCTCGAAGTGCTCCAGGGGATACCGCCGGGAGATGTCCAACGCGGTCTGGTACTCCGACAGCGCCGCGCGGTACTCGCCCTTGCGCAGGTACATGTTCCCCAGGGTCGACCGGCTGAAGGCGTCGACGTCGACACGATCGTTGTGGAAGCCGATCCGGTCGGCCGAGCTCGTTCCCCAGATCACCAGCACCGTGGCCAGCACCATCGCGCCGACCCGCCATTGCCGCGACCGGGCGAGGGCTATGAGATGCGCCACCGTGATCCCGGCGAAGACGGCGAGGATCGTGGCCACCGGCAGGCGGAAGCGCTCGTTGAGGAAGAAGAGCAGCAGACCGACGGCGTACAGGGCGAGGAAGGCCCAGAGCGGGGTCGCCTCGACGCGGCGGCGACAGAGAACGATCCCGACCAGTCCCAGCGCCAGGATCGGGGCGAAACCGGGGTAGATCGGCCAACGCAGGATGTCGCTCTGCGCCCGCCAGAAGTGCAGGTTCTTGTTGTTGGGCCGTTCCGATGCACCCAGGAGCTTGCGCAGCTTCAGGCCGTAGAGCTGCAACGCGTCGACGGGCTCGTCGATCCAGTAGCGCAGCCCCTGTTCGTAGTAGTAGCGGCTGACCTCGCTCGGCTTCAGCTCGCGTCCACGTGCATCCTCGGCCCGCGCGATCGTGTCCTCGTAGCCACCGAGCCATGTCCCGCGCGTCCCGGGCACCACCGCCCGCTGCCCGTCGCTCTCCGGGTTGTTCCCGATGTAGAAGTTGACACCACCCTGGCTGGCGATGAACACCCAGTCGTCACCCACGACCTGGTTGCGCACCGTGAGCACGAGCCCGGGCAGGAGGACCAACGCGAGCATCGCCGCGAGGTGACGGCCGCGCTGCGCGTTCAGACGGGGTGCTTCGAGACGGGGCCAGGCCCACCAGGCCAGCAGCGGCAGGGCGGGAAGGAAGGTCAGCGCCGTAGGCCGTGCGATCGAGGCGACACCCAGGAGCGCCGCCGCTGCCCACACCAGCCACGGCCGATCCGCCGACGTCCCGACCACGAAGCACCACAGCGAGGCCACGAGGAGCGCCACGAAGAAGGTGACGATCAACAACTCGCCCGCGAAGTAGATCGACGGCCAGTACACCGCGAGCAGCAATCCCCCGGCGAGTCCGGCCACCGGACCCGCCAGCCGACGGCCGAGGTCGGCCACGAACGACACGGTGAGCGCGCTCAACAGCGCCTGCGCGATCCGGGGCAACAGGTAACCCGGATCCAGGGCGTAGATCGCGTCGAGGAACCACATGTACAGCGGGGCCCGGAAGTAGGGCACACCCTCGTGGAACATCGTGGACTGGCCGCGCGCCCACATGTCGTGGATCGCCTCGTCCATGATCGGCAACGCGAAGGCGATGCTGTCGCGGAAGTCGAACACGTAGAGCAGCCGCAGGAGCGCGGCCGCCGTCCCCGCGATCATCGCCGGTAGCCAGAACGGGACGGTGCGCCCTCCGAGGGCCGCGCCCTCCGTGGATCGGTCGTGCGTGTCGGAACTCACGGTGTTCCTCCCCTCGGACGACGAGCCGTGCGCCGCCGGGGCCGACGGCGGCGGCGAGGCTGACACTGCGGACAGAAGTGGGTGCCCCGTCCGGACAGACGGACCTTGCGCACGGGGGAGCCGCAGACGAGGCAGGGCTCGCCGGCACGCCCGAACACGCGATGCCGCGCCGTGAACTCCCCGGCGCGGCCATCCGGACTACGATAGTCACGAATCGTGCTTCCCCCACTCTCGATCGCCTCGTCGAGGACGGCGCGCATGGCCTCGACCAGGCCGACGATCTCGGGCGCGAGCAGGCGATCGGCCTCGAGCCGCGGGTGCAGGCCCGCACGGTGGAGGATCTCGTCCACGTAGATGTTCCCGAGACCCGCCACGAGCCGCTGGTCGAGCAGGACCGACTTCACCGGCCCCCGTCGCGCGGCCAGACGCGCCGCCAACGCGTCGGCGTCGAGATCCTGCGGCTCGGGACCCAGGGATCGCAGGAACGGTGTGCCCGCCCGGTGCTGCCGCGTGGCCACCTCGACCCTTCCGAACCGCCGGGGGTCGACGAAGCGCAGTTCGCGCCCGTCGTCGACGGCCGCGGTGACGTGCGTGTGCGGGCGCCGGGGTGTCGACGGATCCTCCAGCGAGAGCCTTCCGGTCATCCGCAGATGGACACTCATCCCCAGGTCCCCCTCGAGATCGAGCAACAACAGCTTGCCCCGGCGGTGCACGGCGACGACACGGCGCGGACGCCACGGGTCGATCTCGACCCCACCGCCGGCGATCAACACGCCGGGGAAGTGGCAGTCGAGGGCGAGCAGACGCCGGCCGCACAGGGCGGGGCGCAGTTCACGCGCGACGTTCTCGACTTCGGGGAGTTCGGGCATGGATGGCCGGGAACCGGGACGGGGTCACAACACTTCGAGCGATCGCGTCGGAACCCAGCCGACGAGTTCGCCCCCGAGATCGATGCGGACCCAGTCGGGACGCCGTTCCGAGACCTCGACCTGCAGGCCCTCGTGGACCCGGAAGGCGAGACTGTAGTCGGAACCGGGCCCACTGCGCACCTCGACCTCCTGCTCCACGACCACGGCCCCGGTCCGCGCGACCTCGGTCCGGTACCGCACGACGCCCATGGTGGCCGAGACTCCGGCCACGACCGTCAGTCCGAGGACGAGCCGCCGCACCCACGGTGGATCCAGGCGCTCCCACTGACCGGCGACGGACACGAGCACGATCAGCCCGAAGACGACGAGCGTCAGGATCCACCACTCGTTCAGCGAGAACCGGTCGTAGAGCCATCGTACGGGGACGAAGACCGCCGGAAGGCTCTCGTCGGCGAGTTCACGGTCGCGGATCTGGGCGCGCGCCACGCGGAGGTTGGCGCGGATGCGATCGTCGCGTGGAGCCCGCCGCTGGGCCCGCACGTAGCTGGCGATCGCCTCGCCCAGCTCTCCCGACTTGAAGAGGGCGTTGCCGAGATTGTAGTGCACGATCGGATGGTCGGCGCCCGCGGCGAGAGCGTCGCGGTAGTGCTCGACGGCCGCTCCGAAATCACCGGCCTCGTACGCGACCCGCCCGGCCTCCATGCTCGGCGGCGGATCCATGGCGGCTGCGGACGGCGGACCCACCAACCCCACGACCAGCACCAGGACCAGGGCCGGCTCACGCATTACGGGTCTGCTCCTCGAGCCGGGCCAGGAGTCCACGGGTCTGCTCGACGAGGTCGGCGGCCGTTCCGCCCAGTGGGGCGTAGCGCGCGGCGTCGCAGCGGTCGAGCAGTGCCCGGAGTTCGCGCGTCAGGGCCGGATCGGCCCCGTGACGCGTCGCGAGCTCCACGACGTCGTCGTGGGTCAGGCCCGACGCGGCACGATCGAAACGATCGGCCGCCCAGCCGTGCACGGCGCCCACGACCGCGTGTTCGTCGACGCCCGGGGCCCCGAGCGTCTTCCGCGCCCGCTCGAGTGCACGGCGGGCGCGCAGGCGACGCGGATCGCGCATCAGCTCCCGCCGGCGCCGCGAGACGCGCGCGCTCACCGCCCACGCCAGGGCCGGGACGCCGAGGGCCGCGTAGAACACGGCACGGTGCGGAAGGGGCCCGGCCCACGGCGACAGGCTCCCCGGGACCGGGGCGATGTGCAGGATGTCGCGCGCGAGCAACTCGATCTCGCTCTTGCGCCCGCCCACGAAGACGCCGCTCCCGCCACCACTCCCCTCGACGGCGCGCACCTCCAGCGCGATCGGCTCGGTGCGCAGGGTGACGTAGTCGCGGCGCCCGGTGTCGAAGTAGGTGTATTCGATCGAAGGGATCACCACGCGCCCCGCCGTGCGCGGAACGAGCAACGACTCGACCAGGCGCGTCCCCTGCAGACGACCCCCCTGGGGCCGACTGTCCGCACCTCCACCCGCATCGTGCACACGGAACTCCTCGAGGCCCTCCAGCGACGGCACGGCCGCACCCGGCAGGTTCCCGCTGCCGGCGAGCCGCAGTCCGAGCGTGACCGCCTCGCCCTCGTCGAGCGTCCGCCGGTCGACGGTGGCGTCGAGCGTGAGATCGCGCGCCACCGTGCCCGTGAAGTCCTGCGGTTGCGGCTCCGGGAGAGGGTCGACGTGCACGGTGATGGGATCGGCACGGAGTACGCGCGGCCCGCGCGGCTGCCGGCGATCGCGCCGGAAGAACGAACCGAAGGTGTCCTCGGGCAACCGCACGATCGCCTCGCCGATGGTGAGGTCACCGGCGCGGGTCGGGAACAGCGCGTACTGGATCTCGGTGACCTGGTAGCGACGGCTGCGGATCACCCGGGTGGTGTGGCGTTCCGGGGGAAGGTCCTCGCGCCAGAAGCCCTCGGTACGCGGCGGCGTGTACTCGGGGCTCTCGAAGGCCGACATCCGCGTGGCGCGATGGAAGCCGAAGGTCAGCACCACCTGCTCACCCACCACCACCGAGTCGCGGTCGACCGACATGGTGACGAAGGCATCGCGCTCGGACTCGTCCTGCGGATCCGATCGATCCGGAGACGCCGGCACCGGCGATGTCCCCGCGGCCACCACCTCGAGCTCGAGGGAGGGGGTTCGCACCACCTGTCCGTCGGCGCGGACGGCGATCGGATCGATCGTGAAGTTGCCCTCGCGCTCCGGCTGCAAGTAGTAGGTGAAGCTGTGCTCGGCCGAGGCCCGCCCGTCGACGAAGCTGAAACGCTGCGACTGTCCTCCACCGAAGACCCGGAAATCCGGCAACGAGGGAAGATCCGGAGGGCTCACGCGTCGGGCCTCGCCGGTGACGGTGACGGTCAGCACCACCTGTTCGCCGACCGGCACGCGCTCGCGATCGAGCGTGGCCCCGACCTCGACGGCCGCCCGCGCCGGCGACGTGAGCGCCAGCAGAGCCAGGAAGAACGGCAGCCATCGTCTACCAGTCATTCTCGTCCTCTTCCCGGTCACCGCGCAGGCGTCGTTGGATCGACTCGCGCAGCTCCTGTTCGTCGAAGTCCAGGGCCTCGAGCAGACGCATGGCTTCCTCCGGCGTCATCTGCTCGGGCCGCGGCGGGGGCGGCATCTGCGTGCTGTCGGCACCCGCCTCCTCGGGATCCGGGGGCGGCGACTGCTGCTGGGTCGAGTCCGGCGGTGCCTGCTGCGGATCGTCGGACCGTTCGGGCTGCTGCGGATCCTGCTGCTGGTCCTCCGGCGGGGGCTGCTCGCCCTGGGAGTCCTGTTGCTGCTGGTCCTGTGGCGGCTGCTCGCCGTCCTGCGGCTCGCCGTCCTCGCCCTGCTCCTCCGACTGCTGACTCTGCTGCTCCTGCTGATCCCGCAACCGCTGGGCCAGCTCGAGGTTGTGCAGTAGATCGGGATCGGGCTCCGAGTCGCCCTGCACCAGCGCCTCGGTGTAGAACTGCAGCGCCCGCTCGTAGTCCTGCTGCTCGAAGGCGGCATTGCCCGCATTGTACAGGGCCCGGAGCCGTCGCGGCAGGGGGGCCTCGGGATCGGCGAGGGGAGCGTACTGGCGCATGGCGGCCTCGAACTCACCACCGTCGTAGAGGGTCTCGGCCAGGCCCGCCCGGATCCGTGGATCCTCCGGCGCCAGCGCCTGGGCGCGGAGCATGGACTCCAGCGCGCCGAGCGTGTCGCCGCGTGCGAAGGACTCCTGGGCCTGATGGGCGGCCCGCTCGGCGCGCTGCAGAGGATCCCAGGCCTGGACCGGCCGGGGACACGACGCCACGATCAGCACGACGACGACGAGGACGCTCCTCATGGCTCCTGCCTCCTCCGGTCGCGAAGGAAGCCCTCGACCAGCAACAGGATCACCGCGGCCGCGAGCGGCCAGGCGTAGCGCTCGCGGTAGCTGACGATGCGCTGGGCGCGGATCGCCGAACCCTCGATGGTGGAGATCTCCGATCGCAGACGTTCCACGTCCAGTCCTCCGCGGTCGGCACGGGCGTAGGCACCCTCGGTCGACGACACCAGGCGCAGCAGCTCGGCTTCCTGCAAGCGGCTCATGACGACCTCGCCGTCTCGATCGCGGACGAATCCCTGCTGACGGCCGGAATCGTCGTACTCGGGGATCGGCGCCCCCTCCGACGTGCCCATCCCCACCGCGTACAGGGTCACGCCCTGCTCCCGCAGGGCCTCGAGCGCGGGGTCCAGATCGTCTCCGAAGTCCTCGCCATCGGTCACCACCAGGACCACGCGCGAACGGCCTCCCTCGTCGTCGAAGAGTTCCAGGGCGGTGAACAGCGCCGAGGACAGATCGGTTCCCTGCGCACCGATCATGGTGGGGTCGGCCTGGTTCAGGAAGAGCCGTGCGGCGGCGTAGTCCACCGTCAACGGACACTGCGGGAACGCCGCACCGGCGAAGAAGACCAGTCCGACCCGGTCGCCGTCGAGCGATTCGACCAGCTCGGCGATCTCGAGCTTCGCGCGGTCCAGCCGGCTGGGCCGGACGTCCTCGGCCTGCATGCTGCGGCTGATGTCGAGCGCGACGACCAGGTCGATCCCCTCCTGCTCGACCTCGATCTCACTCGCGCCCCATTGCGGCCGGGCCGCCGCGATCACCACCAGGGCCAGGGCGATCAGACGCAGGGCCGCCCGTGCGACCCTCCTTCCGTCGCGCCCGCCGACACCGAGCGCGCTCTGGACGGACGGACCGACGAAGTCGCGCAACCGCCGTTCCGCGCGGACGCGCGTCGACCAGAGCATCGCCCACACGAGCGGCACGGCGAGCAGCAGCCACAGGAGTTCGGGATGGGCGAAGCGCAACTTGGCTCGGCCTCCTCAGGGCAGCACGCGGAACAAGGTGGCGGCCAGAACGGTCTCGAGCAGCAGCAGCAGCAGGCCGGGGATCATCCACCACGCCGCCAACGACTGGTAGTTGGTGAAGACCTCGGTCTCGATCTCGGACTTCTCGAGTTCGTCGATGGTGTCGAAGATCCGCTGCAGGCCCTCACCGCTCTGCGCGCGGAAGTACTGACCCTCGGTGAGCTCGCTCACCTGTCGCAGCAGGTCCTCGTCGATACGCGTCTCGATCTGGGTGTAGCGACGACCGAGGATCGGATGATCCACCGGATACGGAGCGAGGCCTTCCTTCCCGACACCGATCGTGTAGACGCGGACACCCAGCGCGCGCGCCGCCTCGGCAGCGGTGAGCGGATCGACGGTCGTCACGTTGTTCACCCCGTCGGTCAGCAACACCAGCACCTTGCTCTGCGCCTCGCTGCGGGCCAGGCGCTTGACCCCCGTCGCGATGCCCAGTCCGATGGCCGTGCCGTCCTCGATGAGCCCGACGTCGACCTCGTCGAGGAAGCGCACGAGCACGTCGTAGTCCAGAGTCAGTGGACACTGGGTGAAGGCCTTGGCCGCGAAGACCACCAGCCCGATACGGTCCTGCTTCCGGCCGTCGACGAAGTCACGGATCGTGCGCTTCGCCACGGCCAGCCGGTCGTCGGGTTCGAAGTCGAGCGCGCGCATGCTGCCACTGATGTCGAGCACCAGGGCGATGTCGATCCCTTCTCCCCGAATCACTTCGCGGTCGTGGGCCAGACGCGGGCCGGCGAAGGCCACCAGCAGCAGGCAGATCGCGACCGCGCGGACCACGGTGGTCCAGGGCCGCAGGCGGGCGCGCCAGCCGCGGCCGACTCCGCGGAGCAGGCCGTGGTCGCTGAAACGAACCGCGCTCCCCCCGCGAGCGAAACGCGCAGCCGCCGCGACGATCAACAGGGCGATCGGAATCGCGAGCAGGACGAGCGGGCGGGCGAACTCCATCACCGATCCCTCCCGTCGCGCAGACGTTCCGCGGCCCGGATCGCGTCGGGTGTGCTGTAGACCACGGGAACCGCGGTACGCTCGATCCACGCCCGGGCGTCGTCGATCCACCGCTCGGCCTGGTGCTCCGTCGGGCGTCGCGCCGCGAACTTCACCGAGTCGGCGGCGCGCAGGAGCGGATCGACGTCGGCCACCTCCGATCGCTCGTATCCGGCGCCCGTCAGACGCTCGATGGTCTCGTCGGTCGTCCAGTCCAGTGCGGGGACACGGTAGCGCCCGCTCACGTAGCCGCGCAGGGCCTGGCTGGCGTGCACGTACACGTCGTCGAAGCGCCCGGCGGTGATCCACCCGGAATCCCGGATCTCGTCCAGGCGCCGCAGGGCCACCTCGTGCGGAGGATCCAGGGGCACGGAGGGAGCAGCGCCCGGCAGGCTCCGGCGGCGGCGGCGCCACCACAGGGAGAGGATCAACAGGAGCACGGCGAACGCGGCCAGCCCGTGGATCCACCACGAGGGGCCGATGTCCCCCACGCGTTCGATCGGTCGCAGGCTGTCGGGCGTGGCCTGGGCCAGACGCGGGCTTACCGCCCAGCGCAGCGTGTCCCCGGTGGCCGGCAGGGCGATCGCAGCGTCGCCCACCCGCACCGCGACCACGCGGTAGGTGCGCGGATCGACCGTCTCGCGCAGGACCACACCGGTGCCGGTGGGAATCTCGGTGCTGTCGGCGGGAGCGGTCTCCAGGCGGAGCGTGGCACGCTCCCCGAGCTGGGGCTCCGCCGGCTCGAGCGTCCCCGCCCGTGCCACGCCCGCGAGGGCCACCGCCGCGACGCAGAGCCACGCCCTCGTCATCGTCGTGCACGCCCCCGCTGCCGGAAGAAGCGCTGCAGCGGCTCGACCACCGACCGGCTCACGTCCACGGTCACCAGATCGCAGCCGGCGCGTCGCAGTTGCCGCTCGAACTCCGACTGCCAGCGCTCGGTCCGTCCGGCGTAGGCCTCGACCACCCGACGGTCGCCGGCGTCGACGAGCACATCGCGTCCGGTCTCGGCGTCGTACAGCCGCACCAGACCGACCGGGGGCAGGGCACGCTCGCGCGGATCCACCAGCTGCATGGCCACCAGGTCGTGCTTGCGCGCCACGATCGACAACGCCGTGTCGTAGCCGCGGTCGAGGAAGTCGCTGAGCAGGAAGACCACCGCTTTGCGCTTCTGCACGCGGTTCAGCGTGTCCAGTGCCAGTCCGAGATCGGTGCCCCGTCCCCGCGGAGGGTGGTACAGCAGTTCACGGATCACGCGCAATCCGTGCGAGCGGTTCTTCCGCGGCGGCACGTAGAGCTCGATCTCGTCGGTGAACAGGATCAATCCGACCTTGTCCTGATTGCCCAGGGCCGAGAACACCAGCAGTGCCCCCAGCTCGGCCATGGCGGCCGACTTCAAGCGGTGCGCGCTACCGAAGCGCTCCGAGGCCGACAGGTCGGCCATGACGATCACCGTGAGCTCGCGCTCCTCCTCGAACTGCTTCAGGTAGGGATCGCACATCCGTGCGGTCACGTTCCAGTCGATGGCCCGCACGTCGTCACCGGGCAGGTACTCGCGCACCTCGCGGAACTGGTTGCCCTGCCCCTTGAACACCGAGTGGTACTCACCGCCGAACAGCTCCTGCACGATCCGGCGCGTACGGATCTCCAGACGACGCACCTGGGCGATGAGATCGGGAGGGATCCCACGCACCGAATCGTCGGCGTTGCGGCGATCGGACTCGCTCAAGGCGGACTCCGGGGTTGGCGGTCTAGGGAACCTCGACGTGATCGAAGACCAGACGGACGATGTCGTCGCTGGTCAGTTCCTCGGCCTCGGCCTCGTAGCTGATCGACACGCGGTGGCGCATCACCAGCGGCCCGATCGACTTCACGTCCTCGGGCGTGACGAAACCCCGGCCGCGGAGGAAGGCGTGGGCCCGCGCCGCCCGCGTGAGGAACAGCGTCGCGCGCGGACTCGCCCCGTAGGCGATCAACGGCGCCACCGAGAGGTCGTACTCGGCGGGCTCACGCGTCGCCCGCACCAGGTCGAGCACGTACTCGCGGATCTTGTCGTCGACGTAGACCTCCTTGACGATCTCCCGCGCCCGCAGCAGTCGCTCGCGCTCGAGCACGGCACTCACCTCGATCTCGTCGCCGTCGAGCATGCGATCGAGGATCTTCCGTTCCTCCTCGCGCTGCGGATAGTCCACGATCGCCTTCAGCATGAAGCGATCGACCTGCGCCTCGGGCAGTGGGTAGGTTCCCTCCTGCTCGATCGGATTCTGCGTGGCCAGGACCAGGAAGGGCTGGTCGAGCGGGAAGGTCTCGTCGCCGATCGTGATCTGCATCTCCTGCATGGCTTCGAGCAGGGCCGACTGGACCTTGGCGGGCGCGCGGTTGATCTCGTCGGCCAGGATCACGTTGGCGAAGATCGGGCCCTTGCGGGTGACGAAATCACCGTTGCGCTGGTCGTAGATCAGCGTGCCGATGAGGTCGGCCGGCAGCAGATCGGGCGTGAACTGGATCCGTGCGAAGCTCATGGCCAGCGCCCGGGCCAGGGTGCTCACCGAGAGCGTCTTGGCGAGTCCGGGCACGCCCTCCAGGAGGACGTGGCCTCCGGTGAGCAGACCGATGAGCAGTGCGTCGACCATGCCGCGCTGTCCCACCACCACGCGACCGATCTCGTTCTGGAGTTCGCGCACGAAGTCGCTCTCGCCCTCGATGCGCTCCTGTAGCTGGTTCAGATCCTGGCTCACCGTGTTCCTTCCCGTTTCTGTGCGCATGACCGGTCGACGCTGGATTACGCGCCTCACGGGGCGGGGGTTCCGTCGGAGACGAGGGCGGCATAAAATGCTTGCCACCGCGCCGGGCACCGCTAGCGTGGCGCCGGGCGCCTCCGCGGGCGGGCGAGACCCACCCGAGCGCCCGGAAGGGCTAGACTAGGGCGGGGCCGGGCTGCTGGCAACGCATCCCCCACCCCACCGAATCCACCCCCGACGCCCGAGGTCGACGCCGTGCGCATGTCGCAGGACAAGGTCAAGGACCTGGCCGCCCAGATCGTGAAGATGCTCGACGAGCACCCGGGCGTGACGCTGCAGGACCGGCAGGAAGCGCTGCGCGTGACCGTGGGCAGCGTAATCCTCGACGACCTCGAGGAAGAGGACGACATCGACCGCGAGGTCGACGCCCTCTTGAACGAGCACGCCCGCGAGATCGACTCGCAATCCATGGACCACGAGACCCTGCGCCGAAGGTTCCGCGACGAGATCGCCCGGCGCCGCGGCTTCACGCTCTGACCCGGAGAGGCTACCGTGCGTCTGAACGAGGAACGCATCGATGCGATCGCCCTGGCGATCACCGACCGTCTCGCCGAGGAGGAGCTCGTCGACCTGACGATCGACGAGGACGACCTGGCGAACCTGGTGGCCAACGTGATCACCCGTGATCTGGCTCGCGAGGACGAGATCCAGCGCGAGGCGGTGGAGTTCGTGCAGAAGACCAAGCCGCAACTCGACCCCGGGAGCACGGGGTGGAGCATCGAACTCGAGCGCGCGCGCGACCAGATCGCGGTGCGCCGCGGCTACGTGCTGCCCTAGCACCACGTGCGCTGGCTCGTCGTCTCCCCCTACCTGCCGCACCCGGCCATCGGTCACGGCGGCGGGACCGCGGTCCTGCAGCTGTGCCGCGCGCTGGCGCGGGTCCACGACACCCGATTGCTGTGCTACCGCCGCGAGCGCGAGACCGGCCTCGAGTCCTCGCTGGTGGAGGCCGGAGTCGACGTCCGGACGGTGGACTTCCGCAGCGAGCAGGCCTCCGGGGCGTCGCGCCTGGGATTGATGGCCGACCGCGCCCTGCACGCCCTGCGTGCTGCCCGTGACGGCCGCCCGCTCATGGTGGCCAAGTACGATCGCGCCGCCATGCACGAACGGCTGCGGGCCGAACTGAGCCGGTGGAATCCCGACGTCGTGCAGGTCGAATACGGCTTCATGGCCCCCTGTGCGCGCACCGTCGTCGAAGCGAGGGACGGGGAACGACCTCACGTCGTCCTCAACACCCACGAACTGGGCAGCCTGGTCCGTCTACGCCGCGCCGCCGCGGCCACCGACCGGCGTCGGCGCCGCCGGTGCGGACGAGATCTCGCGGACTGGGCCCGCCACGAGACGTCGGTCGTCCACTGGGCCGACACCGTGACCTGCGTCACCGAGGGCGACCGCCGCGTGCTCGAGGCCATGACCGCGGCCACCAACCTCGCCACCGTGCCCCTGGGCACCGAGGTCGAGTCCTTCCCGCCCGTCGACCCCGGCGGTCGGACCGGCGCTCCTCGGGTGCTCTTCGTGGGCAGCTTCGCCCACCCGCCGAACGCCGAGGGCGCGGAGCGTCTCCTCGCCGACATCCTGCCCCGCGTCCGTGCACGCCACCCCGCGGTGGTGGCCGAGATCGTCGGTGCGAACCCACCCGAAGCGATCCGTCGTCACGCCGGCCCCGGAGTCGAGATCCCCGGCTTCGTCGACGATCTCGGCGCCTCGTTCCGTCGCGCGCAGGTCTTCGTCGCGCCGTTGTTCTCGGGCGGTGGGATCAAGATCAAGGTCCTCGAGGCCATGGGCCGCGGTGCGGCCGTCGTGACCACGCCGATCGGGGCCGAGGGGATCGATCCGACGGGTGAGGCCTGTCGGGTGGTCGGCGATCCGACGAACTTCGCGGACACCGTCGCCGACCTGCTCGACGACGCCGGGGCACGGGCCGAGCTCGGACGACGCGCACGCCACCACGTCGAACACCACTACTCGTGGCCGGCGATCGTGCGGCAACTCGAGGATCTGGTTCAGTCGTCGCAGGCACGGCACGGCGGCACCGGACGCTCGGCGCCGTAGACCCCGCGGATCGACAGCAATCGATCGACCTCTTCGCGGCCGAGCGAGCGGACCCCACCGAGGTTCTCGGCCAACCACGTGACCTGCGCCAGGCGTTCGACCGTCTCCATCACGTACATGGCGGCGGTGGGACCGGCGGCAGCGGCGACCGCCCCGTGATTGCGCAGCAGACAGGCATCGTGATCGGCGAAGACGGCTCGGACCGCGTCGGCGACCTCGGAGGTGCTCGGGGTCCCGTACGCGCTCAGTGGAACGGCACCGAGCGTGCAGACGACCTCGGGCAGGACGCAGGCGTCGAGCGCCCGATGGGCGGCGGCGAACGCGGTCGCGTGCGGGGGGTGGGCGTGACAGATCGCCTGCAGGTCGGGTCGAATGCCGTAGATCGCCAGGTGCATGTCGAGTTCCGTGCTCGCACGCCCGGCCCCGATCACCCGTCCCGCGAGATCGACCTCCACCAGATCGGCGGCGCGCAGGCGGCCCTTGTCGGCCCCAGCCGGCGTGGCGAGAACCCTTTCGGCGTCGAGCCGGACGCTCAGATTCCCCTCGGTCGCGACGACGAGGCCACGATCCCGCATGCAGCGCCCGACCTCGACCAGTTCGTCGCGCAGACGCCGCTCGGAGACGTGCCGATCAGAATCCACCGCGCAGGACCCAGAGGTCCATCTTCTGACCCTCGAACGAGTCGTCCGGATTCCGGCGCGTGCTGAAGACGATCATGCCGTCGGCCATCGGATCGTTGAAGTCGTAGTTGGCCGCGAAGGGGAAGTTGTCGTCCTGTCTGCTGACCACCAACGGCCGGCGGCTCGATCCGTCCCCGTTCATGATCCACAGGTTCCGGATCCGCTGCGACGTGCAGGGCGGACGCTGCGTGCTGGTGAACACGATCTGGCCGTTGCGCAACCATGTGGGATCCATGCTGCTCTCGGGCAGCTTGAGCTGGTCGACGGTGTTCGTCAGGCGGATTCGACCATCGGTGAAGGGATCCCCCTGTGCGCGGACCTCGGCCGGAGCGTCCGGGTCGAAGGCCACGCGGTAGATCTCGGGCTGACCCGCGGTTCCGAGGTTCGCGGTGAAGGCGATCGACCGGCCGTCGGGTGACCACGTCGGCTGGTCCTCGCGCAACGAGCCGTTCGTCACCCGGACGATCCGCCCGTCGTTGAGGTTGTAGGCGTGGATGGCCGGCTGCGAGAACTCGTCGTCGGCGTCGTCGAACAGATTGGCTCCGAGATCGAGGAAGAACCGTGAGTACGCGATCCATTCCCCGTTCGGCGACACGGCCGGAGTGCGGTAGAAGTACTGGATCCGCCGGTTCTCGCTGTTCTCGGCCAGGAATTCCTCTTCCACGACCCCGCGCTGGATCGCGCTGATCTCGTCGAGGTCGGTCCGAGGACCGAGTTCGACCAGGAAGATCCGATCGAAGCCGAAGAAATTGGTCATGGTCACGGCCAGCGTCTGGTTGTCGACCCAGACGACCTCGCTCTTGAAGGAGTTGACCGTGTCGATCTGCTGTCCGGTGACGTCGATGACGCCCGTGAAATCGACGCGCCGGGCGTTTCCGATGTTCTCCAGGCGATCCGTCGGCGGACGATTCTCGTCGGGCCCCGGGACGTCGATCACGCCGATGTCCCGCTGACCCTGCTGCTTGAGTCCGGCGTTCTGGAAACGGTCGAGACCGGTCCAGTAGTCGGTGGAGAACGCGATGCGTGTGCCGTCGGGGGCCAGGGCGGCATCGAAGTGGTCGACCGTCAGCGTGTCGGTGGTGACCTGCGTCAGGGTGCCCTGCTGTTCGAAGCAGTCTTCCTCGATGACCTCGTCGCAGCCGGTGCCGGCCGCGACGACCGCACCGACGAGAGCCACGGTCACGGCCGTGCGGCGCAGCGGCGACCCGTGGAGAATTCGGTCCAGCATCGTCGTGAAACCTCGGAATGGACGGCCCTGCCGGCCCCGGGCACGCGAACTCGCGCGAACGTCCGGGGGACGGCTCGGATGGCAAGACACTGGAAGTTACGTCACGGCACAGGCCTTGTAAACCCGTGGACCCGGCTCCGCGGCCGCTCAGGGACCGCCTGTCGCGTCGAGGTTCGCGCGGGCCTCGGCATGGTCGGGGTCGATCTCGAGCGCGCGCCTCCAGGCCGTGCGGGCGGCCCCGGAATCGCCGGATTCGGCGAGCAACACACCGTGCAGGGAGTGGAGGTCGGCGTCTCGTGGGTCGAGGACGAGTCCTCGCTCGACGGCGGCCCTGGCCGCGTCGGGGCGGTCGGTCTCGCGCAGGGCCAGTGCGAGCACGCCCCAACCGGCGCCGGTCGCCGGTTCGCGCCGCTCGCGCAGGGCGGTGACGGCTTCGGGCCCCCGGGCCCGCAGCGTGGCCAGATACAGGTTCTGCAGCGCGACCGACGAGAGGTCCTCGACGACCGGCGCGAGCCGTTCCCTCGCTTCCTCCGGACTCCCGGCCTGCAGCAGCAATGCCGCTGCGGCCTCGCGGCAGTCGATGGCGGCGGGGTCACGCTCGGCACAGCGGTCGTAGGCCTCGATCGCCGAGGCCGGCTCGGTGTCGACGACGAGCTCGGCGATCCGACGCGCGATGGTCGCATCGGGGGCGACCCGCTCCGCGGCCCGCCAGCTCTCCAGCGCCAGGTCCGTGCGATCCACCCCGACCGCGGCCTCGCCGAGGACCCGCAGCACACGGGGATCCCGGGGCGCGAGCTCCCTCGCCCGCTGCAGGGGATCGAGCGCGGCCCGGAACCGACCCAGACGCACCAGCTCGCGACCGAGACCCAGATGGGCGTCGACCCGCTCGGGATCGAGTTCTGCCGCCTGCCGGAATTCGCTGAGGGCCCGGCCGGTCGCACCGATCCGGATCAGGGAGACGGCGAGGTTCAGGTGGGGTTCGACGAGAGAGGGATCCAGCCGGATGGCCCGGGTGTAGCGCTCCACCGCAGCGGCGTGGTCGCCGCCCGCCGCGAGGACCGTCCCCCAGAGGTTCTGCCATCGCGGATCGGCCCGGACCTCCTCCGCGAGCTCGTCGAGCACCGGTTCGACCTCGACCGCACGGCCGTCCTCCACCATGGCCGAGAGCCGCGCGAGCTCGGCCTCGAGCGATCGCGAACGATCCAGTCGTTCCTCGAGGCCCGTCGCCCCGACCCGCCCGGCGATCAGCAACAGGAGCACCGCGAGCCAGACCGAATTGACCCCCCGTGGACTTCGTCGATACACTGGGGACTCCCCCGTTCGCGCCCCGGCGACGAGATCCGCCACCGATTCGGCTCCAGAGACGGACACCCGGCATGATGCATCTCTTCGACCGCCCCGACCACCCGATGTCTTCGTACGTCCCCTCCCGGCGCCCGTGGCCGTGGACGTCGTGCACGGCGGCCCTGCTGCTCGCCGTGTGCCTGGTCCCGACGACGGCCACCGCCCAACGGGTGCTCTTCGACTTCGAAGGGCCGTATCTCCTCGATCCGGGACGCACGATCAAGGACCACTCCCTGGTCTACGACGACAGCACGCAGACCTGGCACGCCTTCTACATCCGTGGCGAGGTCGGTGCTCCCGGAACCTCCAGCGAGCAACAGCTCGGACACGCGACGAGCGCGAATCTCCGGCGGTGGTCCATCCTGCCTCCGGTGATCGAGTCCGAGGAAGGGAGCTTCGACGCGCGCAACACCTGGGCACCCACGGTGATCCGCAACGAGGACGACGACGGCTGGACGATGTACTACACGGGCCGTGACGACCAGTTCCTGCAGCGCACCGGTCGCGCCGACGCCGTCGATCTCTTCGACTGGCAGAAGCTCCCCGCGAATCCGATCCTCGAACCGGACTCCACGGTCTACCTGTGGTCGCCCGACCTGGCGGTGCCCGAGCTCAGCTCCTTCCGCGATCCCTTCTTCCTCGAGATCGACGGCACCTTCCACCTGCTGCACACGGCCCTGGTGCCCGACAGCACGGTCGGCGCCGGCCGTCGCGGTGTCGTGCACCACTTCGAGAGCACCGACCGCCAGAACTGGGTGGACGTCGGCCCGCTGGCCGTGAGCAACAGCACCCAGGGCGTGTGGCGCGACATCGAGTCGGTGCAGATGGTCGAGCACCAGGGGACCTGGACCATGTTCTTCACGCTCTTCGGCGTCCAGGGCGTGCAGTACATCCAGAGCGAGGACTTCGCGTCGGGATGGGACTTCACGACCGCGCAGGAACTCGACTTCGGGATCGCCGCGGAGTTCCACCGGGTGGCCCCGGACAGCTGGATCTACACACGCCACCTGCCGGCCGTCCACCTACCCACCCATCCGCAGGCGGGCGAGATCTTCTACACGCTGCGAGCCGACACGATGCGCTTCGACCCCGACACGGGCGAACCCGTCGTCGTCCCGACCGATCCGCTCGGGCCCGACTGGATCGAGGAGACGGGCACGGCGTTCCTGGCCGCTCCGACCTTCGGCGACAACCAGCTCGAGCGTGGTGAACCGGAGGTCGGTGCCTTCGGCCACGGCTACGTCAGCAGCCGGGAGTTCTACAACGGCCCGCTCGGTGTCGCGGGCGCGCTGGGAGCTCAGCTCGGCGACGAACCGGTGGGCACGCTCACCTCGCGCTGGTTCACGATCGAGCCCACGGATTCACTGATCACCTTCCGGATCGCGGGAACCGAGGACCCGGGCTGCAGGGTGGAGCTGGTGCAGCGCGTGTCGGCCGACCCCGAGTCCCTGGCCGTCGTGCGCAGCACGATCCCGAGCGGGACCCGCAGCATGACCTCCGACTGGTGGGACGTGCGCGACCTCCGCGGAGCCGAAGTCCGCGTCGAGGTGATCGACGAGTCGGCCGAGGGTTGGATCGCACTCGACCACTTCCGCACGCTCGTCGAACCGGTCGTTCCGACTTCTGCCCCGCCGCAGCGATCGTCGGGCCGGATCGAGCGCGTGGCCCCGAACCCCTTCAATCCGCGCACGGTGATCGAATTCTCGCTCGACCGCCGTCAGCCGGTGCAACTCGTGGTGCACGACCTGCGCGGACGGCGGGTGCGGACCTTCGACCGCGGCCGTCTCGACGCCGGAACCCACCGGGTGATCTGGAACGGCACCGACGACGCCGGGAGCGAGGTCGCCAGCGGCGTGTACCTGGTGCGGCTCCTCGGCGACGCGACGCTCGGACCGGCCCGCAAGCTCACGCTGGTACGCTGACCAGGCGGCTCACATCCCGAGGTAACGACCCCACGTCTCGGCCCAGCCGTCGTTGCGAGCGGTGCGGTGGACCAGCGGCAGGAACCAACGCGGCTTCGTGGGCTTCGACCGCAACTCCATGCCCGCTTCGTCGGGCGTGCGATCGCCCTTCTTCAGGTTGCAGGCCAGGCACGCGGTCACGCAGTTGTCCCAGCTGGTCGGTCCGCCCCGCGGATGCTCCCGTGTCCGGCGGCTGCGCGGTACCACGTGGTCGATCGTCAAGCGCTCGGCGCTGCCGCAGTACTGGCACCGGTGGTGGTCCCGTGCCATGACGTTGCGTTTGTTGAATCGGACCTGCAGGGTCCGGTACACGCGGTGCGCGACCGCGATGAACAAGCGGATGATCCGCGGGCAGTTCAGGCTCGCCCGCTCACTGCGCAGGACGATCGCCGGATCCTCTTCCACCGCCACGGCCTTGCCCGTGGCGATCAGACGAAGTGCCCGCCGCATCGGCACGACGTTCACGGCCTGGTAGCCGGCGTCGAGGACGAGGACGGGTCGGAGCAGCGTTGGGCCCATGGTCGTTCCATGACGCGCCCGACGAGCAGACGTCGGTGAGTTCACGTCTCCCGTGCGCCTACCACTCGTGGGGCATGCGTTCCTCCGGGGCGATGAAATAGAAGTTGCCGGGGTAGTTCAGGAAATTTGCCACACGCGACGTGTAGATACACGCGAATTCCTTCACCTGCCGCCCGAAGCGGCTGACCTTGTTGCCCTCGCGGAACAGCCAGCCCCACTGGGGATTGTAGGAGTCGCGGATCCTCGATTCCAGGATCCGGGCCCGCGAGCCGGTCTGCGCCACCAGGAAATCCAGTCCGTCGAGCGTGCTCTGGAGTTCGGCCACCCGCACCGACCGCTCGTCCTCGGTCAGGGTGAGGAAGTCCCGGACCTCCCGCGCGGTGTAGCCGTGCGCCCACTCGGGGACCTCCTGGGTCACGGGCGCTCCAGAATCCAGGCCTTCGAGTGCTCGCATCAACAGCATCAACTGGTCGCGGTCCCGGGCCAGGTCCTGGGTGCGGGCGATCAGATCGCGCACCTCGCTGGCGAGGTGCGACCGTCGCTCCTGGATCCTCACCTCGTGCTCGAGTTCGAACACGATCATGGCCGTCCTCCAGCCCACCGTCTTCTTGCTGCGCAGGATGTCCCCGTAGGTGTGGTCGCCGAAATAGAGGACCTGATCGCCGTTCGCGCCCAGGAAATTCTCGATGAAGCTGGCGTTGCCGCCCAGGAACACGAAGTCCTCCTCGTGGGCGCAGTCGGGGGTCGGCACCGGCTCGGCCTCGCGGCCGTCCATGAAGAAGCCCGGCTTGGCCGACGAGCAGATCACGAGGTCGAAGAGGTCCTTCCAGTCCTCGTGCGCGTTGCCGAGCAGATGGCGCATGACCGCTTCGGTGTACTCGTACTCGCTGTTGGTCAACAGGAAGAGCCGCTTGCCCAGGGCACGGAAGCGCAGCAGTGTGGGTCGAAGGTTGGGGTCCTCGATGAAGTAGCGCGGCAGATCGTCCATGATGACGCTCTTCAGGGAGCCGTCGCGGTGGACGGTGTCCACGGAATCGCGGACGTCGTCGAAGATCTGCGCCATGCGGACCTTCTTCATCGCCCCCGTTCGGTCGCTCTCCTTGAGATCGACCACGGCGGCGAAGAGCGAGCCCTCGGGCATGCTGAACAGCGTGTCGAAGCTCTGGTAGCGCTCGCTGCGCAGGTTCACGCGCAGGTTCCGATAGGCCCGCAACCGCTGCTCGCGGTCGAGCTTGCGCGTGCCGTGGTAGACCACCGCCACGTAGCCGTGCGCGTCGATCTTCAGGAGGTTGCCCAGCTTCTTGTCGACGACCAGGCCACGAATGATGAAGTCGGGCTGGTAGCGGACCTCGCGCAGGACCTCGGGATAGCCCTTGTCGCGGATCAGCGTCTCGACCGCCATGTCGAAGGTGAGCTGCTCGAAGGTCGCGCGGTCGTAAAGGGCCAGGGTGTGGTCCATGTCGAAACCGATCGCCTCGATCCGTTCCATCCGCAGGTTGCGGTTGGTGAAGATCCGCTGCGTCCGCGGAATGTTGCGCTCGCCGGGCAGGAAGTGGTCGGCGAGGGCACGTCCGCCGCTGGCGGTTTCGAGCGATCCGTGCTGTGATTCGTTCCGATCCGGCATCTGGACTCCGGCTGATGGGACGATCTCGGGGCCGCGGCCCTCTCCCGGGGCGCCCGGCACCGGGTTTGCGATCCGGATCAACTTACAACGGGCCGTCGTCTCGGCCCACGCCCGATCCACAGCTGCCTCGGGAGGACAGCTTGAGCACGCACGAGAAATCGACCCACGTGGTGGTCGTGGTGGGAACACGCCCGGAAGCGATCAAGCTGGCGCCGCTGGTCCTGGCGCTGCGCGCCGACGGAGTCCCGGCCCGGGTGACGCTGCTGAGCACGGGGCAGCATCGGGAGATGCTGCGACCCGTGTTCGAGCTCTTCGCCCTCGAACCCGACGTCGATCTCGATCTGCAGCGCCCCGACCAGACCCTCGACGACGTGGTCTCGGGTGTCGTCGCGCGGGTGGGGGCGGCAGTCGCCGAGCACCGGCCGGACGTGCTCGTGGTCCAGGGGGACACCTCGACGGCCTTCGCAGCGGGTCTGGCGGCCTTCCACCATCGTGTCCCGGTGGCCCACGTCGAGGCCGGCCTGCGGACCGACGATCCCACGAACCCCTTCCCCGAGGAGATGAACCGACGCCTGGTGTCGCGCCTGGCGAGCCTCCACTACCCCCCGACCGAGCGCGCGGCGCGGGCCCTGCGCACCGAGGGTGTGGCGGAGGAACGGATCCACGTGACGGGCAACACCGTGATCGACGCCCTGTACTGGTTGCGCGACCAGCGACGCGACCGCATCGCCTCGGACACGGCGCGACTGCTCGACCCCCTCGGCATCGGCGACGAGCCCCTCGTGGTCGTCACCGGACACCGCCGCGAGTCCTTCGGAGAGCCACTCCGACGCGTGTGCCGGGCCCTCCGACGCATCGCCGACGAGAACGAGGACCTGCGCCTGGTGTATCCGGTGCACCTGAACCCGAACGTCCAGGGAGCGGTGCACGAGGCCCTGGGCGACCACCCGCGGATCCATCTGGTCCCGCCGGTCGGCTACACCACCATGGTCGGCCTGCTCGAGCGCGCGACGATCGTGGTCAGCGACTCGGGAGGCATCCAGGAGGAGGCACCGAGCTTCGGCGCCCCCGTGCTCGTGACCCGCGAGACGACCGAACGGCCCGAAGGGGTCGAAGCCGGCGTGGCGCATCTGGTCGGCACCGACGACGAACGGATCGTCGAGCGCTTCCGCGAACTCCGCGCGCGCGGCGTCGCGGCACGGCCGGACCACCGGTCGAACCCCTACGGCGACGGAAGGGCCTGTGAACGCATCGTGCAGACCCTCGTCGGATCGGAGATCCCTTGATCGCGGGCGATTCGGATCGGAACCCCTCGCGCACCGTCCTCGTGACGGGCGCCACCAACGGCATCGGCCGCGCAGCCGCACTCGAACTCGCCCGGCGCGGTGCACACGTGATCGTGGTCGGACGCGATCCCCGGCGGACCCGCGCCGTCGTGGCGGCCGTCGAGGCCGAGCAGGGGTCGGCCGAATCCCGCGTTGCCGACCTGTCCTCACAGGCCGAAGTGCGCGCACTGGCCACCGCCGTGCTGGCCGATCATGCGCGCCTGGACGTCCTCCTGAACAACGCGGGCGCGATCTTCCGGGATCGCCGCCTCTCGACCGACGGCTTCGAGATGACCTTCGCGCTCAATCACCTCGGCTACTTCCTCCTGACGAACCTGTTGCTCGACCGTTTGATCGAGAGCGCACCGGCGCGCGTGGTCAACGTTGCCTCGCGCGCACAGGAACGCGGTCGGCTCGACTTCGACGACCTGCAGAACGAGCGCAACTGGTCGATGATGCGGGCCTACGGCGATTCGAAGCTGGCCAACGTCATGTTCACCGCCGGCCTTGCCCGCCGGATCGACGGGCGTGGCGTGACCACCTACTCCATGCACCCCGGCTTCGTGGGCACCGGCTTCGCGGCGAACAACGGCGGATGGCTGCGCCTCGGCATGAAGCTGGTGCGGCCGTTCATCCGGTCTCCGGAGCGAGGAGCCGACACCGCGGTGTGGTTGTCCGAGGCGCCGGGGATCGAGGTGCACAACGGTGGCTACTTCGTCGACCGGCGCCGGGTCGACCCGGTACCCCGGGCCCGCGACGTGGACGCCCAGGAACGACTGTGGAGCGTGAGTGCAGAGATGACCGGCGTCACGGTGACGTCCTGAGCGCGGCTCAGGCCCGACTCACCGCCGGCACACCCTCGATGCGCGTCAACAACTGCTCGACCCGCGGCTCCTCGGGCACGGAGTTCGACAGCTTCTGCAGCCACGACCGCGCGTTGTCGTCGAAACCCAGCCCGATCAGGACCTCGGCTCCGCCGATCCACGCGTCGATCTCGTCCTCGTTGATCGACAGTGCCTTGAGGTAGACCTGCAGCGCGTCGCGAACACGCCCCTCGGCCTCGGCGACGCGGGCGAGTCCACACAGGGCTCCCGTGTAGTCGGGATCGTTCGAGAGGGCCGTCCGGAAGTGATCGCGCGCTTCGACGATCTCGCCGGCGGCCAGAGCGGCCGCTCCGAGATAACGGTGCGGGTAGACCTCGAAGTAGGCATTGCCGATCGGTGCCGGCTCCAGACTCGCATCGCGCTCCAGCATCAGGTGCATGCGAGCAGCACCGGCCGCGCGGAACTCGTCGGCCGCCTCGCCCGGCTGGACCTCGGCGGCGGCGAGCAGGGCCCGACCCTGGGTGAAGCGCAGGAGTGATCCCTCTCCGAATCGGTCGAGTCCCTCGGCGCAGGTGTCCAGAGCGTCCAGCGGGCGGCCGTCTGCGAGTTCGGCCGCGGCCGTGCGGGCGTAGAGATCCGGGCCGTAGCCGACATGGGCGCGCCGCCTCTCGTCGAAACCGCGCACCTGGGTGATCGCGGCCTGCAGTTCCGACATCATCTGCCGGAAACCCTTCACCGGCAGAACCTTCTCCTCGAGGTGCACCGCGATCTCGCAGGCCAGGCGGTAGCGGAAGTAGGGTTCGTCGGGGTACTGGTCGATGGCACGGTGGAGCAGGCGCTGATTGCGGGCCCGGGTGCTCTTGTCGTCGTCGTCGGGACTGCCGTAGTGGACGATCGACAACGGGCTCGGGAGGAACTCCCCGCCCGTGCGTTGGGCGATCTGCGCGATGGACGGCGTGACCTGCTCGTGGATCGGATAACGGAAGCGGATGTCGGGATGGTTGCGGAACAGGCGCACCTTGTCGTGCACCGTCGAACCGCGCCCCGAACTCTCGTCACGCAGCCGCGCGTAGTAGGCCACGGCGTCCTCGTCGGCCAGCAGCCGCCCGATCTCCACGGGACGGATCGTCTCGAGCACCTCGTCGGCGTCGAGGATCAGGATCCAGTCGCCGTAGGCCGCCGACAGGCCGGCGTTGCGCGCGGCCGAGAAGTCGTCGTGCCAGTGGTGATCGATCACCCGGGCACCGTAGCCCTCCACGATCAGCCGCGTGTTGTCGGTGGATCCGGTGTCGACGACGACGACCTCGTCGACGACGGCCAGCGCACTCTTGATCGCGCGTCCGACGGTGTCCTCGGCGTCCTTGACGATCATGCACAACGAGAGCGAATTCTTCTGCATGTCCTGGTCCCGTCCCTGGTCGACCGCACCCGGTCGAGAATTCCTCGACGACGCCACCCGACGCCGCCAGGACGGACTCCGGATCAGGACTCCCGCTTGCGGATGCGGGCGGTGAACTCGCGGTCGTGCCGGTCGAGCGCGAGCAGATCGTGCCCGGTCCCGGCACACCATGCCCGGACGTCGGCGGGGAAGGCCGCGTCGTCGCTCAGCACCACGAGTTCGGCTCCGGCCGGCAGCGCCGTGATCTCCGCGGCCAGATCGATGATCGGCTGCGGGCACAGGTCGCCCCGGGTGTCCAGGGTCCGTCCTCGGCCGGCGCTCATCGCAACATCCAGGCCTCGACGGCCTCGGGCGCGAGGGGTTCCACCCGCAGCGCCCGCGGGCCGTCGCCGCCCTCGACCTCGACCGTGACCACCGGCTCGCGCTTGCCCTTCGAGTAGCGCGCGGTGATCGCCGCCGCGCGTTCCAGGTCGAAGGGATCGAGCGGCGCGCCGGGAGCGAGATCGAAGACCGCCACCGGCCCGACGTGGTCGCGGACGTGCAGGCGAGGGCGCTCGCCGCTCCAGGTCTCCAGGAAGCGGTTCTCGTCCTCGAAGCGTGCCACCACCAGCTTGGCGTTGGCCGAAAGGCGGAAGTGACGGCCGACCTTGCACAGGAGCAGGTCGTCGTGGTCGACGTCTTCGCGGCGTCCGTGCTGGAACAGGTCGAACACGCGATTCGAGTAGCCCTCGTCGGTGAGCGCGCAGCATCCACCCGCCGGCTGGGGTGTGTCGTCGAGACCCAGCTCGCGGGCCAGACGCAGCTGCGGATTGCGGTCGCGTCCGGTGAGGGCCAACAGCTCCGCGCGATCCAGCCAGCCCTCGCGCTCGGGCAGGGTGGGCGCAAGCGCGCGGGCCGACAGCGGCCGCACGAGGCGATCACCGAGACCGCTCTCCTCGGCCACGATGTTCATGGCGCGGCGGGTCTGGCTCTTGGGTCGCTGCCCGAGGACCTCGCCGGTGAACACGAAATCGGCGCCGATCTCCTCCATGAACGTGCGTGCGCGGCCCATCATCATCGTCCGGCAGTCGATACAGGGGTTGGCGTTCTTCCCGTAGCCGTGCTTCGGGTGGCGCAGGACGTCGAGGTAGTCCCCCGCGATGTCGATCACGTGCACGGGCACCTCGAAGTCGGCGCCGAGGCGCAGGGCCTCGTTCCGCAGTTTCGAGGGGTCGGTACCGGGACGCCGCACCTGGCGCTTGTGGTCGGCCCGGCAGAAGCCGGTGGAGAAGTTCACGGCGACCACGTCGACGCCCTGCCTCTGCACGAGGGCAGTGGCCAGGGTGCTGTCGAGGCCGCCGGAGATCATGCCGACGGCGCGCGGATGCGGCTTCGCAGAAGGACTCTGGATCATGGGACACGGCCGGGCGGAAGGGGGAGTTCGACGGAGAGCGAGAAGGTAACACGGGACCGCGGTGGCCTCACCCCCACGGCCACCGTACACTCCGCCCCATGGATCCCCGACGCCCACGCGCGCCGCTGCCACCGGTGGTCGGCGTGATCGAGAACGTGCGCAGCCTTTGGAACGTCGGCTCGATGTTCCGCAGCGCCGACGGTGCCGGCGTGCACCGTCTGGTGCTCTGCGGTTTCACCGCCCATCCTCCGCGCGCCGAGATCAGCAAGACGGCTCTCGGCGCCGAGCAGGCGGTCCCGTGGGAGTACTGGTCGAAGGCTCGCGAGGCCTGCGAGGCGCTGCGCTCGGCAGGCTTCCAGGTGATCGCGCTCGAGCGCGCGCCGGCGAGCGTCGAGCTGGAGACGCTGAAGCTCCGCCCGCCCGTCGCCCTGGTGGTCGGTCACGAGACCGAAGGCGTGAGCGAGGCCACACGCATGGCCTGCGACACCACCGCCCACCTTCCCATGTTCGGCACCAAGCAATCGCTCAACGTGGCCGTGGCCTTCGGCGTGGCGGCCTACGCGGTGCGCCGCCGTCTCGGCTTCCAGCCCGTCCACGGCGCGGGCGGCACGATCGGGCTCGACCCGCCGGAGCCTTGACGCGGAGGGGGGCCGAGGACCATGGTCGCGCGGCGAGCGATCGTCTCGACCGTCGCCCCGACGAAGACCGGATCGGTGCCCCCAGCGCCCCGGAGGCCCGCATGACCCTCGCCTACTTCTGGTTCAACGCCGTCGCCTACACGGTCTTCGCGGTCTGGTGCACGATCCGCCCCGAGCAGACTGCCCGATTCCTCGGCTTCGAGCTCGACGGCTGGAAGGGTCAGGCCGAGTACGTGGCGGTGTACGGCGGGATCGAGGCCGCCTTCGCGGTCTTCTTCGCCATGGCGGCCCTGCGCCCGGCCTGGCACGGCCCGGCCCTGGGCTTCGCCACCTTCCTCTACGGCGGACTGGTGCTGTTCCGCACGATCGTGCTCGTACGCAGCGGCTTCTCGATCGGTGGCGCGATCGGACCCTACGTCTTCGAGTGGATCATGGTCGTGCTGGCGATCCTGCTGTGGCGGCGACACGGGGTCTGAGTCCGTACCGCCGCCACGCGATCACGATCACACACGCGCGAGGACCCTGCGCAGGATCGACACCGCCTCGTCGGCCTCGTCGACGGTGACGCTCAGGGGCGGCCGCGCCCGGATCGACCGAGGCCCCGACGGAAGCAGCAGGAGACCTTCCTCCTGGCACCGGGCGAGGACGCTTCCGCGCGTGACGCGATCGGGCAGGGTGAACGCGATGAACAGTCCCCGCCCGCGAACGTTCGACAACAGCCCCCCGAACTCGTCCTGCAACGTGTTCAGTCCGCGCAGGAAGTGTGTGCCGACCGTCGCCGCGTTCTCCACCAATTGCTCGGCCTCGATCACCTGCAGATAGCGCGTGGCGCGGACCATGTCGACCAGGTTGCCACCCCAGGTCGAGTTGATCCGACTGCTCGACCGGAACACCCCCTCGACGTCGTCGAGCCTTGCACCGGCCAGGATCCCGCACACCTGCATGCGCTTGCCGAAGCACAGCACGTCGGGCTCGATGCCGTGGTGCTGGTAGGCCCACCACCGTCCGGTGGTGCCGGTTCCCGTCTGCACCTCGTCGACGATCATCAGCATCTCGTGTTCGTCGCACACCGCGCGCAGGGCCTGCAGGAACTCCGGCCGGAAGTGGTTGTCGCCGCCCTCGCCCTGGATCGGCTCGATGATCAGCCCGGCGATGCGATCGCCGTCGCGCTCCACCGCCTCGCGGATCTGCGCGAGCGAACGTTGCTCGGCCTCTTCGACCTCGGCGAGATGATCGGAGAGCGGGAAGGTGATCGGCGCCGCGTCCACGCGCGGCCAGTCGAACTTCGGGAACCACTTGGTCTTGTGCGGATCCGTGTTCGTCAGGCTCATTGTGTATCCACTGCGGCCGTGGAAGGCGTGGCGGAAGTGCAGGATCGACAGGTTCTCGTCGTCGGGCAGACCGCGGGCGGCCCGCTTCTGGAACTTCCAGTCGAAGGCCGCCTTGAGGCCGTTTTCCACCGCGAGCGATCCGCCGGCCACGAAGAAGAGGTGCGGCAACGACGCGGGCTGCGCCGTGTCGTGCAGGGTCTGCACGAAGGCCGCCATCTCCTCGGTGTAGAAGTCGCTGTTGCTCGGGTTGGTGATCGCCACCCGCCCGAGGTGGGCCACGAACTCCGGATCGACCATCGCCGGATGGTTGTGACCGAGAGGCTGGGTCGCGAAGTAGTTGAAGAAGTCGAGGTAGTCGCGACCGCTCAGCGCGTCGTGCAATCGGCTGCCCGAGCTCTCGTCGAGGTCGACGACGAAGGGCATCCCGTCGGCGAGCATCGACCCGCCGATGACGTCGTGGACGTGTTCGGGACGCACCCGGGGAACGGAGATCGTGGAGTCGGTGGCCATGCCCCCACCTCCGGCAAGAGGGTACCCGCGAAAGACCGCCGGCACGCTAGCAGAGGCCCGCCCGGCCACAAGACGGGGTTCTGTGATCCATCGGAGCCGGCGAGCGGGTGGGGATCTCGACGCGGGGCGGGAGCCGGAACGACACCGGGAAGCGACTCATTCCCGACACCGGTCCGCGTCTCCCGCTCTGCGACCATACGAGGAACCGTGCAGCCACAGACCCCGCGTCCGGGACGGCGTGATCTCGCCGATTCACCACCATCCCACTTCGAAGTGTACCCGAAGCCGCTGCGGTTGCGACACATCCCGTGCCCACTTCTCGCCCCTGCGGCCGGATTCGCCGGCGCAGACGTGAACAAAAGGAGTAAGTAAGGCCCCGCACGCAGCCCGCTCGGCGAACTCCCGTCAGTCGCCGCTCTCCTGCATCTCGCGGTCGACCATCTCCATCAGCCGTCGAACCGTGGTCGGCGCGTGACCGGCATAGTGGTTGTTCACGTACACCAGCGCGTTCCGGCCCTGCCGGACGTGCCGGCTCAGGAACGTGGCCCAGCGCTGCAAGCGCTCGCGCCGGTCGATGACCTCGGTGTCCCAGGTCTTCGTGATCGCCTCGATCTCCTTGCGGTCGCCGAGCAGACGCACGTACATCCGCGGGCCGGTGACGGGGTCGAAACGTTGCTCGACCTCGTCGGCGTGCGGCATCCACGCCTGGTCGACCAGCACCATGGTCACCCGATGGCGGCGCAGCAGGTGCGCGAGGTCGGGACCGACCCACGAGCGATTGCGGATCTCGACGGCGTACTCGAACTCGCCGGGCAACTCGTCGAGGAAGTGGTCGAGACGCTGGAGGAATTCACGGGGGTCGGCGAAGACCGCCTTGCCGAAGTACGGGAACTGCAGCACCAGCGGTCCCAGTCGATCGCCCATGCGGGACATCACGTCGAGGAAGGCGTCGCGCTCGCCGAAGGTGTGTTCGGGAACGAGGACCTTCCCGCCGTCCGGCCGTGGCCCCTCGCCCGCGTGACAGATCGACTTCGGGAACTTCGCGCTGAGCAGGAAGCCCTCGGGGGTCTTGTCGACCCATCCGTCGACGATGCTCGCCTTCGGAATCGCGTAGTAGGTGGCGTCGACCTCGACGGTGTCGAAGTGCTGGGCGTAGACCCGCAGGAAGTCACGGGGCTGGGTGCCGGCGGGATAGAACGGACCGACCCAGTCGTCGGACGAGAACGAGGAACATCCGAAGCGGATGGGGGCTTCCTCGGCGGCGTTGCGAGGCAACGGGGCACGGCGTGGTTGCGCCATGGGCCCTCCTTTCGGCGAGACTCCGCGGAACACGTCGCGCCGGCGGGAACACGACGGCCGCGTCGGAGCGCGATTCTAGGAGAAACGCACACCCGATTCCAGCGTCGCCCGCTTCGCCGCTGGTCGTCGCGGCGTCCCGGTGGCAGGATGACGGGAATGGAACCACGGCGCACGGCGTACTCCCGGTCGGAGGGCCATGCGTCGAACTACCGGAGCCGGACCGTGGCCGCGACCGACGACACCGATCTGCACGACTTCGTCCTGCGGGCTCGCGGCGGCGACCCCGATGCCTACGGCGCGGTCGTCCTGCGTCTGTCGTCGTGGCTCCGGATGCGTCTGCGGCGGTACGTCGCCGGCGACGACGACGCGCTCGACGATCTGGTGCAGGACACCTTCGTCCGCGCCTGGGAACGGCTCGAGGACTTCGATCCGGAGCGATGCTTCGAACCCTGGGTCGCGCGGATCGGCGTGAACCTCGCGCTCGACCGTCGCCGGAGCGCGTCGCGGCGCGACGAGGTGGACGACGCCGAGCCGTGGCTGGAATCGATCGCCGTCCCGGCCGACGCCCCGCGGGCCGTGGACGACGCCGAGATGCTCGCCGAGGTCGAGCGCGCGCTCGCCGATCTCCCCGCGGGCTGGGCCCTGGTCCTGCGGCTGCGCGCGGTCGAGGAGATGAGCACGACGGAGATCGCGACCGCGCTGGATCTGCCGCTGGGAACGGTCCTCTCCCGACTGTCCCGCGCCCGCGCGCGGATCGCGATCCGTCTGGCGGAACGCTACGGCGATCCGCGAGCACCGGAGGAGGGCACGCCGTGAACCGGAATCGTTCCGAACGTGAGATCGCCGAGGGCCTCGGCGGCGACGAGGCCCGCCCCACCGGCGACGGACCCGCCGATGCGTGGGCCGAGCGTGTCGACGATCTGGTGCGGGCGAGCGATGACCGCGAGCACGGCGAGGACGACGTCGCGGCCGAACTCGATCGGAAGGCGGTCGTGGACCGCATCCGCGTTCGCCGTCACCGGGATCGCCTTCCGTGGTGGCGGATCGCGGCGCCGCTCGCAGTGGCCGCGGGCCTGGCCGGACTGTTCTTCCTGCACGAGGTCGAACCGCCAGCGGATCCGAACGTGGGCGACCCGGGAACGACCGGGGAAGCGCTCCGGGCACCTGAAGTCCGGCGAATGGCGCCGCCGAGAAGCGTCGACGAGGCCACCTCGATCGATCCCGTCACCCGCGAGGTCGAATCCCTGCTGGAACGATTGGGCACTCCCTCGCGGCCGTCGTCAGTGACCGGAGCCGTCCGCGACAGTCTCGTCGAACGACTCCGGACCCTGCGTCCCCGGCTGGACGACCCACGCCTCGTCCGTCGCGTCGACGCCTGGATCGCGCCGACGGAGTGAACCCACTGGATCACGCAACCGCTGATCCCACCAAGGTTTCGCAGCGTTGCCCCGCACCGATCGGTGGGATAGACTGCCGCGAGTGTCCTCGATCCGGCCACGTCAGCCGGCCGACCCCGTCAGGAAAGCCGTTCCATGACCGAACCCACCGCTCGAACGGCCGCGGACGATCACTCCTTCTTCGGACATCCCCGCGGCCTCGCGACCCTCTTCTTCACCGAGTTCTGGGAGCGCTTCAGCTACTACGGCATGCGCGCGCTGCTGGTCCTCTTCATGACCGACACCGCGCGCCACGGCATGGGCCTCGAGACCGAGACCGCGACGGCGATCTATGGTCTGTACACCTTCGGTGTATACGCTCTGGCACTGCCCGGCGGGTGGATGGCCGACAAGATCTTCGGTCAGCGCCGAGCCGTCCTGATCGGCGGGATCATCATTGCCGCCGGCCACTACACGATGGCCGTGCCCACCGATCCGAGCTTCTTCCTGGGTATGTTCCTGATCGTGCTCGGCACCGGCCTGTTGAAGCCCAACGTGAGTTCGGTGGTCGGGGATCTGTATCCCGAGGGCGGGGCGCGCCGTGACGCCGGGTTCTCGATCTTCTACATGGGGATCAACTTCGGTGCATTGCTCGGTCCCCTGATCTGCGGTTACCTCGGCGAGGAGGTCAACTGGCACCTGGGCTTCGGCGCCGCCGGCGTCGGCATGACCTTCGGTCTGCTGCAGTACGTGCTCGGTGGCAAGCACATGGGCAACGCGGGGTACCTCAAGGGCGACGCCGCGGATCCCGCATCGGTGAAACGCGCCGTGTCGCAATTCACGTGGGGCGTGGTCTTCATCGTGGTTCTCAGCGCGGTCATCATCGGCCTGTCGGCTGCGGACATCCTTCCGCTGACCCTGGTCGGATTCGCGCAGTCCACCGGAATCATCGTCCTGGTGCTCGCAGCCTTCTACTTCGTCTACGTGGCCTTCTTCGCCTGCAAGGACGGCGTGGAGCGTGCACGGATCGGTGTGATCTTCCTGCTCTTCCTGGGCGCGGCCATGTTCTGGAGCGGCTTCGAACAGGCCGGATCGAGCATGAACCTCTTCGCCGAGAATTTCACCGACCGCGTGATTTTCGGCTGGGAGATGCCGACCACCTTCCTGCAGAGCGTCAATCCGCTGTTCATCATCATCCTGGCTCCCGTCATGGGAATGCTCTGGGTGCGACTCGGCGCGTACAACCCCTCGATTCCAGTCAAATTCGGTCTGGGATTGGTCCTGCTCGGCAGCGGTTTCTTCGTGTTGGCCTGGGGCGCGCAGTTCATCGAGGCGGGAAAGGTCAGCCCGATGTGGCTGGTCACGACCTACTTCCTGCACACCGTGGGCGAGTTGTGCCTGAGCCCGATCGGATTGAGCTCGATCACCAAGCTTGCGCCACAGCGACTCGTGAGTCAGATGATGGGTACGTGGTTCGTGGGTGCGGCGCTCGGTAACCTGATCGCAGGTCTGGTAGCGGGCTTCATCGAGGACATGCCGCAGGACCAGTTGTTCTCGACGGTTGCCCTGATCGTGATCGGTTCGGGCGTGGTCTTCCTGCTCTTCGCCAAGCCGATCGGAAAGCTCACCCATGGCGTGAAGTAGGCCATGGCCTCGATCCGCAAGCACATGCTGGTCGTCGGCGACCGGCTGCTGGTCAAACCCGTGGAGGGCGAGGAACGGACGGACACCGGCCTCGTCCTCCCGGCCACGGCCGTCAGCGACCAGCAGGTCCGGTCCGGTCGCGTGATCAAGGTGGGGCCGGGCATCCCCGTGCCCGAGCCCATGGACCACGACGAACCGTGGAAGAAGCGCGAGCCCTCGGCGCGCTACGTGCCGCTGCAGGCGCGCGAAGGCGACACGGCACTGTTCCTGAAGAAGGCCTCGGTCGAGATCAAGTTCGAGGGCGAGAACTACCTGATCGTTCCGAACAGTGCCGTGTTGTTGCTGGTCCGAGAGGAACTGGATCTCGGCGAGGACCGACCGGACCGGCACTGAGCCGGACCGCGCATCCGCGTACGGTGCACCTCCGCATACGCCACGATCAGGCTGCCCGGCGCTTGATCACCACCAACGTCACGTCGTCGGACTGAGGAACGTCACGCACGTGCCGAGAGACCGCGTCGAGGATCGCCCGGCGAATCGACGCCGCGCTCTCGTGGCGTCGTGCCACCGCGATCTCGCGGAGCCGGTCCTCGCCGAAGAAGTTGGTGACGATCTCTTCTTCGTCGTCGCCGTTCTCGTCGTCGATCGAGCGGTCGTGCCGCTCGATCGTGGGCTCGGTCGACGCGGGCAGGGCCCGCAGGTCCAGTCCCGGAATCCGCGTTCCCGGCCCCATCGCCTCGGTGATCCCGTCCGTGTAGAGGATCATGCTGTCGCCCGGAGCGAGCACCGTGCTGCACTCGGTGTAGCGCTGCCCGGGAAGCATCCCCAGGATCAGACCGCCGGCGGGCAGGGTCTCGAGTGTGCCGTCGGCCCGCACCACGAGGGGCGGATCGTGACCCGCGTTCACCCCCACCACGCGACCGGTCGCGGGTTCGAGCACGCCGTAGAAGAAGGTCGCGAACATGTGCGTGTCGGTGCTGCGGGCCAGCAGGTCGTTCATGCGTTCGACGACCTCGGACACCTGCGCTTCGTGCAGGAGCTGTCCCTGCAGACTCGCCTGGAGGTTGCTCATGAGCAGCGCGGCCGGAATGCCCTTGCCGCTGACGTCGGCCACGGCCACGCCCAGCCGGCCGTCGGGCAGCGGAATGAAGTCGAAGTAGTCTCCACCGACCTGCTTGCTCGGCGTACTGCCGCCGTCGATCTCGTAGCCCTCCACTTCGGGGAGCGACTCGGGGAGCAGACGGATCTGGATCCGGCGGGCGGTCGCGATCTCCTGCTCGAGTCGTTGCTTCTCGACGATCTGGTCCTGTGCCACGTGGATCGCCCGGGTCATGTCGTTGAAGCCCTCGGCCAGGTCACCGAATTCGTCCTGGTTGGGCAGGTCGACGCGGGTATCGAGATCGCCCCGGGCCAGTCGCCGCATCGCCTGGTGCAGTCCGCTCACGGCCAGGGTGATCCCTCCCACGATCCGCAGACCGAAGTACAGCGCCAGGGCCTCGAGCATGAGGAACAGGGCCGCGATCACCAGCAGCGCGACCCCGACGATCTGATTCACCACGTTCGCGTCCGAGGTGACCAGCGCCACCAGGTCGGAGGGCCGGGTCCGTAGCCGGATCAGGGCACCCGTCGCGTCGAGGCTCCCCCCTCCGAGATCGTGGACCTCGAAGGTCGCTCCCCCGAAGATCCTCCACTGCTCGGTCCACGGGGAAGACTCCGTCGTGGTGTCCACCGACCGGGGCTTCGCCCGCAGGCGGCCCTCGCCCTCGCCGATCGGGATCCCGCCGGAACGAGACCCGCCGAGAGCCAGATGCAGATCGGAATCCTCGACCGCTCCCATCAGGTCGACCTCGCAGCCGAGCTGGTCGGCCAGGCGTTGGATGCTCTTCGGTCCGAGCCGTCGGCCGCCGAGCAGGACGCGCTGCCCGTCCTCGTCCACGCCGGTCCGCACGGCCCAGATCTCGCCGTTCCGACGGACCCACAGGCCCGCCGGAACGGGGCCGAAGCCGGAGTGCTCGATCGCGTCGGCCAGTTCGTCGCGCCAGGGCGGCGGAGCCGGGCTCTCGATCTCCGCCGCGATTCCGACCGCGCCGAAACCTTCCTCGAAGGGTCCCGGACCGTGCAGTTCTCCCGTTGCCACACGGTCGAGCCAGCCGGCGAGCACCGACTGTGCGTGGGAACTCGTGCTACTGCCCACCACGCCGTAGACGACCACCACCGCCAACGCGGCCAGCAGGACCACGGGTACGGCCGCGATCAGGAAGCCGGCCACGGCCAGCTTCGGACGCAGTCGCAGGAAGTGCAGGCGGATGCCCAGGAACAGATGGACCGCGGTCAGGGCCGCGGCCACCACCAGCGTCAGCCGGGCACTCCCGTGCACACCGTGCAGGATCTCGCCGAACCAGCCGCGGACCTCACGCAGATCGGGGACGAGGACCATCAGTACGATCGCACCGACACACCCGCCGAAGACCAGCGCCCGGTGCCAGGACGGAAGAACACCCAGGACACGGTGTCGCCGCAGCAGCAGGAACACCACGATCGCCGTGGAGAACAGCACGCGGCCGACGTCCGAGGCTCCCGGAACCAGCAGCGGTGCCCCCGCGATCGCCAGGCCGGCGGTCCACACCCGCGGGGCCAGCACGTGCGGACGATGCATCCGGACGAGTTCGACGATCAGGACGGCACCGGCGGACGCGCCGACGAGATGGCTCCAGATCCCCGGCAGCCACCCCCCGGCGAGCATGATCAGGGCCGCCGCACCCAGGCGTCGGAGCCGACGCAGAGCGGCGCTCGCCTCCGGCGAGGTCGGTCGACGGCGGACCCGGCCTCCGATCATCTGCAAGGGAGTGTCGATCGCTCGCTCGTCGGACATGACAGCGGTCTCCCGGAAGGAATTGCCGGGTGCGACGGCGACCCAGGCCCCGCCGGTTCCGGCGTTCGGACTCTAAGGGCTCCGACCTCCACGTCAACGCCCCTCGGGAGGAGGATCCGGGTTCAAGATTTCCCGGACGCCCTCCGATACCCACCGGACGAGACCAAGGAGACGCGGACGTCTCGCTTCGACATTCGCCACGCTCGGGTTCGAGCCGGCGTTCGCGCGGGCCGCGGGGACGGATCCCCCGGCCACGATCACCCCGCAATCGGGAGAAGAGTAGACCATGGCGACGATTCTCGCGGTCGACGACTCGCGCTCGTTGCGCCAGATGGTGACGGTCACGCTCCAGAGCGCCGGCCACACCGTGACCGAAGCAGAAGACGGCGTGCAGGCCCTCGACCTGGCCAAGACCGGAAACTTCAACCTGGTCCTGACCGACGTGAACATGCCGAACATGGACGGCATCACGTTGATCAAGGAGCTGCGTCAGCTGCCCAGCTACAAGTTCACGCCGATGCTGGTGCTCACCACCGAATCGGGGGACGGCCGTAAGAGCGACGGCCGTCAGGCCGGGGCCACGGGTTGGCTGGTCAAGCCCTTCAACCCCGAGCAGCTACTCGCGGTGATCAAGAAGGTGCTGGGGTAGTTCGATGATGATCGACGTCGCACGCTCCCGCCCCCACGGCACGGACTCTCGCGTCGACCGCTCCGTGGTCGCCGGACGCCACGAGGACCCGATGGCCTCGGTGCGGGCATTCGACGAACGCGGCCCCATGGTCCGACGTGAAGACGACATGAAGGTGTTGACCTTCGTGCTCGCCGGCGAGGAGTACTGCGTCGACATCGTGCACGTACAGGAGATCAAGGGCTGGGAGGACGCCAAGCCCCTGCCGAACACCCCCGACTTCGTGAAGGGCGTGATCGAGCTACGGGGAACGATCGTGCCGATCGTCGACCTCCGTGCCCGCTTCGGCCTGGAGCCCACGGTCTACGGACCGACCACGGTGAACATCGTCCTGCGCGTACACGCCGACGCGATCGGCGAGCGCGTGATCGGCGTGGTCGTCGACGCGGTGAACGACGTCCGGGATCTCGACCGCGAAGCGATCGAGCCCGCGCCCGACTTCGGGGCGAGTGCCGACCTCGATGTCGTCTCGGGACTGGGGATCGTCGACGACCGCATGCTCGTCCTGCTCGATCCGTCGCGCTTGCTCGACACCGCTTCGTTCGACGTGGTCCCGACGGACCGCCTCGGAACTCTGGCCGGACACCTGGTGGAACGGGTCCGTGCGGTGGCTCCCGCCGTCGACGTCGAGCCGGTCGCCGTCGAGCGCCTCCGTACGGCCGTGGGTCTGGCCGCCGAGGCCCTGGACCATCCGCACCGGCTCGAGGAACTGGTCCGGGACTGGGCCCCGACCCTGCACGCCGTCGGCCTCCGCCCGGCCCACCTGCGCACGCTCGCGACCGAGATCGCCGGACTGGTCGCGTCGCTCAGCGTGCCCGGACCCGAGCCCGACCGCTGGGAACGTGCGGCCGACATCGAGGCGACTCGGCTGCGCGCCGCCGTCGACGGGGCGAGCACGAACATCGTGATCTGCGACCCCGAGCTGAACATCACCTACGTGAACCAGGCCACCGTCCGTACCCTTCGTCGCCACGAAGCCGCCTTGAAGCGCGTGTGTCCGCAACTCGACATCGATCGTCTCGTCGGTTTCGACATCGACGCCTTCCACGCCGATCTCGAAGGGGTGCGCGCGCTGCTGCGCGATCCGTCGAGCCTCCCCCACCGCGCCCGCGTCCAGGTCGGCCCACTGGTCTTCGACCTGAACGTGACCGCCGTCCTCGACGACGAAGGCCGGTATCTGGGCATCTGCAACGAGTGGAGCGACGTCAGCGACCAGGTCGACGCCGAACGGGAGATCCAGGCCCTGATCGAGAACGCCGTGGCCGGACGGCTGGACCGACGCATCGATCCCGACCGCTACGTCGGCTCCACGAAGAACCTGGCCGCGGGGGTCAACCGTCTGCTCGACTCCGTGGTCGAGCCCACGCGCCAGGCAGCGGCCAGCATCACGAGCGCAGCCGACGACATCGCATTCCGGACCAACCTGCTGGCGCTGAACGCCGCCGTCGAGACCGCACGAGCCGGCGAGCGGGGCCCTGGCTTCGCGGTGGTCGCCGCCGAGGCCCGCGATCTCGCCGGCCGTAGTGCGGACACGGCCAGGGAGATCAAGACCCTGATCGACGACCGCCCCACCCGGATTCCCGGCCGCAGCCGCGATCGGAAGGCGGTCCACCGATGAACGCGCACGCCACTGCCCCGGCTCCGAGTCCGCCGCGCCCACTGCGGGGTTTCGAACACATCGGCTTCTACTGGGACCGCCGCTACGGTCGCTTCGCCGCGAAGCTGAATCCGGGCGAGTACTACGTCACGACCGAGGATCACCTGATCATGACGGTGCTCGGTTCCTGCGTGTCGGCCTGCGTGCGCGACACCGTGCTGGGTGTCGGCGGCATGAACCACTTCATGCTGCCCGCCAACGACGACCCGGCGAGCCTGGCCCGCCACGTGGCGCGCAGCGCGTCGGCCGCGAACCGGTACGGCACCTACGCGATGGAGAACATGATCAACGACATCCTCAAGCACGGCGGGAGTCGCGATCGGCTCGAGGTCAAGATCTTCGGCGGCGGAAAGATCCTCAGTTCGATGGCCGACATCGGCGGCAAGAACATCGCCTTCGTGCGTGAGTTCCTGCAGATCGAGGGCTTCCGTGTCTCGGCCGAGGACGTCGGCGATCGCTTCCCGCGCAAGCTCTACTACGAACCCCATTCGGGGAGGGTGCAGGTCAAGAGACTGAAGCAGGTCGAGAGCGAGGTCGTGAAGCGCGAGGAGAACTACCGCCGCACGATCGATCGCAAACCCGTCGGCGGCGCCGTCGAGCTCTTCTGAGGGACGTGAACACGATGACCACACGTGTCCTGATCGTCGACGACTCGGCCCTGGTTCGACAGATACTGCGGGAGACGCGGGATTCCGTCGGTGACGGTGCGACGGACCTGATCGAGACGAAGCACACCGGGTCGGCGACCCTGGCCCAGGACGGGGCCACGAGTTCCGTCCGGGACATGTCTGCATCCACCCATCGCCCGGCCGCGACCGACGAACCGCCCCCCCTGGGTTCGATGTGCGCCACGATCCTCGACCGTGCACGCACCCTGGACTCGACGACGACCTTCCGATCCATCGAGGTCTGACATCATGTTGCGCTGGCCACCCCATCCCTCCCCTTTCGCCGTTGCGGACGCGTCCGTTCGTGGACGGTGGATCCGCCTCTCGCTCATGGTCGTACTCGGTGCGACGCCGCTGCTCCTGTTCCTGTTCGGGAGCCCCACCTGGCTGGTGGCCGCCGGCGGAAGCGGGGTGGCCACGTTGGCATTCGGAGGATGGATCTCACACGTCGGATCGGGCGCCGACGAACCCGACGGACGACCGCGCGTGAAGGCCGACGATCACGACCACGAAGGCTTCTGTCCCGCTACGTTCATGCTCCTCTGGGAGCTGATGAGCCCGCAGATCGAGCAGGTGTCGCTGGTCCAGCAGGAGCTCGAGCAGGTCCGCGGATTGATCGGGGACGCGGTCGGCAAGCTCGGCGCCAGCTTCACGGGCATGAACGAGGGCACCCAGATGCAGCTGACGAAGGTACGCTCGATCATGAGCGACGAGAGCGACGACGGATCCCGCCGGGTGAGCCTCGAGGAGTTCGCCCAGGAGAACAACCGCCTCGTCGGCGCCTTCGTCGACCAGATCTCGGCGATCTCACAGCAGAGTCAGGACATGGTCCGCCGGATCCAGGACATCAGCGGACAGATGGACCAGGTGGCGGGACGAATCGGTGAAGTGCAGAACATCGCCGAGCGCACCCGCCTGCTCGCGCTGAACGCGAACATCGAGGCCGCGCGTGCCGGTAGCGCCGGGCGGGGCTTCATGGTGGTCGCCGACGAAGTCCGCAAGCTCGCCGCCGACAGCCACGGCTTCGCCGACGAGATCCGCTCACTGGTCGAGGGCTCGCACACCTCGATCAACCAGGCTCGAGAGATCATGGAGACCATGGCCGGCGAGGACATGCAGTCGGCCCTGGCCTCGAAGTCCGAGATCGACACCATGCTGCAGGACCTGCACGAGATCAACGAACACGCCAAGTCGACCATGGCCGAGGTCGAGGCGATCGCCGGCAACATCGGCAACGAGGTCGGTCTGGCGATCACGGCCCTGCAGTTCGAGGACATGGTGCGTCAGTTGATCGAGCATGTGAGCCAACGCACCAATCTCCTGCGCCTGTACGCGGCCGAGACCTTCAGCGACGAGACCTGGAAACTGTCCGATCCGACGAGCCTGGGCCAGGCCGAGGCCACCGTCGAGCAGCTCGCCCGGACCCTTCGCGCGAAGCACGGACTCTTCGACACCTTGTCCCACCAACCGGTGGAACAGCAGCAGATGGACTGGGGCGATGCCGAACTCTTCTGACGACCACCGGCGCTCGCCATCGGTGGCCTTCGCCACCCTGAGCGAGGAACTCCAGCCGGCCACCGGCGACCAGACCCGCGGCGTGCGCCAATCGCTCGAGCAGATCCGCTCGCTCACCAGCGACGCCACCGAACGCCTGATCGAGTCCGTCCTCGGCCACGAGGACGTCGACCGCCGCCTGGCGCGGGCCGGCCTCAAGCACTTCGTCCAGGACACCGCCGACATCCTGCAGGCCGTGATGACCGACCTCGACGACGAGCGGGGCCCGTCGGAGATCCGTCGCCACCTGCGGGAACGTCTGGCCACATTGGCGTCGCGCTCGGGTATCGAGGTCGAGCCGGCGGAGCTCGACGGTGAACACGTCCACGACCTGGGCCGCCGCATGGGCGATGCCCTCTCGGTGGTCCTGCAGTCCCTGCAGGTCGACGACCTCGTCAACCAGCTCGCCGACGAGATCCTCGGCCGCCTCGACCGTCTCGACGACCTGAGCGAGCAGATCCAGGACACGGCCGTGAACCTGCGTGACGCCGACGCCGACGAGATGCGGCGCTTCGCCGAACGGCTTCTCGAGCTGGGCGAGGCGATCGGGAAGATGCGCGAGGAGTGGGCCGGAACCCACCGCCGTGTCGGCCAGGAACACATGGACCAGGGCGAGATCGAACTGTTCTGACCGCTCAGTCCCGCGTCGAGTCCCCGCGCACGAACCCGACGATCGCGCGGACGACCCGATCGGTCGTCCCCGGCGACAGGACGTCACCGGCGAGGACGTGCCCGTCCTCGTCGCCCACGCCGGAGACGACGACCCGTTCGCGGCGGTCGGATTCCATTCTGTCGAACACGTCGATCGCCCGATCCACACGGATCACCGTGTCGCGGTCGGAATGCAGCAGCAGCACCGGCGTGACGATCTCGCTCGGATCGAGCCGCCGTACCCCCGTCACCAGGCGCATCATCGTGGCCACCGCCTCGACCGGGTAACGCGTGGTCCAGTGCGCAGCGTGCTGCTCGTTCTGCGGCTCCCACGCGCGCTCCGGGCCCTGGATCCATCGGGTGAGCGTGAGTCCGCCCGGCCACAGCAGCAGCCCGGCCCGCACGTCGCGCGGACCGAGGTTCGGTGAGATCAGGACGAGCGCCTCGAGCTGGTCCTTCCAGTCCGGCCGTGTCGCGGCCCACACCGCCAGGGTCCCACCGGTCGACAGACCCACGAGCACCGTGCGTTCCCCGAGCCGTGCGGCCACCGCCATCGCTTCGCGCACGTCGGCCAACCAGTCGGCCACCGTGGCCTCGGCCATGGCCTCACCGTCGCGCCCGTGTCCGCTCAGCCGCGTGAGGAAGAGGTTGGCGCCGAGCGAATCGGCGACCGTCTCGGCCAACGGGAACGCCTCGCGCCGGGTCGCCGAGAAACCGTGGAGGTAGACGATGGCCAGCGGCGTTCGACGCTTCGTGGCCGGATCGTGCCATACGATCTTCTTCTCGGCGCCCGCGCGCAGGTCGTCGAAGCGAGCCTCCCGCGCGGCGAGATGGATGTCGAGGGCGTCGGGCAGGGTGGCCATGCTCGCCGGCGCCGGCAGGTCGGCCCGGGTCGACCGGAACAGCACCACGGTGGCCACGATCACGAACAGAGCGGCGGCGACGACGACGAGGGCGATCTTCATCGGTGCTCAGGCCCCGATCCGCAGTGAGGCCCAGGCCATGGCGAACTCCGTGTCGGCCCGCTCGGGTCCGTCGGGAGGGCCGGACATGCCGATCGAGAAGTGCATGGCCCGTCCGTGGGCCATCCGCGCCTGGACGTGCACGGGGAGCATCGCATCCTCGCCCATCACGTAGCGGTAGGCGAAGCCGGCTCCCGGCACTCCTCCCACCTTCATCGGCCGGACCGCCGCGGTCCGCTCGTAGCCGTGGTGCAGGCGGCGGAAGGCCCGCTCGGTCTCGCGCGCCTCGGCGAGGACATCGGGGCGCTCCAGGGGGCTGGCGTAGACGTGGATCGCCGGGCACACGGCCTCACGAGGCCCGAAGTCCTCGTGCGCTCCGTACTTCGCGATCACCAGGAGGGGGTCTCCGGACAGTTCGTGGAGGTAGCCCAGCAGGTCCCCTCCCGCGGACGGATTGTCCTCCTGCTTCCGCATCTGCTCGTGGTAGTCGGCGTTCACGACGAAGTGCCAGCCCCGAGGCTTGCAGATCCTGAAGTCGAGCCAGTCGTTCACGTACCACTCGCTCGCGGCCGACGGCGCGGGCATCGCAGCCGGTGCGGCCGGGTCGGCATCGATGCGGGCGGAGGGCCGGGGTCTCGGTCGTGGCATGCGAGGACCTCGTGATCGGGACACGGGTGCACTGTTCCCACACCCGCCAGTATCGCGACAAGAGCGCCGCGCGTCATCCCCCACGCCGACCGGACGCCCTGGCCGTCGGCGCGCTAGAAGAAGAGGAACACCGAGAAGTGTGCCTGGCAGGGTATCGAGGCCGTCGACGACGGGGCGCGCGTCCGCGTGCAGCCCGCCGTGATCGCACCCACGTGAATCGCTTCCTCGTCCCCTTCGGCCGCCGGATCGGACCCGACCCGGCGTCGATCGACAGCTGCAGGATGGGAGGCCGCCAGGGTCCTCGAGCGCGAGCCCCCGCACGTGGCCGACGGCCTGCGTCGCCTGCGTGCCGAGGTCCTGGCCGTGATGAAGCGGCTGAAGGAGATCTTCGATCCCGACGGTGTGCTCAACCCCGGCATCGTGCTGAACGACGATCCGAACTGCCACCTCCACCACCTCAAGCACCCGCCGTCGGCCGTCCCCGACGTCGATGCCTGCGTCGAAGCGGCGAGCCACGACGTGGTCGTGCCCGAGAACCTCGCCTGTTGTGGCACGGCCGGCGATCGGGGTCTGATCTTCCCCGAGCTCTCGGCCAGCGCGTTGCGCAAGGAGAAGGCCGACCTCGAGGCCGCCGACGCCGGACGGTTCGTGAGTTCGAACCTCACGTGCGAGACCGGTCTGGGCGCGCAGACGGGGCGTTCGTTCGAGTCGTTCCTGTATCTGCTGGAGGAGGCGTCGCGGGGTTGAGGATGACACGATCGGCCGCCCCGTCCGACGGCCCGCGTCCGTGTCCCCTCAACGAACCTCTTCGGGCCCCGACGGCTCCTCGATCACGAACTCCAGCGACCGCTCGAGGGTGACGTCGCGTACCTGGTCGACGACGGTCACCACGAGCTCGTGCGCACCCGGCTCGAGCTCCCGCAGGTCGAGCCCCGTGCCCTTGACCACCACACCGTCCGGCGAGATGCCCGTCCGCTCCTCGACGAACTCGTCGATGCTGGGCGTGCCCTTCGTGCTGCCGATCGGGGTCGTACGGTAGGAGATCGAGAACCGGGTCCGATCGTCGGCCGCGAGACCCAGATCGTACACCTCGAAGTACACGAACAGCCGGTCCTGCGCGCGCGGGATCACGCGCTCGGGCAGGGGAAGGACGACGTTCGCGTAGCGCACGAACTCCGTGGGCACGTCGGTGTCGACGGCGTAGTCGTCGAAGCTGACACCGAGCATCAGAGCGCTCATGGTCGGTGACGCGTCGTCGGGACGACCACTGACGACGAAGCGCAGGTCGATCCAGCGACGGGCACCGGTGAGCCTGTCCTCGCCCTCGAGTGCGAGACGGTAGCGCCCGGGTTCCACGTCGAGACCGACGCGTGCGGTGCGTGCCGGTCGGAGCCCGTGGGCGCGGCGTTCGGGATCGAACGCCGCGAGGAGGGACTCCCGATCCCGCGACGTGTCGGCGAGAATCGTCCCCTGGTCGAGCCGGTTCTCCGCGGTGTCGAACAGCGCCCACTGCAATTCGACGTCGCCGAGATCCTCGACGCTCCTGTCCGTGGATTCGTCGGACGCGACGACCGCCATCGAAAGGATCGCCGAGGCCCGCTCGCGCGTGCTCGCGAGCACCGCCATCTCGAGCGCGAGGTCGAAGGGCGAGGACCGGCCTCCGCGAGAGAACTGGAGCGGTTTGTCGCTGCGCAGGGCTTCGAACCGCGGCCTGGACTCCGGCGCGACGGCCCAGTCCCGCAGGTAGTTCTGGTCCACGAAGTTCAGACTGAACGTCGACGGACCGCGGACCCAGGTCCAGACCCAGGTCCGGTAGTTCCCTCGCGTCCACCGGCGGTTCAGCGAGGGCGGCCTGAAATCGTCGCGGACGGCGACGATGGGCCGGATGTCGGGCGTGAACTCCGACGTCACGGTCGGCCGTCCCCAACGGACCCAGGCGTCACCGGTCTCGGTGTCCCAGCCCGGGGTCCCGGACTCGGCGTCACCCCACAGGGCGTCGGCCTGCAGGAGCCGGCGCCAGAACTCGAGACGATGCCCGTTGCTGCGACGCACGGGATCCGGATCGATCCGATCCCAGTAGCGCGCCACCGTGGCCACGTCGCCCTCGCGGACACCGGGCAGCCAGCCACCTCCGTGCTCGAAGACACTCGCGAGTTCGTCGGGCACCGCCGCGAGTGCCTGACCGAACAGGTTCTCCGACAATTCCTGCGTCGAAGCTTCGTAGGACAACAGCCCCGCCCTGAGCAGGAGGAGCGGAAGAGCGACCGCGCGACCCTCCTCGAGCGGAGGCAGATGGTCGAGGGCTGTGTCGGGCCGATCCGCAACGAGGCACACCGACGCCAATGCCGCCGAGTGATCCGCCGAGCCGGGGGCGAGTTCGGTGGCACGTTTCAGATGATGGATCGCCGCGCCCACGGGCTCGGGCTTCAGGTGGCGGCGGGCATCGAACCAGTACGCGAAGCCCAGCGCGTAGTGGTACGCCGCCTGCTCCTCGAAGTGCTCGCGCGCTGCTTCCAGCGCGGCGATCGCCCCCGCCCCGTCGCGTGCCCGATGGTGGGCACGCATCGTCCACAACAGCACGTCGAGTCGATCCGGAGCGCGCTGCGCCAGGCCCTCCAGGATGTCAACCGCGATCGACCGATCCTCGGAACGTCCCGTACAGAGGTTCAGAACGGCGAACTCGAAGTCCTCGTGGACGGTCCGGAAACCCTGTGAATGAAGTCGAGCGGAAAGCGCGTCGATGCGTGCCAAGACGTCGTCGCGCGGAAGGTCTTCGGCCGGGTGCCAGATCCGGGGCGGACGCGGGCTGATTCCCAGGACCGATGCGCCCGCGGAAACCGCGGACAAAAGGACCAGGACCGCCACGACGATCCGTACCGTGCACTGCATGTCTCGTCCCTTTGGAGCGAGGAGGCCAGGCATCGAGGGGCCTCGCGCGCAAGCTACCGATCGCGGCCCCCTGCGCGCAAGCGGCGGTCGCGGGGGGACAGCATCGCCACGACGATCTATATTCGGGGCATCGTCGTCGAGTCCGGCGTGTGCACCATGCCCCGTTCCCCGAGGCCTCCCGTGTCCGAGATCCCTCCCGCCCGCCAGTTGCTGCCCAGCACGGCCATGCTGCTCGCCTTCGACGCGGCCGTGCGCACGGGCAGCTTCACGGGTGCCGCGCGCGAGCTGAATCTGACCCAGGGCGCGGTGAGCAAGCAGATCATCGCGCTCGAGGAGCAGCTCGGTGTCGACCTCTTCGACCGCTCCGGACATCGCGTGGAGCTCACCCAGGCCGGACGGGTGTACGCCCGCGACGTGCGCGCCGCCCTCGACCTGATCCTCACCGCGTCGATGCGCGTGATGAGCGATCCGCAGGGTGGCGCGCTCAACCTGGCCGTGTTGCCCACCTTCGGCACGCGGTGGCTCATGCCGCGCCTGCCCGGCTTCCTGGCCGAACACCCCGGCGTGACCGTGCACTTCCACACCAAGCTGTCGCCCTTCGACTTCCGGCTCGAGCACCTCGACGCCGCCATCCACTTCGGCACGTCGACCTGGCCCGACGCCGAGAGCACCTACCTCATGGGCGAGGTGATCCTCCCCTTCGCCTCGCCGCAGTTCGTCGCCCAGCATCGGATCGAGTCACCGGAGGACCTGACGCGGGTGCGCCTGCTGCACATCTCGACGCGGCGGAGCGCGTGGGAGGACTGGTTCCGCGCGCAGGACGTCGCCGCGCCGAGCACCGAGGGACTGTACTTCGAGCAGTTCCTCACCGCGGCGCAGGCCGCGGCCGCGGGGCTGGGTGCCGTGCTGCTGCCACGCTTCCTGGTGGGCGGCGAGGTGGAGCGCGGCGAGCTCGTGCCGATCCTCGATCGGCCGTTGCGCAGCGAGAAGGGATACTACCTGGTGGTCCCCCACGACCGCGCGGGGTGGGCACCGGTGGTCGCGTTCAAGGAATGGCTGCTGCGGACGGTGGACGAGGACCGGCGCTCGCGGGGAGGCGCTCCTCGAGCCACCACCGAGGACTGAGCCGCGCCCCTCACCGCGGAGCGTCGATCACCATCATCGTCGCCGACGCGCGGGCCACGACGCGATCGTCGTCCTCCGCACGCACCCATCCCTCGACGTAGGCCGTGCGGCGTGTGCGATGCACGACCGTGCCACGAGCGACCAGCCGTTCGCCGCGGGCCTTGCCGAGGAAGTTGACCTTCATCTCGAGCGTGGCGGCCGACAGGCTCTCGCCGCCGTCGGCCATGAAGAAGGAACGGGCCATGGCCGTGTCCAGCAGACTGCACAGCACGCCGCCGTGCACGATGCCGCCGATGTTCAGGTGCCGCGGCTGCACGTCGAGCTCGACCACGTAGTCGTCGCCGTCGAAGCCCCGTGGGTCGAGGCCGAGATCGACGATGTGGTGGACTTCGCTCACCGCGCCTCCACCGTCTCGATCACCATCGAAATACCCTGGCCCACGCCGATGCACATGGTGCACAGCGCGCGCCGTCCCCCACCGCGGCGGAGCTGGTGCAGGGCGGTGGTGACCAGCCGCGCTCCGCTCATGCCCAGCGGATGGCCCAGCGCGATGGCCCCGCCGAGGGGATTGATGCGCGGATCGTCGTCGGCCAGGCCGAGTTCCCGCGTGCAGGTCAGCGCCTGTGCGGCGAAGGCCTCGTTGAACTCGAGCACGTCCATGGCGTCGAGGTCGAGTTGCAGACGCGCGAGCAGCTTGCGCGTGGCGGGCACCGGGCCCAGGCCCATGATCCGCGGCGGGACACCGGCCGCCGCCGCCCCGACCACCCGGGCCCGCGGGGTCAGTCCGTACTTCTCGACCGCCTCGGCCGACGCCACCACCAGCGCCGCGGCACCGTCGTTCACGCCCGAGGCGTTGCCCGCGGTCACGGTGCCCGGATCACGGAAGAGTGGACGCAACGACGCGAGCTTCTCGAGCGAGCTCTGCCGCGGATGCTCGTCGCGATCGACGACCAGAGGATCGGCCTTGCGCCGGGGCACCGTGACCGGCGTGATCTCTTCGGCCAGACTGCCGTCGGCCTGGGCCGCGGCTGCCTTCTCCTGACTCCACAGGGCAAAGCGGTCCTGGTCCTCGCGCGCGACCCCGAACTCCGCGGCCAGGTTCTCGGCGGTGTCCGGCATCGACGCGGTGCCGTACTGCTCGTCCAGACGCGGGTTGACGAAGCGCCAGCCGATGGTGGTGTCGTACATCTGCGCGTCGCGGGCGAAGGCCGCCGTCGACTTGCCCACCACGAAGGGCGCGCGCGACATGCTCTCGACCCCGCCGGCCAGGACGAGGTCGGCCTCGCCGGTGGCGATCGTGCGCGCGGCCTGCGCCACGGCCTCCATGCCCGACCCGCACAGACGGTTCACGGTGCAGCCGGACACCGAGTCGGGCAGACCCGCCAGCAGCAGCGACATGCGCGCGACGTTGCGGTTGTCCTCGCCGGCCTGGTTCGCGCAGCCCAGCAGGACGTCGTCGACGCCCGCCGGATCGATCCCGGGATTGCGCTCGAGCAGCACCCGCAGCGGGATCGCCGCCAGGTCGTCGGGACGCACCGACGCCAACGCGCCCCCGTACCGGCCCACGGGGGTACGGATCGCATCGCAGAGGTAGGCTGGCCTCGTCGTCATCGTCGTCCTCCCGTACGGCCGAAGGCGTCAACCCACCTTGGTCAGGGGCTGGTACGCCGAACGGGCCAGCTCGCTCGTCCGGGCGTCCCGGACCTTGCACAGTCCACCCAACAGGGTGTCGGCGAACTCGTCGATCTCGGCCCTGGTCATCGCCGTCGACAGCATGCCCGAGGCGGTGTTGATCATCATGATGCCGTTGTGGAACAGGTGGTCCAGCAGGATCTCCAGTCGCTCCGATCCCATGGGCCCCACGTAGTTGGTCCGGTAGTCCTCCGGCGGCTTCGGCTTGAGGTGGATCCGGAACATCGATCCGGTCCCGGTGACGCAGGCCGGAATGTCGGCGATCTCCATGACCTCGCGGATCGTTCGCCGCGTGTACTCGCCCAGGACGTTCAGCCGCTCCACCGCGTAGCAGTCCAGTAGCTTCATGGTGGTCAGCCCGGCCGTCATCGAGATCGGGTTGGCCGAGAAGGTTCCCGAGTGCGGGAACAGCAGCTCGGGCGCACTCGGATCCATGACGTCCATGATCTCCTTCTTGCCGGCCAACGCACCGATCGGGAATCCGCCACCGATCATCTTGCCGAGCGCCGTGAGGTCCACGTCGACCGGATAGCGGTCTTGGGCTCCCCCGACGGCGACACGGAAGGTGATCACCTCGTCGAAGACGAGCAACGCTCCGTTCTCGCGCGTCCAGTCCCGCAGGGTGTTCACGAAGTCCGTCGTGGCCGGGATCATACCGATGCGGTGCGGGACGGGGTCGATGAGCACGCAGGCGATCTCGCCAGCGTGCTGATCCAGGATCGCCTTCGCGCGCAGCGGATCGTTGAAGGGGATGATGATCACGTCCCCGAGAGCGCTCGCGGGGGTGCCGCGCGCGACCGGCGTGCTCACCGGGTGGTCCAGGGTCCCCCAGTTGGAAGGGTTCGAAGTCTGGCTCACCTCGGCGTAGTCGTAGAGGCCGTGGTAGGCGCCCTCGCACTTGGCGATCTTCGGGCGGCCGGTGTAGGCACGGGCGGCCTTCAGGCAGCTCATGACGGCCTCGGTGCCCGAGTTGACGAAGCGGATCTTCTCGAAGCCAGCCGCACGATCGACCATGAACTCCGCGAACAACAGCTCCTGCTCGGTCGCCATCGTGAACGCGGTGCCCCGCCGGAGTTGCTCGGACACCGCGTCGACCACTGCCGGATGGGCGTGGCCGTGCACCAGACTGGCCATGTTGTTCGCGAAGTCGATCCGGCAGTTGCCGTCGGCGTCCCACACCCGGCAACCCTCGCCGCGGACGGCGTACTGCGGGTGTGGCTTACGGAGCACGGTGTTGCGGCTGACGCCGCCGGGGAGGACTCTCTTGGCGCGTTCGAAGAGCTGCGCGCTACGCGGGTTGTCGTCGCCTTTGTCCTTGTCCATCACGTCACCAGCCGGTAGGGCCGGTCCAGGATCGGACGTCGACCGCGACACCGTGCCGCGGCCGTGCCCGGTCACGTCCGGGACAGCTCGTCTCCCTCGATCAGTGGAGCTCCGGTGCGTTCCCGGACCTCCTCCATGGTCACCCCCGGAGCCAGCTCTGTGACGACGAGCCCGTCCCTGGTCACGTCGATCACGGCGAGGTCGGTGGTGATCCGGTCCACCACGCCCTTGCCGGTCAGGGGATAGGTGCACTCGGTGACGATCTTCGGCTCGCCGGTCTTCGTCGTGTGCCTGGTGATCACGTGGATGGTCTTCACGCCGGCGACGAGGTCCATCGCTCCGCCGACGGCAGGGATGGCGTCGGCCGCTCCGGTCGACCAGTTCGCCAGGTCACCGTTCTGTGCGACCTGCATCGCGCCGAGCACGCAGACGTCGATGTGGCCACCGCGGATCATGGTGAAGCTGTCGGCGTGGTGGAAGTAGGCCGCCCCCCGGATCGCGGTGACCGGCTTCTTGCCGGCGTTGATCAGTTCCGGGTCCTCCTCGCCGGGCTCCGGGTCGCGGCCCATGCCCAGCAGGCCGTTCTCGACGTGGTAGACCACCTCGCGGCCCTCGGGGATGAAGGCCGCCACCAGCTCGGGCATTCCGATGCCCAGGTTCACGTAGCTGCCGTCGGGAATGTCCTGCGCCACGCGTCGGGCCATCTCCTCGCGGGTCCAGCCGACGACTCCCTGTTCCTCGGTCGCGCTCATGGGTAGCGCACCCCCTCCCGCACCAGTGCAGACTCCTGCAAGGGCTCGGCCACCCGGACGACGCGGTCGACGAAGATCCCGGGCGTGACCACGCACTCCGGATCGATCTCGCCGGCCTCGACGATCTGTTCGGTCTGGACGATCGTCGTCCCGGCCGCGGTGCACATGATCGGCGCGAAGTTCCGCGCCGTTTTGTTGTACAGCAGATTGCCGTAGCGGTCGGCCACGCGTGCCTTGACCAGGGCGAAGTCGGCCCGCAGACCCCGCTCCATGAGGTAGGTCCGGCCGTCGAACTCGCGGGTCTCCTTGCCCTCCTCGAGCACCGTCCCCACGCCGGTGGCCGTGTAGAAGGCGGGGATCCCCGCGCCGCCGGCACGGATGCGCTCGGCGAGCGTGCCCTGGGGCACCAGCTCGAGTTCGACCTTGCCGGCCCGGTACTGCTCGGGGAAGACCTTCGAGTTCGCCGTGCGCGGATACGAGCAGATCATCTTCGCCACGCGCTCGTTGTCGATCAGCGCGGCCAGACCGACGTGGCCACTGCCCGTGTTGTTGTTGACCACGGTGAGGCCGCGCGCTCCCTGGTCGATCAGGGCGTGGATCAGCTCGATCGGACTTCCGGCCTCGCCGAATCCACCGATCATCACCGTCGCCCCGTCCGGAATGTCGGCCACGGCCTCGGCCACCGAGTTCCATCGCTTGTCGATCATCTCGCCTTTCCGATCCTCGGGACGGCCGGGGCCGCTCCCCCGGCCGGAGTGCCGTCAGACGTCGAGCGATTCGCGCGCCGACGCCAGCGCGCGCGCCAGCTCCGCCTCGATCTCGCGCAGTTCCTCACGGAAGAAGAACTCGTCGCCCTCGAAGGGCGGCAGCAGGTCCACCGTATTCTGCTCCTCGTCGTACTGCGCGAGGAAGACCCTGTCCATCCATTCCATGTTCCGGCCCTCGGTGAACTTCAGCGCGAAGGCCTGCTTGCCGTTCACCTCGCAGGTGCCGAGGATCGAGATCTTGCCCGCCGACGAGGTCATCGAGATGTAGCGCGTGGGTCGGTAGATCGACGCCAGGTTGCGATGGATCCGGCTGGCGACCTCGTTCACCTCGGCCAGCGGCGTGGTGAAGTAGTGGTGCTCACCGGTCGGACGCGCGCAGTACATCGAGTGGAAGCCGATGTGCATGGTCCCGAGCAGGTTGGCCAGGTCGATCCAGTTCTGTGCGCTGCGCTCGACGTCGGTGCGGCCGTCCGGGCCTTCGAACAGGCTCACGTGCCGCATGATCGGGCTCTGGCTGCGCAGCACCACGCCGTGGCGCTGCAGGCGGCGGATCGCCGCGATGGTGCTGGGATTGAGGATCTCGCGCGGCGTGCTGAAGTGCGCCATCCAGGCCAGCTGGATGCCGGCGGCGTGCAGCTCGTCGAACAGGGCGAGCATCTCGTCGTACTCCGGCGAGAGCACACGCTCGGGGCTGTAGCTGAGCAGGCGCGTGCCCAGGCGGATCGCACGCACGTGCAGGAAGTCGGGGTCACCCTCGAGCAGCGGCCGGGCGTACTCGCGCAGACGGCTCGCCGGCATGTAGCCCGCGTCGCCGCCGGTGATCAACATGTCGGTGATCTCGGGGTGCGTGCGCACGTAGCGGTGGACCTGCTCGATCTCCTTCTGCAGGAACATGTCCTCGTCGCCGCGCACCTGCGCGTGGCGGAAGCAATAGGTGCAGAAGGCGAAGCAGTTCTGCGTCGAGGTGTCGAAGATCAGCGCGCACTGCGGGTACTTGTGCTGGCTGCCCTCGAGGAATTCCATCTCGCCTTCGGCGTTCGTGAACAGCGGCTTGTTGAGCTGCTGGTTGCCGTCGTGCGGGTTGGTCGACTCCATGTAGTCGTCGAGGACCTGCTGGCGTTCCTCTTCGGTCGCCGCCGCCCGGGAGCGCTCGACCAGCTCCCGGCGCAGCATCCCCGGTTGCGGGAAGGTGAGCTGGAACAGCGAATCCGTGGCGAAGTGGTCCCAGTCGATGCTGTTGAGCACGTGGCGCGTGACCATGAAGCGGTAGACGCGCACGAAGAGTTCGCGCTCCTCGACGTGACCGATGTGGATGCCGGCGTCCTCGAGGACGGTCACCACCTCGCGCAGGCCCTCGAGGCCGCGGTACTGTTCCTTGTCGCGGAACAGGAAGGGACGCGTCTCGAGCAGGCCCGACGACTCCGGGTACTGGGCGTGCACCCGGCTCAGCAGACCCTGCGGCAGCAGGTCCTCGCGCTCGATGATCGCCCGGACCTCGTCGGAGTACCGGTAGCGATCGAGCATCCGGTCGATGTCCTCACGGGTGACGGCGGCCGTGGTCGGGGCCATGGTCTCGGGTGCACTCACGGTGGTTCCCCCAGGGTCGGGTTCTCGATGGGCGCACGCCGCGCTGCCCCTCCGACCCGGGAACGGTGTGGGGCACGTCGAGCCGCGGCGCCCGATACGGGTTCCATCCAGATCTTCGACACCGCGCCCGCCCGGTGCCACCGAAGATCGGTCATCGAAGCATCACCGGGAGGAATGAACAGGATCTCGTCCGGCCGCTCGACCCCGAAACGGCCTCCAGGGCGCTCCATACGACTCTCGGCCCGCGGACGGCAGATCCCGGAGGACCGCCTGGAGGTCGGAGAGATCACAACTTCGATTCCGTCAGCGCATCGAGAGGCCCCGTTCGACAGGACGCCGCGTCCGCCGAGCGCCGGTCACCCACGTTCGCCCAGTCGGCGGGCGATCCACACGGTGCGAAACACTGCCGTACCCGTCGTGCCCACGGCGAGGACGGCCAGAACGCCGACGGTGAGCGCTCCCGTGTCCCGACCGAGGAGGAGGTGCGACAGCGTGGGATCGAGCACGGGACCGAGCCCGAGCAGCAACATGCGCTCGGCTCGCTGCAGGACGCCGAGCTTGCACAGCACCCCCAGGCTCTCTCCGCGCGCGCGGGCGTAGCTGACCATGAGCGAACCACCCAACGCGATCACCGCGAGGACCACACCGGGACCCGACCCGTAGAAGACCACCAGGCCGACGAACACGGCCAACTCCGCGAACCGATCGAGGGTGGAGTCGATGAAGGCGCCCGCGTCCGACACCAATCCACGGCGGCGGGCCACGTCCCCGTCGAGGACGTCGGCGATCCCACTCAGCAGGATCAGCGCCCCTCCGACCGGCAGATGGCCGAGGCCGAATGCCACGCCCGACGCGATACCACCCGCAAGACCGAGAAGGTTGAAGACGAATGGGCTCGCCCCGGAAGCGAATGCCGCCCATCGCACCGGGCGCAGCGCCCAGTAGAACCAGTCGCGCACGAAGAAGCCGAGTACGAACGACCCGCCACGTCCCGTGGCGTCCCTCCCCCGGGCTCGGCCCGCAGCGCTGAAACGGTACGCCGCCATGCTCAACAGCGAGAGTCCGACCAGGCTCGTCACGACCACGATCTCGGGTCTCATCTCTCGTCTCCGGGCGACATGGACTCGCGGCGCGCGCGGCGCAACGCGCGGAGCACGCGAAAGAGCTTCGGCCACAACAACACCAGCGGCCAGCGGCGTTCGGCCGGTCGGATCTCGAGTTCGAGACCGGTCCGTCGCCGCAGCTTCCGCACGATGTAGTCGAGCCAGTCGTCGTAGGTGAAGAGATATTTCGACCACCGCAACGTGGCACGGATTCGCGAGCGCCGGAAATACCACGCCCAGCGCAGGCGTGCCACCCGTGATACGGCGCGGGTCCGCACGAAGTGATCACCGGCGACGACCACCCCGTGTTCGGGTCCATGACGGCTGATCAGATCGCGATAGAGCGGCACGAGCTGGTGCTCCTGGGCGGAGAAGACCTCTCGGACCCGCTCCCCTCGTTCCGGCCGGATCTCGCCCGCGTACGAGACTCGCAGCATGTGCTCGCAGTAGGTGCGGGCGTCGAACTCCCGGGGTAGGTCGAGCGGAACCCAGCACAGCGTCTCCACCCGCGCACGCGTCACGGCGGTCATGAGCGATCGCAGCACGGCGGACTCACGGACGAAGACGAACTCGACCCGCTGGGACAAGCGGCCCTTGCAGAAATGATCCGCTGACCGGCTCGAGAGTGCCCTCTCCAGGCCTTCCCGGGTGACCACGAAGCACTTCGCTCCGGCCCCCTCCACCGCTGGAGGTCGCACCGAGATCACGTTCGGTGTCAACCAGCGGTTCAGCACGGATAGCGTGAAGGCCGATCGCTGGACCATCCCCCGCTCACGAAGCCTTCCGTAGAACGACCGCGTGCTGTCGACGACCACGAAGAGGTCGGTCGCACTGTGTGGATCCGGCGATGTGCCGAGCAAGCGCGACCCGAAGAGGATCACGGCCGCGAGCGTCGGCCCCGATGCACGTGACAGGTACTCGACCTGGGCGGCGACTTCGTCCGTCGGAACGAAGAGCTCGGGCCGAGCTCGGGAACCGGGATCCATTCGACCGTCTCTCGTCAGGCAACCCGGCGAGTCATCGAGACCCGCCGGGTGCTTCGGAATCCGCCGACCCTCGCAGTCCGGCGAGACCCTCGACCATCTCCACGTGCATTCGATCGGAGAACTCCGAGGCCGTCTCCACGGTCGGGTCGAACCGGAACGGACCCAGACGGAGCGCCCGGCCCCGGACCCCGCCGATGTTCGACACGTAGTCGGCGAGCCGGCCGCAGCGCCAGAATCCGTCGACCACCAGTACGTGGGTCTCCCAGGTCCGCTGCTCGAGGATCGCCTCGAGCCCACCTCTCTTGAACGGTCGAATCCCGCCGTCCCGAGTGCGGTGTCCCTCGGGGAACAGCACCATGGGCCGCTCGGCGGAGCGGGCCACTTCGGCGAGACGGTCGACCTGTTCCCTCGTTCGCGATCCCGGCTCCACCAACGGCATGTCGTACAGCCGCAACATGTGGGAAACCAAGGGAATCCCCCGAGCGTAGCGTCGTCTGGTCACGATCAGGGGCGAGCGATCCCGCACCGCGAGAATGCCGAGGGGTATGTCCAGCAGGGACTGATGATTCATGAGGATGAGCGTCCCGGTGGTACCTCGCACCGGCGCGGGCACCTCGATCCGGGCCCCGGCCACCACTCCGATCACACCTCGCAGGATCAGCGCGGCCACCCCGCGCATCCAGACATACAGGATCCGGTCACGGGCGCCCGGCCGAATCCGTATCCATCCAGTCACGATGATCCGTTGAATCAAGTCGGTGACAAGAAATATGATGGCCGCCGTGAAGAGTGAGAAGGCTCCGCGCAGTCGCAATGGTTCGATCCTGCTCCGAGCTCCGGGACTCGACGTCGAATCAGGCCCTCTCCGGCACCGGTGATCGTCCTCGAGCGCCTCGTGCTTCCCACGAGAGAAGGATATTTGGGCAGCCATGAAACCGTCAAGGATCCCCTCCCGATACGAGCCGCCCGATTCGGCGGTCGAGTCCAACGCATCCGCCCCCGGCGCGGCCGGCCAGGACGCCGTACCGACGCCCGACGACGAGGATCGCGCGCGCCGGTTCCAGGACTACGACTACAGCAACTTCTACTCGGGCACAGGGAACGATCCCTTCGACATGCTCGAGCCCTTCGACGCGTGGTGGCAATGGGCGCGGCCGGCGGGGTACTACCAGTTCGGCCTCCCGATGCGCACGGCACCCGGAACGAGGGTGGACGTCGACGAGACCAAGAATCACACCACCCTGAAGGGTCTCGTGAACCTGGCCAGCTACAACTACCTGGGTCTCTCCTACCGCCCGGAGGTGATCGAAGCCTCGGTCGACGCCGTACGCAGGTACGGCCTCGGCGCGTCCGGGTCTCCGATCCTGAGCGGCAACCTCGATCTGCACGAACGGCTGCGTGAGAACCTCGCCCGCTTCAAGGCGAAGGAGGAGGTCCTGCTGTTCCCGTCGGGTTATGCTGCGAATCTGGGACTCATCGCCGGCCTGATGCGCGCGGGAGACCTGGTGGTGGCCGACCAGTACTCGCACACGAGCATCATCGATGGAATCATCCTCTCACGCGCCAAGGCTCGATTCTTCCGCCACAACGACGCCGACGACCTGGACCGCAAACTCGGTCGCGCCGATGGCAAGAAGCTCGTGGTGGTCGAGGGCGTCTACTCGATGGACGGCGATCTCGCTCGGCTGCCCGAGATCGTGGAGGTCGCTCGCAAACACGGTGCGCGCATCCTCATCGACGAGGCGCACTCCGGCTTCCTCTTCGGAGAGAACGGCCGTGGGGTCGCGGAGCACTTCGGCCTCGACGACGAGGTCGACATCCATCTCGGAACCTTTTCCAAGAGCCTCGGGGGCATGGGTGGCTTCGTTGCGGGCTCGACCCAGCTCATCAATTATCTTCGGGGGTTCGCGCGTTCGCGTGTGTTCTCCTGTGCGATCGCCCCCGGCGTCGTGGCCGGACTCGACCGGGCACTCGACATCGCTCGCGCCGAGCCCGAGCTCCGGTTCGTGCTCCACGACAACGCCGACTTCCTCCGCAATCGTCTGAGAGACGCCGGGGTCGACGTGGGCCTGTCGGAGTCGCAGGTGATTCCGATTCTGATCCGCGACGACGAGCGGATCTTCTCGATCGTCGAGGACCTTCTCCACGAGGGCGTGTACCTGAATCCGGTTCGCTATCCCGCCGTGGGAAAACACCGATCGCGGGTGCGGATCTCCGTCTCGGCGGCTCACACGCGCGCCGAGCTGGCCGAAGCGGCCGATGTCATCACTCACGTGCTGCGCAGGTACGGGCTATGCAATTGACGAAGTACAGGTTCTCGAACGCAATCAATGCCTTCTTCGAGATGCCGACCGAGACCGCGGCCGAGCTGTTGCCCGACCATCTCCAACCACTCGAGCTACGCCACCAGTCCTCGATCCTCGCGGTGACGGCGTTCCACTTCACCGAGAGCATGGTCGGCGACTACCACGAGGTCGTTCTCGCAGTGATCGTGCCCCCGATGGTCAAAGCCGCCGATGTCTTTCCGAAGTCGGCCTACTATCCCTTCGTCGTGGGGACCAGTACGTCGGCCTCTCGCGAGCATGCCATCGAACGGTGGCACCTCCCCCACTACATGGCCGACGTCCATGTCGACCTCGTAGAGAAGGATGGTACCGTCGACGTCCGTGTCCGTGACGAAGACAGTCCGATCCTCGACTTCCGGATCACGGCACACAAGTGGTCGATCGTCGACCAGCTGTACCAGTGCTTCATGACCGACGACTCGAATCGCTATCGGGTCGACATGCATCTGCACGGTCGCTTCACCGAACACGAAGACGAGCAAGGCCGACTCACGCTCCACGAGCATCCGATGACCGAGCTGATCTTCGACCAGGACGTCGCGACACACCCGTTCCGCGAGATGTGGATGAAGGACGGGATGCAGGTCTTCGAAGAGCTGGAAACGATCTAGATGATCGTGAGTACCGAGTCCGTCGCCTGATGTCGGTCTTCGTGATCGTCAACCCTGCCGCCGGCCGCGGACGGCGCGAGGGCCGGATCGCCAGTCTTCGAGCGCTCCTGGAGCGCGCGTTGCCCGACCGACGAGAGGTCTTCACCACGGGCCCCGGCCAGGAAGCCGACCTCGTGGATCACGCACTCACCGAGGGCTACGACACGATCGTGGCGATCGGCGGAGACGGCACGTGGAGCCTGGTCGCGGACCGCATTCTGAGATCGGGGCAGCGAGACGTGCGTCTCGGGCTGTTGCCCGCGGGCACGGGGAACGACTTCGGGAAGTCGCTGGGCATCACGTCCGATCGAAGCGAGCAGGTGGTCCGGGCGATCGTCGAACGCCGAACGCGTCGGGTCGACGTAGGGCGCGCCGGAGGGCGATACTTCCTGAACGTGGTGGGAGCCGGCTTCGACATCGCCGTGATCGACGATGCGGCCGGTCTGCCTTTCCTGCATGGTGACGCCCTGTACCGAGCCTCCGCGTTGCGTCAACTCTTCCGCTTTTCGGGTCTCCCGCTGGAGATCCACGCGAACTCCGGCCGGCCACTCGTACTCGATCATCTCATGCTGGTGGTCGCCAACGCGAACTACTTCGGCGGATCGTTCCACATCGCGCCGCGTGCCCGACTCGACGACGGCCGTCTCGACGCCGTGAGCATCGCCAATGGGGGTGCATTCGAGCGAGCCCGCCTCTTCTCACTCGTCGGCCGAGGGCGACACGAGGGACATCCCAAAGTGATCATCCAACAGGCCTCTCGCCTCGAGGTGCGGTCCGAGCCGGGTTGGCGCTACGAGATGGACGGCGAAGTCTACACGTGCGAGGGTGGGCGGCTCGAGATCGAGTCGGTTCCCGCCGCGCTCGAGATCTTCGTACCCGAGTTCTGACTCGGGCCCGAGGGGGCGTGGCGCACGACACAGTGGAGGACGGAACGACGTGAGAGCCGTGACCTTCGACGGAGCGATTCCACGATACCTGACCACGCGGGCAACTGGTCGGATCGCGTCGCGCTGGCTCTCCGGTCCCGGCCGCTGCACACGCCTGCAGGAGGTCCCGCTGCCCGCACTGCCGGCCGACGACTGGGTCCGGGTTCGCACTCGACTCGGAGGAATCTGCGGGAGCGACCTCGATCTGGTGCGGCTCGACGTCTCCCCTTCGACCTCACCCTTCTCTTCGTTCCCCTTCGTCGTCGGACACGAGAACGTGGGCGTGATCCAGGAGGTCGGTCCGGCCGTGACCGGTCTCCGACCGGGAGAACGCGTGGTGGTGAATCCGCTGCTCTCGTGCGTGCCGCGCGGAATCGAACCGCCGTGCCGTCATTGCGTGGGCGGGCACCCCGCGCGCTGCCAGAACTTCACCGAAGGCAGGCTCCCGGCCGGAATGCTCCTCGGCACGACGCGATCACTCGGGGGGAGTTGGGGCGACGCCTACGTCGCCCACGTCAGCCAGGTGGTCCGAGTGCCCGAACAGGTCGGTGATCGAAGCGCGGTCCTGCTCGAGCCGCTCGCAACGGTGTTGTCGCCCGTCCTCGACCACCCTCCCGCCGCCGGTGAGCAGGTACTGGTGATCGGGGGCGGCTCCATCGGTCTGCTCGCAACAGCCGCTCTCCGCACGGTCGCCCCCGAAGCCCGGGTCACCGTGCTCGCCCGGCACCGTTTCCAGGCCGAACACGCCGAACGCATGGGGGCCCATCACATCGTGGTGCCCCGCGACGCGGACGACTACTTCCGCTCGCTCTCGGACCTCTCGGGTGGTCGCCTGTTGCACCCCATCCTCGGCCCACGCGTCCACGTGGGTGGATTCGACCACAGCTACGTTTGCGTCGGGAACTCCGGGGCGGTCGACGACGCGCTCCGGTTCACGCAGGCGGGCGGACACGTGGTCCTACTGGGCAACGTCTCGCGACTCCCGAAGGTCGACTGGACACCGCTGTGGATGAAGGAGCTCACGATCCGCGGCAGCCTCTGCTACGGTCACCATCCCCACGGCGGCACGACCCGGCACGCTTTCGACACCGCAATGCATCTGCTCACCGAGGGACTCCGCGACACGATCGATCCACTCGTCACCCACGTATTCCCCCTCCGTCACTTCCGGGAAGCACTCGCGTACTCGATGTCCAGATCGCGGCATCGAAGTATCAAGGTGGCCTTCGACCTCACCGAGCAATGAACGCACTTCGCCGGGCTCTCTTCTCTCGGTTCGTCTGGATGCTCGTGGGCCTGTTCGCCCTGACGATTCTCGCGGACCTCTGGCTCGATGCGGAAGGCGGCGCTTCGGTCGTGGTGGAGAGATGGGGAGTCTGGGCACCCATCGCCGCATTCCTGCTGAAGACACTCACCACGATGACACCGATCGGTGCCGTGGCGCTGGCCGTGTTCACCGGAGTGATCTTCCCCCTGTGGCTGGCGATCCTGATCAATCTCGCCAGTGGGATCGTCGGGGGCATCGGGATGTACTACGTGTGGCGGCAAGGGAACCACGAGTTCGACCTACAGGCTCGTCTCGAGACCCTTCCCGGGTGGATGCGGCGCTACGCTGCCGACAACCTTCTGTTCCTGATCCTCTTGCGCTTCCTGCCGTGGGCAGGCGGCGGCCTCGCCGACATGCTGGCCGGCGCGCATCGCATCCCCCTGCGGACACAGGTCTGGAGCCTCGTCCTCGGGTACCTTCCCGGTTCGGTGATCTACGCGCTCATGGGCACCGGACTCCTCCGTCTGACCTGATCTGACCGGACCGGAGACGTAAGGTATCCTGCCATTCATCTTCGACTTCCGGCAAGCGGGGTGTGTCGTCGGGAAGGATCGAGCTGTCGGACCCAGAAGTCCCACGACCCCATCGGCTCGCCACGGCCGAGGAGAGCGGCACCGACGATGACGGCGTCTCGAAATCGCGACCGCGGGGGGCGCTGGCAGACCATCGCCCTGCCGAACGAACACGGAGGCTGGAGCTTCGTCGGTGAGCCGATCCTGCTGGGTCTGCTGCTCGCGCCGACCTGGGGCGGGGTGGCACTCGCGACGGCCGCCGTCGCCGCGTTCCTGCTGCGGCATCCGCTGCGGATCGTGCTGCGGGCGAGGGAGGTTTCGCCCCGTGTGCGCGCGGCCCGGCGATTCGTCGTCGCGTACGGCGTTCTCCTGGCCGCCGCGGCGGTCGTCGCTGCTGTTCTCGCGCCGTCGCTGGGCGTGCTGATCCCCATCGGCCTGTCCGCTCCGCTGCTGCTCGTCCAACTGGGGTACGACGCGCGCGGGCGCAGCCGCGACGCCATGGCCGAACTCGCCGGGGCCGCGGCGACCGGGGCCTTCGCTGCCGGCATGGTCCTCTTCGCCGGCTGGTCGCTCGCACTCGCCCTCGGCGTGTGGTCGGCGCTGGCCATGAAGGGTCTCGCGACCGTGCTGTACGTGCGGGCGCGGCTGCGGCTCCAGCGCGACGCACCGGTGTCGCGCTCGCTCCCGGTGATCGCGCACGTCGTCGGCGCCCTCGTGCTGTGGGTCGAAACGATCGGCGGGGTGACACCGTGGACGGCGCCGGTGGGCATGGGTCTGCTGACGCTCCGCGCGATGGCGGGTCTGTCCCGCACGAGCGGTCGAAGGCCGGCGAAGGTCGTCGGTCTGCAGGAATTGGCGTTCGGTGTGGGCTACGTGCTGCTGGTGGCGCTCGGTTACCGGGTCGGCTGAACCGCACGCCCGCGGGGTCGTCGCCAGGCGGCGTGCGATTCCATTCGAAAATGCAGTGGTTCCAGGGTGTCAGCTTGTGACCGCTGACGACGCGCAATGTCAGCCGCTGGAGGCTGACATTGGCAATTGTCATCCGATATCGGCTGACGAGGCGAGAACCGGGTCATGGACGAAGTATTTCATCGGGCCACGACGCTGGAGGAATCGGCGTCCGGCTTCGATGGGCACGCGTCTGCCTTCCGTCAGGTCGCGTCCGGGGTGAGCGCGGTCGCATCCTCTCACAGAACGGAACGGGCGGGAATTCCGGGGATTCGGCCGGCCTACACCAGCCGCACCGCCCGCCGACGGTGCCGTCGCAGACCCTGATCGTGGACGGCGAGCGTGATCCAGTCGCGCAGGGCGTTCTCGATCGCCCGGAGTTCGTCGTCCTGCGCCCGGTCCAGCGCGCGGTGGACGACCTGCCGCGAACATCCGAGCACGTGGTGCAGTCCCGCGCGGCCGTGCTGCCTCCGGCGCGCGAGAACGATCTCGTGCTGCCGGGGTGTCCACGAGCGCGTCACGCGGACGTGGGCGCGGGCCAGGCGCTCGGCCACTCTCTGGTAGGGCTCGAGATGACGGGCGACGAGGGACAGCTGGAGCGGAAGCCCTTCCTCGACCGCATCGGCCGTCGCGTCGCGGAGTGCATCGACCGGAAGCGTCTCCATCTCGGCCCGCGCGCGCTGGCTCGACGGAAGATCGACGGCTCCGTGCAGTCGGAAGTGGAAGGCCGCCGGCCAGCACACGAGGTGCAGGGCCGCCACGATGTCGAAGGCGCGTTCGGGCGCGGTCATCCACCCCACGAACAGGTCGTGCTCGGCGACCATGCGGAAGCGCCCGTGCCACCACTGGGGATGCCGCTCGCCGATCCGCGCGAGCAGGGCACCGGCCCCGGCACGTCGGGTGGGATCGAGGGGCTGGGCGGCGGCTCCGACGAGAAGATGCGTCAGCGCGTCCATGGATCGCGGAGGCTGTCCGTCGGGTGGCGTCGGGCGACAGTATCGCACGTCCGGCGGGGCGGTGACCAGCCGGCGGGCCGGCGACCGGGCGGCGCGCGATGACACTCGGAAAAGCGGGGTCGCGGGATGTCAGCCTCGTGGGACTGACAAAGCGAAATGTCAGCCCCTGGAGGCTGACATTCGCAGTTGTCAGCCGATCCCGGCTGACAATCCGAAAACAGGGTTCTCGAAGAATGGTTTCACCAGCCGACAACGCGCGCCGACAACGCGCGGCGACACCACGCAACGATGCCACCGCACGATACCGACGCACGATACCGACACACGCGGCTAACCGATCGCCGCCCCGCTCTCCTCGTCCACGTGCTTCTTCGCGTGGTACGAGGACCGCACGAAGGGCCCGCTCTCCACGTGCGCGAAGCCCATCGACAGCGCCTTCGACCGCAACTCGGCGAATTCCTCGGGCGTGTAGTACTTCTCGATCGGCAGCTGCCCGCGCGTGGGCTGCAGGTACTGACCGATCGTCACCACGTCGACGTCGACGAAGCGGAGCATGCCGAGCAGCTCGACCACCTCGTCCATCGACTCGCCCAGACCGACCATCAATCCACTCTTCGTACGCTGGATCCGATCGGGGCGCGCCTCGCCCGCGCGACGCAGCACGTCGAGCGATCGCTGCAGGTCGCTGCCGTAGCGCGCACGACGGTACAGCCGCGGCACGGTCTCGACGTTGTGGTTGAAGACCTCGGGCCGGGCCTCGAACACGACCTCGAGCGCCTCGGGATCGCCGGCGAAGTCGGGGACGAGCACCTCGATCTTGCACGAGGGGTTGCGCCGCCGCACGGCCTCGAGCGTGCGCGCGAAGTGGCCCGCGCCGTAGTCGGGCAGGTCGTCGCGGTCGACCGAGGTGATCACGACGTGATCGAGATCCAGACGCTCGGCCGCCTCGGCCACGTTCTCCGGCTCGTTCGGGTCGAGCGCGCCGGGTCGGCCCTTGCCCACCGAGCAGAAGCCGCAGTGCCGCGTGCAGATCTCGCCCATCAGCATGAAGGTCGCCGTCTTGTCGGCCCAGCACTCGAACAGGTTCGGACAGCGGGCCTCCTCACAGACGGTGGTCAGGCGCAGCTCGCGCATCATGCCGGTGACCTCGTCCACGGTGCCCTGGTCATGGAGCCGGACCTTGAGCCAGTCGGGGCGTTCGGCGCTGAGCTCGAGATGGGACTTCTTCTTGCCGGCCATCACACGACCGCCTTTCCGGGGGTGGGGGCGCCGTCGACGAGGACGCGCCCGAAGACGCGGGGGAAGTGCTCGACCACACGATCGGCCACGCTGTCGAGGCCGACGTCGCGTCCGAGCACTCGTTGCATCGAGGTCACGCCGAGGTCGCGGATCCCGCACGGGACGATGACGTCGAAGTCATCGAGATCCACGTTCACGTTCAGCGCGAAGCCGTGGCTGCTCACCCACTTCGACAGGCGCACGCCGATGGCCGCGATCTTTCGTTCCACGCCTTCGTCGCGCACCCACACGCCGGTGTGCGGTGGGTGGCGGAACCCCTCGATGCCGAAGTCGGCGAGGGTGTCGATCAGCACCTGCTCGATGCGGCGCAGGTGGCCGTGGGCGTCGCGCTCGTCGCCGTCGAGGCGCAGGATCGGGTAGCCGACCAGCTGTCCCGGTCCGTGGTAGGTGACGTCGCCGCCGCGGCCGACCTCGAAGACCTCGAAGCCGCGCGCGCGGAGCTGCGCCTCGTCCAGGAGGACGTTCTCGGCGTGGGAATTGCGGCCCAGGGTGAGCACGCGGGGGTGTTCGAGCAGGACGAGGGTGTCACGGCCCTCGCCCTGCTGCCGTGCGACGACGAGTTCGTCCTGCAGACGCAATCCTTCGGCGTAGGCGACCCGTCCGGGCCGCCGGACGTCGAGCAGGTTCTGCCCGTGCGCCTCGGCCATGACTGCGCCCACCCCGTCGGCCCTACAGGGCCGTCTCGTCGAAGTTCTCCAGCGTCTCCTTGATGCCGCTCAGGAAACGCTCCGCCGTGGCACCGTCGATCAGACGGTGGTCGTAGCCCAGGGTCACGTACATGCGCGGCCGGATCGCGATGGCGCCGTCGACGGCCACCACGCGGTCCTCGACCTTGCCCATGCCCAGGATCGCCACGTTCGGCTGGTTGATGACCGGATCGCCCATGAGGCTTCCGAAGCTGCCCGGGTTGGTGATCGTGAAGGTCGAACCCGACAGCTCGTCGGGACCGAGCTTGCGGTCGCGGGCCCGGGTCGCCTTGTCGGTGATCGCCTTGGCCAGCCCGACCATCGACAGGTCCTGCGCGTCGTCGATCACCGGGACCAGCAGGCCCCAGTCGAGGGCGACCGCCATGCCCAGGTTCACGTAGTCGTGATAGATGATGTCGGTGCCGTTGATCGACGCGTTGATCACCGGGTGCTTGGCCAGCTGGTCGATCACGGCCTTGGCCATGAACACCGTGTAGGTGAGCTTGGCCCCGCCGGTCCGCTGCAGGAAGGCTTCCTTGTTCTTCTTCCGCAGCTCGTCGACGCGCTTCATGTCGATCTCGTAGTAGGTGTGCACGTGCGGGCTCGTCTGCACGCTGTGCACCATGCGCTCGCTGATCACCTGGCGCATGCGCGACATCGGCTCGACGCGGTCGCGCTCGCCGGCCTCGGCGGTCGGACCCGACGCGGCGGGCTGCGGCGCGGCTTGCTGCGGCTGGGC